>WBZV01001230.1_pt1 | contig 12129 bp, 12 predicted proteins | sample 5204221 | NCBI WGS metagenome assembly WBZV01 (sample SAMN12344360, study PRJNA552823) | activated sludge metagenome | biome: Activated sludge suspended growth; feature: Nitrification reactor; material: Wastewater; isolation source: activated sludge from nitrification reactor of wastewater...
CATGCAGGAGGCCCGTCTTGCCGAGGATCGTTTCCGCATCGTGCTGCGCATGAAAGCGCTGCATGCCGGGGGGGATGGCGAGGCGCGTCAGGTGTTTGCCCGTCGGGCGGCCCAGCTGGCCAGTCAGCCGGGGTTCGAGGCCTACGATATCGTTTCCTGGGAGGAGGGTATCGAAAGCACACGGCCTTTCGCCCAGCGGGTGGCCTGGGGCGAGATCCGGCTGCGTCGCCAGCCGGTGCCGATGGCCGCACTGCGGCCCTGATGGCGCCGACCCTGCCTGCAAGCGTCTCTGAGCCTTGCCGGAGCGGGCCGAGTTTCGTAAGGTGCGCGCTTAATGTGCTGGATTTGAATCTATGGATCGCATGACCGAACGTCGCAGGGAACGCCGCATTCCACTTGGCTGCAAGGTGGGTATCAAGCTCGCCGGTGCCGCTGCCCCCATTGTCGGTGATTGTATTGAGCTGGGCGTGGGGGGCATGACCATCCACTCCACCCACGTCCCGCGCATGGACGAAGTCTTTGAGGTGGCGGTGCTGCCCCCCGAGCATGGTGGCGCCTTCATGCCGCTGCATGCCCGGGTGCGGGTGCGCCGTTGCCATGGCCTGGATGGCGGCCTCTACGAGATGGGGGTCGAGATCGTCGACGTCATCCGCTGAGGCCGACCCGGGGCGTCATGACGGCGTTCGGGGTGCGTCCGTCAGGATGTCGTCACGCAGGTGCATGGAGCCCTCCACGAAGATGCGAGGGTCCATGAGCTTAGGTGGTCGGGGGATGTGGGGGCGGAAGCTCATCCGCCCGATGATGTCCTTCTCGATGTCGATCCCCGGCGCCACCTCGATCAGCTCCAGCCCGTCCGGGCCCAGTTGAAACACGCAACGTTCGGTGATGTAGAGCACCGGCGTTCCTCGCCGTGTCGCCTGGGGGCCGCTGAAGGTCCGGTGCTCCACCTCATGGACAAACTTCGAGGCCTGCCCGTCCGCCAGGATGGCGAGGCCACCGTCGCGCACCACCACCTCCAGATTTCCCGCCGTGAAGGTGCCCACGAAGACGACCTTCTTGGCGTTCTGGCTGATGTTGATGAAACCCCCGGCGCCGGCCAGGCGGGTGCCGAAGCGCGACACATTGAGGTTGCCCTCCCGGTCGGCCTGGGCCAGCCCGAGAAAGGCAATGTCCAGACCGCCCCCGTCGTAGAAGTCGAACTGGCTGGGCTGGTCGATGATGGCCTGGGGGTTCACCGCCGCGCCGAAATTGAGGCCGCCCGCCGGCACGCCACCGATCACGCCGGGCTCGGCGGTCATGGTGATCAGATCGTTCACCCGCTCTTCTGCCGCCACGGCCGCCACCCCTTCCGGCATGCCGATCCCCAGGTTAACCACCGCGCCCCGGGCCAGTTCCATGGCCGCCCGGCGGGCAATGATCTTGCGCTCGCTCATTTCCATGGGTGCCAGTGCCGACAGGGGCACCTTCAGCTCGCCGGAGAAGGCCGGGCTGTAGGCTTCGATGAAGGTCTGCATGTGGTATTCCGGGCTCTCCGCCTGGACCACGTAGTTCACGAAGATGCCGGGGATCTTCACCTGCCGGGGGTTCAGGCTGCCCCGCTCGGCGATCCGCTCCACCTGGGCGATGACGATGCCGCCGCTGTTGTGGGCCGCCATGGCGATGGCCTGGGCCTCGAGGGTGAGGGCCTCCTTTTCCATGGTGATGTTGCCGTCCGGATCGGCGGTGGTGCCGCGGATGATGCCCACATGGATGGGGAAGGCCTTGTAGAAGAGGTACTCCTCGCCGTCGATCTCCATCAGCCTGACGAGATCCGTGGTAGTGCGGGCGTTGAGCTTGCCGCCGCCGAAGCGCGGATCGACGAAGGTGCCGAGCCCCACCCGGGTCAGGGTGCCAGGCTTGCCGGCGGCGATGTCCCGGAACAGATGGGTGATCACGCCCTGGGGCAGGTTCCAGGCCTCGACGCGGTCGGCCACGGCCAGGGCCTGCAGGCGGGGCACCAGCCCCCAGTGCCCGCCGATCACCCTGGCCACCAGGCCGTCATGGCCCAGGTGGTTGAGACCGCGGGTCTTGCCGTCGCCCTGGCCGGCCGCATACACCAGGGTCAGGGCCGAGGGGCCGTCCGGGGGCGGCAGGTCCTGGGCCTGGTTTTCCAGGTACAGGGCCTCCAGGGCCACGGCGATGTTTTCGGGAAAGCCGATGCCGACGAAACCGCCGGTGGCCACGGTGCTGCCCTTGCGGATGCGGGCGACGGCGGCCCGGGCCGAGACGATCTTGCCCTGCCCGCCGGGGTGGGGAGTCATGGTGTCCATGCTTGCTCCTGGTGGCGGTGGGGTCAGACCAGACCGGTGGCGTAGTAGGTGCCGATCACGAAGAAGACCGCGCTGGTCTTGATCAGGGTGATGGCGAAGATGTCCTTGTAGGCCACCTTGTGGGTCAGGCCGGTGACGGCCAGCAGGGTGATCACGGCGCCGTTGTGGGGCAGGGTGTCCATGCCACCGGAAGCCATCGACGCCACCCGGTGCAGGACCTCAAGGGGGATGCCCGCCGCGTTGGCGGCGGCGATGAAGGTCTCCGACATGGCGGCCAGCGCAATGCCCATGCCCCCCGAGGCCGAACCGGTGATCCCGGCCAGGGTCGTCACGGTGATGGCCTCGTTGACCAGCGGATTGGGAATCACCTTGAGGGCATCGGCCACCACCAGGAAGCCGGGCAGGGCGGCAATCACGGCACCGAAACCATACTCGGAGGCGGTGTTCATGGAGGCCAGCAGGGCCCCCCCGACGGCGGCCTTGGTGCCCTCCGCAAAGCGTGCGGCGACCGTGCGCCAGGCAAACACCATCACCGTCAGGATGCCCACCAGCAGCGCACCCTCCACCGCCCAGATGGCGGCGATCTTCGACACATCCTGCACCACCGGTGCGGCTTTGCCGATCACCGCCGGTACGAAGGAATGGCTCTTGCCGTAGATCTGCGGGATGAGATCGGTGAACAGCTTGTTGGTGACACCCACCAGCACCAGGGGCAGGATGGCCAGCACGGGGTTGGCCAGTTTTTCCTTGTCGTCGAAGGGTTCCGGCTCATTGACCAGCTCGGTGCCATAGCCCTCGCCGGCCGCCATGGCCGTGCGGCGGCGCCATTCCAGGTAGGCCATGCCCGCAATGAAGATGAAGATCGAGCCGATCACCCCGAGGGTGGGGGCGGCGTAGATATTGGTCTTGAAGAAGGTGGTGGGGATCACGTTCTGGATCTGCGGCGTACCCGGCAGCGAATCCATGGTGAAGGAGAAGGCGCCCAGGGCGATGGTGCCGGGGATCAGGCGCTTGGGAATGCCGCCCTGGCGGAACATCTCGGCGGCAAACGGATAGACCGCAAAGACCACCACGAACAGGGAGACCCCGCCGTAGGTGAGCACGGCGCACACCAGCACGATGGAGAGCATGGCCCGCTCGGCACCGACCAGCTTGATCACCGACGAAACGATGGCCTTGGAGAAGCCCGACAACTCAATGACCTTGCCGAAGATGGCGCCGAGCAGGAAGACCGGGAAGTAGTTCTTCACGAAGCCGACCATCTTGTCCATGAAGAGGCCCGTGAACATGGGGGCGACCAGGGTCGGGTCGGTGAACAGCACCGCGCCGAGCGCCGCCACGGGGGCAAACAGGATGACGCTGTAACCCCGGTATGCGATGAACATCAGAAAGCATAGCGAGGCGAGTACGATCAGGAATGACATGGTTTTTATCTCCTCCGTTAAGTGATTGCGGAGGAGACCATGGCAGGTTCCGTGCCAAAGAATTTCTGATTGATTTATAAGGGTTTTCTTTGGTGTCTGCGGTGTATCGTGCCTTGCCTGCCGGACAGGGTGTTAGGCAGGCCGGACAGTCGGCGGTCAGTGCTTGTCGCTGCCGATGCCCAGGGCGCCGATCTTCTCGTACAGGGAGGCGCGGGAGATGCCGAGGTTGCGGGCCGCCTGGGCCTTGTTGCCGGAGGCGGCGGCGATGGCGGCAATAATGGCTTCCCGCTCGGCGTCCTGCTGTACTGTCTCAAGTGTGCGCGAGCGAGCGCCCGGCGGCGTCCGGGGCTTTGCCTCCAGTCCGGGCAGGATAGGGGCAAAGTCGTCCTGCTCCAGCGTGTCCGCATCCGACATCAGCAAGGCCCGCTCGATCACGTTGGACAGTTCGCGGACGTTCCCCGGCCAACTATGCCGGGCCAGATAGGCGAGGGCCCCGGGCGCCATGCTGCGGGGGGGCTCGCCAAGGCGCCGGGCGATGCTGTCGGCGAGGGACTCGGCGATGATCGGCAGGTCATCCAGACGCGCCCGCAGGGGCGGGACGTCCAGTGTCATCACGTTGAGGCGGTAGAACAGGTCGGCGCGGAAACGCCCGGCTTCCACTTCCTCCTGCAACTTGCGGCTGGTCGCTGCAATGATGCGCACGTCCACGCTGATCAGCCGGTTTGAGCCGACGGCTTCAATCTCCTTCTCCTGCAGGACGCGCAGGAGCTTGGCCTGGAGGGCTGGCGACATGTCACCGATCTCGTCGAGGAAGAGGGTGCCACCGTGGGCCAGCTCGAACTTGCCGCTGCGGCCCTTGCGGTCGGCGCCCGTGTAGGCCCCGGGGGCGACACCGAAGAACTCTGACTCAAGCAGGGTTTCCGGGATGGCGGCGATATTGACGGCGACGAAGGGTGAGGCGGCCCGGGGGCTGGCGGAGTGGATGGCCTGGGCCAGCAGCTCCTTGCCGGTGCCGGTTTCGCCGATGATCAGGACCGGTGAGCTGGATCGGGCGGCACGCCGGGCCTGATCCTTGACCTTGAGGCAGGCCGGGCTGGCCCCGACGAAGCTGGTGAAGGTGTACTTGGTGCGGCGGGCCTCATCCAGCTTGCGGCGGGTGTCGGCGAGCTCATGGCGCAGGTTCTGGAAGCGCGACACGATGGGGGCCAACTGACGGGGGTCGTCAAACACCACCACGCCGAAGCCGCCGATGATCTCCCCTGTCTCGTCGCGCACAGGCAGGCGCATCACCACGAAGGACTCGCTACCGAACTCCATGATGTCGAGCATGATGGGCCGGCCCGACGTGACCACGCTGCGCATCTGGCTGTTGGGGATCACGTCTTCGACCGGCTTGCCAATCGCCTCGGCCGGGTCGGAGAAGCCCAGGTGGCGGGGGTACTGCTCGTTCATCCAGACGATGCGGGCATCCCGGTCCACGATGAGCAAGCCTTCGGAGAGCGCCGAGAAGGCGCTGAGCAGGGTATCCATGACCCGTTGGCGGATGCGATGGGCTTCGGCGGCAAAGCTGTCTGAGGGCATGCTGTTCAGCCTCCTTGCGTGAGGGGCGGTCGTCTCGCGACCCGGGGCATGCGCTGCTCGCATGCGGATCGAGTTCCGAGGATAGCTCAGCCCGGCATGAATGAAAGTGAGTGCTTACCGCAATGTCGCCGCGCCATCTTCCGTGTCTGGGAGGGCTTGCCCGGGAGACGACAGGAGCATGTCCTCCAGGAAGGCCTTGGCGGGTACAGGGAGAATCTTGTTCCGCAGGTGCACGAGGTTCCACGGCCGATGCAGCGGAAAGCCCTCCACATCCACAACCACCAGGCCTTCGACTGCGAGTCTGTCGCCCAGGGCGTGCCGTGACAGCACTGCCAGCCCCATCCCGGTTCCAGCCAGTTCAAGCAAGGCCTCGTTGCTGGCCAGGGCGAGGCGTACCCGCAGGCTGATTCCGGACTGACGGGCGAAGTCATCGATGGCCCGGCGCGAGCCCGAGCCTGACTCCCGCAGCAGGAAGGGTTCGTCGGCCAGATCGGCCAAGGTCACGCGCCGGCCCGCAGCCCAGTGATCCCGGGGGGCCAGCACGACCAGTTCATTGTCGAGAAAGGGATGGACCACGATGTCCAGGTCTTCGGGCGGATAGGACATCACGTAGAGATCGTCCTCGTTGTTGCGGAGGCGTTCGACGATGCGGTCCCGGTTGGCGATTTCCAGTTCGATGGAGATGTCGGGGTAGCGTCGGCAGAAGGCGCCCAGCATGCGGGGCAGGAAGTACTTGGCGGTGGTAACCAGGGCGACCCGCAGCTTGCCGCGTTTGAGTCCGCGCAGCGCATCAATGGTCGTTTCGAAACCGTTCCATACATCGTCGAGCTGGCGTGTGGTGGCCAGCAGCGCTTCGCCCGCCGCGGTCAGGCGCAGGCTGCGGCCTGCCTGGTCAAAAAGCGGCAGTCCGACGGTGTCGGTGAGCTGGCGGACCTGGATGGAAATGGCGGGTTGGGTCAGATGCAGGGCTTCGGCGGCGCGGGTGAAGCTCCCCAGGCGCGCCACGGCGGAAAAGGTTTCGAGCTGGCGTAGGGTAATGCGTCGGCGAGGCATTGTATAAGTTCCAGTTTATGGTGATTCTTAAGTTATTTCATTTGAATTTATGAGGCAAGCCCCTCATTCTTGAGATGCCGCCCGAGCTTGACGGGCATTTCAAGGAGATTCCAAATGCGCCACTACCCTTCCGACAGCCCACAGGCCACTGCGCGTGTGCTCGCCCTTGCGCTGATGGCTGACGGGGCCATTGATGCCACGGAGTTGTCCATCCTGCAGCAGCGAGATCTGCTTGGCCGGCTCGGCCTTGGCGAGGCCGACTTCGACCGGGTCATGCACGAGTTTTGCGACGATCTGTTGATGAGCGGGGCGCGGACCGCGTCCGGCCAGTTGGTGCTCGGTGGTGAAACGCTCGGCGCGCTCTTGGCCGAGGTGCAGGATCCCGCGCTGAGGCGCCGTCTCTTGCGGGCGGTGCTCGACATCGTCAATGCAGATGGCAGCCTGAAGGGGGGAGAGGCATTACTGGTGTCCCGCGCGCTGAAGGACTGGGACCTCACCCTTAAGGATGTGGCGGACACGACGACGGCCGCTGTGGGCCGCCGCCATTGATCAGGCATGCCGACGGCCCCCGCGGCCGTCGGCATGAGCGTGGACACCCATGCCTTTCGAGCCCGTCATACTGTTTTTCCTGCTCGGCCTGCTGGCCGCCCTCGTGCGTTCGGATTTGAAGATCCCGGGCGTTGTCTATGAGGCCTTGAGCATCTTCCTCCTGCTGGCCATCGGCCTGAAGGGCGGCGTTGAACTGGCCCGTCACGACGTACTCGATCTGGCCCTGCCGGCCCTTGTGGTGGTCGGCGTGGCGATGGTGATTCCGCTGGCGTGCTTCCCGATCCTGCTTAGGCTGGGGCGCCTGCCACGCGCGGATGCCGCTTCCATCGCGGCCCACTATGGTTCGGTGAGTGTGGTCACGTTTGCGGTGGCGAGCAGTTTCCTGGCCACTCGCGACGTGCCGGCGGATGGCTACATGACGGTATTTCTCGCCCTCCTTGAGTTGCCAGCCCTGCTCGTGGGGGTCTTCCTGGCCCGCCGCGGACAGGGCCAGGTGCAGTGGTCCACGTTGCTGCATGAGGTGCTGGCCGGCAAGAGCATCGTCCTGTTGGCGGGGGGCTTGCTCATCGGCTGGATTGCCGGGCCGGAGGGCATCAAGCCGCTGGACAGGCTATTCTTCGATCTGTTCAAGGGGATGCTCGCCTTCTTCCTGCTGGAGATGGGGCTGGTGGCGGCGGGGCGGCTCGCGGATCTGCGCCGGGCGGGGCCTTTTCTTGTGGCTTTCGCCGTCGGTGCGCCGGTTTGTGCCGGGCTCCTGGGGCTGCTGACCGCAGGCATGCTTGACTTCTCGGTGGGCAATGCCGTGCTCCTGGCCACCCTGTATGCCAGCGCCTCTTACATTGCCGCTCCCGCCGCCATGCGCATCGCGGTGCCGGAGGCCAATCCGGCACTGTCCATCGGCGCAGCCCTGGGGATCACCTTTCCTTTCAACCTCATGGCCGGTATTCCTTTTTACTACTGGCTGGCGGTGCATATGAACGGAGCCTTTTCATGAGTCCGGCTTTGACCTCCCGGAAGCTCGTCACCATCATCTGTGAGGCTGAACTTGAAGCCTTGCTGGTGCCCGAACTCGCGCGCCACGGTGCGCGCGGCTACACCCTCACCGAGGCGCGGGGGCAGGGGGCCCGGGGCGTTCGGGATGGGGCCTGGCGTGCATCGTCGAACATCCGCATCGAGGTCTTGTGCGACGCCACTGTGGCCGAGCGTTTGGTGGACATGCTCCAGGCGCGTTTCTACGCTGACTACGGCATCGTGGTGTTCGTGGTGGATGCCGCGGTATTGCGGCCAGGCAAGTTCTAGTCAGCCGGTAGTCCCGTCCACTTCGAGCAGGCGGGCCAGGGCTGAGGAATCGAGCAGCCATGTGGCGCCCCGCCCGGTGCGGATCAACCCGCTGCTGACCCATTCGCCCAGGAGCCGTGCCACGACCTCCCGGGTGGTGCCCAGGTGGAAACCCATTTGCTGCTGGGTCATGCGCAGCTCACCGGTGGCACTGGCCTGGGTCAGAAGGAGGTTGGCGAGGCGCTGCCGGAGGGTATAGGCGTGCACCTCTTCGAGTTGCCCCATGAGGTGGAAGACCAGCGTGGACAGCGTGCGGATGGTGAAGTCCCGGATCGCGGCCTGTTCGGCAAATAGCTGGCGGTAGGTGTCCGAAGGCAGGACCACCAGGGTAGTGGCAGTCATCGCCTGTACCCAGGCGGGGTAGCGCAGATCATTGAAGAGACTGTTGAGGGCGAAGACGCAGGTTTCGCCCGGATTGATCTCGTAGAGGGTGGCCTCGGTGCCATTGGGCGCCAGGGAATAGACCCGGAGTCGTCCCTCGAGCACGAAGTAGGCGCCGGATGCCCGTTGCCCCTTGTGGAGCAGCGGTGTGGCCGAAGGCAGGTGACGGTGGAGGGTGCCATGGGCGAGCAGGCGGCGTCCTTCGGGTGGCAGTTCGCGGAAGGGGCTGAAATCGGCTAGCTGGGGCATGGCGCGTTCCGGAGCGGTAGGAATGATCAATGGCGTCGTCCGGGATCAGGGCCAGTCGATAGCTTGCTAAGGCGATCACTGCTGAGGGCATGCAGGAAGGCCACAATGTCCTGCACGTCCCGCTTCTCCAGGGGGCGGCGGTCTGCCTTCACGAGGGTCCCGTCGGGTCTGTACCAGGTGTTCAGGGTGGCACTGCGCGCAAGCTGGGACTCCGCCATGATGCGAACCACGTCCTCCAGGCGCTTCACCGCGCCATTGTGCAACCAAGGGCCTGTGAGTGCCACGTTCCGCAGGGATGGGATCCGCCATGCCCCGGCGCGGCCCTTGTCCCGCAAGGATGGGTGGCGCGCCTCGGCGGGGCCCGCGTGAGCGGGGAAGAGGCGCAGGGGGTGGCGGCCGCCCGGTGCGCTGGCATCGCTGAAGTTGGGGCCCCGGTGGCAGAGGACGCAGCCGGTGGCCTCGAACAGTGCCATGCCTCGCTTTTGAGTGGCGTCGAGCGCATTGGGATCGCCGCGCACAAGGCGGTCATAGGGGGTGTCGGGGGTGATCAGGGTGCGCTCGTAGGCCGCGATGGCCCGGGTCATGCCGTCGAAACGGATGGAGGTTCCCTTTCCAAAGGCGGCCTCGAAGGCCGGCCGGTAGTCCGGGATGGCGCGGATGCGCCGCTCGGCCTCCGCGGTCGAGGGTAGACCCATTTCGATCGGATTGAGGAGGGGGCCGGCAGCCTGGGCCTCAAGCGTCGATGCGCGCCCATCCCAGAACAGAACCCGCATGAAGGCAGCGTTCCAGACCGTCGGAGTATTGCGCGGGCCGAGTGCGCCGCCGACCCCGCGGGCGCGGGCGCGACCGTCGCCCCCGGCCTTGCGATCCAGATCATGGCAGGAGCGGCACGACAGTGAGCCATCGCGAGATAGCTGGCGCTCCTCGAACAGCTTCTTGCCCAAGGCGATCATGGCTGCACTGTCACCGGGGCCCGGGGCGCGCTCGGGCAGGGCTTCCCAGATGTAGCGACCCTCCGCTTGCGTTGCTGCGGGGATCGGTGCCGTCAGGCCCGACAGGGGCAGGGTGAGTAGCGCCAGCAGCAGGACGAGGCTGTCAGGGGCGTGCCGTCGCGCTGGTTTGCGGTCCATGATCCACTCCGGGGCAATGAAGACGGTAGGCAGCGTAGCGGCCCCACGCGCGGGGCTCTGTAGCAAATGTTACGCAGCGCGGTCGGCTCCGCTGTGTATCCGATGTTACGGAAGCAGCGCGTTCCGGTGGGCAGCATGGCGGTGCCGGTTGGGCAGGGGCCCTGCCGGAACGTCCAATCCTTTTGCCCGGGAGTCCGATCATGAAAGCGTTGAATGCCCTTATTTCCCTGCTTCCCCTGTCCATACCGGTGGTGGAGGCCAACGGTGGCGGGCCGGTCCTGCCCTTGCTGGAGCGCGCACGAACTGCGGTGGTCATCACCGATCCGCAGAACGACTTTCTGAGTGAGGACGGCAAGCTGTATGGTCTGCTCGCCGACTCTCTGAGGAATCTGGGGGTCGCCGATCATCTGGAGCAGTTGATGCGGGCAGCCAAATCGTCCGGCTTCGTGCTGGCGGTGGATCCCTTGGTGTTTGGTTCGGGGGATGGCGCCTGGTCCCACCCGGGCATCCTGCAGCGCCAATTGTTGGACATGGGGGCCCTGCAGGGCTGGGGGGCGGAGTTCCATGGGCGCTACCTGCCCTATATCAACGATGCTGCGACGGTGGTTGTGGCGCCCCACAAGCTCTATGGCCCCGAAAGCAACGATCTGATCTTCCAGTTGCGCAGCCGCGGTATCGATACCGTATTGCTGGCGGGGCTGGTGGCCAACCTGTGCGTGGATTCCCATCTGCGGGCGCTGAAGGAGAACGGCTTCCGGGTGTATGTGGTGAAGGATGCCGTGGCTGCACCCGGTGAGGAGGCCTACCGGGCCGCCTTGCTCAATTTCGGCATGATTGCCAACGGGGTGCTGACAACCGGTGAGGCACTTGCCGCCATGGCACACTGACCGGCGGCCGGCCGGTGTTCAGTGTGCAGGTGCCAGCCCGATCTCGGCCGCCGTGGCGGGGCCGATCATGGATCGGCCCAGGTGCCCGGGGATTTCTGCCCGCTCTTCGCTGAGGGGAATCCGTCCGGCCATGATCTCCGCGAGGCGCTGGGGGTGGCGCGGTTGCCGTTCGGGCTCGGCGTAGCCATCGGGGAAGACCGGTTGGTTGCTGCGCAGGTCGTACTTGTCGCTCGCGCCCAGGGTGTGGAGCAGTTCGTGGGCGATGATCACCAGGTTGCGCTGGTGCTCGTTGCGGTCCGCAAAGACCTTGATCACCCCGATCATGCCTTTGCGCAGGCCAAGGGAATGATCCAGGTGGGGGCTGAGGGCCGGGTCGTGATAGAGCACGAACAAACGGATTTGGGGCCGTGGTCCCGGCGCCGCGTCATGACGCCAGGCCCACCAGCGCAAATGCAGACTCCACCAGCCAATCGACAGGGCATTCCCCCCGGCAGGAAAGGAAGGCGGCAGCGCATCGAGGGGCGGAGCCAGATTGAAGGCCAGTGGTCGCTGCAGGGCGCGGCCATGGCGCTGGATTTGTTCCTCCAACCACTCGCCGATAGGCGCGAAGTCTTCGGGGCGGGCCGCTGTGACGGCCCGCCGGGTGACCGGCGAGCTGTCGGCGGCAATGGGGTACAGGGTGACGTGGAGGGTGTTCTTCCAGTCGGTGGCCCGGGCGTTGCTGCGCCACGCGCCGACGGCTACCGTGGCGAGGATGAACAGCAGGATCGCGATGCGCAGTTTGCGAAACATGGCGGTGGAGGGCGGAGAAGATGAAAAAACCCGGCACGAGGCCGGGTTGCTTGCTGCGCTTGCCGGAGATCAGGCCACGGCGACCGGGATCTTGCCGATCTTGGCCTGCCATTCCTTCGGGCCGGTGTTGTGCACGCTGGTGCCGGCGGAATCCACGGCCACGGTGACGGGCATGTTCTCCACGTCGAACTCGTAGATGGCTTCCATGCCCAGGTCGGCAAAGCCGACGACCTTCGCCGACTTGATGGCCTTGGCCACCAGGTAGGCGGCGCCGCCGACGGCCATCAGGTAAGCCGACTTGTTGTCCTTGATGGCCTCGATGGCCACGGGGCCGCGCTCGGACTTGCCGATCATCGAGATCAGGCCGGTCTGCTCGAGCATCATGCGGGTGAACTTGTCCATGCGGGTGCCGGTGGTGGGGCCAGCCGGTCCGACC
>WBZV01001231.1_pt1 | contig 12128 bp, 15 predicted proteins | sample 5204221 | NCBI WGS metagenome assembly WBZV01 (sample SAMN12344360, study PRJNA552823) | activated sludge metagenome | biome: Activated sludge suspended growth; feature: Nitrification reactor; material: Wastewater; isolation source: activated sludge from nitrification reactor of wastewater...
ATCGACCTGGCCGACCCGGCGGCGGTGCTGCGCCTGCGCAGCTACGTGTGGCCCGACCAGGCGGCGCGCGCCGCGCGGCTGCAGGGCGCGCTGGCGCTCGCGCAGCGCGAGCGGCCGGTGGTCGAGGCCGGCGACGCCGCCGGCTGGGTGGAACGCGAGCTCGCCGTGCCGCGCGAGGGCGTGGCCACGGTGCTGCTGCACTCCATCGTGTGGCAGTACCTGCCGCCCGACACGCGGGCACGCATCGGTGCGGCCATGGCGGCCGCCGGCCAGCGCGCCTCGCGCCTCGCACCGCTGGCCTGGCTTCGCATGGAGTTCTTCGAGATCGGCGCACCCGCCGAGCTGCGCCTGCGGCTGTGGCCCACGGGCGACGAGCGCATCCTCGCGCGCACCCACCCGCATGGCGAGTGGGTGGAGTGGCTGTAATGCTTACTGCGCCGGATCGCGATGCGTCCAGCGGATCGCGTCGATCTCGGCGAGAAGCTCCGGAGAGAGCGGGGTGCCCCAGGCGGCGAGGTTCTCGTCGAGCTGCGCCTTCGAGGTGACGCCGATGATGGTGCTCGCCACGCGCCAGTTCGTGTAGCAGAAGGCCAGCGCCAGCTGCGTCGGCGTGAGGCCGTGCTTGCGCGCCAGCGCGTTGTAGAGCTTCGCCGCTTCGAGCGCCTCGGGCCGCCCCCAGCGCTGCTTCTTCATCGTCTCGAACATCGCCAGGCGCCCGGGCCGCGTGCTGCCGTGCAGGCCCACCTCGTCGTACTTGCCGGTTAGCGCACCGAAGGCGAGCGGCGAGTAGGCCAGCAGCGACACCTGGAGCCGGTGCACCACCTCGTCGAGCCCGTTGTCGAGCGCGCGGCTGGTGAGCGCGTAGGGGTTCTGCACCGTGGCCACGCGCGGCAGGCCGTGCGCCTCGGCCTGCGCGACGAACTCGGCCACGCCGTAGGGCGATTCGTTGGACAGGCCCACGTAGCGCACCTTGCCCGCCTTCACCAGCGTGGCCAGCGCCTCGAGCTGGGTGCGGATGCTGCTGACCTCGCGGTCTCTGGTCGGATCGAAGTAGATCGCGCCGAGGTTGGCCACGTTGCGCGCCGGCCAGTGGATCTGGTAGAGGTCGATGACCTCGGTGCGCAGGCGCTTGAGGCTGTCGTCGCAGGCGCCGACGATGTCGGCCGCGCTGAGGTTGGCGCTGCCCTTGCGGATCCAGTCCATGCCGCGCGCCGGCCCGGCCACCTTGGTGGCCAGCACCATCTTCTGCCGTGCGCCGGGACGAGCCGCGAACCAGCTGCCGATGATGGATTCGGTGGCGCCGAAGGTTTCGCGCTTGGCGGGCACCGAGTACATCTCGGCGGTGTCGATGAAGTTGACGCCGCGCTCGAGCGCGTGGTCGAGGATGGCGTGCGCCTCGGCCTCGCCGACCTGCTCGCCGAAAGTCATGGTGCCGAGGCAGATGGGGGTGACGGTGAGGTCGGTGCGGGGGAGCGGGCGGAGGGTGAGGGTCATGCGTGGGAAGTCTACGCAGTTGGGCAGCGCAGCGCCTGGCGACAAAAGGCACACGTCACGCTACACTCGCCGCGTGAAGCCGTTCCGGTGGAACCCCGACAAGAACCGCGAGTTGGTCGTGGAGCGCGGCGTTTCGTTCGAGCAAGTCGTGGTCGCCATCGAGGGTGGTGGCCTGCTGGACGTATTGGCGCATCCCAATACCAAGAAATACCCGCATCAGCGGCTTCTGGTTGTCACCTGGGACGGCTACGCCTACTTGGTGCCCTACGTCGAGGAAGACGAGCACTTCTTCCTCAAGACGGTCATCCCCAGCCGGAAGGCGACTCGCGACTACCTCAAGACCGGAGATCCCGATGACGCAGCCTGATCCCTTTGACGTTGAGATCATCAAAGCCTACGAAGCAGGCAAGCTGAAGTCGGTCGCCTCCAAGGCGGAACTCAATCGACTGAAGGCGGCCGCGCGGTCGACGGCCATCAAGGATCGGCGGGTCAACATCCGGCTGTCCGCCGGCGACCTGCAAGACATTCAAGTCAAGGCCCTGGCCGAGGGCATGCCGTACCAGACGCTGATCGCCAGCATCCTCCACAAGTACGTGACGGGGCGACTCGAGGAGCGCAAGCCCGGTGGTTCGCCTGTGGCGGCCAAGCCCAAGGCCCCCACTCGTCGCTCGACGCGCAGCGATGTCTAAGCCTTGATTCAAGGTGGACACGCGGCACCGTACCGCGTGAGTCGAACGATAGGACTTGAAGGAGATGCCGGTGGCTGCAAAGGAGAAGAAGGACGAAGGCGCGCAGTTCGTACGGTACTTCGGCCCCTTGCTCGATGCCTTGCGCGGTCTCGGCGGCTCGGCAAAGGCGGACGAAGCCGTTGATCGCGTGGCCGAGGATCTCAAGGTGCCCGATGAGGTTCTCAACGAGACCTTGCCCTCGGGTGGGTCACGATTTCGAAACCAAGTTGCTTGGGCACGCTTCTATCTCGTGCGCGAGGGCCTCATCGACTCTTCGAAGCACGGCGTGTGGAGTCTGACGGAGCAAGGATTCAAAACAAGGCTCTCCTTCGAGGACGCACGACAACTGTTCCTGAAGTGGGTCAAGATCTTCCAGGAACAGCGCAAGCTGAAGGAGCAGAACGAACCTGTGGCCGAACAGGTCGCCGAGGGCACGGGCGCGCCCTCCAAGGACTATCGCGAAGAGGTGCTGGAACTTCTTCTGGCCATTCCACCGGCTGGATTTGAGCGCCTCTCTCAGCGGCTTCTTCGAGAAGCAGGATTCACGCAGGTTGTTGTCACCGGCCAGAGCGGCGACGGCGGCATAGACGGATTCGGAATCCTGCAAGTGAACCCACTCGTTTCCTTCAAGGTTCTCTTCCAGTGCAAGCGCTACGCAAAGTCCGTGGCGCCATCGCAGGTCAGGGACTTTCGCGGGGCGATGTCGGGAAGGGCGGACAAGGGGATCATCATCACCACTGGCACGTTCACGGCGGAAGCTCGGCGCGAAGCAACGAGAGACGGCGCACCTCCGATAGAACTGATCGACGGTGAGAAGCTGATCGACATGTTGGAGAAGCTGGAACTGGGTCTTCGCGCGGTGACGACCTTCGAGGTAGAGCGTTCGTTCTTCAACGAGTTCAAGGCCTGACCCCGAGCGAGGCACAACGAGGAGGAACCGTGAAGACAGTCACTCTTGATGTTCGCGATGCGAAGGCATCCATGGCTGACTTCGCCGGCGCCTGGCGCATCGGCAAGCCGGAAAGGTCGGCCCGCATCAGCTTCGCGACCCCTGAACTGCTGTGGAAGGTTCTCACCGCCAAGCGCTGGGAGCTGTTGAAGGCCCTTTGCGGCGCGGGCCCGATGTCCATCCGCGAAGCGGCACGGCGCGTGGATCGGGACGTCAAGGCGGTCCACGGCGACGTGACGGCACTGCTCAGTGCCGGCGTGCTCGACCGGGCCGAAGGGGGCGGGATCGTCTTCCCGTACGAGGCCGTCAAGGTCGAGTTCCTGCTGCAGGCTGCTTAGTGCACACGGGTGACGCCATCGCCATGAAGCCCATGACCAAGTCCGAACGCGATCAACTGCTGCGCGCCCTCGAAGCCCGTTTCAAGAAGCGCCCACATCGCCACGCCGGCGTGGCCTGGAGCGATGTGCTGTCGCGCCTCGAAGCCACACCCGCCGCGCTGAAGACACTCGCCGCGATGGAAGCCTCGGGCGGTGAGCCGGACGTGATCGGCGTGGATGGCGCCAGCGGCCAGATCCTCTTCTGCGATTGCGCCGCCGAAAGCCCGGCCGGGCGGCGCAGCCTGCGCTTCGACGACGAGGCGCTGAACGCGCGCAAGGAGAACAAGCCGCAGGGCAGCGCCGCCGGGATGGCGCGGGCGATGGGCATCGAGTTGCTGTCGGAGGCGCAATACCGCGCGCTGCAGCAGCTCGGCGAGTTCGACCTCAAGACCTCGAGCTGGATCGCCACGCCCGACGAGTTGCGCGCGCTCGGCGGCGCGCTGTTCTGCGACCGGCGCTACGACCGCGTCTTCGTCTATCACAACGGGGCGCAGTCCTACTACGCGGCGCGGGGCTTCCGCGGCTTGCTGCGGGTTTGAGTCGGCACTGTTTACTGTTTTACAGTAAACTTTTCTGACTTCACAGCAAGCCAGGAGTTGACGATGCCCCCACCCGCCTCCCCTCGCCCCCTGCCCGGCTCGTTGGCGCGCGTGGTGCTCGTCGTGCGTGCGCTGTGCCTGCTCGGCTTCGCCACGCTGCTGGCGGTGCCGTTCTGGTTCTGGCTCTCGCCGGAGAACGTGCTTGCACTCGGGCCGCAGATGGCCGGCGTGCGCGACGTCGTGGTCGACGACCGTGCGCGCGCCCTGGGCGCGGCGGTGTCGCTGCTGCCCATCGGCATCGGCCTCTACGCGCTGTGGCAGCTGTGGCGCCTGTTCGCCGAGTACGGCGCGGGCCGCGTATTCGGCCGCGCAGCACTGGCGCGGCTCAAGCGCTTCGCCTGGGCGCTGCTGGCCGCGGCCCTGCTCGCGCCGCTGGTGCGCGCGGCGATGTCGGTGGTGCTCACGCTAGCCAATCCGCCGGGGCAGCGCCAGCTCGTGCTCGGCCTCTCGTGGGACGACTACCTCGCCGTGCTGCTCGCCGTGGTGCTGATCGCCATCGCCACGGTGATGGCCGAGGCGGTGCGCGTCGCGGAAGAGAACGAAGGCTTCGTTTGAGCGCGGGGAAGGCATGCCCATCGTCGTCAACCTCGACGTGATGCTGGCCCGGCGCAAGATGCGCTCGCGCGAGCTGGCCGAGCGCGTCGGCATCACCGAGCAGAACATCTCGCTGCTCAAGTCGGGCAAGGTGCGCGGCGTTCGCTTCGACACGCTGGCACGCATCTGCGCCGCGCTCGATTGCCAGCCGGGCGATCTGCTCGAATACCGCAGCGGCCCGGAAGACGAGGCACCGGAGTGAAAGCGCGCCACGCGCGCTCGCGCGTCGTGGTGGCGCTGGCTGTGCTCGCGGCGCACCTCGCGTTGCTGCTGTGGTGGCTGCGCTCCGATCGGCTGTCGCACGGCGTGCCGCCGGCGCAGCCACGTGTCGCGGTGCGGCTGATCGCGCTTCCGCCGCTGCCCGCGCCGCGCAGCGAGCCGGCCGTGGCAGCGCGCGAACGCCACGCGGCACCGCGCGCGCGGGCGCCGGTGTCGGCGCTGCCCATGCCGAAGTCACCCGAGGCGATCAGCGTCGCGCCGCTCGCCGCCGAAGCGCCGGCCTCGCAGGCTGTCGCCGAGCCGCCGCCTTCGCTGATGGACGGCGAGGCCACGCGCCGCGCCATCCGCGCCGCGGCGCGCGAGCCCGGCCTCGCCGCGCAGGCCGGCCGCCAGGGTCCGGCCTTGCGCACGCCCGACGAGCGCCTGGGCGATCAGGTGCAGCAGAGCGCCAAGGGCGATTGCCTGAAGGGCGAGTACCTCGGCGGCGGCATGGGCCTGCTGAGCCTGCCCTTCCTCGCGGCAGCCGCGCTCAAGGGCGACTGCCGGCGCTGAGCAGCGCGGCGCGCGCCTCTGTACTGGCGCTGCAGGGCTCGCTCTGTACCGGTACGCCTCGGCCGGGCCGGTCCACAATGCCGCGCATGGACGCCGCCACAGCCGCTCACCACCCCTGCCCTCATGCCTGACCGCGGCGCCGATTCACGCTACGCCTGGCTGCGCCTGGCCGCCACGCTCGGGCTGATGACCATCGGCTCGGCGGCGATGTACGTGGTCGCCGTGGTGCTGCCGGCGGTGCAGGCCGAGTTCGGCGTGGCGCGCGCCGACGCTTCGCTGCCCTACACGCTGCTGATGGTCGGCTTCGGCCTGGGCGGCGTGCTGATGGGCCGCCTCGCCGACCGCTTCGGGGTGATGCTGCCGGTGCTGATCGGCGCGGCGGGCCTGGCCAGCGGCTTCGCGCTCGCCGCGGCGAGCGGCAGCATCCTCGGCTTCGCGATCGTCTCCGGGCTGCTGCTCGGCTTTCTCGGCAGTTCGGCCACCTTCGCACCGCTGGTGGCCGACACCTCGTTGTGGTTCGTGCGCCGGCGCGGCATCGCGGTGGCCATCTGCGCCAGCGGCAACTACGTGGCCGGCGCGATCTGGCCGCCCATCGTGCAGCAACTCGTCGAGAGCATCGGCTGGCGCGGCGCCTACAACACGCTCGCGGTCGTCAGCGCCGTGGTCATGCCGCTGCTCGCGCTGGCGCTGAAAGGCCGCCCGCCGGCGGCGGTGGCCGGCGTCACGCGGGGCGGGGCGGCGGCGCGGCCTTCCGAGCGGCCCTTCGGCTTCTCGATGAACCAGGCGCAGGCGCTGCTGTGCGTGGCCGGCGTGGCCTGCTGCGTGGCGATGTCGATGCCGCAGGTGCACATCGTCGCCTACTGCTCAGACCTCGGCTTCGGCGCCGCGCAGGGCGCGCGCATGCTCTCGCTGATGCTGGCGGCCGGCATCGTCAGCCGGCTCGTCTCGGGGCTGATCTGCGACCGCATCGGCGGCGTGCGCACCCTGCTGCTCGGCTCGGTGCTGCAGGGCACGGCGCTGCTGCTGTTCCTGCCCTTCGACGGGCTGGGTTCGCTCTACGTGGTGTCGGCGCTGTTCGGCCTGTTCCAGGGCGGCATCGTGCCGAGCTACGCGATCATCGTGCGCGAGCATTTCCCGCCCGCCGAAGCCGGCGCGCGCGTCGGCACGGTGCTGATGTGCACGCTGTTCGGCATGGCGCTGGGCGGCTGGATGTCGGGCAAGGTGTTCGACCTGACCGGCTCCTACCACGCCGCCTTCATCAACGGCATCGCCTGGAACCTGCTCAACCTCGGCATCGTGCTGCTGCTGATGTGGGGGCTGCGGCGCCAGCGCGGCGCAGCGCTGCCGGCCTGACGCGCCGGCGGCTCCCCGCTCACAACCAGCCGGCGCGCCGGAAGCGCCAGAACAGGATGCCCGCCGCGCTGGCGATCAGCGTCAGCGCCATCGGGTAGCCGAAAGCCCATTTCAGCTCGGGCATGTGCTCGAAATTCATGCCCCAGATGCCGGCCAGCGCGGTCGACACGGCGAAGATCGCCGCCCAGGCGGCGAGCCGCTTGGTGGTTTCCGATTCCTCGATGGTGACCATCGACAGGTTGACCTGGATGGCGGTGCCGATGGTGTCGCGGATGCCGTCGATCGCGGCGTTGATGCGCGCCAGGTGGTCGTGCACGTCGCGGAAATACTCCTGGCTGCGCGTGCACACCGCCGGCACGCGGCCGCCGTGGAACTTGCCGGCCACCTCGAGCAGCGGCGCCACCGCATGGCGCAGCACCGTGGCGCGGCGCTTGAGGGCGTAGAGCCGCTCGATATTCGCGCGCGCCTCGCCGTGCTCGAAGATGCGGCTCTCGATGTCCTCGAGCTCGTTCTCGAGCTCGTCGAGCACCGGGAAGTAGCGGTCCACCACCGCGTCCATCAGCGCGTAGAGCACGAAGCCCGAGCCCTGGCGCAGGTGCTCGGGCTCGCGCTCGCAGCGCTCGCGCACGCCGAGGAAGCCCTGCTGGCTGTTGTTGCGCACCGAGAGCACGAAGTTCTCGCCGACGAAGATCGCCACCTCGCCGTTCTCCAGCTCGCCCTCGCGCAGCTCGGGCAGCTTCATCACCACGAACAGCGTGTTGCCGTATTCCTCCACCTTGGGCCGCTGGTGGCCGTGGCTGGCGTCCTCGACGGCCAGTTCGTGCAGATCGAACTCGCGCTGCATCTGGCGCAGCTCGGCATCGCTGGCGTCGCGCAGCGCCACCCAGACGAAGCAGCCGGGCTGCAGGATGAAGCGGTCGATGTCCTCGACCGCGATGTCGGCGAGCTTGCGCCCGTCCTGGTAGGCCACGCAGTTGATCAGCATCGCTCGTCTCCGGTCGCGGGCGGCGATCTTCCCACGAGCGCGGCGGCGCTCAGGCTCTCAACGCCGCGTCTCCTTCGCCACGTCGGCGTCGAAGCTGGCGCCGTTCATCTCGGCCGCGCTGCGCAGCCACAGCGGGTAGTGGGCCTCGAAGTCGGCGACGATGCGATCCAGCGGCATGTCGTCGAATGCGCCATGCTGGTTGACGTACTCCATGTGGCGGTTGCCGGCCTTGTCGAAGGGGTGGTAGATCGAGTCGGCGCGGCCGTCGAAATCCAGCGGCAGCAGGCCGAAGCGCTCGCACAGCGAGAGGTTGAAGGCCGGCGTGGCCTTGACCCAGTGGCCTGCTATCCACAGATCGGTGTAGCCGTGCCAGACGAACAGGTCAGTCTGCACCATGCGGCGCAGCCGCTCGGTGCTGAGGTGGTTGCGCACGTCGGCATAACCCACGCGCGCCGGGATGCCGGCGGCGCGCGCCGCGGCGGCCAGCAAGGCCGCCTTGGGCACGCACCAGCCGTAGCCTTGCGCGAGCACGCTGCTGGCGCGCATGCCCTCGACGCTCAGGTCGATGCGGTAGGGGTCGTAGCGGAAGCCGTCGCGCACGGCGTAGGTGAGCGCGACGGCGCGCTCGCGGTCGTCGGCGCCGACGGCGTGCTCGCGTGCGAAGGCGATCACGGCCGGGTGGTCGCTGTCGATCAGCGCGGTGGGGGCGAGGGCGGCGGGGCTGGGCGGCTGGGTCTTCATGTGCACAGTGTGCCTGCAACGGCAAGACCGCGCTGTCGCGCAGGCGGCGTCGGCGAAGGCGAGCAGCCGCTCAGGAAGCAGCCGTAGCGCGGGCGCGCTCCTCCTCCTGCAGGCGCAGCAGCTTGCGCTGCACCTTGCCGGTGGTGGTCATGGGCAGCGCGGCGATGAATTCGATCTCCTTCGGGTACTCGTAGGGCGCCAGCTTGCCGCGCACGTGGCGCTGCAAGTCCTCCACCAGCGCATCGCCCGGCGCGAAGCCCGGCGCCAGCACCACGTAGGCCTTGACCACGGCGCCGCGCTCGCGGTCGGGCTTGGGCACGACGGCGGCATTCGCCACCGCGGAGTGCTTGACGAGGCAGTTCTCCACCTCGCTCGGCCCGATGCGATAGCCCGCTGCCTTGAAGACGTCGTCGCTGCGGCCCTGGTACCAGAGGTAGCCGTCGCCATCCATCACCGCGGTGTCGCCGGTGCGGCACCAGGAGTCCGCCGGGTCACCGGTGAATTTGGCGCGCGTGGCGTCCTCGTTCTTCCAGTAGCCGAGGAAGAACACCGGGTCGGGATGGCCGTGCACGTCGCGCCGGTGCACCGCCACGTCGCCCGGCGTGCCGCGCGGGCATTCGCGGCCGTCGTCGTCGATCACCGCGATACGGTGGCCGGGGTAGGCGCGGCCCATGCTGCCCGGGCGCGCCGGCCAGCCGGGATGCGCGCGCCCGCTCGCATCGACGAAGCGGCCGCAGTTGCCGACGATGTAGTTGATCTCGGTCTGGCCGAACATCTCGTTGACCACCACGCCCAGCGCATCGCGGCACCAGGCGAACACCGTGTCGCCCACCGCCTCGCCGGCGCTCATGATGGCGCGCAGCTTCAGCGCGTAGCGCTCGCGCGGCCGCGGCACCGCCTTCAGCATCGCCTTCAGCGCGGTGGGGAAGAGGAAGGTGTGCGTGACGCCATGGCGCGCCATCAGCTCGAGCGCGCGCTCGGGCCCGAAGCGGCCCTGGTAGGCGACGATCTCGCGGCCGAAGTAGAGCGTGGGCAGCAAGGCATCCATCAAGCCCCCGGTCCAGGCCCAGTCGGCCGGCGACCAGAACACCGCATCGTCCTGAGGAAACCAGTTCTGGCTGCAGACGAAGCCGCTCAGGTTGCCGATCAGCGCGCGGTGCGGAATCAGCGCGCCCTTGGGCGGGCCGGTGGTGCCGCTGGTGTAGATCAGCACGGCCGCTTCGTCGGCCTTCGTTCTCACGGCCGTGAAGGCGGCTCGCTCGGCGGCGAGTGCGGCATCCCAGTCGATGTCGCCCAGGCCCGCGGCCTCGCCCACGGCGATCACGCTGCGCAGCTCGGGGCACTGCGGCCGCGCGGTGCGCAGGTTGGCGATGGCGCTCTCGTCGACGATGGCCGCCACCGCCTCGCTGTGCTGCAGGCGGTAGGCCAGCGCGTCGGGCCCGAACAGCATGGACAGCGGCATCGCCACCGCGCCGAGCTGGTAGACGGCCATGTTGGCCACCGCCGTCTCGAAGCGCTGCGGCATCACGATGGCGACGCGGTCGCCGCGCTGTACGCCCAGGCGTCGCAGCGCGTTCGAGAGCCGGTCGGCATTGGCCTGCAGATCACGGTAGCTGAATTCCGCGCAGCGCCCGTCTTCGTGCTCGTAGCGGATCGCCACCGCCTGCGGCGTCTCGCGCGCCCAGCGCGTGGCGCAGGCCGCGGCGATGTTGAAGTGCTCGGGAACGCTCCAGCGCAAGCCGCGGTGCAGGGCCGCGTAGTGATCGATCGAATCCATGCGCGCGAGCCTAAGCGCGCGATGGCGCGCGCCGCATCGGGTCAAGCCCCGAAGCGCTGCAGCGCGTCACCGGTGATGCGGCAGATGCGCCAGTCGGGCAGCACCGTCGCGCCCATCTTCTCGTAGAAGCGGATCGCGTTGCTGTTCCAGTCGAGCACGCTCCACTCGAAGCGGCCGTAGCCGCGCTCCACGGCGATCGCGGCCAGGCGCGACAGCAGCGCCTCGCCGATGCCGCGGCCGCGCAGCGCGGGGCGCACGTAGATGTCTTCCAGGTACAGCCCTGGCTTGGAAAGAAAAGTCGAGAAGTTGGTGAAGAAGAGCGCGAAGGCCACCACCTCGCCATCGAGCTGCGCCACCTGCGCCTCGACCACGGGCCGCTCGCCGAACAGGTGCGGGTGCAGCGTCTCGGGCGTCACCTGCAGCAGGTGGCTCAGCTTCTCGAACTCGGCCAGTTCGCCGATCAGGCCGACGATGGCGTTCACGTCGCGCGGCTCGGCGGCGCGCAGCAGGAAGTCTTGGGTGCGGTCGTTCATGCGAGCGATTGTCGCGGCACGGACAGCACCGCGCCGCGATTGCGCCTAGAGTGCGGTGCATGAGTGCTCCCGTCTACAAACCGCGCCGCAGCGCGCGCAGCCTGTTCGTCGATGTGCGCGGCCTGCGGTACCACCTGCTCGCCTGGGGCGATGCCTCGCTCGTCACGCCCGAACGCCCACCGCTGGTGCTGCTGCACGGCTGGATGGACGTGGCGGCCTCGTTCCAGTTCATGGTCGATGCGCTCGAAGCCGAGCGCTATGTGATCGCCGCCGACTGGCGCGGCTTCGGCCTCAGCGAGGCCGGCGGCAGCGACAGCTACTGGCTGCCCGACTACCTCGGCGACCTCGACACCCTGCTCGACCACCCCGAACTCGGCCTGGCCGGCCGCAGCGTCGACCTGCTCGGCCACAGCATGGGCGGCAACGTGGTGATGCTGTATGCCGGCATCCGGCCGGAGCGCATCCGCCGCCTGATCAACCTGGAAGGCTTCGGCATGCCGGCCACCGTGCCCGAGCAGGCGCCCAAGCGCTATCGCCAGTGGCTCGACGAACTGAAGGAGCCGGCGCGGCTCAAGCCCTACGACAGCCTGGCCGACGTGGCTGCGCGGCTGCGCAAGACCAACCCGCGGCTGCCCGAGGACAAGGCGGCTTGGCTGGCACCGCACTGGTCACGCCAGTGCGAGAGCGGGCAGTGGCAGATCCTCGGCGACCCGGCGCACAAGCGCGTCAACCCACAGCTCTACCGCGTCGACGAGGTGCTGGCCTGCTGGCGGCAGATCGCCGCGCCGCTGCTGTGGGTGCAAGGCGACGGCACCGAGATGGAGAAGTGGTGGGGCCACCGCTACCCGCGCAGCGAGTTCGAGACGCGGCTGGCGGCGGTGCCCAAGGTGGAGCGCCACGTGCTCGCGCCGGCCGGGCACATGCTGCACCACGACCAGCCCGAGGCGCTGGCGCGGCGGCTGGAGGGTTTTCTCGGCTGAGGGGCGGGCGCGCGCCGCGACTTGCTCCGGCGTTCATTCATCGCTCCCCTGCCGAAGCTCGCTTTCAATCGCACCCAGTTCGCTTTCCAGTTCCTCCACCGTGGGCAGGCTGGTGACGAGTGGTTCCGGCAGGGCGCGCACCAGTTGGTATTCGGCCACGCCGATGGGCTTGTCGATGCCGGAAAGCGCATATTCGGCCACGGTGCGCTTCTTGGTCTTGCACAGCAACAGGCCGATGGTGGGCCTG
>WBZV01001232.1_pt1 | contig 12122 bp, 10 predicted proteins | sample 5204221 | NCBI WGS metagenome assembly WBZV01 (sample SAMN12344360, study PRJNA552823) | activated sludge metagenome | biome: Activated sludge suspended growth; feature: Nitrification reactor; material: Wastewater; isolation source: activated sludge from nitrification reactor of wastewater...
ACATCCTCGCCCGCCTCTTCGACGCCAAACCCCCTCCAACCCCATGGACAGGCGCCCAACCCCAGGAGGGGCGCCTCGGACTGACGGGATAACGGAGGAAATTAGGATGAATTCGACCCCACGGGCTCTCCAGTCAGCCTTGTCGTCTCCCGAAAGCCCGTTCTACCTCACCCATCGGGTGATCCGGCCGGTGGAGTGCAAATCCGCGTCAGCATCGGGTTTGCGCTGACCTCAAAGAAGGCAACAGAGGAAAGTAGGATAATTGCCATGGTTGTGTTTCCCCGCACCTCTCTCGCATCGTCGGTTTGAAAAGCGCGTCCAGGCCGGCCAGTGGCCTCCGGTACCGCCACAGGGACTGCTGCCTTTGGAGGATGACTGAGGGGGCGGGGAGTGAGAGGTGAGTTGGGGGGAATGGCGGCTGGGGCTGCTTGTCGGCCTTATGTGGAGCTCCACATAAGGCCGATCAGCTGCCCCTCACAACGACACTCTTCGCCCATAGCAGGCGTCAGGTCTCCGGCCTGAATTGAGCCGCCATAAGCCAAATCGGAATGCCGCAGAGCCCGGCCGTATCGCCAGCCGTCCCCTCAATCAGTCGTCGATCCGGTCACCGCCCGCCGCTCCGGCCCGGCATCGACCCGATGACGGCGCCCACCGAAACCACGACGATGCCCGCCATGACCGTCCAGGTCAGCTGTTCGTCCAGGATGAAGTAAGCCCCGATCGCGGATACCGCCGGGACCAGCGACAGCATCATCGCGGCCTGGCAGGCGCCGATCTTCTGGTTGGCGTAGCTGTAGAGGCCGGCGGCCAGCAGGGCGGCGATGAAGCCCTGGTACACGCACTGCAGTGCGATGTCGCCCCAGCCGGCGCCGGGCAGGTTCTTGGGCAGGTAGAGCAGGTAAACCGGCGAGTACAGCAGCAGGGCAAAGAAGGCGATGCCGCAGACGCCGAGCAGGGGGCGAATCTGCCAGCGGCGCATCAGCAGGCCGAAGATGGACCAGGACAGGGCGGCGGCCAGAAAGAGCGCGTCGCCGGTGAGTTCGCCCCGGCCGTGGTGGGACAGGAGGCTGTCGATGCCGATCAGCAGCAGCCCGCAGGCAGACAGGGTGAGGGCGAGCACGGTGTGCCGTGTCAGGTGGAGGCCGGTGGTGAGCGCCACGAGGACTGCGGTGCAGAACGGGATTCCGCCGTTTACAAAAATGCCCGCATGGGCGCTCGGGGCAAACGAGAAGCCGGAATAGACGAACAACCCGTAGCCCAGGCCGCCAAAAACGCTGAGTACAAAATAGCGTGGCCAGTCGGCGAAAGGGGCGTTGCGCAAAAAATAGAATCCGCCCAGCAGGCCGGAAACGCCATAGCGCATGGCGGCCAGATCAAAAGGCGTAAACAGCCCCTTGCTGCCAAAGCGCGAGACGATGTTGAACCCGGACCAGCAGGCCACGACCAACAGGCCGGCGATCAGGCCTTTTGTGGCGTCCGACAGGTGCTGCGTCTGGTTGAATTTCAAGGGCGCGTTCATGGGGTGTCGGTGGGGTGTCTGCGGATGGGAGTAGAGCACGGGAGGGCGTCCCTGCACAGATTCAGGGCTCCGTGTTTTTGATGGCAACAGACCCACCCGGCGGGTGAAGCAGAGCGGGCTTTGCACAGACCCCTTTCCCGGTTGCGGGGGATCGGCAGGGTGATGTGCTGGCTCACCGCATACGGCCCGGCAAGCGGGATCCACTGCCGCTGGGGGCTGAATTCGGCGATGCAGCCGGGGAGGAGGACGCTGCATGGCAGCCCGTATCGAACTTCTGAAACCCTTTTGCGTCCATCCTTTAGGTATTGTGCGGTGCAGCATATGCCGCCTTGAGGGAGTCACGCAATGTCAGTCGGTCGATGGTGGAAGAGGGACGCAGCGGCTTCACCGGCCCTGAGTCTGGCTCTGCAAGGTGGGGGGGCTCATGGGGCCTACACCTGGGGTGTGCTGGACCGTCTGCTGGAAGAAGGGCTGGCGCTGGAGGGAATCAGCGGGACCAGCGCCGGGGCGATGAATGCCGTGGCCCTGGCCCAGGGCTGGACCACGGGGGGCGCCGAAGGGGCGCGGGCCAGTCTGAGCGCCTTCTGGGAGGCGGTGGCCGATACGACGCCCTTCGAGCTGGATCTGCTGCACAGCCTCAACCCGGCAGGCGATGGTTCGCTGCCGGCGGCGGTGAACATGATGCTGGGCATCACCCGGTTGTTCTCGCCGTACCAGCTCAACCCTTTCGAGCTGAACCCCCTGCGTGACGTGGTGCGGGCCCAGTTCGATTTTGAGCGCATCCGGCGTGAGTGCCCCCTCAAGCTCTTCATTGCCGCCACCCGGGTGCGCACAGGCAAGGTGCGTCTCTTTCAGACCGGTGAGTTGAGCGAGGACGCGCTGTTGGCTTCGGCCTGTCTGCCCACCCTGCACCACGCGGTGGAGATTGATGGCGAGGCCTACTGGGACGGGGGCTTCACGGCCAACCCGGCGATCTACCCGCTGATGTACGAGTGCGCCACGCCGGACATCCTGCTGATCCTGCTCAATCCGCTGGTGCGGCCGACGGCGCCGCGCAGCGCCGAGGATATTGCCGCGCGCAGCGTGGAACTGGGGTTCTCGACGACTTTTCTGCGTGAGATGCGCATGATCGCCCACGCGCGGCGGCACATCGAGGCGGAGCGTGGCTGGCTGCCGCTGGGGCGTTTCGAGCGCAGGCTGATGGATCTGCGCTTTCACCTGATCGAGGCCGAGGAGCTGCTCGAGGCCGGGACGGCCAGCAAGCTCAATGCAACCCGGGCCTTCCTGCACACCCTGCGCGATCAGGGGCGGGCCCGTGCCGAGCGCTGGGTAGGCCGCCATCTGCCCCGGGTCGGGCGGGAGGCCTCCATCGATCTGGGGGCGCTCTTCGAGTAGGGGGCGAGCGCAGCGCACCGGGTTCGGGCATGTGCCTCGACATGGTGCGGTTTTGCGGGCGGGCGCTTGAGCTCAGAATTCCACTTCCAGCTCTTCGATGTCGTCCGGTTCGAGCCTGGCGGCGGCCACCCATTCGCCCATTTCGGGCATGGCCATGAGGGTCTGGCAATAGGCCGCACAGGCCTCGTCGAGGGGCACGTCATAGGTCAGGAAGCGGGTGGCCACCGGGGCGTACATGGCGTCGGCCAGGGTGCGCTGGGCACCGAACAGGTAGGGGCCGCCGTAGCGTGTCAGGCAGTCGCGCCAGATTTCAGTGACCCGTTCGATGTCGCCATTGGCCCGCGACCACACGGTGAAATTGGGGAAACGCGCTTTCAGGTTCATGGGCAGCGCCGAACGCAGGGCACTGAATCCCGAGTGCATTTCGCCGCAGATCGAGCGGCAGTGGGCCCGGGCGGCGGCATCGGCCGGCAACAGCCCGGCCTTGGGCTTGAGCTCGTTGAGGTATTCGCCGATGGCCAGGGTGTCCCAGACGGAGATGTCCCCGTGGGTGAGACGCGGCACGCGTACCGATGGGGCCAGCAGCAGGAGTTCGGCGCGGGCGCCGGCGTCGTCCTGCTCGACCATTTCCTCCTTGAAGCTGAGGCCGGCGAAGCGGGCCATCAGCCAGCCGCGCAGGGACCAGGACGAGTAATTCTTGCTGCTCAGGGTGAGGGTGACAGCCATGATGGGGTTCTCCGGCAAGGCGTTCGGGGTGGGGCGATGGGCCTGGTGTGATGAGGATGCGAGCAAGCCACGTGCCTGCAAGGGTATCCGTGACGGCATGCCAATTGCTAGTATCCGGAACCCAACAGCAGCATCACAAAAAAATCATGCTCCCCAATAGTCCTGCCCTGCATTACCAGGCCTATCAGGCCGTGGCCGACCTGACCACGCCGATGCGCGGTGCGGCGCGCTTCCTGGCGCCCTGGCTGCACCACAGCCTGTTCTGGTTGCCCCACAGCCGCACGCTGCGCAAGGCGGCCGCTGCGTGTGAGGTGCTGGCCCTGTCCGGCCTGACCCACCACCGCCCGCCCTTCAATATCAACACTGTCGACACGCCCTCGGGCACCTGTGCGGTGACCGAGGAGGTGGTCTTCAACACGCCGTTCTGCTCGCTGCTGCGCTTCCGCAAGACCCCTTCCGCCGGTGTCGAGCCCAAGGTGTTGCTGGTGGCGCCGGTGTCGGGGCATTTCGCCACGTTGCTGCGCGGCACCGTGCAGACCCTGCTGCAGGACCACGATGTGTACGTGACCGACTGGCACAACGTGCGCGACATCCCCCTGTCAGAGGGGGCCTTCGACCTGGACACCTTCATCGAGCACATCATCCGCTTCGTGGATTGGCTGGGGCCCCACACCCACCTGGTGGCGGTGTGTCAGCCCACGGTGCCAACCCTGGCTGCCGTGGCGGTGATGGCCGAGGACAAGCACCCCCACCAGCCCCGCAGCATGACGCTGATGGCCGGGCCCATTGATTGCCGCATCAACCCCACTGAGCTGAACAACCTGGCCACGGCCAAGCCCATGGAGTGGTTCGAGAACAAGCTGATCGGCGTGGTGCCCCTGCGCTACAAGGGGGCGCTGCGCCGGGTGTATCCGGGCTTTCTGCAGATCTCGGCCTTCATGAGCATGAACCTGGACCGGCACAAGGAATCCTTCCGCAAGATGTACGGCCACTACGTGGAAGGCGACACGGTGAAGGCCCATGGCATCAAGGAGTTCTACGACGAATACCTGGCCATGATGGATCTGCCCGCTGAGTTTTACCTGCAGACGGTGCGCAAGGTGTTCCAGGAATACCACCTGCCTCGGGGTGTGCTGGAATACCGTGGCCGCGTGGTGAAACCCGAGGCGATCCGCCGCACGGCGCTGTTCACCGTGGAGGGCGAGCGCGACGACATCTGTTCCATCGGCCAGACCCTGGCTGCCCATGACCTGTGCAGCAAGCTGGCGCCCTATCGCAAGCAGCATCACCTGCAGGCTTCGGTCGGGCATTACGGCGTCTTCAACGGCAAGCGCTGGGAGCACCAGATCTATCCGCGCATCCGCGACTTCATCCACGCCTTCGACGAGTAAGCGCCGAGGCAGACGCTGCGTCCGCGGCACGCCAGTTGCCTGAAACTCAGTTGCGCGCCCGCCGGACGAGGTCGGCGGGGATGTCTCCCAGGGTCGGGCAACCGCTGAGGGCCATGGCGATTTCCAGCTCGTCGCGGAGCAGGCGGATCACATGGGCGACGCCCAGGGCGCCGGCATTCGCGAGGCCGTAAATGTAGGGGCGGCCGATGAGGACCGCGGCGGCGCCGAGGGCCATGGCCTTGAGCACGTCGGTGCCGCGGCGGATGCCGCCATCCACCAGCACCGGCAGGCTGCCGTCCAGGGCCTCGACGATCTCCCGCAGCACTTCGGCGGTGGGGGGCAGGGTGTCGAGGGTGCGCCCGCCGTGGTTGGAGACGATGAGGCCGCCCACCTGCTGCCGGGCGGCCTCGCGGGCGTCGTCGGGGTGCAGCACGCCCTTGAGGATGAGGGGCAGGCGCGTGCTGGCCTGCAACCAGGCGATGTCGTCCCAGGTGGGGGCCTGCTGCAGCAGGCCGTCGAACAGCGCGCTCTGGTGAGGGTGCCGCGCGGGGTCTGGGCGCGGCGAAAGACGGGACAGGTTGACGGCACTGATGCCCGGGGGCAGGCGGAATCCGGCCTGGCGCTCCCGGTCACGGGCGCCGTTGCAGGGGGCGTCGACGGTGAGCACCAGGGCTTCATAGCCGGCAGCTTCGGCCCGGTGGATCAGTTCGAGGTTGAAGCCCCGGTCGTGCTGCAGGTAGAGCTGGAACCACAGGGGGCCACGGTCGGGTTCATTGCGGATGGCGTCGGCCACGGCTTCGAGGGGGGTGCTGGCCTGGGTGCTGAGCACCAGGCCGGCCTGCTGGGCCGAAGCGGCCAGGGCGGTGCCGATCTCGCCGTCGGGGTGGGCCATGCGTTGGTAGGCCACCGGGGCGAGCAGGATGGGATGGGCCAGGCTGCGCCCCAGGAGGCTGACCCGGGTGTGCCCGCCCGCCACCGGGCGCAGGATGCGCGGGTGCAACTGCAGCTTCTGCCAGGCGGCGGGGTTGGCGTTGAGCGTGTGTTCGTCGGCCGCACCGCCGGCAAAGTAGGCCCAGGCGTTGGCGTCGAGGACGCCGCGGGCATGGGCTTCGTGGCCGGGCAGGGAGATCACGCCCTCGGGCAGGGCAGTCCGGGTGTTCATGGTTTCAGGTGTCTGCCCACATGCGCAGCAGGTTGTGATAGGTGCCGGTGAGGTCCACGGCCTCGGCGGTCTCGCCGTGTTTTTGGCGCAGGCGCATGATGGCCATGTCCAGGTCGAAGAGCAGGCGGCGCTGCTCGTCGCTGCGCACCATGCTTTCAATCCAGAAGAAACAGGCGAGGCGGTGGCCGCGGGTCACCGGGGTGACTTCGTGGATGCTGGTGCCCGGGTAGAGCACGGCGTGCCCGGCGGGCAGCTTGACGCCGCGGGCGCCATAGGTGTCTTGTACCAGCAGCTCGCCGCCCTCGTATTCGTCCGGGTCGGCCAGGAAGACGGTGCATGAGACGTCGGTGCGCACCCGCTCGCCGGTGTCGGCGCGGAAGCGGATGGCGTTGTCCACGTGGCCGCCGTAGGACGGGGTGTCGCCGCCATAGCGATTCACCCGGGGGGTGAAGATCTTCTTGGGCAGGGCGGCGGTGAGGAAGAGGGGGTGTCGGTCGAGGGCGCGCAGCACCAGCTGGCGGATCAGGGTCGCCGGGGCGCAGTCGTGGGGCAGTTGTTCGTTGTTCTTGACCGTGGCGGCCTGGGGGCCAGCGCTGTCGCGGCCATCGGCCCAGGGGGCGTCGATGAGGGCCTGACGGGCCTGGCGGACTTCGTCGGCGGTCAGCAGTTCGGGGATCTGGAGGAGCATGGCGCGTTTATATGGCGAGCTGAAAAAGGGTGAGAGAGGGTGTGCCCCCAGGGCGCACACCCTCTTCCGGTCCTGCCTATCCCCTGCGTTCCATCAGAACTTCACGCTGGCGGTGAGGTAGTAGGTCCGGCCGAAACCCGGGATGTAGTGCCCGGAGTACAGGGAGTCGGCATAGAGCTTGTTGCTCAGGTTGATCACGTTGGCCTTGAGGGTCAGGCGCTCGGGAACGGCTTCGTATTCGGCCATGGCGTCGTAGGTCACGTAGCCGTCGGAGTACCAGCCCGGGTTGCGGTTGGGGGTCATCTTGGTGCGCCCGTTGGCGCCCGCGCCGACGCGCAGCTTTTCGGTGACCTGGTAGGTGCTCCACAGGGTGCCCTGGTGCTTCGGGATCAGGGACGGACGACGGCCCTGGCCTTCCGCGCCTTCCGCGCCCTTGTCGATCTCCGCGTCCCAGATCCAGGTGTAGGAGCCGTAGACTTCCCAGCGCGGGGTGATCTTGCCGATCACGTCGGTTTCGAAACCGGTGGCGTGGCGCTTGCCCGACAGCACGGCAACATTGATCAGGGGATCGGTGTTGCGCTCGTTGAGCTTGACGCCCCGGAACAGTGCGAAGCGGGAGGACATGCGCCGGTCGGCCGAGTCGATCTTGGCACCCAGTTCAAGGTTCATGCTCTTCTCGGGCGGGGTATCCACCGTGGCGGCACTGTAGGAGTAGGTGTCGCCAGAGGTGTTGAACGAGGTGGCGTAGGACAGGTGGAAGGAGTGGCGGTCAGAGGGCTGATACATCACGCCGTAACGCTGGCTCCATTTGTAGATGGCCTGTTCGTACTTGCTGAAGGACGCGACGTTGGTGTTGCTCAAGCCGAAGACGTCGTACTTGCCTGACATGGCGTCGTAGCGGAGCCCGCCGAGCAGCTTCCAGTGGTCGGTGATCCGGATCAGATCCTGGGCGTAGATACCGCCCGAAATGGCCTCGAACTCGTTGGTCTTGCGCAGCTTGCGCAGGCTTTCGTCGACCCAGGCGCCATCGTCCGTATTGCCATAGGTGGTGGTGGGTTTGGTCAGGGTGACGCCGCCCTGGGCGGCGCTGAGGGCACCGCGAACAATCTTCTTCTCCCAGGCGAAATCCACGCCGGTGAGCACTTCATGCTTGAAGCCCAGTGCCTCGAACTTGGAAGACAGGTCGCTCTGGGCGAACAGGTTCTCCATGTTCTGCACCTTGAGATTGGTGCCACGGTTGATCACCGTGTTCGGATTGAGGGTGGCCAGGGTGACGGCCTGACCGCCCGGTTGCAGGGTGGCGGGGGCAAAACGCACGGTGCCGGCCCGCTGATCCCGTTCGAAGTCGCCCTTGCGCACTTTGGTCACCAGTTCGGTGTCCGCCGAGAAGCGGTGGGTGTGCATGAAGGTGGCGTAGCCGGCGGTGCCCTTGTTGTAGTCGCTGGCCATGCCCCAGTAACTCTTGGGGTCGGCCGGCAGCATGGTGGTGGCACTGACCGGGGAGCTTGAATTGGGGCGGACCCACGGCAGACCGTAGTTCATGCCGTTGCTGTTGTTGAGGTAGAAGTAACCCACCTCGAATTCGTCGCGGGTGCCGATGCCCCAGCGGTAGTCGACTGCGAAGCCATACTTGTCGAGGCTGGAGCCGGCGCCGTTGTTGTCGGCCAGGGTACGCATGGCGTTGATGCGCAGGGCGGCGTCTTCGCCCGTCTTGACGTTGATGTCGACCACCGCACGGCGGTATTGGTGGCTGCCCAGGGTCAGGTCGATCTGGCTTTCGTCGAGCAGGCGGGCCTGTTTGTTCACCTGGTTGACCGCGCCGCCGGTGGAGCCACGGCCGAAGAGCATGGAGGCAGAGCCCCGCAGCACTTCGATGCGATCCATGTTGAAGGTGTCGCGGTCGTAGAAGGCCGGGTCGCGCATGCCGTCGATGAACAGGTCGCCGGTGGAGTTGAGGGGGAAGCCGCGCAGGCGGACGTCTTCCTCGCCGCCTTCGGCCGCCAGGAAGGTGATGCCCGAGGTCATCTTGAGGGCTTCCTTGACGGTGTCGATCTTGCGGTCGTCCATGAGCTTCTCGGTGACGACGGTGACGGACTGGGGAATGTCGCGGAGTTCCTGCTTGCCTTTGCCGATGCGGGTGGTGGTGGTGCGCAGGGTGTTCTTGCCTTCCTGCTCGCGTTCGGCGTCGGCCTTGACGATCACCGGCTTGAGGGTCTTCTCGTCGCCCTGGGCGGCGGGGGTCTGGGCGAACGCGCCCATGGACGCGGCGAACATCATGGCGCCCAGGGGCAGGACGGCCTTGTCGGTGATGGAGGGTGCTGCTGCGACCGACGGGGCGGGGGTTCGATGACGGTGTGCAGCCGCGGGGCGGCGGGTCTTCTTGTGAGCCATGGCAAAGCCTCTCGTAATGAAATCGTTGGAGTTTCACGATCTGAGGCTGGCTGGCTTGGCTAGCAGATGGCTGGCTTGCCCGTAGGATCTTGTTTCAATTGTAATGGTAATGAGAATGATTGGCAATAAGATGATGCGTTGCGGCAAGAAAGGTAAAGGCCGGGAACTTCCCGGCCTTTACCTGAACGTGTGGCGAACCGCTTCGAATCAGCGGGTGTGAATCAATCTGCTGCGCGACCCGATTTCGCCCCTGCGATGCTCACCGTACCCTTGTACGGCTGTGCTTCTCGGGGCGAACTCGAACCGCTCGCGACGATTTCTTCACACCCGCTCAGCGGAAACCGGCGCGGTCGTAGATCTTCTGGGCTTCAATCACTGAATCGGCCAGCTTGCCCACGGGCAGGGTGTCGGCCTTGAACTTGCCCATGGCATCGAGGCCCCGGTTGGCGATCTTGACGCCGGCCACCACCGGCCACTCGTTGTTGCCGTTGGCGAAATAGTCCTGGGCTTCCGGGGAGGCCAGGTATTCCAGGAACTTGACCGCGGCTTCCTTGTGGGGGGCCGTCTTCAGCATGCCGCCGCCGGAGATGTTGATGTGGGCGCCAAAACTGGACTGGTTGGGCCACACGATGCCGATGCGATCAACGGTCTTCTGATCCTCGGGCTTGGTGGACTTGAGCATGCGGGCCAGGTAGTAGGAGTTGACCAGCGCCACGCCGCATTCGCCAGCGCCGACGGCCTTGATCTGGTCGGTGTCGCCACCCTTGGGCGCGCGGGCAAAGTTGGCCACCAGACCGCGGGCCCATTCTTCGGTCTTTGCGGCGCCGATGTGCTGAATCAGGGCCGAGCCGAGGGACAGGTTGTAGGGGTGGTTGCCAGAGCGGACGCAGACCTTGCCCTTCATGTCGGGCTTGGCCAGGTCTTCATAGTTGCGCACCTGATCGGCTTTCACGTCGAGCTTGTTGTAGACGATGACCCGGGCGCGGGTGGAGAAGGCAAACCAGCGGTCGGTGCGCAGGTGGGCCGGGATGGCCGACTTGAGGGATGGCGAGTCCACGGTGGCGAAGAGGCCGTACTGGTCGGCAGCGGCCAGGCGGGCGGCGTCAACGGTGATGAACACATCGGCCGGGCTGTTGGCCCCTTCGTTGCGGATGCGCTCCAGGAGTTCTTCTTCCTTGCCTTCGATGCGGTTGATCTTGATGCCGGTGCGGGTGGTGAAGTTGGCGTACAGGGCCTCGTCGGTCTGGTAGTGACGGGCGGTGTAGAGGTTGAGTTCGGTGTCGGCGGCGAAAGCGGTGTTGCCCAGGGCGGCGCTGGCGGCCAGCAGGGCGGCGAGGGATTTCAGCTTGGTCATGGTCGGTGCGGGTATGGGGGAAGACCCGACCGATGTTATCGAGACTTGTTGTTATTTGCAAATGCAAGTCATTCGCAAATCAGTGCTGGCAGGCCGTGGTGGGCCCGGGCCTTGGCACATTGGCTGCCACCGGCCTCGACTTCGCGGCAGGGGGACGGGCGATGGCCATAGACCTGGCAGCTTACCTCCTGGCCCACGGTGCCAGCCAGGGCGGCGCAGCGGGGTTGCGGCTGGTTAGTGCCGCGCATGCAGGCAAACCAGGCGTTGACCTGTTCGGTGAGTTCCGTGGGAAGGCCGAGGGTCTCGGCCTCGGACCAATAGAAGGACACGCGGAAAGTGGCGCAGCAGGCACCGCAATCGAGGCAGGGATTGCTGTCGGCAAGGCTCATGGGGACGCAGCGGGTGGGTTGTGGGGCGGAGATTCTTGCATGCTCGCGGCGGCCCTGTCTTCCCCGGGGGCGGAGGGAGGGCGGGAGGGCGTTTCGATCCGGCAGGCATCCCGTTCGGTCTGGGCGGCCTGCAGGTAGCGGGCCAGCATGCCGGTACCGTCGAAGTGCGCGTCAAGGGGGGCGAGGCGGGCGATCCGGTCCAACCTGAAGCTGCGAAAGTCGCCGCGCAATTCGCACCAGGCGCCGAGGGTCCAGGTTTCGCCCCAGAACACCAGCCCCACGGGCTGGATCGTCCGTTCGCTGGCGGCCCCGTCGGCGCGGGTGTAGGCAATGCGCAGTCTGCGCTGATCGGAGATGCACTCGCGCAGTGTGCTCATGGGGGCACGCATGGCGTCGGGCACATGGAAGCCGGGCACCAGCAGCGCGTCCCTGGCGGGGTCGTGGCGAAGGCGCCTGGGCAGGACGGACTCGATACGAAGCAAGGCGCGTTCGGCGGCGCGGCCGAGGGCCGGGTCGGCCCAGCTACGTACCATCCGGCTGCCCAGGGCCAGCGCCGCCAGTTCCTCAGCATCGAACATCAGGGGTGGCAGGCGATAGCCCGGACGCATCAGGTAGCCCACCCCGGCCTCGCCGCTGATCGGCACGCCAGAGCGCGACAGATCGGCCACATCGCGGTACACGGTGCGTTCGGATACCTGCAGGGCGTCGGCCAGCTCGCGGGCGGTGACGGCCCGCCCCCGGTCAAGGAGAAGGACGATCTGGAACAGGCGGTCGGCTCGGCGCATGGGGGGCTCCTGACACAAGGCTGTCAGGATAGCGCTGCCGGGGCGACCTGAGGCCGGGCCTCCTGACGGGAGGCTGTCAGGAGGCAGGGGGCAGACTGGCTGCTCCATCCACTATCTGAAGGAGCCGGTCATGCAGCGCTTGATCAACTGGTTTGAAATTCCCGTCCGCGATCTGGATCGCGCCCGCCGCTTTTACGAAGCCACCTTCGCCGTCGAGCTCAAGCCCGAGGTGATGGAAGGCATGCACATGGCGATCTTTCCCTGCGATGCACCCGCCACAGGTGGCGCGTTGCTGGCCTGCCCGGAAGGCAAGCCCGGTGAC
>WBZV01001234.1_pt1 | contig 12100 bp, 12 predicted proteins | sample 5204221 | NCBI WGS metagenome assembly WBZV01 (sample SAMN12344360, study PRJNA552823) | activated sludge metagenome | biome: Activated sludge suspended growth; feature: Nitrification reactor; material: Wastewater; isolation source: activated sludge from nitrification reactor of wastewater...
GTCGGTCCGGTCACGAGTGCTACACCCACGGTTGGGAATCTTCCTCCCCTGTCCCGCGTGACGCCACCGGAAGCACCAGAATCGAGCCATGTCCCATCTGGTCCAGCGCATGCGTCCCTACGAGCGCACGGTCTTCGGCGAGATGTCCGCGCTGGCGACAACGCTCGGCGCGGTCAACCTGGGCCAGGGGTTCCCCGACACTGGCGGGCCGAGGCAGGTCCGGGAAGCGGCCGAGCGCGCAATCGTCGAGGGTCATGGCGACCAGTACCCGCCTGCGCACGGGTATCCCGACCTGCGCACCGCGATCAGCGAACACCAGCGTCGCTTCTACGACCTGTACGTCGACCCGGCCAAGGGGGTGGTGGTGACGACCGGGGCGTCCGAGGCAATCGCGTCCGCCGTCCTGGCGCTTGTCGAACCGGACGACGAGGTCATGGTCCTCGACCCGTACTTCGACCTGTACGCCGCCGTGATCGCCCTGGCGGGAGCGCAGCGGGTCGCGGTACCGCTGACCGCAGACGCCTTGCGTCCGGACCTCACGGCGATGCGCGCGGCGGTGACACCCCGGACCACGATGCTGCTGCTGAACACCCCCCACAACCCCACCGGCGTGGTCTTCACGCGCAGCGAGTTGCAGGACATCGCCACGTTCGCCATCGACCACGACCTCCTCGTGATCGCCGACGAGGCGTACGAGCACCTCTGGTTCGACGACAACGTGCACATCCCGATCGCCAGCCTGCCGGGGATGGGGGAGCGCACGTTGACAGTGGGTTCGGGCGGGAAGACCTTCTCCTTCACAGGCTGGAAGGTCGGGTGGGCCAGCGGTCCGGCCGACCTCATCGGACCGGTGCGGGTGATCCGTCAGCACCTGTCGTATGTGTCCGGTGGGCCGTTCCAGGAGGCGATGGCCGTGGGCCTGCGGCTGCCGGACAGCTACTTCGACGGCTTCCGCGCCGACCTCGCGGGCAAGCGGGACCGGCTCTGTGCCGGGTTGGAGGAGCTCGGTCTGCGGGTGATCCCGCCGCAGGGAACGTACTTCGCCACCACCGACGTCCGTCCGCTCGGGTTCGCCGACGGCGACGAGTTCTGCCACCGGGTGCCGCATGAGGCTGGCGTGGTGGCCATCCCGCTGTCCGCTCTCAGCGACCATCCGGAGGCCAGCGCCCCCTATGTGCGGTGGGCGTTCTGCAAGCGCGACGAGGTGCTCGACGAGGGTCTGCGGCGGCTGCGAGGGTGGCTGGGCTGAGTCGCCGGCGCACCGAACTGGTTGACCGGCCCGGGTCCGCAACCAGTTCGGTACCCGACACGCCGCGGGTTGCGTTGCTGGCCCGCGTGTTACTGGTTGAGATCCGCAGATCCGGCGTTCGTGCCAACCAGTTCGGTACGTGGGTGCGCAAGACCCGAGGCAGACTGTATACAATCGCCTCAAGATTGCATGCAAGGAGTCGCCCATGGATCCCGCCGCCCTCGACGGTGTGCTGGTGGCCGACTTCTCACGCGTGCTGGCCGGGCCCTACGCCACGATGCTGCTCGCCGACCTCGGTGCGACCGTGGTCAAGGTCGAACGCCCTGGCAGCGGTGACGACACCCGCGCGTGGGGGCCGCCGTTCGCCCCCGACGGGCAGTCCACGTACTTCCACAGCGTCAACCGCAACAAACGCTCCATCGCCCTGGACCTGACCGACCCCGACGACCTCGCCGTCGCACTGAATCTCGCGCAGACATGCGACGTCCTGGTGCAGAACTACAAACCCGGCGGGCTGCGCCGATTCGGCCTCGACCACGCGTCGGTGGCTGCGGTGAACCCAGGGGTCGTGTACTGCTCCATCAGCGGCTTCGGAAGCGGCGAGGGGCGCGATCTTCCCGGCTACGACCTGCTGGTGCAGGCGATGGGTGGGTTGATGAGCATCACCGGGGACGATGAGCCGACCAAGGCCGGTGTCGCCGTCGTGGACGTCCTCACGGGGCTGCACGCGACGGTGGCGGTGCTGGCCGCCCTGCGCCACCGCGATCTGACGGGATCCGGGCAGCACGTGGAGGTCTCGCTGCTGTCGGCCCTACTGTCGTCGTTGGTGAACCAATCCTCGGCGTACGTCGGGGCGGGTGAGGTGCCGCAACGGCTGGGGAACGCCCACCCCTCGATCGCGCCGTACGACCTCTTCGCGACGGCCGACCGCCCGATGATCATCGCGGTGGGCAACGACGCGCAGTTCCGCAGACTGGCCGAGGTCCTGCAACGACCAGACCTCGCCGACAACCCCGACTACCTCACCAACTCCGACCGGGTCGCGCACCGCGACAACCTCAAGGCCGACCTCGAACGGGTGCTGCGCACGCACGGTGCCGACGACTGGCAGCGCGCGCTCACCGCCTCCGGCATCCCGTGCGGCCCGATCAACACGATCGAGCAGGCTTTCGAGCAGGCCTCGCGCCTGGGACTCGACCCCGTGGTCGACGCCGGCGGCATGCCCGTGGTGGCGAACCCGGTGAAATACACCGGGACTCCGCCGCAGTACCGCTCGGCTCCACCACACGTGGACGCCGACCGCGCCGAGGTGTTGGCTCTGCTCCGGGAGCGCTCATGACCGCCCAGGAGCGCATGCTGGAGGCGTTGCGCACCGAGGTCCTGACCGGGGCTCTGCAACCCGGCGAGCAGGTCGTGCAGGAGCTCATCGCGGAGCAGTACGGCGTGAGTCGCGTGCCGGTTCGTGAAGCCCTGCAGACCCTGACCTCGGAGGGGCTCATCACGCACCTGCCTCACCGCGGCTACTTCGTCACCGAGTTGAGCGTCCCCGACCTGCTCGAGGTCTACCGCCTGCGCGAACTGCTCGAGACCGAGGCACTGCGCACCGGGATCCCAGTGCTCACCGACACGGATGTGGCCACCATCGAACACCTCGCCGATCGTGTGGATGAGGCCGGCGCCGGCGGCGATCTGGCCGGGCTCACGAACGCCAACCGTGACTTCCACTTCGCCATGTTCGAGGCCGCGGGGATGCCGCGGCTGCGCAGACTCCTGCGGCAACTGTGGGACGCCTCCGACGTCTACCGGGCGCTGTACTTCCAGCAGGCCGGCAACCGTGAGCGTGTCGCCCACGAACACGCATCGATGGTCGAGGCCGTCCGACGGCGAGACGTCGACACGGTGATCCGCCTGCACGACGAGCACCGCGATCACTCCGTCGCATGGCTGACGGCCGCCCTACGTCGAAACACCCAACCCCCTCACAGGAGAAGCCCATGAAGACACAGTCCCCCTTCGAGTTGTTCAGCATCGACTCCTTGCTCGATGACGAGGAACGTGCGATCCGCGATGTGGTGCGCGACTTCGTGGACACGCGCATCAAGCCGGAGATCGCCGACTGGTTCGAAGCCGGCCAGATCCCCGCGCGCGACCTCGCGCGCGAACTCGGCCAACTCGGAGTGCTCGGAATGCACCTCGAGGGCTACGGCTGTCAGGGGACGTCGGCGGTCGCCTACGGCGTGGCCTGCCTGGAACTCGAGGCCGGCGACTCCGGGATCCGCTCCCTGGTCAGTGTGCAGGGTTCATTGGCGATGTATGCCATCCACGCGTTCGGGTCGGAGGAGCAGAAGCAGCAATGGCTGCCAGGCATGGCCGCCGGCGAGAAGATCGGCTGCTTCGGGTTGACGGAACCCGACTTCGGGTCGAACCCGGGCGGCATGCTCACCCATGCCAAGCGGGACGGGGACGACTGGATCCTCAACGGCTCGAAGATGTGGATCACGAACGGCAATGTGGCGGACGTGGCCGTCGTGTGGGCACGCACCGAGGAGGGGATCCGTGGCTTCGTCGTCCCCACCGACACCCCCGGCTTCACCGCCATCGAGATCCACAAGAAGCTGTCGCTGCGCGCGTCGGTGACCAGTGAGTTGGTGCTCGATGACGTGCGACTGCCCGCCGATGCAGTGCTACCCGGAGTAGTGGGACTGCGGGGTCCACTGTCGTGCCTGAACGAGGCCCGCTACGGCATCGTCTTCGGCACACTCGGTGCGGCACGCGACTGTCTGGAGACGGCGATCGACTACAGCGTCAACCGTGTTCAGTTCGACCGGCCCATCGCCGGCTTCCAGTTGACGCAGAAGAAGTTGGCGGACATGACCCTCGAACTCGGCAAAGGCATGCTGCTGGCCCTGCACCTCGGCCGACTCAAGGACCAGCACGTCATCCGCTCGGAGCAGGTCAGCGTCGGCAAGCTCAACAACGCCCGCGAAGCGCTTGCGATCGCGCGGGAATGCCGCAACATCCTCGGCGGCAACGGCATCACCCTCGAGTACCCGGTGATCCGGCACATGAACAACCTCGAGTCGGTGTTCACCTACGAGGGCACCAACGAGATGCACACGCTCGTGGTCGGCGAGGCACTCACCGGGATTCCCGCGTACCGCTGAGCGCCTACCGCCCGGTGCGTGCATGCCGGCCCAGCGCCCAGACCGCGAGCAAGGACAGGACCACTGCGAAGCCGACCAGCACCGCGAGGTAGCCGCCGATCCCGGCGACACCGGCACCGTCGTTGATGATGGCGTTCCAACTGTCCATCGCCCAGGCCTGCGGAGTGAGGTGACCGATGCGCTGCATCGTGGTGCCCACCACCGAAAGCGGCCACATGCAGCCACCCAGCATGCCCATCACGATGCCGGCGGGCACCGCGACAGCGACAGCCTGTCCAGGTGTTCGTGCCACCCCGCCGAGCAACATGCCCGCCGCCGACGCGATCACCGAGTAGACGAGAACCAGGGTCACAACGGCCAGCGGATCGCCGAGGTTGATGCCGAACCAGAGCACGCCGAGTCCCAGCAGGATCGCCGCCTGCAACAAGGCGATGAAGAACCGCGACAGCCCCAGACCCGACAGATAGACACCGAGCCCGTGCGGGGTGGCCAGCGTGCGCTGGAACACGCCGAGTTGCCGCGCCTGGACCAGGGCCGCGGCACCGAGCAGACCGTTGAGGAAAGTGAACAGCATCAACTGGGAGGGCACGGCGGACGCGAAGCGGTTCTCGTCCATCTCATTGACGGCGCCGATCGCGCGCGTCGCCACGTCAACCGCAGGGACGTCAACGATCGCGCCGTCCACAGCGGCGCCGGCCTCCTCGGCCGAGACCTCCGTTCGCAGCGCGTCGACGGCTGTGGCCCGGGTGCTGATCTGAGCAGCAGCCGAGTTGACGGTGGAGACGACAACGCCTGCGCCCGTGGACGCCTGCTGCACATAGATCTGCACGGGCTCGCCGTCGGCGGGCACGTCGACCCCCCCGGCCAACAGACCCATGCGGATGTCCCGGTACATGTCGTTGCGGTCGTCATACTGCTGCACGTCGATGGCCGGTGATTGCTCGAGTTCAGCCACCAGGCTGGTACCGAGCGGGCCAGGATCACTGAGCAGCATCCCCACCGGCAGTCGATCGGAACTCTGACCGAAGCTCAGCCCGATGAGCAGGACGAGGACCACCGGCAGGGCCAGGGTTGTGAACATTGCAATGCGGTCGCGGAAGTAGCGCACCCACTCGGTGCGCGCGGTCGCGAGGACGGCCCTCATGAGAGAACCTTCTTGCGCAGTGCGATCAGGCCGATCGCCGCACAGCCGACCCCGATGCTCGTCAGCAGGAGCACCTGCGGCAACACCTCGACCACGTCGGCCTTCGCGGCGGCCAGATTCACGAACGCGGCCAGGGCCTGCCCGTTGGGGGTGAACAACCGCAGGTTGGACAGCACCCCCGAGGCCCCGTAGAAGAAGGTCCCGCCCGCGACCGCGAACAACAGGGCGACGATCGTGGTGAGCGCGTCCGCCTGGTTCTCCGTGCGCGCCAGGCCTGTGATGAGAAGTGAGATCCCGGCGATCGCCACCACAGCGGAGACGATGACGAGGAAAACCCCGATGGGATCACCCCAGTACGCGCCGAAACCCAGCCACGTGACCAGCCAGACCAGCGTCATGCTCACGACGCCGACGATGAGCACGCCCACCGTCTTGCCCAGCAGGACCGAGCCGGCGGAGACCGGGGCGGCGAGGATGCGCGGCAGGGTGCCTTCCCGGCGCTCCTCGATGATGGAACGCGCGCCGTTGCCGATGATGAAGAACAAGAACAGCATCGCCACCCCGGGTGCGAAGTAGGCCATGACCGAGAACGTGCCGGTCACCTCGCCCTGCTCCACTGTCAGCGGTGGTGGAGCGGTCACTGCCCGCTGGATCGCAGCACCGGGGTCGGACACGCCGGCCGCAGAGGCGGCGACCGCGGTCACCCGCGCGGTCTGTAGATTCGCCGCCACGCCGGCCGCCACGGATTCGGCCACGGACTGCGCCAGCGGGTCGGTGGCCTCACCCACCACGTCGAGTTGCGCCGGTTCACCGGACAGCACGGAGTCGCTGAGACCGCGTGGCAGCACGATCACCGCGTCGTAGGCGCCGGAGTCCAGCGCCGCCTCCGGGTCGGTGTCGACAGCTGAGAAGGCGATCCCGTCGCCGCCCGCGCCCGTCAGACCCTGCGCGATCTGGCGGGAGATGTCCGAGCCATCCGCGTCCCTGATGCCGACTGTGACGTTCAGGCTGAAACCGGAGCCGAACGCCGCCCCCACCACCAGGGCGATCAGGATCGGCGCCGCGATCGCTTGGATCAGGATGGACCTGTCACGCACCGATCGCCGCAGCCCGTTGGCCGCGATCAACCACACGTGGCGCCACATCAGTCACGCAGCGCTTTCCCCGTCAAGTGCAGGAACACCGCCTCAAGGTCGGGCTCAGCCACATCCACCCCGACGACATCAAGACCGTGGTCCTGCGCGGCCTGCACCGCCGGCGCGATCAACGTGGGTCCTTGGGCCGCCACGACCGCGACCTGCCCGTCCTCAGCGTTCACCCCACTGACATCCGGCATCGCCTCGAGATCGGCACACCAGGTGCGCACCTGTTCCACGGCACCGTTGACCCGGAATGTGACGGTGCTGTTCTCCCCCAGCCGCTCCATGAGTTCAGCGCGCGTCCCCTCCGCGATGAGCCGGCCGGAATCGATGATCCCCACCCGGTCGCACAACCGCTCGGCCTCCTCCATGTAGTGCGTCGTGTAGAGAACGGCCATGCCGGAACTACCGAGCGCATCGACGGCCTCGAGGATGCTGTTGCGGCTCTGCGGGTCCACGCCGACGGTCGGTTCGTCGAGGATGAGCAACTGCGGTTCGTGCAACAGACCAACAGCGATGTTCGCCCGACGTTTCATCCCGCCCGAGTAGGTCTCGATGCGGTCCTTCGCACGGTCGGCGAGCCCCACGACATCCAGGACGTGTGCGATGCGGTCCTTGAGATGTGCCCCGTGCAAGTTCTGCAACTTGCCGAAGAACTGCAGGTTCTCCAGCGCCGACAGGTCCGGGTAGAGCGCGATGTCCTGCGGCACCAGGCCGATCAGGGACTTGCGCGCACCCGTCAGCGGGGCGCCGAGGAGTTCGACCGTCCCGCTGTCCGGGGTCAGCAACCCGGCGATCATCGAGATCGTCGTCGTCTTGCCCGCGCCGTTGGGCCCCAGCAACCCGTAGGTCTCGCCCGGCGCGATCTGGAAACTCACCCGGTCGACGGCTGTGTGATCCCCGAACCGCCGCACCAGATCCGTCACTTGCAGCACTGGAGCCGCCATGGGAACCACGCTACTCCCGCGCTGATCATGACGTGGGCCGCACCGGACCGTCACGCCCCTCGCTATCGTGAAGGACGTCCTGGAGCGAAAGGGCCCTTCATGAGAATCGTGCTCGCCGCGCTTGCCGTAGTGGCACTCGCCGGGTGTTCCGGCGACGAGACACACACCACTCCGATCTCCGTGACCGGCGCCGAGAACTCCTGCGACGTCGCGCCCACATCGGCACCGGCGGGCACCGTGGTCTTCGGGGTCCAGAACACCGGCAGCGAAGTGATGGATTTCTACCTCTACGGCGAAGCCGACCGGATCGTGGGCGAACTCCAGGGCGTCGGCCCGGGCGAAGCGCGAGACTTGATCGTGGAGGTGCCGTCAGGCGCGTACACGACCGCCTGTGTGCCCGGCGCGAGCGGCGAGGGCATCCGCAGCGGCTTCACGGTGGACCAGTGACACATCCGGCGGCAGGGCTCGAGCGTCATCTCCTCGATCCGGGTGTCCGCGCCGATGCCGCAGCGCTGGATCAACTCCTGCACCCGGATTTCATGGAGGTGGGGGCGTCCGGGCGCGTGTTCAGTCGACAGGACGCCATCGAGGCACTCGCTGCCGATCCGGATTGTCCGCAAGACATCACCGATCTGACTGTGGCCGAACTGGCCTACGGGATCGCTCTGGTCACCTACGAGTTGGCGGGTACGCGGCGCATTTCACTGTGGGTGCGTGAGGTCACCAAGTGGAGACTGCGATACCACCAGGGCACTCGCGAAACGGCGTGACCCCGCCTGAGACCGATGTCCGAAATCCGCTAGTCGTGGACGCCTGACCGGGCCACAATCCAGTCATGGACACCCTCGACTTCGACGCCTGCTACCGGGCCGTCGCCAGCCGTGACGAACGGTTCGACGGGTGGTTCTACACGGCCGTGCGCACCACCGGGATCTACTGCCGCCCGAGCTGTCCGGCCATCACTCCCAAGCGCAGGAACGTCGAGTTCCACCACACGGCCGCCAGCGCCCAGTCCGCCGGTTTCCGGGCATGCAAGCGATGCCGTCCGGATGCCTCACCCGGATCGCCGGAGTGGAACGTGCGCTCGGACCTGGTCGGCCGGGCGATGCGGCTGATCACCGACGGGGTGGTCGACCGTGAGGGCGTCGCCGGCTTGGCCGACGCGCTCGGCTACACCCAGCGCCACGTCACACGGTTACTGACCGCCGAGGTCGGCGCCGGCCCACTGGCCATCGCCCGGGCCAACCGCGCCCGCACTGCCCGGGTGCTGCTCGAGAACACCGCCATGACCGCGGCCGACGTCGCATTCGCTGCCGGGTTCGGCAGCATCCGGCAGTTCAACGACACGATCCGCGAGGTGTACTCGGCCACCCCCGGCGACCTGCGGCGATCGGACGCCCACACCGGGTCGATCTCCCTGCGCCTGGCAACCCGCCAGCCGTTCGCAGGCGACGCGCTGCTGGCGTTCCTGGGCCAGCGCGCCATACCAGGCGTCGAGTCCTGGGACGGCACCACGTTCGCGCGCTCGATGAGGTTGCCCCACGGTGTCGGAACGGCCCGGATCACAGCACATCAGGACCACTGCCGGGCGACCGTGCAGATCGAGGACCTGCGCGACCTCGCCCCGGCCGTGAGCCGCATCCGCCGCATGCTCGACCTCGACGCCGACCCGGTCGCAGTGGCCACCGTCCTGGCAGACACACTGCCTGTGAGCCGCATCCCCGGTCTGCGCAGTCCCCGCGCCTTCGACCCGGAGGAGACCGCGATCCGGGCCGTGCTCGGCCAGCAGATCAGCGTCGCCGCGGCCCGCAGCGCGGCAGGACGACTCGCGCGCGGCGGATCCTTGTTCCCCACGAGCGGCGAGATCGCCGCCATGAACCCGTCTGATCTGCCCATGCCCCGCCGCCGGGCCGCCACCGTGGTCGAACTCGCCGGTCGCTTGGACAGCGGGCGGATCCGTCTCGACCCCGGGGCCGACTGGGACGAGGCGGAGCGGGCACTGCTCGACGTCCCTGGGATCGGTCCATGGACAGCCAAGTACATCCGCATGCGAGCACTCGGCGACCCGGATGTCAGCCTGCCGACGGACCTCGGAATCGTGCGCGCCGCCCGGGCCCGTGGTCTGGACCCTGATGACGCGCGCTGGAAACCCTGGCGTACCTATGCCATGCACTACCTGTGGAACCTGGGAGACGACTGATGCCGTACTGCGAATACCCGAGCCCGGTTGGGAACCTCACCCTTGTGGCCTCCGATACCGGCCTGCGTGCCATCTGGTGGCCCGATGACATCCGCCGCGGCGATCTCGGCGAGGAACAGCCGGATCACCCCGTACTGGTCCAGGCACGTCGCGAACTCGACGAGTACTTCGCGGGGGAACGGACCGACTTCGACGTCCCGCTCGACCCGCGCGGAACGGACTTCCAGAAGGCGGCGTGGGAGGTCCTGCGCACCATCCCGTACGCGACGACCATGACCTACGCCGAGCAAGCGCTGCGACTCGGCGATGCGAACAAGGCGCGGGCGGTGGGGGCGGCCAACGGCCGGAACCCACTGTCCATCGTGGTGCCGTGCCACCGGGTGATCGGCACCTCCGGATCCCTGACCGGGTTCGCCGGCGGTGTGGCCACGAAGCACTGGCTTCTGGAGTTCGAACGCCAGCACGCCGCCAGGCGTACCGTGGAGGCGTGACCGGGCCCTCGACAGCCTGCCCGCGCTGTGGCCGCTCTCTGGGCCTGGCACGGCCGGATGAGTTCGGCATGCTCACCTGCGAGTGCGGCTTCACCACCTACAGCGGTTATCTGCAGGAGTTCGAGTACCTGACGCAGAGGCGTCAATGGCTGTGGGACCGCGTCGTGGAGCAGTCCGGCCCTCCGGACCCCGCGACGGCCCGGCAGTACGCGGTGTGGCCGGCGCCACGGCAGCCAGTCGGACCACCGCCACACCGTGGAAGTTCGGCACAGATCCTGCTGGTGGTGCTGGGTGCTGGATTGCTCATCCTCGCCGGTCTGGTGTTCGTCGCGGTGGCCTGGGATCTCATCGGCGCCTACGGCCAACTGGCGATGATGCTGCTGGTCACAGTGCTGACGGGCGGGGTCGCGTGGTTCACACGAGCCCGGACTCCGCGGACAGCGCAGGCACTTGCGGTGGTCTCCTTCGCACTGGCGGTCATCCTTGTCACGGCTGCCCCGTCGTTGGGCCTGGTACCCGACGAGTGGAGCGAACCCCAGCGTCCGTACTGGCTGATCACGTCCGCCGCACTCATGGCTGCCGGGCTCGGGCTGGGTCGGGCATCCGGCCTGCGGGCGTGGTCCGCGCTCGGCTGGTTGCTCGCTCCGTTCGCGCTGGCAGCGGCCTTCGGTGTCGTCGCCGGCTGGGTGGACAGCGGTCACCTCGAGATGACATTGGCCGCGGTGGCCTTCCTCGCGCTCTCGCTGGCCCTGTTCACCATCAAGCCATGGGCAGCGACCGTGGTCAGCGCGGCACTGAGCCTCTCGGTAGCGGTGGTTCTCACCCTCGCGCTGCTGCAGATGACGCCTCCGGTGGGGGCGATCGTCACGATTGCGGCCGCGCTATTGGCGCTGCTGGTCATGAGCCGGCGGTTCGCCGCCGCAGAGTTCATCGGTTGGCCCCTGTTCGCCCTATGGCTCACGCTGCTGCTCGGGCTGCTGCCGACCAGCCCGTTCACCTCCGTGGCGGCGGCCGTGATCGGCGCAGGGCTGATGGTCGGCCTCGCGGCGCGCTCGGTCCCGTTGGCCGTTGCAAGCGGATGGACCCTCTGGACGAGCTGGATCATGTCCGCCCCCGACGATGCGTGGATCGTTCTCGCGATCGCGGCCGTCGCGCAGTTCGGGCTGGCGACCCGACGCACAGCCGCCCCGGTGGCCTGGGTGGGTGCGCTCAGCGCCGAGGCCGCCCTGCTGCTGAAGTGGGACAGCACGCCGCTGTTCGAGGGGCCGACCCTGGCACTGGCCCTGCTGCTGCTGGGGGCCGGATTGCTGCAGCGGCGTGCCGGCGAACGGCGGTCCTCGATCGTCTACGGCCCCGCGGTCACCATGGCCCTGCTGCCGAGCGCATTCATGGCCTGGGTCGATGTCTGGTCCGTGCCGTCGCTGGTCCGGTTCGGTGTCGTGATGATCGCGGGGATCGCGCTGCTCCTACTGGGCGTCAAGCGGCGGATGTTGGGGCTCGTGGTGCCCAGCACCATCGCTTTGTCGATCGCAGCGACCGCGCAGATCTTCGCCGGCTTGGACCTTCTGCCCCGTTGGCTCGCGCTGGGCGTCGCCGGCTCGATCCTGCTGCTGGTCGGGGCGCGCATCGAGTGGGTGCGCGGTAAACAGCAGGAGACCAGTGCGTGGCTGCAGTCGCTGCACTGATCACTTCAGGGCGTACTTGCCCACCACTCCCGCGTGGTCGGAGTGCCAGTAGCCGAACGACTGCTCCCTGCCGACCACCCA
>WBZV01000419.1_pt1 | contig 12095 bp, 7 predicted proteins | sample 5204221 | NCBI WGS metagenome assembly WBZV01 (sample SAMN12344360, study PRJNA552823) | activated sludge metagenome | biome: Activated sludge suspended growth; feature: Nitrification reactor; material: Wastewater; isolation source: activated sludge from nitrification reactor of wastewater treatment...
ACTGCCCATGGCCTGGGCCGGCAGGCTGCCCGAACTACCACATCCGGCAAGGCCGCCCATCGCGACCGATACGGTCAGAAAGCCGCTGTTACGCAGAAAACCACGTCGATCCATGATGCCCCCTCGAGAAGATTCAACCCGGGAGAGTGGAAGACGCAGGTTACATCCTTGTGGTCGACGCCTCGGCAGCCGGCATCAGGCAAACCCGTCCAGCAAGCCCGAGAGCCGCAGCACCCGGCGCGCCACCGCCTGCTCCAGTACCCGGGAGCCCGACACGTCCACCAAGGTGAAGCCGCTGCGGGCGCGGGTGATGCCCGTGTACACCAGCTCGCGGGTGAGGATGGGGTTGAGGCTGTCGGGCAGGGCCAGGGCGGCGTGGGTGAACTCGGAGCCCTGGGACTTGTGCACCGTCAGCGCAAACACCGTCTCCACCGCCTGCAGGCGGCTGGGCAGCACCCACTTGATGCCGTTGCGGCCATCGCCGCTGGGGAAGGCCACCCGGAGCTGGCTGCCCCCATCGGCCAGCGGCAGGGCCAGGGTGATGCCCATGTCGCCGTTCATCAGGCCCAGGCCGTAGTCGTTGCGCGTGACCAGCACCGGGCGGCCCTCATACCAGCCCTCGTCGGCGCCGATCAGGCCGGCCTCCCGCAGCCAGCCGGCAATGCGCGGGTTGAGCCCTTCCACCCCCCAAGGCCCGCGACGCAGGGCACACAGCAACTGGAACTGGCCGTGGGCGGTGAGCACGCCGGCGGCCCAGACGTCGATCCCGACCCGGTCGGCAGCGGGCGGGCGGGTGTTGCGCAGGGTTTCCAGATAGTGGCGATAGCCCTCCCGGCCGGCGGACGGCGTGCCCTCCACCACCAGGCGGCGGAAGTCGGCCTCACCGGCCGCGGCCCGGGCATCCACCTCGACCCGGGCCAGGTCCGCATGCAAGCCGGCGAACACCGCCTCCGCAGCGCCCGCTTCGCCCCCATTGACCGCCGCGGCCAGCCGGCCGATGCCGCTCGTGCTGCTGAAGCGGTGACTGTGGCGGAGCATGGCCACCGCCTGATCGAGGGGTGTGCCGGCCGCATCGACGAGGCCGGCGGGCACCTGCTCGCCGGTCACCCCGGCCAGCCAGGCCACCGTATCGGGGGTGTAGTGCCCTTCGGCAGCGCGGCGGCACAGCTCCCCCAGCACCGCGCCGGCTTCCACCGAGGCGAGCTGGTCCTTGTCGCCGAGGAGCACCAGGCGGGCCTCGGGCGGCAGGGCGGCGAGCACGGCGGCCATCATCTCCAGATCCACCATCGAGGCTTCATCCACCACCAGCACATCCACGCCCAGCGGATTGCCGGCGTGGTGGCGGAAGTGGCGGGTGTCCGGGCGGCTGCCGAGGAGGCGGTGCAGGGTCGTCACCTCCACCGGGATGGCGGCGCGCACCCGCTCGCCATCGGGCAGCGCGGCCAGATCGAGGCGGGCCACCGCCCCGGCGATGGATTCATTGAGGCGCGCCGCGGCCTTGCCGGTGGGCGCCGCCAGTCGGATGCGCAGGGGCCGCGCCGGGCTGTCGGCCAGGGCCAGGGCCTGGAGCACGGCCAGCAGGCGCACCACGGTGGTGGTCTTGCCGGTGCCCGGCCCGCCGGTGACGATGGCAAAGGCGCTGCGCGCCGCCATGGCGCAGGCCAGCTTCTGCCAGTCGGGGCCGGCCACGCGAGCAGAGCGGGGGAAGAGGGCATCGAGGGCGCCGGCCAGGGCCGCGGCGGGCAGGCTCGCCTGCCGTTCGGCCAGGCCCGCCAGGCGCGCCTCGATGGCCGCCCGCACGGCAACTTCGTATTGCCAGTAGCGGCGCAGATAGACCCTCCGGCCGACGCACACCAGGGGCGTGCTGCCCGGCCCGCTGCCCACCAGCTGCTCATGCACCAGGGCAGCCCGCCAGTCGGCCAGGCTCACCCCCGCCAGCACCGCGGCGGGCAGCGGCGGCGGCACCCCGCCCTCCTCCTCCACGCGCCCTTCCGGCGGCAGGGACAGGGCAAAGCCCGGGTCGCCCAGCACATCGGCCAGATCCAGGCAGGCATGGCCGCGACCCAATTGGTGGCTGGCCAGGGCGGCGGCGAGGATCAGCAGGGGCGGCGCAGCGCCCGCCTCGCGGAACAGGAAGCGGGCAAAGGCGGCATCCAGGGCACGCAGCCAGCCGTGGCGCGCCCAGTGGTCCACCAGGGCCAGGGTGGCGTGGCTGTCGGCAAGAGCGGGATTCATGCGGCCTCCCGGGCGGTGGAGCGCGCAAACAGGTGGTCCAGGGCTTCGATCAGCGCCCGCGGCGGGCGCTCCGCATGCACCCCGCCGCCGGCCCCATGGCTGCCCCGCAGGAACAGGTAGAGCGCCCCGCCCACGTGGCGGTCATAGTCATAGTCGGGCAGGCGCAGCTTGAGCAGCCGGTGCAGGGCCAGCAGGTAGAGCACGTACTGCAGCTCGTAGCGGTGGGCCAGGATCTCCCGGGCCATGGCCTCGGCGCGGTAGGCCGCGTCGTCGGGGCCGAGCCAGTTGGACTTGTAATCCACCACGTAGTAGCGCCCCTCGTGCTCGGCCACCAGATCGATGAAGCCCTTGAGCATGCCGTTGAGCTGCCCAGGCTGCAGGGCCGGGCGTGGTGCGGCGGCGAGGGTGTGCCGGCACACCAGCGCATCCAGGCGGGCCAGGTCCACCCCGTGCACGGCAATCCAGAACTCCATTTCGGCCACCTGGCCGTCCAGCCCGGCGAGGGTCAGGGCGGCCGCGCCATCACCCTCGGCCGGGCGCAGCGGACACTGCAGGAAATCCATCAGCCAGCCGCACAGGGGGTCGATCCAGGCCTCCCAGCCGCGCACGGCACAGCGCCGGGCGATGGCGTCGCGGACCAGGCCCGGTGCGGCCACCACCCGGTCGAAGCCCTGGCCGGCGGCCCATTCCAGGATGTCGTGGAGGAAGGTGCCCACGGCCGCGCCCCGGGGAAAGGCGTGCAGCGGCCCCCGGGATTCGGTGGCCGCTGCCGCAGCCGGGAGGGGCACGGGGGAAGCCACCACGGCGGGCACCTCCGCCGCCGCCTCGCGGAACACGTCTTCGGCCGGCGTATCGGCGCTGCTGCCCCCGGCATCGGACTGGAGGGCCGAGTAGCTGGCGATCCACCAGTGCTCGCGCACCCCCCGCAGGGGGCGGCGGGCCGGCCCCTCGCCGAGGGGCCCGGCGGCGATGCGGCAGAAGTCCGTGGAAACGGGCGGGTCGGTGATCACCGCAATGGCAACGCAGCCGGCGGCCAGATCGGCCAGGGACTGGCTCAGCCCGTCGGCGCTGAAGGCCTTGCCGCCGCCGAGCAGGTAGCCGAGGGCGCTCTTTTCCAGGGCGTCGAGCGGCGCCACGCCCACCCAGGTGGCGTAGCGGGCGCGGGTCAGGGCCACGTAGAGCTTGCGCAGGTCTTCACCCAGGCGCTCCCGGTCCACCTTCGCCAGCAGCGTGCCGTCGTCACCCAGGGCAACCTGAAGCCGGCCCTGGTCGTCGTGCCACTTGAGGGGCAGGTCGGTGGACTTGGCGGCACGGAAGGCACAGGCGAAGGGCAGGAAGACCAGGGGATATTCCAGGCCCTTGGACTTGTGCACGGTGACCACCTGGACCAGGTCGGCGTCGCTCTCCAGGCGGATCTGGCGGGCGTCGCCATGGCCGCCGTCGCTGCGCTGTTCGGCCAGGTGGCGGATCAGGGCGTGTTCGCCATCGAGCAGGGCGGCAGCCTGCTGGAGCAGTTCGGCCAGGTGCAGCACATCGGTGAGGCTGCGCTCCCCGGCGCCACCGGCGGCGAGCAGGCGCGCCGGCACGCGGAAATCATTCAGCAGGCGCCGCAACATGGGCAGCACGCCCTGGCGGCGCCAGCACTCCCGATAGGCACGGAACTGCAGCACCCGCTCGTCCCAGGCGGTTTCGTCGTGATTGAGGCAGTCGAGCTCGGCCCAGCTCAAACCCAGGGTCGGGGTGGCCAGGGCGGCGCGCAGGGCGCGGCCGTCATCGGGCTCGGCGCAGGCGGCCAGCCAGCGCTGCAGGTCCACCGCCTCGGGGCGCTGGAAGACCGACTCCTTCTCCGACAGGTACACGCTGCGCACACCGCGACGGGCCAGGGCCTCGCGGATGGCTGCCGCCTCGCTGCCGCTATTGACCAGCACGGCCATGTCGCCGGGGCACAGGGGGTGGTCCACCGCCGCCGTGCCGAAGCCGGCCGCGCCCTCCTGCCCCAGCTTGAGGAGGCGCACCATCTCGCTGGCGCAGACTTCGGCCATGGCCTCCAGGTAGGCGCCCTTGGTGTAAACCTTGTCGTCCTCCAGGGCGGGCAGATGCCACAGGTTCAGGGCCGGCGCGTCAGCATCGGCCACCCGCAGGCTGTCCTTGCGACCGGCCGCCCCGGCGGGCAGGAAGGGGACGGGGTTGGCGCCATCGGCCCCGTCCCGGCGGAACAGGAAGGCGCCCTGCCCCTCGGCCCTCGCCTCGGCCACCTCGAAGCAGCGGTTGGTGGCCTCCACCATGGCCAGGGTGGAGCGGTAGTTGCGCCGCAGGGTGTACAGACGCCCGGCCGTGGCCGCGCGGGCGGCCAGGTAGGTATAGATGTCGGCCCCGCGGAAGGCGTAGATGGCCTGCTTGGGGTCACCGATGAGGATCAGGGCGCTGGCCGGGTCGCTGGCGGCCACCCGGTACACCGCATCGAAAATGCGGTACTGCACGGCGTCGGTGTCCTGGAACTCGTCGATCAGGGCCACCGGAAACTGCGTGCGGATGCGCTCGGCCAGGCGCGGGCCGTTGGGGCCCTGGAGGGCCGCGTCCAGGCGGGTGAGCAGGTCGTCGAAGCCCATCTGGGCACGCCGCGCCTGCTCTTCGGCAAAGCGTTCGGCCACCCAGCGGGCGCCGTGGTGGAGCACCCCGTCGTGGCCATCGGGCAGCGCCGCCAGGGCCTCGGGCAGATCGGCGAGGGCGGCAAAGGCCGGGTGCGCCGGGGGCACGCCACCCACCCAGATCTCGGCCAGGCCGGCCGGGGTGAGGCGGGTCCACGCCGTCTCGCTGAGCTCCGGCGCCACCGCCAGCGGGTTGTCAGCCCAGGCCTGCAGGGCGTCCAGCCAGCGGGCGCAGTTGGCCGAGTTGAGCTTGCGGGCGTCAAAGGCCTTGGCCTTGCGGGCGTCATCGAAGAGGGTGCGGAGTTCGCCCACCCAGCCCGCCCAGGGGGCCTTCAGGACGGCCAGCTGACGCTGCCCCTCCGCGGCGGCGCGGGCCAGGGCCACGGCCGGCACATCGGCCAGGGGCAGGCTGGCGGCGTGGATGCGCAGGGGGGCGATGGCCTTCCGCAGGGCATCCGGGGAGGCCCACCAGCCCTTCACCCGGCGGGCCTCGTCGCTGCCCAGGGGGTACATGAAGCTGCGCCAGTAGTCCCGCACCACCTCGGCAAACAGCTCGTCCTGGTCGGTTTCGAGCTGCTGGGTGAACAGGCTGTCGCTGTCGAAGGCGTGCTCCTGGAGCATGCGCTTACACCAGCCGTGGATGGTGGACACGGCGGCCTCGTCCATCCATTCGGCGGCCAACTGCAGCTTGCGGGCGCAGGCCGGCCAGGCGTCGGGAGGGTAGCTGGCGCGCAGGTCGTGGAGCAGATCGCCCCCCGGTGGCTGGGCCTCAACCCCGGCCGGGTCGGCGCGAAAGACGTCGGCGGCGTCGGCCAGCCGGGTGCGGATGCGGTCGCGCAGCTCCTGGGTGGCGGCGTCGGTGAAGGTGACGACGAGGATCTCCGGCGGCATCAGCGCCCGCGGCGGGGCGCTCTCCGCGCCGCCGTGGCCGAGCACCAGGCGCACGTAAAGCAGGGCGATGGTGAAGGTTTTGCCGGTGCCGGCGCTGGCCTCGATGAGGCGGCTGCCGTGCAGGGGGAAGTCCTGCGGGGCCAGGGATGCCGGGGCGGTGGTGTCGATGTGGGTACTCATGGGGCGTCTCCGGCGGCGGCGCGGGGCTTGCCCTTGGCGAAGGTGGCCAGGTAGAGGGGGCGGAGCAGGGTTTCGGCGAGGCGGGCGAACTCGCCGCCGGAGGCCATGGCCGCGAAATCGGGCCAGGCCCGCTGCAGGTAGGCGCTGCTGTCACGCTCGCCGGGGGTGTATTCGTCACCCTCGTAGGCCTTGCGGGCGGCCGCGGCGGCACGGGCCTCGGCGGCCGCATCGGCGCCCGGGGGGGCGTCCTTGATCCACGCAAAGGCGGTCTTCACCGCCAGGGGCAGCGGCCGGCTGCGGGCCGCCTGCCAGGCCTGCAGGATGGCGTCCAGGTGGGCGGCGGCATGCTCCGGGTCGAGGGGTGCGAGGGTCACGCTGCCCACCTTGCCGACCACCACGGTGGTAAGGGGGCCACCCGCCACGTGGGCCGCCAGGTGGCTGACCCAGTGCTTGATCAGGGTGTGGCGTTGGTAGTGGCCCTTCTTCACCAGATCGCTGCTTTCCAGCACCACCCGCCCGCACCGGCCCTCGGCATTGCTGTGCAGCCCGCCCAGGCGATCCTCGATGCGCAGGCCGGCGGGGCTGGTGTAGTCGATGGGCTCATCGTGGGCCTGGACGTCGGGCCACTGGGCCAGGGCCTCGCCGTAGCGCTGGAAGAGGTCTTCCATGGGGGCGGCCAGGGTCTCCCTCATCAGCTCGGCAAAGGCGCCGGCGGCCAGGTCGCCGCGGCGCTGGATGCGGGCCAGGCCGTCGGCCAGGGCGTCTTCCCGGGGCTCGCCGTGATGCACTGCGTGGGCCTGGGCGCCGATGAGCTCGTCCCACAGGTGCCACAGTTCGAGGCCGTCCAGGTCGAAGGGCTCCTGGTCTTCGCTGGCCGGGTCGTCCATGTCGAAATCCACCCGCAGGCGCTGACGGAAGAAGGCCTTGACCGGGTCGCGCAGAAAGGCGGCCAGCTCGGCCAAGGTGACGGGTGGCGTCTCGGCCGGCGGCGCCAGGGGCGGGCTGCCACCGGGGCGGTCATCGGCGATGCGCCACTCCTCCGCATAGGTGAACAGGCGGCTGGCCGCGGGGTCGGCGGGGAAGTAGTCCGGGTTGAAGGGCTGCAGGCGATGCTCGATGCTCAGGGCGTCGAGCAGGGCGCCCCCCTCCCCTTCCCGCCCGGCCAGCCGCCAGCCGGCGGCCAGATGGTCGCGTAATTGCCCCACCAGCACCGAGGGCGGTCTGAGGGTGTTGTCCTTGACGCTCCGCCCGACCCACGAGATGAACAGGCGCTCCCGGGCCGACAACAGGGCCTCCAGGAAGAGGTAGCGGTCGTCCTCCCGGCGCGAGCGGTCGCCGGGGCGGTAGTCGCGCCCCATCAGGTCGAAGTCCATGGCCACCCGGGTGCGCGGATAGTCGCCGTCATTGAGGCCGAGCAGGCAGACCTGGCGGAAGGGGATGGCGCGCATGGGCATCAGGGTGGCGAAGGTCACTGCACCGGCGAAGAAGCGCTGGGACAGGCCGCTGTCGTCGAGCTGGGCGAGCCAGTGTTCGCCCACCACGGCCAAGGGCAGTGGGCTGTCCAGGCCGGCCTGCTGGCAGGCCGCCTGCCAGCGCTCCAGGGCCAGATCGAGCTGCTGCAGGGTGTAGGCGTCGGCGCTGTCGTCGGGGGCGAAGAAGTCGGCCAGCAGGCGGCGCAGGCGCTGGCACCAGGTGACCACGTCGGCGCTGTCGGCGAGGGCCTGCCAGGTGGCTTCGAGGCGCTCCAGGAGGTCGGCCAGGGGCCCGAGCAGGGCCGCGTCGAGGCCGCCGATCTCGTCGAAGGGCTCGATGTCGTTCCACGCCCCGGCGGTGCCGCCGACGGCGTAGCCCAGCAACATGCGGCGCAGGCCGAACAGCCAGGTGTTGCCCTCGGGCGCCGCCGGCAGGCCCAGGCTGCAGCGGTGGGCGGCGTGCAGCCCCCAGCGCACCCGGGCGCCGTGCACCCAGCGCCGCAGCAGGGGCAGCTGGTCTTCGCCGATGCCAAAGCGCTGGCGCAGGGCCGGCACGTCCAGGAGGTCGAGCACGTCACTCACGGCCAGGCGCGAGGTGGGCAGCTCCAGCAGCTTGCCGATGGCCCCCACCAGCGGGTCGTGGCGACCCTGCCCCTGGTCGGCGATGCTGAAGGGGATGTAGCGGGGGTCGTGGCTGTCGATCAACCCGAACACGGCCTGGATGTGGGGCGCGTACACATCGATGTCAGGCACCATGACGATCACGTCCCGGGGGCGCAGCGTGGCATCGGCGTTGAAGGCAGCGAGTAGCTGGTCGTGGAGCACCTCCACCTCCCGCTGGGGGCTGTGGGCGATGTGGAAGCGGATGGAGTCGTCGCCGGGGGCCACCGGCGGCCAGGTGTCGCGGGTCAGGCCCAGGGGGCGCAGGTCGCGGATGTCGTCCTGCAACTGGTTGAGCAGACAATCGGTGCCGTGGGGGGCGAACAGGTCGATGCGCTGGCGGATGTCCGCGAAGTGCTGCAGGTAGCCGGCCCGGGCCACATCGCTGTCGTGCTCGTCGAGGAGGCCGATGAAGTCGCGGCCCTGCTTGCCCCAGGCGGCCAGCAGGGGGTGGGCGTGGAGGTGCAGGCTGTCCTCGTCGATTTCGGCCGGCGTACCGGCACGGCGCTGCTGGCGGCTGCGGGTGGCACGCAGCAGCTCCTTGTCGGCGACGATGTCGGACCAGTAATGCTCGCAGGGGTTGTGGACGCACATCAACACCTGGCTCCAGCGGGCCAGGGCGGCCAGCACCTCCAGGGACTGGCGCGGCAACGCCGAGATGCCGAAGACCAGCACCCGCCGCGGCAGGCCGGCGGGGCGCGGGGCATCGTCGGGCCACCCGGCGACCCGGGCCAGGAAGGCCTCATGCACCGCCGCCCGCCCCTGCCCGGCCAGATCAGCATTGCCCCCGGCGGCCACGTCGGCCAGAAGCGCCCGCCACAGGCAGGCCTGCCAGCGCTGCTCGTCCGGCAGGGGCGCCCGCTCGCCGGCGGCACGAATCAGCACATCCTCCCCCGCCGCCCAGGCCGCCAGCCAGTCGGCCCGGTACACCTGGTACTGGTCGAACAGGTCGGCCAGGCGTTCGGCAAGCTGGAAGCGCTTGCGCAGGTCGGCATCCGCCGCCAGGAAGCGCCGCAGGGGCTGGTAGGCCGCCTGGCCGGTAAGGTCCGGCAAGAGGCGCATCAGGCGCCACACCAGCAGCGGCTTGTCGAAGGGCGAAGCCTCCGGCACCGCCTCCCGCCCCAGCACCGCCCGGTAGGCCTGCCACAGGAAGCGCGAAGGCAGCGACAGATCCAGCCCCGCGGCAATCCCGCAGCCGCCGTCCTCCACATCTTCGGCCAGGGCCAGGCGCAGCCACTGGGCGATGCCGTTGCTGTGCACCAGCACCGTCTCGGTCTCGAGGGGCGCCAGGGGGTAGCGCCGGATCCAGGTGACGAGCAGGTCACGCAGGGCTTCGGGGTGGTTGCCATGGACCAGCATCAGGCCAGCGGGCAGCGGGGTGGCGGTCAAGGGGGACTCCGGGGCGGGACCGTGACAGGGAACGGGCGGAGGATACGGGATACGGGCGGGGAAGTGAGTGGGCAGACTTTGATCTTCGCCCTCCCCATCGGGGTTTGGTCGTTTGACGGTGCCAATGCAGTGCCTACGACCTTGACCTTCGATGACAACATGAATCGCCACGCCTTTTGGGTCTACAGCGGTGAGGCTCGAAAAGTGTGTTTGAGCTGCTACTGGCTCAGTCGAGCCGCAGAGTCAGGGGCGCGTGCGGGCGGAGGCAGTCAAAACCCGCCGGAGAGGCGGGTTCGGTGGGCTATTCAGCCTTCTTGCGACGCTTGCGGGCTGGTTTGGGCGCCTCTGGCCAAGGCGCGTCCTCAGGAGGCCTTTCGAGGGCGTCAGGGCTGAGAAAGCCAAAGCCGATCGAAAATTGGCCCCACGGCTGCCGAGCCGTAACATTGGCTACCATCTCCCGGATGGCGGGGTAAGCAATGGTGTGGCCTGCCTGCATGGCTAAGGCTCGGCGCTGCACGGCAGGAACGGTCTCGTCGACCGAGAGTAGCACCATGCACACGATGTTGAAGAAGTAGGGCGTGTCCGTGGTCATGTCGGCGTCGAGTTTGATGCGCAACTCGACGACGAAACGGCTATTGGACTTAGGCACCGGCTGGATGGCGATGCGGGAATCCACCTTTACATCCAGCGGAGCACCATCTGCTGGCGGCGAGAAATGCTTGTTCGCCACGATGAATACCTCGGGGAAAAGCGTGCTCTCGAGGTAAATCGGGAAGTCGTTCATGCTGCGCGTGCACTCACTCGGTTGCACATCCAGGCGTCCGGTAGGGAATCCGGGGTGTCATCGGCGGTGCTCAGTGCGTTGTCTATAAAGTAGTGTGGCTCAGGCACCCCAGTGCGTGGCACCACCCACACTTGATCTTTCGCCAAGGTTACGTGTCGTACGGAATGCTCTTTGATACCGCTTGCGCTTTCTTCCAGCAGCGCTGAAAGTCCCCGCCAGTCATAAAAGAAGTTGGGCGTAGATGAGGTGACCAGTTTCGATACTGATGCCTTGGTTGCGGGGATGTCGATCTTTACGCCGGCCCTGTCTGCCAGTTTTTGCATCGTCGCGACGTCTTCTAGCGCAAGGCGCAAGAGCAGTGCTGTCGGGCCGGTAGGTGCGGTGTCGCCACGCTCCCATTTGGAAAACGCTGTGGGGCTGCCGCAGTGGAAAATGCGGGTCGCCTCTTCCTGGGTGATCAGGTACTTCTCGCGCAGCTCGCGCACTTCGCGCGGTGCGATGTCCTTGACGATCTGCTTTTCGAAGGCAAAGAACAGCTCGCGATTGCGCTCAAGTTGGCCCGCCGCAAAAAAACTGCCCTCGCAATCCAGGCACACAGTGTGCTCCTGGCCTTGCAGGACGTGATTTTTCTTCAGATATCGGTAGGTAGTCTCGAGGTCGCGATGTACCTCTACACGCGAGCTGTCGCATAGCGGACACCGCACGGTGTGGCTGACTTTGCTCATTTTAATGCCTCGCGTTATGGATGCTTATGACTAGACAGGTGGGGTCGTTGTCGAGGAACCCAAGTTTTACGTAGATCAGCCGCCCAAAATTCGGATTGGTCGACTCGCACTCCCTCGCCCTGTTCCAGCGGATTCGGTATTCGTCACAGTCAACCTCGGTCTTTTCTGATGTTACACACCGCTCTGAGCCCTCCCAGTGATCTTCTTCGCGGAGGGCAAGAATCAGCGCCATCAACTCTGACTCGAGCATGGGCGGATCGAACTCACGTGGGTTCACCATGCTCTCTCGGGCCGTCACGTTGACGACCCGAATGCCTTTGACTCCATGTCGATCAATCAGCCGCTGAGCGATCTCGAGGTTGTATATCGGCCCGTTCGTGATGCTCTTGCGATTTTTCACGCCTCGTCTGATTCGACAGTCGCCGTGATCCAAGATTCTCGGGTTTGGATTATTGACCATTTTGGTTAGTTAGCACAACCATTGAGTTGTCATGGTCTTCATGCTGGCGCCACATCGATGAGCGTCCGGGAGCACTTCTCCTGGTCGGTCGTCTCGTCGATGTAACGGGTTTCGGTGTAGGTGATGGCGCATGGTTTACCGAAGCACTGGGTCACCTTTGCGGCGAGCTCGTCGGGGGCTTTTCCGGTAATGGTGCCCTCGTCGCCGAAGAACTCGAACTTGCGGCGGCGCAGGCTTGCGCCTGTAAGAATGCCAGTCGCTTGCACCTGTCGAACTGGCGACTCCTTGATGTTCGCGAGGCGGTTGGCGAGGGTAAGGAGAGCATTTTCGTCGGCGATCCAGCTTCGCTCCTGACCGTCTGGGGTATGCCATGTTGCCTTGGGTGTGGCCTCCGCCTTGATCAGCGTGTTCACCACATGGCGGTACTGCACCATGACGCGCTGACCGAGGCGGGCCGCCTGTTCCACGGGATTGTCTGTGTTGAACAGATCGAACGTGGCGGCCAGGGAGGTCTCCGGCAGGCTGCTTCCAGTGAGATCGGTACGCGTCTGGGCCGCAAAACGGATGCCGAAAGACGAGGGGAAGAACCCGGCAACCTCCAGTTGGCACTGCAGCTTGATTGCCGGAGGGATGACGAGCGTCGGGTAGGGC
>WBZV01001235.1_pt1 | contig 12089 bp, 8 predicted proteins | sample 5204221 | NCBI WGS metagenome assembly WBZV01 (sample SAMN12344360, study PRJNA552823) | activated sludge metagenome | biome: Activated sludge suspended growth; feature: Nitrification reactor; material: Wastewater; isolation source: activated sludge from nitrification reactor of wastewater treatment...
TGTTTGGCCGAGTATCTCCATACTCTCATTCAAAGGCGGCGTAATCTTTTTCCCTGAAATCAGAAGTCTCAAAGCCATAAAAAATTGACCGAATCCAATTTTTTTCTCAGTTGCATATTTTTGAAGAGCTTCTCCGATTATATCTGCTTTCCAGTCTTCAACAGCCTCCAAAACTCCCGCAGCCCCTTTGGCGATCTCTGAAAATCCTGAAATATCTTTTTCATATTCCGTTGGCGCCTTCACAAAGAAATCACAATACGCATCAAATTCTTTTAATGTTTTAAGACGAGTTTGCACGAGTGGTAATGTCCTCTTTATTAATTCCCGGCTATATTTTCCCTCTACATATTTTTCTGAATATGCCAAAATTTTCTCAGCTAATTCATCAGCAGTCATCATGCGAATATACTCTCCATTCATCCATTCGAGTTTTGTAAGATCAAAAATCGGGGCAACAGCTTTCAAATCTTTCATTTCAAATGCTTGAATAAATTCCTCGAAAGTGAAAATTTCATCATCCCCTTTGTGTGACCATCCCATGAGTGCAAGGAAGTTTCTCAGAGCTTCTGGGAGGATACCATGTTCTTGATACCATGAAACAGCAGTATGACCATGTCTTTTACTCATTTTGGATTTATCTGGATTCCTCAACAGTGGTGTATGAAATACTTCTGGCATCTCCCATCCAAAGTACTCATAGAGTATTTTGTGTTTCGGAAATGAAGAAATCCATTCTTCACCGCGCAAAATATGTGTGATTTTCATCAAATGATCATCCACAACAACAGCAAGATGATATGTCGGAAAACCGTCAGATTTTAATAAAACTTGATCATCAATCGTGTTGGAATCAAACGAAATATCACCACGAGCACCATCTTTGCAAACAAGTGTCTGGTTCTTCGGAACCTTCATGCGAACAACATGCGCCATATTTTCTTCCAAGTTTTTCTTTACCGTTTCCTGAGATAAGCTGGCACAATAGCGATCATACATTGGCGGTTGCTTTGCAGCACTCTGAGCACTTCGTACCTCTTCAAGTCGCTCTTTCGTGCAAAAACAATAATATGCATGCTTCTTCTCAATGAGTTCCAAGACATACTTCTTATAGATTTCAAGCCGTTCTGACTGTCTAAAAGGACCAGTTTCATCAGGCTTTCTCACACCCACATCTTCCGAAATTCCCAACCAATCAAACGAAGAATATAGTGCCTCCTCTGCACCCTCCACGAATCTCTCCCTATCAGTATCTTCAATACGAACCAGGAACTGTCCTTTATATTTTTGAGCAAATGCATAGTCAAATAGAGCTTGATAAAGAGTACCAATATGAGGCATCCCTGTAGGAGAGGGAGCAATGCGGGTACGTACTTTGTTGTGGGTAGTTTGATCGGTTGTCATGAACGTAATTATAGCATGGACGGATATATACATAGTCCAACCATTGTAGGGTAGCCCTTGCTAACACCCCCTCACCTCACGTATAGTAATAGATACGATGACTTTATCAGAATTTTCATATTCAGTCAGACGGTTTGGCCCATTCGCAATTGCGGGTTTAGTAATTTTCATCATTTTCTATCTCGTTATTACCGCTCTGATTTCTGCAATTTCAAATAGACCAGTTGTGACTGAATACCAGCCTCCATTTGGCATGCTTGATCCAATACAATTTTCTCGATCAATCGATTATCCACCTCAGTTCACCTTTACAATGGAAAACTTGGAGGGAAGGCCCGTTACAGCAACTCATTCAGCACTTGTGTATTATATGCCAACAAGCCGTGTACGCTTTGGGTATCAGCAAACAATTGGCTACATGGCACGCGCCGTTGGCATCGATACTGATCAGGTTCCTTATACAGTTAATGATCTCGCAGCGATTTATAACGATGGTGTCCGCAAGCTCACTATCAACATTACCGACTATAACTTCTTGTTTGAAACCGATTACAACCAAATTTCTGAAGTATTTGCGACCGCCACAATTCCTGATGAAAATACTATTCGCGAAGAAGCTCGTTCGTTTATGCGGCAAATGAATAAATATAACAGTGCTTTTGCTCGAGGACGCGACAACATCATATATTTGCATTATGAGCCTGCCACACAATCGTTCACAGTTGTAAAGGACCCTGCTGATGCAAATGTCGTCGAAGTTGATTTTTTTCCTCCTGATGCTGGTTCGTATCCAAACGTGACACCCAAATATTTTAACAGCCAGAATTACGTCACCTTTGTCTTTAGACCTGAGGGGAATGTGATTATTAAATCCCAAGTAAGTCACTTTCCCAAAGATATAGCGAGTGGCGGAGCATATCCGCTTAAAACAGGAGACCAGGCCTTTCAAGAACTTCTTGATAAAAAAGGGATCATTGCTTCACCTGCGAAAGGCACAACAGATATTGTGATCCGTGACATGTACATCGGCTACTATGACCCTGAAGAATATCAGCCATATTACATGCCTGTGTATGTTTTTTTAGGAGATGAAGGATTCGTAGGATATGTTTCAGCCATCGATGATAGGTATATTAAAAAAACCGACTCTCTCACACCTTCGCCAGCAGAGTAAGAGGCTACAACTCTTGATACCGTACATTCTGGTCAAGCCACTGCACAATGCTCTGAGTATCGATAAATCTGTCTTCGCTTTTTAAAAGTACAATCAAATACTGACGACCATTTTTCTTATAGAGTGTGATCAAATTTTCACCAGCTAGTTCGGTTTTCCCAGTCTTCAATCCGGCAACCCCAGGAATCTCACCCAATAACCTATTGACGTTATACAACGGATGAAAATACATGTAATCCACATCTGAAACCGTGATACTTTTTGTCGACACAATTTTTGACAATTGTGGATTTTTGAGAAGTTCACGACCTGCAAGTGTTAAATCAAATGCAGACACATATTGCCCGGAGTTATCTAATCCTGCAGGATTATGAAATCGAGAATTTTTCATGCCCAGTGACGCAGCTTTATCGTTCATTGCAGCTATAAATGCGTCATATCCTTCTGGATAATTATCAGCAATCACGTATGCTGCATCATTTCCAGAATGAACAAGTAGCCCATACAGCAGATTTTCATACGTTATTCTTTCACCTTTCACTAAATCCATCACTTGCCCCTCATTAATCACTCTCTTAACTGTCAAAACATCATCCGAAGAAAATACATCTTGTGCAGTAAGTGCGGTCATCACTTTGACCGTAGACGCAGGATATAGCTTCATATGTGGATTTTTATCAAATAAAGGAGTTGTTGAAACCAGATCAATCACGTAGACTGACGCAGCAGTCACAAATGGGCTCGGTGTTCCAGGCTGAATGTATGGAACAGACGTTACCTCATACGAGTCAGTACGCTGAAGAGGTGTTTTGAAAAGGTCTGCATGAAACGCAAACATTTCCGTGTAATAATTGTTTCCTGGATAAAAAAACATCACCAATGTGATGCAGATCAGCAAAAGAGTTGCTCGAAAACTAAATGTGAGAAATGGAGATTGGGCTTCTGCAAAAGTCTTTTTAGAAGCAGCAATAGCCTCAGTAACATGCCTTTTTTGCGCTGCTAATTTTTGCTTCTTTTGTGTCTGAGCGTACTTCTTTGGCATAGCCATATTGTATCAATCTGAGCGTCATAATGACAGCCCGCAGACTAATCAAGAAGCATTAATGTCTATCCCAAGTTCAGAAAGCTGGACATCCTCCACAGCAGAGGGCGCACTCATGACAGCTGTCTTTCCACTGGCAGATGTCGGAAACGCGATTACTTCTCGAACTGACGGCTCACCTAATGCGGCCATAAGGAATCTATCAACCCCAGGGGCAATACCTCCATGAGGAGGGACGCCATAGGTAAACGCCTCTAACATATCGCTGAATCGAGAGATCTGCTCTTCTGAGAAACCAATCAAATTGAAAATTTTTCGCTGGATATCTGCCTGATGAATACGAATACTTCCACCACCCATTTCTAAACCATTCAACACGAGATCGTGCTGTAACCCGCGAACTTTCAGCGGATCAGACTCGAGCAGTTCTATATCATCAGGATGAGGTGCTGTAAACATATGGTGAGATGGTGCAAATTTGGCGGAACCAGAGCCATGATAATAATCATCTGCTGATTGTTCTGCAAACAGAGGGAAATCTAAGACCCATGCAAAAGCAAGTTCATCCTTATCATCCTTGTTATCTCGAAGATCTGGCTTATCACTACCATACTTTTCCATAGCTTCTTTATGAGATATGCGTGGCCATGGTGACTGCTTTATCTTTTTATGAGGAAAGATCTCTTTTACTACCTCTGTAAACATTTTCTCCGTTAGCTGCAAAATGTCTTCTTGAGAAATGAAAGACATTTCCATATCTAACTGTGTAAACTCACCATATGCTCGATCTGCGCGAGGATCCTCATCGCGGAAACATCGAGCAATTTGGAAGTATCTTTCAACCCCAGCGACCATTAACAATTGTTTATATTGCTGAGGTGATTGAGGTAGAGCATAAAACTTCCCTGGCTGCAAACGTGATGGGACCACAAAATCACGGGCACCTTCTGGCGATGTTTTTGTCAAAATTGGTGTATCAATCTCTGTGAAGTGATGCTTATTCAAATATTCCCTGATGAAACTCAGAGCCTTTGATCGCAGCTTGAGGTTTTGAAGCATCCGGGAACGGCGAATATCAAGATATCGATATTGCATGCGTGACTCTTCATTAATATCATAGCCATCTCCATTGATGGGTATAGGCAAGGTGTTACTGTGAGAGATAATCTCAAGCGACTCGATTGCACATTCAATTTCTCCAGTTTCCATATCCTTGTTAATCAAGTTGTCTGGACGCCTGTTGATATTTCCTGAAATTTTAAGAACATCTTCAGCAGAAACTTTTTGAGCAGCTTCTAAAACCTCACCAAAAGCGACGCACTGCACTTTCGATGTAGAGTCACGAAGATCAATAAAAAGGACCTTCTTATGATCGCGAATAGTATCAGCCCATCCATACAAAACAACTTTCTCTCCAACTTTTTTTGGCGTATCAATATTAAAAAGATCTTTCATATACGGTATTATAGCAGGATTTTTGAGTGTGAAATAGCTTTAGATCGATAGGGCCGGCACACCACGAAGGTGTGCTGGCCCGGAGGTACCAGCACGATATCTCACGAAAGTGCAAAGAGCTCGTTCAATTCGCCAACTTCTGACACTTAGGGTTGAGACATACCCAGGAACCGTTTGGGAGCCTCTTCAGGCCAAGGTGGCACTCACAGCTAGGAGTAGGACCAGGAACAAGCTTACCACTGCCACTTGCAGAGTTGATAAGCGCATCCGATCCCAACCCTCTTGCCTTGTATGTACGTATTGGCTTAACTCGTGGTTCCTCTGACATGTGTCCCTCCGGACCATAGTTGCATACGGAGATCCCTCTGTGGGCGCGTTTGCCTAAGAGTGGTATCCACATGCCTCTCATATGAGAGATGTATCACTCATTTCATAAGAATATCAGTGATAGATTCCTCAAATGAGGATTGTATACTGCGCATTTATTCATCTGGAGCTGGAAATTTAGCGCGGAGAATTACGAAGAAAAAAAAAGACCCTTGCTATAAAGGTACTCTATAAGTATAGCAAATCAGCAGTTAGATGTCAAAGAGGCTCCACGTGCTGTATGGTCGCCTGCAAAGATTGTCTACCATTCCACTCATTCACGCCAATTTCCAAAATGTATCGACCTTTTGATCCCTTTTTATGACTTGCAGCAACAGTAGTATTAAAATGAAGTGCCTCAATAGTTACATCTCCAGAAGATAGCAATATCTTACAATGTGCACCTGTTTTTCCTAAGGGAACAGCATCCTTTACCGTAGCCTCAACACCGAAAAGCGGTTTTGCATTACCCATCCCGTAAGGCTCAAGCTCTTGCAGCCGCTGTGCAAGTTGAAATGTCACAGAAGAAAGTGGAAGCTGCACATCTACGTCTAATCGAGGAAATAAGTCTTGATCCGTAATGTCCTTTTCCGCCTGCTTGTAAGCATATTCGGTCCACTCATCAATATTTTCAGCTGGAATCGTAAAACCTGCTGCCGCCTTATGGCCGCCCATATCAATAAAATAGTCCCTTTGTTTTGTTAGGAATTTCATAATATCAACTCCTGAAACAGATCGTACAGACGCTTTGTAATGACCATCTGATCGAGTCAGCACGATAGTCGGTTTGTAATGAGTGTGAAGAATTTTACCTGCGATAAGACCAATAATTCCTTCATCCCACTCCTCACTTTTCACAATGATAATATTTTGAGAATCATCAACCATCTTCAACGCTTCCTTGACAGATGTTTCAACAATATTTTGTCTTTGCTTATTAATACTTGTGGCTTTCATTGAAAGTTCATTTGCTCGTGAAAGTGATGTTGTGCATAACAATCGCAGTGCATCAATTGCATGTTCAAGTCGACCAAAGGCATTGATTCGAGGCCCTAAAACATACCCGACATGATATGTGTCAATAGTTTTTCCATCAATACCAGCTTCTCTCATCATATTGCGCAGCCCTAAGCGAGCAGTACGAGAAAGCGCCTGCAGACCAAATTTTACAAGTGAACGAGTGGAACCAACTAACGGAATCAAGTCACAAATTGTACCCACCGCCGCAAAAGCCGCATAATCATCTGGAACTTTTTTATCCCACTCCTTGTACAGCTCTTGTATAAAAAAATATGCCATACCACTTCCAGAAAGTTTGTCAGAGTGGAAGACAGCAAACGCATCCTTTGGAGGAAAGTCTTGGATTTGATGATGATCAGTCACAATGACAGGAATTTTTTTCGAGAGCGCATAGGAAATTTGATCGTGGCCAACGATGCCATGATCAACACTGATAATCAGCTCTGGCTTAAATTCTTCGATAACTTTGTCCAGTCCCTTGATTGAAAATCCATACCCTTCTGCTTTACGATCTGGAATGTATGGCATCACATTAAATCCAAGTTTATGTAATCCTTCCCACATGATTGCACCACCAGTTACCCCGTCTGCATCATAGTCACTGTACACCACAATTGGAGATTGAGAAGCATGAAGTTTTTTAAGAAGAGTAAGCGTCTTTTTCCAACTTTTCTGAAAGTCGATCGTACTTTCAGAAACTTCAGCAAAAGAAATCGATGAGGGAAGAGATGGCTTAAGAAAATGCTGTGGATTGTCCACAGCACGATCCTTCAAAAGTTGTGAAAGAATTTCATCTGGAGAAACCGAATCGGCATATGTTGTGCGAATAGATATTCGAGGTGATTGCTTCATGTGGGAACATGATACGGATTGCAGGTTGGTAGTGTCAAGGGCCAGCAGCACCAGCAACAAGGACCAGCCCAAAAAGGGCTGGTCCTTGTTGCCTCAATTTCCACAGTTTGAGCCCAAAAACAAATAGTAGTTACAACAAAAAAACTGAGGGTAAAAACTATCGCCTCTAAACATTCTTTTAATAAAATCTCATGTTCCCACACGCATATTCGAATGTAAGAAAGCTGACTGAACTTGAATTATGAAATTTGTATGGACCTTATCTAGGACCAACCTTTTTAAGGTTGGTCCTTTCTTTTGGTACAATATCAACATGACTTTACCTCAGCTCCCTCCTTACATCGAAGCACTGATGGAGAAATTCAAAAGCGCGGGATATTCCATCTATGTTGTTGGAGGGCCCGTCCGAGATATGCTTCGAGGTAAGGACCCACGTACGTTTGATAACTGGGACTTCGCAACTAACGCACACCCAGAACACATGCTTGAGCTGTTGCCACATGCAAAATATGAAAATGATTTTGGGACAGTGTTGATTCCGCTTCCTAGTCATTCTGAAAGACATGTTCTTGCTGAGATAACCCCGTTTAGACATGAGGGGCTCTACAAGGACAACCGTCATCCAGAATCTGTCAGCTGGGCGAAAACAGTTGAGGAAGATCTGAGCCGCCGCGATTTCACAATAAATGCAATGGCTTATGATGGACATACGATTATTGATGTTACAGAGAGTAAGAAAGATCTGGAAAACAAGATAATCAGGGCAGTCGGGGATGCAAGCAAACGCTTTACTGAAGATGCGCTTCGCATGCTTCGAGCAATTCGTTTTAGCACTCAGCTTGATTTCGCAATTGAAGAGTCTACACATGCATCGATTGTTAAGCATGCCGCACTTTTAAGTAACATTTCTGGTGAGCGAATTCGCGATGAGTTCTTAGAAATTCTTTCTTCTAACAGACCGGCAGATGGGGTACTTCTCCTGCATACCACAGGTTTGTTACCTCACATTCTTCCAGAACTTGAGGCATGTTTTGGCGTGGAGCAAAAAAGCCCAGAACGGCATCACATTCATGATGTTGCGACACATCTGATCGAATCACTTCGGCATTGCCCATCATCAGATCCTATAACCAGATTGGGCGCCTTGATACATGACATCGGCAAGCCCAAAACCCGTCTGATTGATGAAAGGGGTATTACAACATTTCATGACCATGAAATAGTTGGAGCTGACATTGCCGCTGAAATTGCGGACAGACTTCGACTTTCAAAAGTTCAGAAAGAACGCCTGATTAAGCTTGTTAGATACCATATGTTTTCAGTAACTGAAGATCAAACTGACAAAACGATTCGCCGTTTTATTCGCAAAGTTGGAGTTGAAACTATTCAGGATCTCATGGATATCCGAACTGGGGATCGACTTGGTTCTGGCACCCCTGCAACATCATGGCGCACAGAGCTTTTCAAAAAACGTTTAGAGGAAGTACAACATCTCCCATTTACTGTTCATGATTTGAATATTACTGGGCAGGAAATTATGAAAGCCATGAATTTGAAGCCTGGGCCTGAGGTTGGGAAGGTGCTGGATCAGCTATTTGAAAAGGTAGATAGTGGAGAGGTTAAGAATGAGAATGGAGCACTACTTGCTGCACTTTATCTATTAAACTAGATTTCACCCGCAAGACATCCTCAGCTAATGAAATTCGTAGCCGCTTAGATTATAATGAATTCAGATCATATGGACTACCAATCTGAATACATCCTAAAAAATCCAACGCTTCATATTGAAGATGCTCCAGTCAAATATAGAGAACTGATGCTTGAAATGAGCAAACTCAAGGAAACCCCTTCCAGCCTTCTTGATGTCGGCTGCAGAGCAAGTGGATTTCTTATTATTAACATTTGGAATATTGAGAAGCATGACAGAAACAGCAGTACCAGACTTAATAGAGGATCGCATTGAAGATAAAAACGGAGAATTGTTTTCTACTTTCGGTCTCATGATGATTAAGCCGCATGCATATGGCGAAGGCGCAGACATGGCTATCGCTGATCTTTTAGATGGTGAGTATGGTCCTGAGGACGATCGTGTAAAAGCCCTACGATTATCTCCCGAGACAGTGAAAGCTCTTTTTGTTGATCGTAAACTTCATATTGTAAGCCGATTTTACAGGACACTTAATGCAAAAAAAGATGAAGCATTGTTCGATATATTCTATGGCAGGGACAAAGGAACTCGTCACTATCCAACACTTTTAGATCGTTACAGCGGACAAGTTGGGTTTCTACTTTTGAGATATGATGGGGCAAATGAAGAATATACAAAACTAGCACGAGAGTTAAAAGGCAAACACTCTTTTCAAAACGGTGTTCTAAACCCCGGAACAGGTATCAGAGGCACATTTTCACCTCTAAGAAAGGTTATTGATTTGGATGCGTTACGTCAAGCTCCAGATGAGGAATATAAAGAAAAAATCGGCTCCGTGATAGATAATGTTATTCACATCACTGATTTTCCTTCAGAAACAGCTTTAGCCGTAAAGTCGCTGCTCTTACCGGGTGAAATTGATGATATCGAAAATAGAGGGATCCCAATACAATCATTCATTGATACGCACATCCATGAATGATTCATACTTTTTCTTTGACCTTGGAGACACATTGATTTATAGAGATACTAGGCACATTGATTATGATTGTGCACTGATTAAACGATTAACAGGTCTGGACGATACAGAAATCTTTCCTGCACTGCAAACTCATTCAGCATCATTTCCTGGCATCTATATTTTTGGCCGGGATAATGATAAGACTTCATCTTTAGAAGCGCAAGATTCTTATGATAGATCATTCTTTGAGCATGTTTGCACTACTTTAGGAATTGATTCCAAGTTGGATGAAATCATGCTAGAGCGAATAAAAGAAATCAGATATGCTTTGTTTCCTGGCACCGTTGAGATTTTACAGACACTGAAAGATACCGGAGTCACCTTGGGAATCATAACAAATGGTCGTCCTTCAAGAAGAAGGATTCTTGATCAACTAAACATAACTCACTTTTTTGAGAAAGATGCACTATATATTTCTGACGAATGTGGAATGACAAAATCAGACCCACAGTTATTTGCCAAAATCGCGCTTAATCATCCTGAATCAGATTTGTTTTTGTGTGATGATGAATCAGCAATTATCGAGATTGCTCAATCATGCGGATGGAAAACGATGTATATTAATCATACACAGGAGGGATATTTACCAATACAAAAATACTTAGATGAACATTAGTGTCTATATACCAACGGGTAACATTCTCGTTGGAGGAGGAGAAGTTGTACCGCTTATGCAAGCGCAGTTCTTATCACGCTTGGGACATACCGTTACGGTGCTGTGCATTTCTTCAAAGGAAACAACGGACTTCTTTAAGAGTTTCCAGCAAAACAACCCTTATATTTCCTATGTTTTCCTTGAGCCAGCATATGATGGTTTCGAAGATCTTTCTCATACTACAATTGACCACAGAATGGCTCATGAACTTTATTTTGCTTTGTCCAGACCATTGTCCAGCTATCTCAATATCAATGCTCCAGACGTTATTCTTACTCATTATGCTCCTGCGGGCATTTCTATCCCATCAACAATCAAACAGGCTCTTTTCCTTCATGGGGTACCCTCTGAGATTCAAACAGTTAATATCTCGGGTTTCAAATCTGCAGATGCACGCATTGCGGTAAGTAATTCAGTAGCTGATGGGTGGGCTGAACAGGCTGGTCAAAAGCCAGAAATAGTAATTCATAACGGGATAGATGTGACCCAATACTATCCGATTATAGGAACTCAAAAAGATATCGACGTCCTATATGTCGGGAGACATATAGAAATCAAAGGTATTCAATATATTATCAAGGCAGCAAACCTCTTGAAACAGCAAGGTACTCAGGTACACATATCTATTGCAGGAAAAGGACCTTATACAGACTATCTTAAAAAGCTCACTTCTTCACTAGGTTTGGATTCTTCGATACTTTTTCTTGGATATGTTGATGAAAAAGAGCTGAATACATTATACAATAGGTCGAAAATCGCAATCTTTCCCTCGTATGCAAAAGAAGGTGTCCTGACAACAATGTTAGAAGCTGCTGCTGCAAAGACCGCACTTATTACATCTAATTGCTGTGGAATGATCGATTTTGCTAAGGATTCTATCAATGCCTGTCTTGTAGAACCACAAAATGAAAAAGATATTGCTGAAAAAATCCAATTGCTTCTGAGTGATTCATCATTACGAAAAAGACTTTCAGAACAGGCATACCAAGATATTCGTGACAATTGGACCTGGGAAGATTCTGTGTCCAAATTAGATTCATTTTTACTAACAATCGTATGATAATTTCATCCGCGCAAGTTAAGATTCACATTGATGCACGCAAAGACATTATTGATTCAATTGCACAATCAGACTTTTTATTCAGCTACATTCCGCAGTGTGAGATTCATCAAAACGAAGCAAACGGAGATACTCTCCATCAACTTGTTTTTCAGATTGGTGCGGACTTCAGTTTCAATCATTCGGAGTCAAAAACTATATGTACTCTTCCATTTACGTCAGATAATCATGTCAAAGATGCCATCACTCTCATTGACTATGTCTTGGAGAAGGAACGCCAAAAAAAGGGAATCTATTGTTTCCACGGGTCGAGTATCTCTATTATTGGAAAGGCAGTATTGTGTGTAGGAGCAACATCTGGTCTAGGTAAGACAAGTCTTACTTTATACATGTCA
>WBZV01001237.1_pt1 | contig 12084 bp, 8 predicted proteins | sample 5204221 | NCBI WGS metagenome assembly WBZV01 (sample SAMN12344360, study PRJNA552823) | activated sludge metagenome | biome: Activated sludge suspended growth; feature: Nitrification reactor; material: Wastewater; isolation source: activated sludge from nitrification reactor of wastewater treatment...
CGCCGGATGAGAAGCTGCACGACGCTCACCGCCCGCCGCGGCGGGTCATCGCGCAGCGTCGTCTCGCCGCAGGCGATCTCCGTCCACAGGTCGGCCACGCTCTTGGCCCCGCCCACGCCCCAGCCGGCCATTGTCACCCCGCCCGCGGCCAGCCAGTCAGCCAGAGCGGCGTGATTCTCAAATATCAGAGGAGAGTGTTGGTTGGCCATAATGTTTAAGAGGAACGCAGAGAGACGCAGAGAAGCGCTGAGAGACGCAGAGAAAGAGACAAGTTATTCTCTTCCTCTGCGTCTCTCTGCGCTCCTCAGCGTTTCTCCGCGTCCCTCTCCTCTTCATTTGCTCAAGTACTCTTCGTACCGCGCCAGCGCCGCCGCAAAGCCAACCCGCCCAAAGCCGAAGCGCACACTGTGGTCGTCCGCGCCCAGACAGGGGCCGGGCAGCAGCAGCACCCCGGCGTCATGGGCCAGGGCGTGACAATAGTCGGTGGCCGAAGGCGCGTCCAGCCCGACCAGAGCCACCGAGCCGGCGCGCGGCGGACGCCAGTCGAACCGCGCCGTGTGCCGGGCGAAGAACACTTCGGCCAGTATCAGGTTGGCGGCGATGATCCCCCGGCTGCGCTCCACCAGCGGCGCGTGGGCCAGCAGCGCCGCCCGCGCCAGCAACTCCACCGGCGCGGGCGGGCAGATGGTGGTGTAGTGCTTCCAGTTGATGAGTGCCTCGCGCACGGCCGCGTCGCGCACCACCAGCCACCCGGCGCGCAGCCCCGGCAGCCCGTGGGTCTTCGACAGCCCGGCCAGCACAATCGCCCGCTCATACCGGTCGGCGGCTGAGGGCAGCCGGTCGGCCGCGTCCCGCTCCAGCCCGCGATACATCTCGTCACATAGCAGCCACGCCCCCTGCCGCCGGGCGATGGTGACGATGGCCGCGAACACGTCGGGCGAGGGTAGGTAGCCGGTCGGGTTGTGGGGGAAGTTGACGATGACCAGCCGCGTGTCGGGCTGCATCAGCCGCTCCAGTTCGTCCGGGTCGAGCGCCCAGCCGCCGGGCACGGGCCGCACCGGCCAACGACTGACGTTGCCGCTGACGTGCTCGGCCAGGTTGAGCAGCGAGTCGTAGGCCGGGGTCAGGGCCACGACGTGATCGCCCGGCTCCAGTAGTGCGCGCAGGGTCAGGTAGATGCCCTCTTCCGGCGCGCCGAGCAGCACGACCTCGTCCGGCGACACCGTCTCGTAGAGCGCGGCCACGGCCGCCCGCAGCGCCGGGTCGCCCTGTGACTCGGTATAGGCCAGGCGCTGCCCCAGCAGGTCGGCCGCGTCCAGGCCCGCCAGCCGCAGCAGTTCGCCCGTCGTCAGCGTCTCGCAGTCGGAGGCGCAAAGGATGTGGGGCGTGCTGAACTCGTAGCGGGCGAAGAAGTTCTCGGTGGCAAACGGCTGAATCTGCACAGGTATCCTCCATGCCGGCCTGCCGCGTCCCGGCCCGGCAGCGGGAATCGTAAGAGGAATCGAAAGCAGGTGCTTCTACTCTAGCAATGCGTTCAATTGCGCCGGCTGTGGACGCTGTACAAACGCCCGCGGGCGATCTTTTTATCTGGCGACAATGCGCGACTTAGGCAAGTATCAGTAGGTGATCGAGTATGAAAGCTCCTTTGCATTTGAGCCTTATAGTTCCGGCCTACAACGAGGAGGCCCGCCTTCCGACCTCGCTGCCGCAGATCGTGGCCTTTGCCAACTCACAGCCCTATCGGGTCGAAGTGATCATCGTTAACAATAACAGCCGTGATGGTACCAGGCAAATCGCCGACGAGTTCGCGCGCCGCTACGACTGCATCCGTGTCATTGACCAGCCCATTCAGGGTAAGGGCGCGGCCGTCCGGGCCGGCATGCTGGCCGCCAATGGTGACTACTGCATGATCGCCGACGCTGACCTATCCATGCCCATCGCCGAAGTGACCAAGTTCCTGCCGCCCAACGTGCCCACCTACGACATCGCCATTGGCAGCCGCGAGTTGCCCGGCTCGCAGCGCATCAACGAGCCGCGCTACCGCCACCTGATGGGCCGCGCCTTCAGCGCCTACGTCAAGGCCATCGCCGTATCAGGCATTGAGGACACCCAGTGCGGCTTCAAGTGCTTCCGGCAGAGCATTGCCCGCGAAATCTTCTCGTTGCAAGTCATTGACGGTTTTGCCTTCGACGTCGAAGTGTTGATGATCGCCCGCCGTCGCGGCTACCACATCATTGAAGTGCCAATCGAATGGCACTACTATCCCAACAGCAAAGTAAGTCCCCTACGCGACGCCGCCCGGATGGCGCGCGAGGTGGCCGGCATTCGCGCCAACGCGCGCCGCGGCCTCTATGATGGGGCTGTTATGTCGGAACTGGCCATCGAGCGCCCCTAGGCGCGCCCGCCCGGCCGAGCCGAACTCTTGTGGAGAACCCTGTCATGGAGAATGCGGAGAAGCTAGTCCCGAAGCGGACTTTTCTGGCGGCCCATACGTTCGAGGTCGTGCTGGCGGTGATACTGGGGGTCTTGTTCCTGTTCTACTTCTTTCTCTGGCAACAGAAGGCCCCGCTCTATCGTCTGGACTCATACGGCTATCTGGAGACGGCGCAAGACCTGAATGACTGGTCGCTGAATGAACTGCACCGCCGCTCCCCCGGCTACCCGCTCCTCATGCGGCTGACCGGCGTGCAGACCGACCAGGATTCAGGCCAACTGCTCTTTTTCGTCCAACTGCTGATGCACTTCGGTATGACCGCCGTGGCCGTGCTGACCTTGCGGACGCTACAGGTGCGCCGCATCGTGCCCCTGGTCGTCCTGCTCGTGCTGGCGCTGGAGCCGCTCATCGTCGGCGCATCGGCGCTGGCGATGTCGGAGACGTTCACTATCTTCCTGGTCGTCGTCGGCACGTGCGCGCTGCTGCTCTACCTGAACGGCCGCTCCTGGCTCTACGCGCTCATTAGCGGTGCCATGCTGGGCTATCTGGCGTTGGTGCGGCCCACCTTCCAACTGCTGGTCGCAGTCGTCGTCGGCATCCTGGTGCTGGCGGCGCTGCTGTGGCCCTATTTGCGCCGGCGGGCGGCCGTGGCCGGGGCGTTCAATATCCTCTTCACCCTGCTGCTCCTGGGCGGCTTCATCCTGTTCAACAAGCAGCAGTTCGGCTTCGGCGGCCTGACGCCGCTGGCCGGCTTCAATCTGGCCACGCGCACGCCCCACGCCCTGGAGCTTATCCCCGACAAATACGCCAACGTGCGCGAAATCCTCATCCGCTACCGCCACGACACTATCACCACCGAGCCGCACAAGACCTCGCCCATCGGCGTCATGCGCTACATCTGGGCCGCCGTGCCCGAACTGAAAGCCGAGTTGGGCATGGACGACGTTGAGTTGGCCCAATTCCTGGTTGATCTGAACGTAGACCTGATTCGCCGCGCGCCCAATCTCTACATCGAAGAAGTTAGCATGATGTTCGGCAACTACTGGCAGCCGTTCTCGCCCGATCCGGTGCTGGTGCGCGGGTTGCCGTTCTACGCCCTGTCGGGTCTGCACGCGCTCAAGGTCATCTTCATCCTGCTCATGACCGGCGCGCTGACCACGGCGCTCATGCTCTTCCTGCTCACCCGGCGCAGCGTCGGCCGCATGGTCGCCGCCCGGCTGGCTACAGCCGATCACGTGAAGCTCATCGGCGTCACGCTCTGGCTGACCATCTCGCTCTACAACCTGCTCATCAGCATCATGATGGACGTCGGCTCGCCGCGCCACCGCCTGCCGACCGACATGCTGATGATCATGAGCGCCGTCATCGCCCTGGACTATCTGCTCCACATTCGCCAACTGCTGCCGGCGCTGGCCGCCCGGCTCCAGCCCGCGCGCGCCTGATCGGGCGCTGTCGCGCGCCATTCGCGAAGGTGTCGTTTCTATGAACGCAATTTACCCCAGCCCAACCGCCCAGTCGCCGGCCGCCGCCGCGACGCGCTTGCCGAATTTCATCGTCGGCGGCGTCGTGAAGGGCGGAACGACCTCGCTCAACTTCTCCCTGAAGCAGCACCCCGAGATCTACATGTGCCCGCTGAAGGAGCCGCGCTTCTTCGTCTATGACGTGCATGATCCCGACCACGTGCAGGGGCGTGGCCTGCACTTCCCGGTCAAGACGTGGGAGCAGTACGTGGCTCTGTTTGCCGAGGCGGGCGACCAGCCGATCGTCGGCGAAGTGTCGCCCCACTACATGATCAGCCCTATCGCTCCGCAGGGCATCCACGACAGGCTGCCCAACGTCCGGCTGCTGTTCAGCCTGCGCCATCCGGTCAAGCGCGCCTATTCGATCTATTGGCATCAGATGCGGTTGGGGAATGAGGATCGGCCGGTGGCCGAGGCTCTGGGGGAAGAGGAGTACGCCGTCACCCACGGCCTCTATGCCGCCTGGCTGAAGAACTGGTACGCGCTGTTCGCGCCGGAACAGATCAAGATCGTGCTATTTGACGATTTGCAGCGCGACCCGTTGGGCACGTACGCCGGCATCTGTCGCTTTCTAGAGATAGATGACACGTTCGTGCCCAACATGACCGTACGTAACCGGGGCGGGGCGATGAAGAACCCGCGCCTCGGACGCCTGTTTGAAAGGCTCAAGAAACATCCACTGCGGCGCGCGCTCGATCCCCTGCTGCCGCAGAAAGCGCGCCAGGCCATCGCCCAGGCCCGCGACCACAACCTGGAAGAGCCGCCGCCCATGCCTGCCGACGTGCAGCAGCGGCTCAACGCCTTCTATCGCGACGACATCACCGAACTGGAGCAGATGCTCCGGCGCGACCTGTCGGCCTGGAAGAAGTGACGTCCGGCTAGGCCCGCGGCTAGCGGACGGCTTCTAACTCTTCGTCGTCCACGTCTATCGGCGCGGCCTCGCCGTCGTCGCTGGGGTCAACCCAGCGCAGTTCTATGTCCTCCGTCTGCAAGATGCGCGTGGCGTCCTCGATGCTGGCGAAGGTCAGGATGTGGAACGGTTCGGCGTGCCAGAGCATCACACAACTCAGGTCGGGGAACTGTGTGCCATAGGCCAGCGCCGTCTCCGGCTCCCGTTGCACCAGCATGAAGCGCCGGAAGGGCTGGGCGACGACGAACTCCTCTTCCTCGGTGACGGCGATCAGGTCGCTGCGGGTCAGCGAATCGGAGTTGCCCTTGTCGTCGGTCACAGTCAGGGTGACGTCGAAGGTGCCGGCCGTCTCGTAAGAGTGTGAGGGGTTCGTCTCCGTAGATGTCTGCCCGTCGCCGAAATCCCACAAACGCGCGACGATCGGCCGGTCGGTTGTGCTCTTGTCGGTGAAGTCCACGACGTGGGGAACCACGCCGGCCGCCTGCCCCGGCCCGATGCTGAAGTTGGCCGTGATGGCCACCGGCACGCCGTCATACTCGTGGGCGCCAATGTCGGGCTGGCCGTCGCGGTTGCTGCCGAAGAAGTCTTTGCGAATCTCCGGCGGCTGGAGACCGTTGGCGCGCGAGCCGTTGCTGGCCCGGCCAATGGCCAGGGCGCTGCGCTCGGTCAGCCGGTAGTTGTTGAGGTCCAGGTTGGATTCGGGGTTGGGGAAGTTGTCGCGCAGCGCGGCGGCCACGTTGACCAGGTTGGGGTCGCCGATGCGGTCGCCATCACCGCGCAAGGCGGCTTCCGGTTGGGCGCTCCACAGGTTGTTGCGGAACAGGATGCCGCTCAGGTCGCCGCTGGTATTATTGACCAGGGGTGCGCCGTAGATGAGATTGTTCTCAAAGATGCTGTTACGATGCGGCCGGCCGGCCATGTTGCCTACCAGACCGATGGCCACTCGCGTCTTCTCGCGGGCCACAAACGTGTTGTAGCCGATGTAGCAACCATCCATCTGGGTGTCGTAGCCGTCTTTGTTGTTGCGCACCGCCAGCAGTGTGCCCAGACCAACGACGATGTTGTTGTAGATTTGCCCGCCCGAACTGTGAATCCATTGCCCGATGAAGGCATCTTCGTCGCCGATGGCGATGCCCGCCGGGGCGCGGCCGTCCTCGCCGATCAGGTCAGGTGTGTACAGGTGGTAGACGAGGTTGTTACGCATCGTCACGTCCTGCGAACGGTTGATGTAGAGATGGACGTGGCTGCACGTGTGGACGACGTTGCCCTCAACCAGGATGCGATAGCTATCCTTGCCGATATTCATCCCCTCGCCGTGGCCATAGGCGCAGACGTTGTTGCGGATGATGCCGTCGCGCGTGCGCCCCATCTTCATCACCCCGCTGACGCCCTCCACGCCGCCGCCGCGCAACGGGTCGTAGTAGCGCACGCTGATGCGCGTGCAGATGTTGTTCTCGAAGACGACGTTCTCGATGAACCCGGAGGAAATGTTCGACTTGACGGCCGTGTTGTAGATGAAGTCAATGCGGCAGTTGCGGACGGTGCAATTGCTGGCGCTGACACTGACCGCGCTGCCGGCCACGTTCTGGATGGTGAAACCATCGAGCGTAGCCCCGTTGGCGTTCATCACGACAATAGACCCGGCGCTGGCCTGGGGCAAAAAGTTGCCCGTCCCATCGGGGTGGGGCAGCTTGCCCTGGTTGTTGAACAGCCCGTCGTGGTAGTGCCCGTCAATCACCGGCTTGTGGCCCGTGTCGGCCCGCCAAGTCGTGTTGTCGGTCTTGATTCGCAGCGCTTCGTGATAGGTCGCTGTGCGTACCCGTACCTCGTCGCCCGGCGATAGCTGCCCGACCGCCTTGTCCAGCGTCTTCCACGGCCGGTTGCTGCTGCCATCCGCCCCGTCGTTGCCCGCATTGCCATCAACGTAATAAGTAGCCATATCGTTGTTCCCAAACTAACCACGTAATTCTTTCACTGCGTATTACCGGCGCTCCGCGCTAAGCCACTTCTAAACTGTCTACCCAGACGAGCTTTGTCTGCTCGCCCTCGCACGCCTGGCGCATATCGTCCAGATGGGTGAAAAGCAGCATGTGCGCGGGGTCTGAATTCCACATGACCGTGCAACGCAAATCCGGATACTGCAAACCAAAGCCCACGACGACCGAAGAGGTCACGTTGACCAGAACGAAGCGCGCGTACTCCGGCGGCAAGGGGGGAATCGGTGACGAAACGACAACGATGTACCCCTCTTTGGTGGCCTTGGCCGTGTTGCCGGCGGTGTCGGTAATCGTCAGGCTGACGGTGTAGGCACCCGGCGCGGTGTAAGTAGTGCTGGGGTTGGGCCGGTTGGAGGTCTGGCCGTCGCCGAACTCCCAGAAGTGGGAGGCAATGCCGGCCACCGCCGAACTGTCGGAGGAGTCGAACTCGACAGTATGGGGCGCGACCCCCTCGGCCGAGCCGGACAGCAGTCCAAACGCGGCCACGACCTGGCTTTCGTTGCCCGCCCCGGCCTCGTAGTTATGCACCACCTCGGCCGCCGTCAGGGCGCGGCCATAGATGGCCGTCAGGTAGTAGGTTCCCAGCCACGGCCGATCCTCGCTCAACTCGTTGGCCAGCAGCAACGGCATGCGCTCGTCCCAACTGCTCAGCGCGCCGCCGACGGTGAGCACCCCCCGATCCTGGCCGTTCACGTAGAGCGTCGCCTGCCCATTCGCCCGCCGCGTATAGGCCACGTGGGTCAGCGACGTGGTGGCCGCGCCGCCCGGCGTCACCACGGCCGGTAGACCGTTGGTGGATGTTTGCGCCGTGCGCAGCCGGGTCATGAACAGATCTGGCGACTGCTTGCCGTAAAGCCCTTGCCCCAGCGTGACGTTGCGCTCTGTCTTGCTGGACGAGATAGAGATAATGCGCGCCGGGCCGTCCTGGTCGGTGTTGGCCGGCTGAATCCACGCTTCGAGCGTCACCTCGCCGCTGGCACGACAGGCATCAATTACCTTGCGCGCCGGGCTTTCCGAAGTGATGAGCGTCGCCGTCCGCACTTCTAGTCCGGCGCTCGACCAGGCCACACCGCTCGTGTTGCCGATGCGTAGATTGAGCGGCTGGCCCACGCCGCTCACGTCGCGCACTTGCTGCCCCTGCCCTTCCTTAAACGTATAGAGCGCCTGCAACCCGGCCGTCACGCGCACGCCCGGGTCCGGCAGGTCGGGGTCGTCGGTCGGCTCGTCGCCCGCCCCGCCCGGATACTCGTTCGCGCCCAGGTCGGGCCGGCCGTCGCGCGTGGCCCCCCAGAAGTCGGTGGCCAGGTGGTGGCCGTTGTTGTCCACCAGGCCGCGGTTGATGGCCACTGAGGTGGCGGTCAGCTTGTAGGGATCGGGCGACACCTGGCCCGGCTTCAGCGGCGCGGAAATATTGACCAGGCCGGCGTTCTCCTCGACCACGTCGCTGGCCGGGCTGTAGACGCCCTGGCCGGGGAATGACGACCACAGATTGTGCCGCCAGACAATGCCCCGTCCCACCGGGGCTACGGCCATGCTGCCGCCGTTGTCCGAGGCGATCAGGTTGTTCTCGAAGTAGCTGCTCCGGTTGCGCTCGCGCCAGCCGATGTGGATGGCCTCGGCCGCGCTGTTCAAAACGGAGTTATGACTGAACACGAAGTCATTCAGCGGGCCGCCATCCTGCTTTGTCTGGAACCCCACGCCGCAACCGACGACGATGTTATTGCTGATCTGTAGCCGGCGCGTGTGCCACGTTCCGCCTTCGCGATAAGGCTCGCTGTCCCCCTTGGTGATGCCTGGCCCGCGCCGCCCCTGCAAATCCAGGTACTCCGCCCGCCCGGTGTGGTAGCACAGGTTGGCCGACACCGTCACGTCCAGGGCGGAGATGACGCCGATCTGCCCGTTGCGGTTGTCGTAGCAGGTGTTGCCGCTGACGGCCACCCGCTGGCAGCCGGTGGCGATCAGGATGCCGCGCTCCGAGTTCTCGTAGACCCGGTTCTCGCGCACCGTCACGTCGCTGGCGCGCTTCACCAATAGGGCGACGTTCAACTGCTCCGCGCCATGCGCCAGAAAGCGCCGCGCGCAGCCGTGGATGGCGCACTTCTCCACCAGCAGCGTCTCGCACTGGTTGGCGTGCAGCCCCCCGGCGTAACACGTTTCGATGGTGCAGCCGCTGATGCTGATGCGACTGGACTGGTTGACGGCCAGACCGCGCCCGCCGGAGTTGCGAATGGCCAGACCGCTCAGGCTCACGTCCTGGCTCTGCTGCACGACCACCAGCGCCGTGTCTTCGGCAATGCTCAGGCTGGCACCGTCAATGATCGGTTGCTCACCCTCATAGGCGGCCAGACGAATGGGCGCGTCGGCCGTGCCCGGCTTCTGGATATAGACGCGCTCGGCGTAGACCCCGCCGCGAATCACCACGCTATCGCCCGCTTGCAGCTTGTTGACCGCCGCCTGAATGGTGCGCAACGGTTGCGCCGGGTCGCTGCCCGGATTGTTGTTGTTTCCGTTGCCCGCGGAAACGTAATAGGTTGTGGCCATGTCTCCTCTTTCGTTGGCGCGCGCCGGGCAGGCAGCGACCGGCCTCACGGGCCGGCCCCGCCCGCCTCTTGCCGACCGTGATGGAGGTAGACGAAAACAACCGCCGTCACATCTCGGCGCCCAGCGCGGCATATTCAATTGATGGAACTTCTTTGTCTATCCGTCCTCTTGGCTTCCTTCCGATGTCAGGGGAAAGAAATGGCCTGGGAGCAGCTCCGCCCAACGATCCGATCAGCCGGGTGCGGGTTCTCCATCCCGCCCTGCCACGTCGCCAGCGTCTACCCGGCCCAGAGGATACTTTTCATAAAGTCATTATAAAAGTACTACCCCCCTGACACAAGTATTATTGAGCTATTACAACACTTCGCAATGTAAAAAGATCGCTCATTCGTGCGAAAATAGGCCAAAAAGTGCCATTCCGGTTGCCCTACCCCCCTTAACGTGGGCCGTAAGGTGCGCCCCCTATGATGGGCAAAGGTCAAGCCCAGACTCTCTGTGAAGGAACCGTTAGGGCGTTCGTAAGTTACCGATGCTATCAATGGATGAAGAACGCACGATGCTAACCCGCGATTCCGAACATCGTATTGGAACCTCCCGTAACACAAGGAAATTGAGCGAGATGGAAGAGCAAGAAGTCTTACAGTGGTCGGTTGGCCCGGCAATCGGCGCCCATCAGGACGCCGCGGATGAGCTGTACTTCATTGCCAAGCGGGTGATGGACTTTGTCGTCGTGGCGCTGTCGCTGGTCTTCCTGCTGCCGCTGCTGGCCTTCATGGCCCTGCTCATCAAGTGGGATTCGCCCGGCCCGGCCATCTTCCGCCAGGAGCGCATCACGGCCCGCCGGCGCGTGCGCAACGGCCAGGTGGTCTGGGAAGAGACGCCCTTCACCATCTACAAGTTTCGCACCATGCGCACCGACGCCAAGTCCACCCTCCATCGCCAGTTCATCGAAGCCTACATCGCCGGCGACGACAAGCGCATGGCCGATCTCCAATCGGCCCAACAGGCCGAGGAGGCCAAGTACAAGCTGGTGGCCGACCCGCGCGTGACCCGTGTTGGCGCTCTCCTGCGCCGCACCAGCCTCGACGAGTTGCCACAACTCTGGAACGTCCTGCTCGGTCACATGAGCCTGGTCGGCCCGCGCCCACCCATCCCCTACGAAGTGGAGCTTTATCAGCCCCACCACCACGACCGGCTGCGCACCATCTCCGGTCTGACCGGCTGGTGGCAGGTGAAGGGTCGCAGCGCCACCAGCTTTGAAGAAATGGTGCACATGGACGTAGAATACATCCAGCAGCAATCGCTGTGGCTGGACATCAAAATCATCGTCATGACGGTCACGGCCGCCATGAACGGCAAAGGTGCTCGCTAACATGACTGACCTTCGCATCGGCGCCATTGGCTGCGGCTATTGGGGCCCGAACCTTATTCGCAACTTCGTCGAAAATCCCGGCGCATCCGTCATCGCTGTCTCCGACCTCCAGGTCGAGCCGATGAACCGTATGCGCCAACGCTTCCCGGAGATCGAGTATGCGGTGCGCGACTACCGCGAGATGTTCGACCTGAACCTCGACGCCGTGGTCATCGCCACGCCGCCGGCCACCCACCACGCCATCGCCCGCGATTGCCTGGAGCACGGCCTGCACGTCCTGGTCGAGAAGCCCATCACCCTCAATAGCGAAGACGCCATTGACCTTATCCGCGTGGCCGAGGCCAACGACCGCATCCTGATGGTCGGCCACACCTTCGAGTACAACCCGGCCGTTCGCGCTCTGAAGCAGATGATCCGCAACGGCGAACTGGGCGACATCTACTACATTGACGCCATCCGCGCCAGCCTGGGCCTGTTCCAGACCAAGGCCAACGTTATCTGGGACCTGGCCCCCCACGACATCTCCATCCTGCGCTACCTGCTGGGGGCCGACCCGGTCAGCGTCAGCACCCACGGCTCCAGTTGCGTCCAGGAAGGCATCGAGGACGTGGCCTACACCACCCTGGCCTTCCCCAACAACGTCCTGGCCCACATCCGCTCCAGTTGGCTCGACCCGTCGAAGCAGCGCCGTATCACCGTCGTCGGCAGCAAGAAGATGGTCATCTACGATGACGTGGAGCCGCTGGAAAAGGTGAAGATCTACGACAAGGGTGTCAAGGCCATCCGCCACACCGATACCTACGGCGAGTTCAGCTTCGCCTACCACTACGGCGATGTGGTCATCCCCTACATCCGCTTCGAGGAGCCGCTGCGCGTCCAGTGCCAGCACTTCATTGACTGCGTGCGCGAAGGCAAGCAGCCGCGCACCGACGGCTACAACGGCCTGCGCGTCGTCCAGGTCGTCGAGGCGGCCCAGGCGTCGCTGCGGCTGGAAGGCCAGACGGTCGTCGTCTCCACCAACGGCGCTCGCGTTGCCGCGCCGCGCGCGGAAGAGGAGCTGGTCCATGCTTGAGGCGATTGACCCCATCATCGTCGAAGAGCCGCAAGCGATTGACGACTCGGTCACGGTCGGCTATCCCACCGGCCGGCCCATCGCCGACCGCGCCCTGCGCATCGGCCCTGGGGCCAATCTGCGCTCCGGCACCGTCGTCTACGTCGGCACGACCATCGGCCGCGGCCTGCAAACGGGCCACAACGTCGTCATCCGCGAAGAGAACGTCATCGGCGACAACGTCGGCATCTGGAGCAAC
>WBZV01000900.1_pt2 | contig 12083 bp, 12 predicted proteins | sample 5204221 | NCBI WGS metagenome assembly WBZV01 (sample SAMN12344360, study PRJNA552823) | activated sludge metagenome | biome: Activated sludge suspended growth; feature: Nitrification reactor; material: Wastewater; isolation source: activated sludge from nitrification reactor of wastewater...
GAACGCCGACGCCGAACCGCGCACCGCCAGCGACGCGATTGCGGCGATGGACCAGCGTACCTGGCAGGCACTGACAACCGGTCACGTGGAGCTGCCGCGCCGACGCATCCACGCCGGATTGTGGTTTCGACTTCTTCGCACGCTGCTCGATGAGCTGAACACCCCGCTTTCCGCGTGCGGAACCTGCGCGGGGTATCCCCGCCAAGTCTGGGAAGGGGGTTGTAAGCCCAAACCGCCGAAAATTCCGTCAACCCAATTCGAGCCCCGCCACGATCGCATCCAGATCGATGACTTGGCCATCGCCGTGAAATGTGTAGTGCCCATTCAGATGAATATGGCGCCACGCCGCCGGCGAAATCTTTTTGAGCAGGGTTAGTGTTTTCTCGCTTCCGGTTGTTTCACACTTGGTCAGCAGCCGCGAAAGGATCGCCGAGTTGTAGTAAATGATGGTGTTCGCGATCAGCCGTGCGCACTGGTTGCTGATTTCGATTTCGATGTCGGTCCTACCGGTCAATTCCTTCTTGCCGCCGACCTGGGCGATGGCTGAGCGCAGCTGGTGGTAGGACTCGATGCGGTTCTGCGAACGGTGGACGTTGCGCTCCACCTGTGGATCACGCAAGTAGCGCAGCGTGTAGATGCTGCGGATCAGCTTGTCGAACTCAAAGATCGCGCGGCGCGTTGGGTTCGATGCGGTGTAGGTGCACAGCTTGCGGATCAGCGTGCCCTGGGTCATCTCCTTGAGGCCCAGCGTGGCAACGATCTGGTCAATGTTGGTTTTCTCGTCAACCACGGCTGGCAGGTCGATCTGACCGACCGGGCGAATCAGGCATTTTTCGTACAGGGCCGGATCATCGGCGCAGTAGAGTTCTTTCAGTTGTTCTTCCAGATCGGTGAAACGCGGCTCGAAGCGTAGCCCAAACCAATACAGGATGGCGAAGTTTGCCTTGTTGACGCTGTGCATGTCGCCGGTGATCGTGGTCGGCACGATATCGGATGTGTTACGGTACCAAATGTCGAACACATGATGTGCCTCGAACTCATGCGCGCCAATGATCCAGCTCTGTAGCGGTACATGGTTGCACAGCAGGGTGTAGGCAACGACACCCTTGCCACGACCGAAATACTTACGTGAGTGACGCGCCTTGACGGTCGGTCGCTCCACACCGAACTTTTGACCGTCGACAGCACCGTACAGTGTGCCGAGATCAAATGAGTAGTGCGGAAAAATCGGCAATTCAGCGATAGCATTGCTGATCCGGTCATTGGCCGCCTGCAGCGATGCCTGGCGTAGATACTGTTGGTAGGTCGCCTCCAGCACGTGGTAGGGAATGTCGCTGGTACGCGACATGACGAGGTTGCCGTGGTTCATCGCCTGGGCGATGATGCCGGCCATCAGACTGTCCGAATCGGCGACCTGCTTGGCGTAGCGCGGTTGCAGCGGTGTCAGTGCCGACAGAAACTGGCATTGCCCGTTCACAAAACGGAACACGTCGCCAACATCGCAGAACGACAATTGCTCATAGAAGCTGTTCTGTTGGGCGGCATCGTTGCCGGCCTTGGGTCGGCGCCAGGTCAGCGTCTTACGCTCGCTATCGTAGTCGAGATGCTTCAGCTTTCCTTGGCGCAACTCACGGTTGAACGCCAGCCATTGTTCGTGGAGTTCGGCCTTCAGCGCGTCGAGTTGGGCTCCGATGGGCTGGCGCAGCCAGGGAATGTCCATCTGACCGAGTATGCTGGCCTTCTCATCGAGGGAGACCAGTTCGTCAGTAAAGCAGCGATGCTGCAGGCTGTCGTCCAGATAGATCTCCCCGGACTTGAAGCGCTTTCTGAGTTGGCGGTAAAGCCAGAACTCGTAGCGGTCGGCATGTAAGCCCAATGGCCTCCCGTCCGCGTCGAACGTCAATAGATAGGGGCGCAGACGCTTGGGCAGGGTCGCTTCAGGGCATTCCGCCAACGGACGTTGCGACAGTCGCTGCTGTTTCGCGTACACGCCCTTCACCCAGGCGAGCGCCCCAAGCCACGGGTTGTCCGGCACGACTCCAGAGAATTCGAGTGCCCCGTAGAGTGGCCGCAAGTGGCGCCGGATGCGCTCGGCCAAACCGTCAACGGCCTGCCAGCGCAGGGCCAGCTTGCTCGCGGGCTTTACGCTGAGGCGTTGTCCAGCCATTTGCAGCACGTCCTTCGGCATGATCTTGAACGCGCGCTGGCGCACGTCGCCGAAGGGCGTGGCATCGGCGACCGTGTCGTCGACGTAGAGCAACAACAAACGTCCGACTCGCGGCGTTTCCTGTTGCCGACGGACCTGTTCCGTGAGGAAGTGCTTGTTCGACCGCAGCTTGCTCTCGTCTTCAAGCTGCTTCATGTGGTAGCCCAAGGCATCAACGAGATTATCGGTGAGCTGCCGATAACGTTGCCAGGCGTAGCACAGCAAATACAGATGTGTCTGCTCGGGTTTTAGGCGACGCAGGTCGTAGACGGTGTAGAAATTGGCCAGACTCGCGTAATAGTGCAGATTCTGCTGCGAGATCGCGAGCTCGGCCAACAGCGTCTTGGCAATTCGGTATAACGGTTCCAGCTTGGCACGCTTCTCCCGTTCCTGCGCCATTTGTCGCCAGCCGAAGCTCTTGGCGTCCTGCTTGAGGGCGGCCAGCTCGGACAGGGTGTCGTCGCGCACCAGGAGTTGAGCCAGCGCAGCTTTGGCCTCGCCGTCCAGCACCTTGCCGAGTAGTTCGCCCAGACGCCGGCGCTCGGCCGATAACGCTTCGCTGATCAGTTCCTGCAAAGTCGTGTGGCCTGGCCGGACGATTTTGTTCTCGTTGAGATAGACAATCAACTCGGCCACGATGAAGCCGGGCGTGACGTCACGCCGCACGATCTGCTTGGCTTGTTGCACGAGTTGCGGCAGGAAGTCCGTCGACCATAGCCGGTAGCCGAATAGCTTCGCGATCAGGGTCCGTTGCGCGTAGTGTTCGTGCTTGGTGATGGCGTGCGGCTCGAACGCCTGATCGTTGAAATAGCGGGTCAGGACGAAGGTGCAATCGTCCTGCGCGTTGTCCCAAGTAAAGCGGAAGAAGGCGTGCTTGGCCTTGAAGTAGCCGATCTGCAAAGCGCAGTAAGCTTTGGCGTGCAGGCCGGGACGGCTGCAGGCGAGCGCCAGTTCCGTCTCGGACAGTGATAGATACTCCAGTTGCTGCCCGTCGTCGAAGTCGGGCATGCCGTACAGGGCGAACTGCTCGGCCTCCGAGAGGACGGTCAGTCGCTCGCTTTTGCTCATCATCGTCGCAACGTTTCCCTGGTCCCCGGCCAACCGACCCGAGCAAGTGTTTCGATCAGCGTGGTGCGCTTGACACCAAAGTTGCGGCACACAGCCGCCTTGGACATGCCGCCATTCAGCGCGGCGAGGATCGTGTCCAGTTTCTCGCCGATGATCGCCGGTGGCCGGCCACCGAGTCGGCCCCGTCGCTTGGCGGCCGCCAGTCCGGCTATTACCCTTTCGCGGGTCAGGGCGCGTTCGTACTGGGCAAGCGCACCGAACACCTGAAACAATAGCTCGCCCGATGGCGTTGTGGTATCCATGCCTTCGGTGAGAGAACGAAAGGCGACCTGCTGCTCCCGCAGCGTGTCGACGATGGTGAGCAGGTGCGACAGCGAGCGGCCAAGCCGGTCCAGCTTCCAGACGACAAGGACATCGTCAGGTTGAACAAACGCCAGCGCCTTGGCCAACCCCGGGCGATCATCCTTGGCGCCGGACGCGCGATCCTCGAATAGGTGGCGGGCATCGACCCCCGCCGTCAACAGGGCATCGCGTTGTAGATCCGTGGTTTGTCGATCGGAATCGGAAGAGACGCGCATGTAGCCGACAAGCATGTGTGGAAAACCCATAGCCTATGATTTCCGTATGCTATACCATAGCGGCATTGTTTTCCGCACATTGTTGAGCGGGGTGAATACGCGATTTTTGTCATTTTCAGAAGGTGACTGCACGGAATATCAAGAGTCGGCTGCACAGTCTTTTCTGATCTGTGGTCGTCTCAGAAAACGGAAAATAAAGCACGCTAAGCTGTGGAAGCCCCTGCCAAGCTCGTTCCACCTTGCAACGACGCAATCAGCGGACACGAAACATTCCCCTGCCGCGAATGGCAGGCGCACACCAGGTCAGACAGCACAGCCTCCATGCGCGCCAAATCGGCCATCTTCTCGCGCACGTCTTGGAGCTTGTGCTCGGCCAGGCTGCTGGCCTCCTCGCAGTGGGTGCCATCGTCGAGCCGCAGCAACTCGGCGATTTCATCCAGGCTGAAGCCCAACCGCTGGGCCGATTTCACGAATCGCACCCGTGTCACGTCCGCCGCGCCATAGCGGCGAATGCTGCCATAGGGCTTGTCCGGCTCGGGCAACAAGCCCTTGCGCTGATAGAACCGGATGGTCTCCACGTTGACGCCGGCTGCCTTGGCAAAAACGCCAATGGTCAGGTTCTCCAAATTATTTTCCATACCGCTTGACTCCGTACATGAGTACGGAAGTAAGGTTACGCTATCCAATTCAAATTCGAAAGGACAAGCGCATGTCTGAACCACAAACCGGGCGCGGCGCGCTCTTCACTGGCGGGCTGGCCGCCATCCTCGCCTCGGCCTGCTGCCTCGGGCCGCTGGTCTTGGTCGCCTTGGGATTCAGCGGGGCATGGATCGGCAACCTGACCGTGCTGGAGCCGTATCGCCCGATTTTCATCGGTGCAGCGTTGGTCGCGTTGTTCTTCGCCTGGCGGCGCATCTACCGCCCTACGCAAGCCTGCAAACCGGGTGAGGTCTGCGCGATTCCCCAAGTGCGAGCTACTTACAAGCTCATTTTCTGGGTCGTGGCCGTGCTGGTCCTGGTCGCCCTCGGATTTCCCTACGTCATGCCATTTTTCTACTGATCGGAGTTCACCATGAAAAAACTGTTTGCCTCCCTCGCGCTCGCCGCCATTGTTGCCCCGGTGTGGGCCGCCACTCAGACCGTCACGCTGTCTGTACCGGGCATGACCTGCTCCGCCTGCCCGATCACCGTCAAGAAGGCGATTTCCAAGGTCGAAGGCGTCAGCAAGGTTGACGTGACCTTCGAGACCCGCGAAGCGGTTGTCACTTTCGATGATGCCAAGACCAGCGTGCAGAAGCTGACCAAGGCCACCACCGATGCGGGCTATCCCTCCAGCATCAAGCAGTGAACCACTGAACCCGAACCTGGGGCGATCATGGGACTGATCACACGCATTGCCGACAAGGCTGGCGCGCTTGGCAGCGTTGTTTCCGCGATGGGCTGCGCCGTGTGCTTCCCGGCCATCGCCAGCTTGGGCGCGGCCATCGGCCTCGGTTTTCTACAGGAATACGAAGGATTGTTCATCTCCAAGCTGCTGCCGCTGTTCGCTGTCGTGGCTTTGCTGGCGAACGCATTGGGCTGGCTCAGTCATCGCCAATGGCACCGCAGTCTGCTCGGCATGATCGGGCCAGCCATCGTGTTCGCTGGAACTGTCTGGCTGCTTGGCAACTGGTGGGCAGCACACCTCGTATACACCGGCCTGGCGCTGATGGTCGGCGTGTCGATCTGGGACTTGGTTTCGCCGGCACATCGCCGTTGCGGCCCGGACGGTTGCGAACTCCCCACGAAACAAGGCTGACGGCGGAAGTCGGCAGCCAACACAGAAAAGGAACGATGAATGACCACCCTCAAAATTACCGGCATGACCTGCGACTCCTGCGCGGTTCACGTCAAGGAAGCTCTGGAGAAAGTGCCTGGCGTGCAATCAGCGGAGGTTTCCTATGCCAAGGGCAGCGCCAGGCTCGCCATCGAGGCCGACACATCGCCGGATACGCTGACCGCTGCCGTGGCCGGACTCGGCTATCGGGCTACGCTCGCCGATGCGCCCGTGGCTCCGGCGGGCGGCGGATTGCTCGGCAAGGTGCGCGAATGGCTGGGCAGTGATGACAAGGCTGGCGGGGATGCTGGCAAGCTCCATATCGCCGTGATCGGCAGCGGCGGCGCCGCGATGGCGGCAGCGCTGAAGGCCGTCGAACAAGGCGCGCACGTCACGCTGATCGAGCGCGGCACCATCGGCGGCACCTGCGTGAATGTCGGCTGCGTGCCGTCCAAGATCATGATCCGCGCCGCCCACGTCGCCCACTTGCGTCGCGAAAGCCCGTTCGATGGCGGCATGCCGCCCACGCCGCCGACGATCTTGCGTGAGCGGTTGCTGGTCCAGCAGCAGGCGCGCGTCGACGAACTGCGTCATGCTAAGTATGAGGGCATCCTGGACGGGAATCCGGCCATCACCGTTCTGCACGGCGAAGCGCGTTTCAAGGACGGCCAGAGCCTTGTCGTTCGTTTGAACGATGGTAACGAGCGCGCTGTGGCCTTCGACCGTTGCCTGGTTGCCACGGGTGCCAGTCCGGCCGTGCCGCCGATCCCGGGCTTGAAAGAGTCACCCTACTGGACTTCGACCGAGGCCCTGGTCAGCGACACGATTCCCGAACGCCTGGCCGTGATCGGCTCGTCAGTGGTGGCGCTGGAACTGGCGCAAGCCTTTGCCCGACTCGGCAGCAAGGTGACGATCCTGGCACGCAGCACGCTGTTCTTCCGCGAAGACCCGGCCATCGGCGAAGCCGTCACGGCCGCGTTTCGCATGGAGGGCATCGAGGTACTGGATCACACGCAGGCCAGCCAGGTCGCGCATGAAGGCGGCGAATTCGTGCTGACCACGGGGCACGGCGAAATACGCGCCGACAAGCTGCTGGTCGCTACCGGCCGAGCGCCGAACACGCGCAGCCTGAATCTGGAAGCGGCGGGCATCGCACTCAATCCGCAAGGCGCTATCGTCATCGACTCCGGCATGCGTACCAGCGTGGAACACATCTACGCCGCCGGCGACTGCACCGACCAGCCGCAGTTCGTATATGTGGCGGCAGCGGCCGGCACCCGTGCGGCGATCAACATGACGGGCGGCGACGCAACCCTGAACCTGACCGCGATGCCGGCGGTGGTGTTCACCGACCCGCAAGTGGCGACCGTGGGTTACAGCGAAGCGGAAGCACACCACGACGGCATCGAGACCGACAGCCGATTGCTGACGCTGGACAACGTGCCGCGCGCGCTGGCGAACTTCGATACGCGCGGCTTCATCAAGCTGGTAGTCGAAGTGGGCAGCGGGCGCTTGATCGGCGTGCAGGCGGTCACGCCGGAAGCGGGCGAGCTGATCCAAACGGCAGCGCTGGCGATTCGCAACCGCATGACGGTGCAGGAGCTGGCCGACCAGTTGTTCCCCTACCTGACGATGGTCGAAGGACTGAAGCTCGCGGCGCAGACCTTCAACAAGGACGTGAAGCAGCTTTCCTGCTGCGCTGGGTGAGGAAAAGGAGGTGTTCTATGAACGCCTACACGGTGTCCCGGCTGGCCCTTGATGCCGGGGTGAGCGTGCATATCGTGCGCGACTACCTGCTGCGCGGACTGCTGCGGCCGGTGGCGTGCACCCCAGGCGGCTACGGCCTGTTCGACGAGGCGGCCTTGCAACGGCTGTGCTTCGTGCGGGCGGCCTTCGAAGCGGGCATCGGCCTCGATGCGCTGGCGCGGTTGTGCCGGGCACTCGATACGGCGGACAGCGACCAGGCCGCAGCGCAGCTTGCCGTGCTGCGCCAGTTCGTCGAACGCCGACGCGAAGCGTTGGCCGATCTGGAAGTGCAGTTGGCCACCCTGCCGACCGAGCCGGCACAGCACGCGGAGAGTCTGCTATGAACAGTCCCGAGCGTTTGCCGACCGAAACACCCAAGCCGTTCACCGGCTATCTGTGGGGCGCGTTGGCCGTGCTCACCTGTCCCTGTCATTTGCCGATTCTCGCCGTTGTGCTGGCCGGAACGACAGCCGGCGCATTCATCGGGGAACATTGGGGTATTGCAGCCCTCACGCTGACCGGCTTATTCATCCTTAAAACCTCAGTTGCTGATATGCATTGTGGCCAAAACGCTGGCAGGCTCTGGGTTTGGCGTTGATCGAGGAAGTCACCCGATGGGTGAGTCGAAATTGAAGCGTTCGCGCACCGAAGAAATGCTTTTGTCTTGTACGGGAGTACAGACTGCGGGCGGTCGCGTGCAGGTTCGCTGGGATGCGGACGGGGCCGCCACGCCGATGGGGCAGCTGGCGTACTTCATCGAGTTTCTGACGCTCACCGGGCTGTGGTCGGGTTGGCAGGATCGCTGCCCGCTGGCCTACACGAGCCCCAACGCGCCGGGCAAGTCCGATGTGCTGGGCACCTGGATGCTGTCGATCCTGTCAGGGCACCGGCGCTACTCGCACGTTACGACGATCCGCTGTGACGGGGTCAATCCCGGGCTGCTGGGGATGAACAAGGTGATCAGCGAGGACGCGCTGCGCCGGGCCCTGCTGGCGATCCCGGAAGAGGCCGGCGTCGGCTGGCTCGATGGCCACCTGCGCGAGAGCACCGCGCCCTTGCTCGATGTGCCGTGGATTCTGGACATCGACACGACGATCAAGCCGCTGTACGGCAAGCAGGAAGGCGCGGTGGTGTCATACAACCCGAAGAAGCCGGGGCGGCCCTCGCACAGCTACCACACCTATCTGATGGCCGGGCTGCGCCTGGTGATGGGCGTCGAGGTGAAGGCCGGCAACGAACACTCGGGCAGCCACACGCTGCCGGGTCTGCTCAAGCTCCTCGATGAACTGCCTGCCGCTCACAAACCGAAGATGGTGCGCGGCGACTGCGGGTTCGGGTCGGACGGCATCATGCGCGAGCTCGAAGCGCGGGCGCAGCCCTACCTGTTCAAGCTGCGCCTCTCGAAGAACGTCAAGCGTCACATCGAACGCCTGTTCCGGGTCTCGGGCTGGACGGACGCGGGCCAGGGCTGGGAAGGGATCGACAGCGCGCTGGCGCTCACCGGCTGGGAGGCGACGCGTCGTGTGGTCGTGCTGCGCCGGCCCTTGCAGGGCGAGATGCTGCTCGCCCAGGACGACAGCGGCCAGCAGCTGCTGGGTTTCATTGAGGCCGACCGTAAGGCGGGCAAACGCATCACCGGTTACGAATATGCGGTGCTGGTCACCAACCTGGACCATGAAGTTCTCTCACTTGGCCAGCTCTACCGCGACCGGGCCGACGCAGAGAACACGTTCGACGAGCTCAAGAACCAGTGGGGCTGGGGCGGCTTTACCACGCACGACCTGCATCGCTGCCAACTGTCGGCACGCGGGGTGGCGCTGATCTACAACTGGTGGAGCCTGTTCGTGCGCCTGGCCAACCCCGAAGCCCGGCGCGAGGCCATCACCAGTCGGCCGTGGTTGATGTCCTCAGTGGGCCGACGAACCGAGCATGCGGGCCAAACCACGATCACGCTGACCGGCCAGCATGCCTATTTCGACAAGGCTCGGCAGCTGCTGACGCACATCTCCCAGCAGCTTCAAGCCTGGCGGAGCGAGGCTGCGGAGCAGTTTGACGGCCCATCGGTCTGGCTGCGCTGTTGCGCGCATCTCAAGCGCATCGTTGCGGCTATCGGACCACCGAAACCACACCGCTTGCTGGCCGATCATGCAAACGGGGTGGGGTAACTGAGGTTTTTAGGTTCATTCTGTCCGTGACGCGGCTACTGCGCGCCTTCCGGGGCGGATCATGATGACTTCGCACCCCGCCGGATGGACGGCGACTGAGTTGGCGCAGGCGGCGGCGAGCCGGCAGCTTGAGCTGTATTACCAGCCGCTGGTCGATCTGCGTAATAACCGGATCGTCGGCGCGGAAGCGCTGCTGCGCTGGCGGCATCCGAGCTTGGGACTGCTGCCACCAGGTCAGTTCATACCGCTGGCCGAGTCGTCCGGCCTGATGCCGGCAATTGGCACGTGGGTGCTGTGCGAAGCCTGCCGACAGATGCGCAAGTGGCAAGCATTGGCGTGGCAGCCGTTCCGGCTCGCCGTCAATGTGTCCGCGAGTCAGGTCGGGCCGATGTTCGATGCCGAGATTCAGCGGGTGCTGACCGATGCGGACTTACCCGCCGAATGTCTGGAGATCGAGTTGACTGAATCGGTCGCCTTCGGCAATCCGGCCCTGTTCGCCACCTTCGACGCCTTGCGTGCCCTCGGCGTGCATTTCGCGGCCGACGACTTCGGCACGGGCTATTCCTGCCTGCAACATCTGAAGTGCTGCCCGATCACCACGCTGAAGATCGACCAATCGTTCGTTGCCAGGCTGCCGGACGATACCCGCGACCAATGCATCGTGCGGGCGGTGATCCAGCTCGCGCATGGGCTGGGCATGGAGGTAGTGGCCGAAGGCGTGGAAACACCCGACAGCCTGGCGTGGTTGCGGCAGGCCGGCTGCGACACGGTGCAGGGCTTTCTGTTCGCGAAGCCGATGCCGGCGGCGACCTTCGCCAGCTTCGTCAACCAATGGAGAAACACCACCATGAACGTCAACGAACCGAGCACCGCTTGCTGCGTGTGTTGCAAGGAAATCCCGCTCGATGCCGCCTTCACCCCGGAAGGCGCGGAGTACGTCGAGCACTTCTGCGGGCTGGAGTGCTACCAGCGCTTCCAGGCACGCGCCATTACTGCGACCGAAACCAGCGCCAAGCCGAGCGCTTGCGATTCGCCGCCGTCAGGCGGAGGCTGACTACTTGTCAGGTACGGTTGAGTAGTTTCGTCCCATCTGGGCGCAACTCGCCTTTTGGGGAAATGTGTCGGTACAGGGTCTGTCGCGTGATGCCGAGTTCCTGGCACAGGTCGCCGACCTTGGTTTCGGGCTGGCACATTGCCGCCATCGCCAGGCGCAGCTTGGCGGCCGTCATCTTGAACGGCCGGCCACCTTTCCGACCGCGCGCCCGTGCCGAGGCCAGGCCCGCCACGGTGCGCTCGGCGATCAGTTCGCGCTCGAACTCGGCCAGCGCGGCAAAGATGCCGAAGACCAGCTTGCCGGCGGCCGTCGTGGTGTCGATGGCCGCACCGTGGCCGGTCAGCACCTTCAGTCCGACACCACGGCCGGTCAGGTCGTGGACGGTATTGATCAGGTGGCGCAGGTCACGCCCGAGCCGGTCCAGTTTCCACACCACCAGCGTATCCCCCTCGCGCAGCGCCTTTAGGCAGCTCGCCAAGCCAGGGCGGTCTTCGCGCTTGCCAGACGCCTGATCCTCGTAAAGTTGGGTGGGATCGACGCCAGAAGTGACTAGCGCATCGCGCTGCAAGTCGGTGGCCTGTGAGCCGTCTGCCTTCGATACCCGCATGTAGCCAATCAGCATCTTGCACCTGTCACATATACGTTCGATTATGTGACAGTGTGAACCGGAAAGTTCTGGTCGTCAAAATTTGTCACTTAACCCGTCATTCTGTCTAAGACATGCAAAGGGCTCATCAGGCTCGTAATGTGACAAAAATTCCGTGGGGATGCCTTCCTTCGCGAAGGTAGCGCGCAACTGTTCCAGGGAAGCGGGGTCGCGCCGACCATAGGAAGCCAACGCGAACAGCGAGCGTGCCGTCTCGGGGTCGTGCCGCGCTTCAATGATGGCGTCATCAATGGCCTTGACCGCACGCTGCCAGTGATCGACGGGTTCGGGCTTCAGCGCTTTCGCCGGCAGGCCACTGGTGAACCCGGTTTGGGGCTCGGACCAGAACAGCTTTGCATGCTCGCCTGGCGGGCTAATATCCCTCACCTCAATCAAGCTGATTGCCGTTGCCGCCGCCTCCAGCATCTGCAATCGTACTGCCGGGTTCAGGGTTTCATACGGTCGCCACAGACTTTGCCCAGCACGCAGCGGATGCCCGCAGCCTTCCCATACTTGGCGGAGATACCCCGCGCAGGTTCCGCACGTCGAAAGCGGGGTGTTCAGCTCATCGAGCAGCGTGCGTATTAGCCGAAACCACAATCCAGCGTGGATGCGTCGGCGCGGCAGCTCCACATGGCCGGTCGTCAGTGCCTGCCAGGTACGCCGGTCCATCACTGCAATCGCGTCGCTGGCGGTGCGCGGCGCAGTGTCGGCGTTATCCCAGCCGAGAAACCGCCCAGGCACGCCCCAATACGATTCCAGCCAGCACCCATGCAGCGGGCAGCTCAGCATCAGGGGCAGCTT
>WBZV01000700.1_pt1 | contig 12056 bp, 13 predicted proteins | sample 5204221 | NCBI WGS metagenome assembly WBZV01 (sample SAMN12344360, study PRJNA552823) | activated sludge metagenome | biome: Activated sludge suspended growth; feature: Nitrification reactor; material: Wastewater; isolation source: activated sludge from nitrification reactor of wastewater...
GGTGATGGAAGTTATTGACGAACACTGGGATGACTCTTTTCGTAATCGAATGGTCTTCCATTGTTGCGAGCCTGAAATGGAACTTCTTGAGTATGCTCAAAAACGTGGAATTTTTATCGGCATTGATGGTGATGTTACATATAATTCGGTAAAGCAAGAATATATAAAAGAGGTTCCGCTTGATATGCTTGTTTTAGAAACCGATGCTCCATTTCTTACACCAGACCCAATTCGCCAAAGCAAAAAATATCCTAATGAGCCTGCAAACCTTGTTCACATTGCACGGGCTGTTGCAGAAATTACATGCGTTTCTTTGAGTAAAGTTGTTATACAGACAACTGAAAATGCAAAGAAACTTTTTGGTATATCTTAAATATGGAAACAACCTTTGGGATACAAACTGGGGATAGATATTACGATCGGCTTGATGTTCGATCTTTTGGAGAATCAACCCCAATGTATAGAGGAATGGTAAGGCGATTAATTGGCCCAGCATCAGCACATATTGTAGCGAGTCCGTTTACCTCAACTGAGCCAGCAACTGTTGTTATCGGTGGCTTTCATTCTCCCGATTCCGTACATGAAGCTGATGGGTTTGTTGCTGAAGTTGCAGAATGTCATCCATACTCATTAATAGCGGTAGATAGAAACTCTGCTCCAATTCAGCGCCTTACAGATCTTGAGGCTCATGTCACACCACTTCAAGGAAACCTGCAAACGCTGGATATTGGGGGTAAGCACATAGACCTGATGTTTCTTGATTTTACGCTAAATTTTATGTCTCCTGAGGAACTATCTGCTTTTTTTACCCATGTAAAGAACTTATTAGCTAAAGACGGCCTGGTTATTGCAGCTGTTGATACAGTGAGATCACTCAGAGGTTTGTTTACTGGCCACGTTGTGAAGAAATGTTTTGATGGCATGCCTCGCCACGAATATACAGAGGGTTCTCTGGTTGAGCATGCAAAAAAAGCTGGGTTAAAGTGTGTTATGGTTGTTGAATGGAGAGTCAGCAGAAGTTTATGTATATCTGGACTGGCTTTTTCTCGAATGGATAGTGGTTTTCCTGAAGATTCCGATGCTCGTATCTTTCCTGAATTGAATCCAATTCGTTAATTTGCTAAAAAAAATTCAATTCGAAGATTTAGGCTTGACCAATCTTAAATTCAACAACATCTCCGTCCTTCATCATATAATCTTTGCCACCGAGTATCGCCTTACCAGCTGCTCGTGCCCCTGACCATCCTTTTAACTGAACAAAGTCATCATATGAAACAACCTCGGCTTTAATAAAATGCTTTTCGAAGTCTGTATGGATAACCGCTGCAGCTTGGGGAGCGAGTGTTCCTTTGGCAATGGTCCATGCCCGAACTTCCTTTACACCCGCAGTCAAGTATGAAATCAAATTCAACTTATCGTATGCATGCTTTACAAGGCGGTTCAATCCAGTCTCCTCAAGGCCAAATTCGCTCAAATATTCTTTCTGGTCTTCTGGACTTAACAATGAAAGTTCCTGTTCCATTTTGACTGAAATTACCAGATAGTGAGTATCGTGAGGAGATGCTTCAGCAAGCATCTTTTCGATTTTAGCTCGTGTTTCTTCCATTGATAGAAGCTGTTCCTCAGAAACATTGCAGATAAACATGACCGGCTTGAACGTCAGCAAGTTATACATTCGTAGAGCGTCAATGTGTTCTGCAGAGAGCTTTGCATGACGGGCGGGGATGCCTCTATCTAACTCTGCTTTAAGTTGTTGGAGAGCCTCCCATCTTATTTTATCTTCTTTAGGTGCTGCTCCTTTTGGCTCACGTTGACGATCAACTGTGCTTAAATCAGATAAAATAAGTTCAGTTTCAATTGTCTGAATATCGCGAACTGGGTCAACAGAGGTATCAACATGCGTAATATCACCATCTTCAAACAACCGTACCACATGACACAGCAAAGCTGTTTCGCCGATATGGCTGAGGAACTTATTACCTAAGCCTTCGCCCTCAGAGGCACCGCGGACAAGTCCAGCAATATCATAAAATTCGATAGCTGCAGGAATGATCGTTTGGGTACCAACAACTTCAGCTAAGACAGGTAGCCGAACGTCAGGGACTTCAATAATGCCAACATTCGGCTCGATAGTTGCAAAAGGATAATTGGCAGCATATGCCACCTGTTTTTTTAGTAAAGCATTAAAGAGTGTTGATTTTCCCACATTTGGGAGTCCGACAATTCCGACAGAAAGGGCCATGGGCATATTATATCAGGTGTAATGGGCCTATATAGAAGAGTAAGTTGATTGTGTGAACTGGTGTATTGTGGTCGTATATTCCATACATTGACATTTATAAAGCAATAGGGGCGCGGGTGACACTCTGGATGAGTGTACCCGCGCCCTTTTTGCACATCGACAACTGTGGTGTCGAGACTAGGCGGCTTCTTGCCTATAGTCCCGGGGCGCTCTGCCGGCCGACGAAAGTCGAGGAATGACTCCCGTCTCGCCGTACTCCGACTCGATATCGCGGAAGGCTTCTTCGAGGTCGCCGGCCCTCACACGCTCAGGTGTGAAAAGCATCGTCGGTCCGAGAAGCTCGGCAAATTCGCCTAGGAATAGCCGAACGCAGTCGGTGCTGGGTTCCTGTTTGTCTCGAATGAGCAGGAACCAGGGCTCGCCGTTCATGTTGAACATCCGGAGCGTTGCGCTTTTGGGGATATCCCCGGAGAGCAAGCTTCGAATCTGGTCCTGGCTGGCTTCGGTGATGGGGAGCAGACCTATTACCAAGGTATTATTCTCGATCATCAGGCCCGTTGCCATCTTGATCTCGCAGCTGTAGGGTGTGATCGTGAGCTGCATCTCACCCATGCCGACTGCGGACTCATCCGTCGGGCTGAACCCGACGTAGACGCCTTCCAGACCCTCAAGCGGGGAACGAACCTCACCGTTGAGTGATGCGAGGATTGCTCTCTTTGTGTCTTCCTCAGGAAGACCCCACTCGTGGTTGAGATCGGCTAGGGCCTTGGCATAGGCCTCTGAGGGGCGACGACAGTCGCCGTACGTTGCCGAAAGCCTTCGGCCACGTTGGCGCTGACGAAGTCCGTGGGCGACAACGTAGAGAGCCGTGCCCCAACTGAGTTTTCGAATTGCTGAACTATTCATCTCAAGTGCCTCCTTAGGCGTTGATGGATGACCACAGTGTGTGAATGTGCGAATGAGCCAGTAACAAGACACAGCGTGTCAAGCTACACGGATCAAGTGTATTATAGCACATTTGCTATAGGACATCAACCCGCAATCCCGATATGCCTGTAAGATCAGGCAATCCCCGAATTCAAAAAACCCCATAGCAAAACATCATTCTCTGATCACATTGTCAGAACATCTATGACATTACTCGCGCGTATTTCTGCACGTGATTGTTTAGAATGAAATAATGCGCGCTATTATTATCACCTATATTCTGATGATGGTCATTGCTGTGGTGTATATTGCCTCGGCTGTTGGGTTGATTAACTCAAGTGACACAACGCAATATTTTACTGCAGAGGCGCTTATTCACAACCAAAATGTCGATATGAGCGTGTATCAAAATGCACAACACTACTTTGTCTACCCTGATTATTTTACCCACAATGGCCAGATTTTCAGTGTGCGAGGGTATGTTGGAAGTTTAATTTCTATTCCTCTTCATGTTGCTGGGTGGGGATTGCAGTATTTTGTGACCGAGAAAGGATTCTCAGACACAGTACTTACGCCATTTTTCAAATATGAGCTTTCTATAGTGATGCTGTATACATTTACTTCAGTTTTTGCTCTGATTGCACTGTACAAAACGTTGTTTTTTGTGACGAAGCACCAAGTGATTTCTGTTGTCACAACAGTAGCCACAGCTTTTGGGACATACCTTTGGAAGTACAGCGCTTTTTATACGCGACAAGGATATTCAGTTCTTATTTTAGGTCTGCTTATGTACTATATTTCCAGACTTACAAGTCGTCCAGATAAACGAACACGAGGATTGTTCTTTGCCATGGGAGGGTTATATGGGCTTTCTTACGGAATCGATCCGATACTTTTCATCGCGCTCAGCTTGTACGGGATCTTTATCGGCCTATGTGCATTGATTAGGCGCTTTATGAGGAGATCTGTTCATGCTCATGCGAAGCCAAACTTCCTGATTGGGTGGTTTACTGTGCCTGCTGTCTTGATAATCATGGGTATCACACTGGGAAACTACCACTTCTATGGAAAACCAAACTCGACGTATGCAGGAAGGGTTGACTATTTATATGGAGAGCTGCAGGAGAAAACTGAATCGTTTGTGATTTCGGCGCCATTGATCCCTGTGATGAAAGCAGCGCTTTTCAATTTTGGAAAACTTCCGCCAGAAGCTTTTTCACACTTTAATGGCCAGACTGAGAGAGTGCATGATATTACGTCTGTCAGATATGCACAGAAATATGACTTTTATGGTCTCTTTGTGCTTTCTCCATTCTTATTATTTGGACTTTTTATCGTGTTTTTTCCACGATCGATGCAAAAATATTTTCCATTGGTAAGCTTTTGCCTGATTGTTTTCTTCCTTGGATTTGCAGGGAATTCAAAAATATTTGGCTATTGGGGAGGCAATCAATATGATATTCGCTATTTTTATCCATACTCAATTTTGCTTGCCTGTGCAAGCGGGTTGGTTGTTTATGAAGTCTGGAGACTTCGTCATAAGAAATATATGGGAGTTCTGGTCTATCTGTGTGTAATGTATTGGATTGCAGCAGTTCTGTATTCAATTGCAGTTGGATGGCTAAGTGTCATAAATATGTATGAACCGGCACTGACCGGAGAACGTCGTATTTGGATTACGTTGCAAACATTTTTTGAAGAATATAAAACACATTCATTTCAAGACTATCTTCGAGCGACATTTATGAATCGGTACAATGCTTGGATCGCGATATCTCTTACGAGTTTGTTCTATATAGTGAAAGAGAGTATTGGTTTATTTTTGATGCGAAACCACGTAAAAGAAGCTGCATGACGCATCAGATTATTAAAACGGCCTTCTCTGTATGGCTTGGCGAATATAAAGTTATCTTGTACAATACCCTCCATGTCACTTGAAGGAACGATAGGGAGAGAAGCGATGATCCTTTTGAAGCGTAATCCCAAAAAGTATGCACCTAACATATCTGGTTTGTATTTACTTTCTTTGCAGGATTATGGACGTGGTAAAGCGGCACGAGCTGGATATTTCTTCTTCCGTAACATTGATGATGTCCTAGATGGCGATCGGGAAGTTACTGAGGATCCTGTCGAATATGCACATCGCTATCGTTGTCAGATTGCTGAAGGTGTATGCGATCAAACCGATCCAATTTCTGAACTTGGGTACGAATCACTGAAAATGTTTGAGGCACGTTCCCGACCTGGTGACAACGTCCGACAGGATTATCTTGACGAGATAGATGCGATGCTCCTTGAACGTGAATTGATGCAAACCCGTCGAGTTCTCACAGATGCTGAACTTCGCGAGTATCATAGAAAACTGTTTGCACCGGTCATGAATCTGACATTTATCGGTTTAGGTTCTCAGATAAGATCTGCTCATGTTCCTGAATTCTGGGAATGTTTAGGCATAACATACAGCATTCGTGATATTGATTCGGATTGGGAAAATGGGATTATTAACTTTCCTCGTGAAGTTTTGACATCTGCTGGATTACATGCGAACTCACGATTGAGTGATGTTCGGAGTAATGCGATGGTGGCCTGGTGGCAACAGGATAGACTGGAATACAGCAGGCAGGCCCTTTTGAATCTCCAGGATAGAGTTCAGCAGCTTGTTCCGAATGAAAAAACTACTCTCAAGCTGTGTAATAATAGAATTGCACGAATGATGAAGATTATTGAAGCAAATAGTGTCTAATTTTTCAACTATGACGATACAATCCCCATGGACTCGTTCTCGACCTCTTTTTATCCAGGCACCAATGGAGGATGTTACTGACACTGTGTTTCGACAGATGCTTCTTCATACAGCTCCACCGGATATATTTTTTACTGAATTTACCAATGTAGAGGGGGTGTTTTCAGAAGGTGGTGCAAATGTTGTACACCGTCTGCAGCACACCGAAGCTGAAAAACCTCTTATCGCACAAATTTGGGGACATAAGCCTGAAAATTACTATAATGGAGCTCAATATGCAAAAAAGCATGGTTTTGCTGGGGTTGATATTAACATGGGGTGTCCGAAGAAAGAGGTAATCAATAAAGGATTATGTGCTGCAATGATCGATAACCATGACCAGGCGCGTAAAGTGATTGAAGCGACAATCAGAGGAGCGTCAGACGGTGGTGATGTGATTCCAGTTAGTGTGAAAACTCGACTGGGAGTAAAAAGTGTGACGATTGATTCATGGATACCGTTTCTGCTAAGTTTCGATATCGCAGCTATTACCCTCCATGGTCGGACTGCAAAGGAAATGTCAAAGGTACCCGCACATTGGGATCTGATTGCTAAGGCTGTTAGAATGCGTAACAGGTTGAAACCATCGGTGGTTATGATCGGAAACGGTGATGTGTCAGATCGAAAAGATGGACTGGAGAAAATCCGAGTTTACAATGTAGACGGTGTTATGATTGGAAGAGGATTGTTAGAGAATATCTATGCATTTGATGTGGATCCCACAAGAAATGAGCGATTGACTATTTCAGAGAAGGCATTTCTTTTGCTGAAACATTTAGATATATTTGAAGCCACGTGGAACCACCAAGATGCATTTCAAAAAAAAGCTTACACACTAAAAAAATACTACAAAATCTATATTAACAGTTTCGATGGTGCTTCTGATCTTAGAACTTCTCTGATGGCTGCAAACTCACTTGTAGAGACTCGTGCTATACTTTCCAAATATGTCAGCAGATAACAAGCGATGTGTACGTTATGACTTGGATGATACAGGAGAGGTTCAAGCATATTTCGGTCAACTCAATGATTTTACGAGAGCCTTGAGTGGGCGACTGTTTTCATCTCATTGGGGACCTCGAGGGCCTCAAGTTACGCTTCTTGACCCAATGCACCATGTTCCTTTATCGTCATATGGACTTCGTTCTTTTACAACAGGAGACAGAGTATATGATTTGTCATATGTAGTTCCTGTAAGTGCTGATTCACGCATAATTATCGTTGAAGGAAATGATGTACATGTTACCTATAAGGCTGAGATATATGACTATGCTATTGAGCATAGTGTTCCTGGAGAACCCGGGGTCATACGTGCAGATGGTTGGGTATGGAGGTCTGCACCAGATGGTACGGGCTTGTATAAAGTGTACATAAAGGGTACCGGCGAAAGCAGATTTGTCATGGGCGATGAGGTGATGGTAGACAGGTATATTGGGGATGCACATCTGGGTCCATCAGGAACAACATATAATATGCTGGGAGAGTTTACGTATGCTCAGCATCGTTCACCTCTACATCATTGGGAAGCATTGGATTTGCGCCCAGAGAATCTAGCTGAGAGGGATGAAAGAAGCGAGGTTGTTGGATCAGCCTTCCTTGCTATGGTTGCAACAATTGGAGTTGAGCCTATTCATACACCAGCCTTGAAGTTGGCACTCAGAAATGTGCTTGATTCATGTGGATAATGAGGTCAATGGTATAAGAATGAGATACTGTTTATCCAATGAAGATAAGGGAAAGTAGGATCGAGAACATTAAGGCAACCTCGATTGAATGCATATGCCACCCAATTGCCCCTCCAAAAACAAAAAGTCCTACCATCACCATCAAGTTGAAATTATCTGGTTGCGAGTTCATAGCCATGTGCCAGATCAGAATAATCACAAAGGAAGCTGCGATATAGGTTGTAAGATCCATACCAGACAGTATACATTCAGCATAATTATTTGAGAAGTGTGGTCTTCAGAAGTTTATCTGTGAAGCGCTTTGGTGTGAATATCTCAGCTCTTTTTCCCGCCTTTTCTTTCATGGCAAGATAGGATTTTGGCTTGTGAACAATTGATATCAGTGTTTTGGCAAGTTCGTGTGGGGAGTCTTTATCGATAAAATATGCCGATGAATTTGCGATCTCTCGAAAAACTGGAATATTGGAAAGGATCGTTGGACATTTTTCACATGCACTTTCTAAATATGAAAGACCGAAACCCTCATCTCGTGAGATCAAAATGTTACAGAGTGCATGTCTGTAGAGCTGCTTCAAATCTTCATCAGGAATGTATCCTGGGAAGATAAAATGATCATCATTCAGGGTTAATTTGATAAATTCCTTGAATTCAATTTGCTCATGATGATTTAATAAGTCTGAGGTAGCGATAAAATCATGCTGTTCATCAACGTCCATCGCACGCAATTCATTGATGATCGAAAAGGTCTTACCTGCACAGACACAATGAACACCAGCCTCAATGATCCCTTGAGCCATGGTAATCAGATTTTTGTTCCAGTTGGTATCTCCAATGTATGTGCAGTATGAAGTTTTTGGAAGACCGTACATTGAGGCTAATTCTGAGCGTGATTTCGAAGCAGTTTTCTTGAAGAAAATGTTGCCTGAAGTTAGGTGTACCACATCCACAACACTTTCATCAAAGTTCAAATACTCAATCAGATCTTCTTTCGACTGCTCTGAAATAGTGATTATTTGGTCAAATAGGCCAAGTGAACGTAGATTTTGAATCAGCCACCATCTTCCCTTTATTCCGATAGGGAAATGTTCAGGATACTTCAAGGGAATAACATCGAAAAGCAGCAAAATATGTTTTTTTGCAATTCGTTTACGGAGAAACGGTTTTTGAAAAGGTTGCCACAAAGGAACGAAAAGGATATCGTCTTGAGAAACTTGACTGAGATCAGAAATAAAACGAGCTTTATCGGATAAATTTTCTCGGAGAATTTGCATGATCCGGCCAGCGCCTCGAACCTTCCCTAATGACTGATCACCAGCGGGATCATAGATCGTGAGTGTCTGCATTCTGATAGTATAGCAAACTCGCGAACGAGTGAACTGGCGAACTCGCGAATTGGTGCGTGAGTGAGAACTCAAGCACGAGCGAATTGATGAGGAGGTGCGTTGGAGAAAAGCGTAACTTATATTACGCCAGGGTAAGCTGACTGAAATTGTGCAAAATTCACCTCATTTTTTCCGTCAAGTTGAACTTTCTCGATTAACATTTCCTGACCTTGTAGCGAAAGCGAGGTAAATTTAAGGCGTCTACGTTCATTCTGTATTGTTACTTCAGTCCAAACTCCTGGCCATGGGTTTAAACCTCGATACAGATTGTAGACGATATAGGGGGCATAAGGAATTGGATATTCAGTAATATTATTTTTGCCCAGATATTGTTGGATAATCATCGGCAATTCTGAAGATTCCACGTGCTCTTTATTAAGAGCTTTCTGAATAAGTTTAAGCTCAACTTTTCCATCATCTCTTTTGAGCATGCGGGTAAATGTTGCTGCGGAATGGTTCTGTACAGGAAGATCTGAGTAATCCATTGCTTCGGCGGCCAGCTGTTTAATGTGTTTGGCAAAAAGTGTGTATCCAATACTCGCAAGTTCAGTCAACAGAGCTGGGTTTGAAATCGTCGGAGAAATAGGGAGTGAGATCTGTTCAATGATTGGGCCATGATCCATTTCCTCATCCATAATCATTAAAGAGACACCAGTTTGGTCCTTTCCGAGAATAAGAGGGTATACGACCGGTGCTGCACCGCGGAAATTGGGCAACATGGATGGATGAAGATTCCAAAAACCATACTTTGGGGCTCTCAATAGGTCTTGTTTGATAATCTTTCCATAGGCGAAGAGAAACGCGATGTCAATGCCTCGATATGAGCAATCAAACCCAGAAAGTGAGTGCGCAACGTCTATGTTATGTGCTTTTGCAAAGGTCTTAACTCGATTCGGAGTTGATTCTTGATTTCTGCCAACCACTTTGTCCTCCTGAGTTACAACAAGTGCGATTTCGATGGGAAGATCTGTGTCCGTGTACATTTTTTCAAGGAAATCTGCGGAAAAATCTGGGGTACCAAAATATGCAAGTCGTAGTTTTTTCATCGTGTTATGCGTAACGCATCTATCTTCTGCAACGCTTCTTTTCTGTCTTTTTGTTCAAAATGTTGGCGAGCCGGTAGAAGTATATCTATAAGATAGTTGCTGACGTTCGCTTTAAGATCTCCAGGGTGAACCGCCCCGTCTGTGTATGCCGCTTTTAATTCAGCGATCGTGTTGAAAGTTACATCACCACCAAACTTTTCATCTCTTTTTAATTCAAATGACCCCCGAAGCGGGAATATCACATGCTCCACCCAATCAATAATTGGGTTATAGTTTGCTTCATTTGGAGGACAAAACGCTCGTTGTATTTTTCGTTTAATCTCTTCCTCAGAATCATGAATAAACACAGCTGAATCAGGTTTTGATTTGCTCATTTTCATGCTCACCAACATCTCACGTTTTTGATCTTCAGGGATTGGCCAAATTGGAGGCTGAGCGAGACCTTGTAAGAGATGATGATGGATAGCAACTGGTTTCATAGAGTTGCCTGTCTGATCAAGCAGTTTATTATGTGTTAATTTGAGTGCAACTTGGCGTGCAACAACATGTGCTTTTCTTTGATCTGTGCCAGCGTGTGCAATATGAATCCCCATATTGAATATATCGGCAATTTGCATAGGAGGGTAGAACAGAATAGAAACAGGAATATCATCACCAGCCTCGCGGCCTGCAATATCGATACTTCGCTTTCCTCTGGAAAGAGTAATATGTGAAGCAACGTCGAGCGTAGTTAACCAAAAATTATCATCATAGACATCATCGGCTAGAACAAAATTGATTTTCGAAGGATCAGCCCCCACACACAAAGCTGAGGCTATTAGGGCTTCTTTGAAGTATGAGAGAGCAAGCTCTCGAATAACAACAATATCGCCACCAAGTTTTTTGTTAATGTATGAATGCCAATCAGCTAAGAAACATGTTGTCTGTACACCCATGTCTTGCAGAGTTTTTATCACACGCATCGTCATGATACCGGTTCCCAAGTGGACTTTACCTGAAATCTCAAAACCGATGTAATGCTTGAGGTGAGTTTTTGAGCCAAGAAGCGCGAGAAGCTCGTCACGCTGAAGAATTTCCTCTGAGGCTGCGTCGAGTGACTCTATTTGTATATCTTTTACCATGCCACTAGTATACCTGCGTACGTACAATCTAGCAAGCTCCTTGGGTATCCGGCAAAGTTATTGAAGTTTAAGTGTATCTTTGACCAGATCTTCTATTCGATGTGATGTCGTTACATATACGCTTTGTTTCAGCTTATTCTGTAGAACTATGATTGAAGCTTCATCTGAGGCATAGATCGTTGTCCTCTGATCGAGCAAAATTGCAGAGGAGGAGGCCATGGTTGAGATGGTAGAGGTAATATCCTGGAGATACTCTTTTTGACAGTTGATATGAACAGTTTCGCTTTGATGGGTAAATCGTGCTTCTTGACTTGCCCAGCTTGTTTTTTCAAATGAGCTCGGCAACAAAAAAGAGATTCCGCAGGTGTCCACTGTGATACGGCTGAATGAGCTTGGTTTTTCCGAAAAAGTTGGTGAGGGAGAAGGTTTTTCAGGTATGACTGTCGGTGTAATAATAGGGTTTGCTTTGTCAATGGTGCTAATATATTTTCCTGCGTTGAACCCAAAGAAGAAAACTGCGAGCGTCGTCAGGCTAAAGAGAAACAGGATCGATCGTAGTGTAAAACGCATATTCGATTCAGTTTTAGAGTTGGTTTATATCTTGATCGACATTTTTGAACTCAGAATCTAGTTCATCAATTGAGATACTGTTAAGATCATCACGTTCATCTCCAGAGCTTTCCGCAAATGAAGTCGATGGAGTGAGCGAGTTAAATTCGACATTGTATTCTTTTTGCTTTACCTCAGCTTGAGTATTCTGAGGCTGTCTATGCATGAGTCCTGCAACCAGTGCCAAAATCACGATTACCAAGATAAGTGCACTCCCTAAAAATTTCATATTTCGATAGGTGGTTTTTGTTAGCTTTCGTGG
>WBZV01001244.1_pt1 | contig 12000 bp, 11 predicted proteins | sample 5204221 | NCBI WGS metagenome assembly WBZV01 (sample SAMN12344360, study PRJNA552823) | activated sludge metagenome | biome: Activated sludge suspended growth; feature: Nitrification reactor; material: Wastewater; isolation source: activated sludge from nitrification reactor of wastewater...
GAAGGCGCCGTAGCCGGTGATGCCGGTGCTCTGCGCGGTCTGCTTCTCGAGCGAGACTTCCATCCCCTGGCGCACGAGGAAGTGGGCGATCTCCTCCAGCACGGGGCGGATGCCGTGGGCCTGGTATTTGCCCACCAACGCTGCGTGTCTGAAGCGGCTCGCCATGCGGGGAATTACACCACAGGGCCCCTGGTCGCACGGGGCACGAAAGGCGCCGCGCCTACAATGAAAACCATGCTGGACGAGCGCGCCAAGACGCTGTTGAAGACCCTGGTCGAACGCTACATCGCGGACGGCCAGCCGGTCGGTTCACGCACGCTTTCGAGGGCGAGCGGGCTTGAGCTGTCGCCCGCGACCATCCGCAACGTGATGGCCGATCTCGAGGAGCTCGGCCTGATCGCCAGCCCGCACACCAGCTCGGGCCGCATTCCCACCGCGCGCGGCTATCGCCTCTTCGTCGACACCATGCTGACGGCGCAGCCGCTCACGCTCGACGCGCCGCCCGAGGCCGCGCTGCCGCCCGACCAGCCGCAGCGCGTGATCGCCAATGCGGCGCAGCTGCTGTCCAGCCTGTCGAGCTTCGTCGGCGTGGTCACGGCGCCGCGCAAGCCCAGCGTGTTCCACCACATCGAGTTCATGCGCCTGTCGGAGCGGCGTGTGCTGGTGATCATCGTCGCGCCCGATGGCGATGTGCAGAACCGCGTCATCTTTACCGCGCAGGACTACACGCAGAACCAGCTGATCGAGGCAAGCAACTACCTGACCGCGAACTACGCCGGCCTGACCATCGAGCAGGTGCGCGAGAAGCTCAAGGGCGAAGTCGATGCGCTGCGCGGCGAGATCGCGGCGCTGATGCAGGCCGCGGTGCAGGCCGGCAGCGAGGCCATCGCCGACAGCCAGGAGCAGCTCGTGATCTCCGGCGAACGCAACCTGCTGACGGTGCAGGATCTGGCCAGCGACATGGGTTCCTTGCGCAAGCTGTTCGACCTGTTCGAGCAGAAGACGCAGCTGATGCGCCTGCTGGAAGTGAGCAGCCGCGCCGAGGGCGTGCGCATCTACATCGGCGGCGAGAGCATGGTGGTGCCCTACGAGGAACTGTCGGTGGTCTCGGCGCCCTATGTCGTCGATGGCCGCGTGGTCGGCACGCTCGGCGTGATCGGCCCGACGCGCATGGCCTACGACCGCATGATCCAGATCGTCGACATCACCTCGCGGCTGATCAGCAACGCGCTGAGCCAGAAGTAGGGCGTCGCGGCAGGCGCTGCCTACAATCGCCGCTCCCCGGGCCGTTAGCTCAGTTGGTCAGAGCAGAGGACTCATAATCCTTTGGTCGCTGGTTCGAGCCCAGCACGGCCTACCAGGATCCTCCTCCCCCGGCTTCCTCAACGCGCCACCGCACGTGCCTTGAACACGACGGGCTGCGGCCCGCGCGCCGATGCCGGCGCCGGCTCGAGGATGTCGGCCAGCGTGTGGCGGTCGAGGTTCTCCATGAAGGCCACCAAGCTGCCTTGCAGCACGCCGGTGAGCTTGCAACGCCCGCTGAGCGTGCAGACGTTGCCGGTGGCGAAGCACTCCACCATCGCGAAGTCGGGCTCCATGGCGCGCACCACGTCGCCGAGCCTGATCTGCACCGCCGGCCGCGCCAGCCGCATGCCGCCGCCGCGGCCGCGCACCGTCTCGAGGAAGCCGGCCAGGCCGAGCTGGTGGGTGATCTTCATCAGATGCGCTTCCGAGACGCCGTAGACCTGCGCGATCTCGGCGATGGTGCACAGGCGTCCCTCCTGCTGGCCGACGTACATCAGCAGGCGCAGCGAGTAATCGGTCATCGCGGTCAGGCGCATCGGGGCTCCGGTCGGCAGGGCGTGCAGGAAGTATCAGGCTTGCGCATTGTCAATCGCGTGAGGCTGCGCAAGAAGGGCTCAAAAGCTATACTGAGCATATATCTTAAGCGCCATGAGCACTTCCAGCGAATCCCTCAAGCCAGCCGTCGCCGAGCAGCCGGTGCACTTCGTGTCGATGTACCAGAAGCGCACCAAGATCCACGCGCGCTCGGTGCGCGGCCTCTACGCTCGGCTGCGCTGGGCCATCGTCGCGCTCACGCAATCGGTCTTCTTCGGCCTGCCCTGGCTGGACTGGAACGGCCGCCAGGCGGTGCTGTTCGACCTCGACGCACCGCGCTTCTACATCTTCGGCATGGTGCTGCAGCCGCAGGACCTGATCTTCCTCGCCGCGCTGCTGGTGATCGCCGCGCTGGCGCTGTTCTTCTTCACCGCGCTGGCCGGGCGGCTGTGGTGCGGCTACGCCTGCCCGCAGACGGTCTACAGCGAGATCTTCCAGTGGATCGAGCTGAAGGCCGAGGGCGACCGTCATGCGCGCATCAAGCTCGACCAGCAGCCCTGGAGCGCCGCCAAGATCGCGCGCAAGTCGGCCAAGCACGCGCTGTGGCTGGTGGTGGCGCTGGCCGCCGGCTTCACGCTGGTGGGTTACTTCGTGCCGATCCGCGGCCTCGCGTCGCACCTGGCGCAGGCGGGCATCGCCTCGTGGCCGGCGTTCTGGGTGCTGTTCTACGGCGGCATCATGTACGGCCACGCCGGCTGGCTGCGCGAGCAGATCTGCAACTACATGTGCCCCTACGCGCGCATCCAGAGCACGCTGATCGACGGCGACTCGCTGGTGATCGCCTACGACGGCGCACGCGGCGACCCGCGCGGCGCACGCCCGCGCCGCACCGATCCGGCCTCGGTGGGCCTGGGCAGCTGCACCGACTGCACGCTGTGCGTGCAGGTCTGCCCGGCCGGCATCGACATCCGCAACGGCCTGCAGAACGAGTGCATCGGCTGCGCCGCCTGCATCGATGCCTGCGACGACGTGATGCAGAAGATGGACTACCCGCCCGGCCTGATCCGCTACGCCACCTCCAATGGCGTGGCGCAGGGCCTGGGCAAGGCGGAGATGCTGCGCCGCGTGCTGCGGCCGCGCGTGCTGGTCTACGGCGCGCTGCTCTCGGCGGCGGGCACGGCCTTCGCCGTCGGGCTGGCGATGCGTTCGCCGGTCGGCATGGACGTGATCCGCGACCGTGGCGTGATGGCGCGCCTGGGCGAAGACGGCCGCGTGCAGAACCTCTACCGCGTGCAGCTGATGAACCGCACCGAGCGCACCATGCGCTACGAGCTGGGCGTCGAGGGGCTGCCGGGGCTGGTGGTGGACGGCAGCCGCGTCTTCGAGGTGCCGTCCGGCGAGGTGCGGCCCTTCACGCTGCGCCTCGCGCTGCCGGCCGAAGCGGCGCAGTCGCTCACGCCGGGGGCGCAGCCGGTGACGCTCACCCTGACCGAGCAGGGACAGGCCAGCGCAGCGCTGCGCGAGCACAGCACCTTCCTCGTGCCGCGCTGAGGAGGCTTGCACGATGGCCACCAAGCGCTTCCCGATCCGTCCGGCGCATCCCGAGCGCAACTGCTGGGGCTGCGACCGCTACTGCGCTTCCGACGCCATGCTGTGCGGCAACGGCTCGGAGCGTACCCAGCACCCGGTCGAGTTGTTCGGCGAAGACTGGAACGCCGACGCGCCGCCGGCCGACGAGGGCGAGGCGGCCGCCGCGGCGCAGCAAAGCTGAGGGGCTCAGCCCTTCGAGGGCACCGGCGTGCCCACCGGCTGGTTGCCGCCGGCCGGCGCGACGGCCGGAGCACGCATCACGCGCGTCTTGCCGCCGGTGGTGACGAGGATCACCGCGTCACCCGGGTTGAAGCTCTCGCTGCCCTTGGCCTGCACGATGGCGCGGCGCTCGCCGTTGCGCAGCTGCACCAGGATCTCGAAGGCATCCTCGCGCGTGCCGGCACGCTCGATGGCGTTGCCGACCACCGCACCGGCGACTGCGCCGATCACGCCGACGGCGATGGCCTCGCGGCTGCCGCCGACCGAGGAGCCGGCCACGCCGCCGATGACGGCGCCCGAGGTGCCGCCGATGCCGCTCTGGCTGCCGTCGACGACCACCGGGCGCACCGTCAGCACGGTGGCGTCCTGCACCTGCGACAGGCGCTGCGCGTCGTAGCGCTGCACGACGTCGGGGTTGGAGGTGGCACAGGCCGCCAGCGAGGCGATCGCGGCGGCGAGAAGCAGCTTCTTCATCATGGAGAACTCCGGGAGATACAGGCAGCGAAACGCCTGCTCGGGCGTGCGCGTTGACCGGTGGGTGTCACTCTACGCCCGGCAGTTCCGCGCCGGGATGTAAAGAAGCTTGTCCTCAGGCATGCAGGCGGCTGCTGCGCGGCACGCTGGCGAGCAGGAACTCCATCTGGTCAGCCAGGATGCGCCGGCCGCGCAGGATCATGTCCTCGTGCAGGCTGGGCACGTAGGGCAGGTAGAGCAGGCCCATGTGGGCTTCTTCGGGCAGGCGGTTGCCCTTGCGGCCGTTGCAGGGCCGGCAGGCGGTGATGCAGTTCATCCAGCTGTCCAGCCCGCCGCGCGAGGTCGGCACGATGTGCTCGCGCGTCAGCTCGTCGAGGTGCAGGTGGTGGCCGCAGTAGGCGCAGACCTGGCGGTCGCGGGCGAACAGCTTGGGGTTGGACAGCGCCGGCGTCTGGCGCCAGGCCTTGCTCGGGATCGCGCCGCGCACGGCGATGATGGGATGCACCTCGATGCGGCTCTGCAGCCCGGTGCGGCGCTGCACGCCGCCGCGCAGCACGTAGAAGGTGTCGCCCAGCGTCCAGGCCACGCCATCGCTGGCGTAGAGGACGGCGGCCTCCTTGGCCGAGATCCACGCCTGCGGTCTTCCGGAAACGTCGAGTTGCAACACTTCCATGGCCCGTCGAGCGTAGCGCATCCGCGGCGTTCCGCTCAAGTCACGGGCATGACGGGGCGGCTCTAGGGGCGAATGCCTAGAAATTCCGCAGGGCTGTTGGGCGCGCCGGCGCGGTTTTCTGCAGAATAGAACGATCGTTCGTTTTATCGCCCCGCCTCCCCGATGGCCGAGACACCGATTCCCGCTCGAACGCTGCACAAGGGCCAGCAGACCCGCGCCACCATCCTGGACGCGGCGCTGACGCTGGCTGCGCACATGGGCCTGGAGGGGTTGTCGATCGGCGCGCTCGCCGAGGTGACGGGCATGAGCAAGTCGGGCGTCTTCGCCCACTTCGGCTCGCGCGACGAGTTGCAGATCGCGGTGGTGCGCGAGTACCACCACAAGTTCGAGGAAGAGGTCTTCTACCCGGCGCTGCGCGAGGCGCGCGGCCTGCCGCGCCTGCGCGCGCTGTTCGAGAACTGGGTGCGCCGCGTCGCGGTGGAGATCGACTCGGGCTGCATCTACATCAGCGGCGCGGTCGAGTTCGACGACCGGCCCGGCCCGGTGCGCGATGCGCTGGTCACCATGGTGCAGACCTGGCAGGACGCCCTCGAGCGTGCCATCCGCATGGGCGTCGAGGCGGGCCACCTCAAGCCCGACACCGACCCGGCGCAGATGCTGTTCGAGGTGCACGGCCTGATCCTCGCGCTGCACCACGACGCCCGCTTCATGCGCCACCCCGGCGCGGTCGAGCGCGCCCGGATCGCTTTCCTGCGCGTGCTCGAGAACTACGCCGTGCCCGGCGTGCTCGAAGACAAATCCCCCGCCCGCAAGCGCGCCGCCAGTGCGCGCGCGGTGCGTTCCTGAATCCCCGTCCCTGGAGAGTCGAGCCCATGCCCACCTACACCCCGCCCCTGCGCGACATGCGCTTCGTCCTGCACGAGGTGCTCAACGTCGTCGACGAGTTGAAGCTGCTGCCGGCCCATGCCGACATCGACGCCGACACGATCAACGCGGTGCTGGAGGAAGGCGGCAAGTTCGCCGCCGAGGTGATCGCGCCGCTCAACCAGAGCGGCGACGCCGAGGGCTGCACGCTCGACAAGGCGACGCACGAGGTCAAGGCGCCCAAGGGCTTCAAGGAGGCCTACGCCAAGTATGTCGAGGGCGGCTGGCCGGCGCTGAGCTGCGATCCGGCCTACGGCGGCCAGGGCCTGCCGCACGTGGTGAACCAGAGCTTCTACGAGATGCTCAACTCCTCCAACCAGGCCTGGACCATGTACCCGGGCCTGTCGCACGGCGCCTACGAGGCCCTGCACGCGCACGGCTCGGCCGAGCAGAAGGCGCTGTACCTGCCCAAGCTGACCAGCGGCCACTGGACCGGCACCATGTGCCTGACCGAGCCGCATTGCGGCACCGATCTCGGCCTGCTGCGCACCAAGGCCGAGCCGCAGGCCGACGGCAGCTACAAGATCACCGGCCAGAAGATCTTCATCTCCGCCGGCGAACACGACCTGGCCGAGAACATCGTGCACCTGGTGCTGGCGCGCCTGCCGGACGCGCCGGCCGGCAGCAAGGGCATCTCGTTGTTCGTGGTGCCCAAGTTTCTGCCGAATGCCGACGGCTCGATCGGCGCGCGCAACGGCGTGTTCTGCGCCGCGCTCGAGCACAAGATGGGCATCCACGCCAACGCCACCGCGCAGATCGTGCTCGAGGGCGCGATCGGCACGCTGGTGGGCGAGCCCAACAAGGGCCTGCAGGCGATGTTCGTGATGATGAACGCCGCGCGCTTGGGCGTGGGCATGCAGTCGCTCGGCCTGACCGAAGTGGCCTACCAGAACGCGGTGGCCTATGCGAAGGACCGCATCCAGATGCGTGCGCTGTCGGGCCCCAAGAACCCCGACAAGCCGGCCGACGCCATCATCGTGCATCCCGACGTGCGCAAGATGCTGCTGACCGCGCGCGCCTATGCCGAGGGCGGCCGCGCGCTGGCGATGTGGACCACGCTGATGCTCGACAAGGAACTCGGCAGCGACGACGAGGACGAGCGCAAGGAATGCGCGGATCTCGTTGCGCTGGTCACGCCCATCGTCAAGGCCTTCTTCACCGACAACGCCTGGATCGCCACCTCGCACTGCATGCAGGTGTTCGGCGGCCACGGCTACATCCGCGAATGGGGCATGGAGCAGTTCGTGCGCGATGCGCGCATCAACATGATCTACGAGGGCACCAACACCATCCAGTCGCTCGACCTGCTGGGCCGCAAGGTGCTGGGCGACAACGGCAAGAAGCTGAAGAAGTTCGGCAAGCTGGTGCAGGAATTCGTCGAGGACGAGGGCACCAACGAGGCGATGCAGGAGTTCGTGAACCCGCTGGCGGACCTGGGCGACAAGGTCACCAAGCTGACCACCGAGATCGGCATGAAGGCGATGGGCAATGCCGACGAGGTGGGCGCCGCCGCGGTCGACTACCTGCGCGTCTGCGGCCACCTGGTGTTCGCCTACTTCTGGGCGCGCATGGCCAAGGTGGCGCTGGCCAAGCAGGACAGCGGCGACCCGTTCTACACCGCCAAGCTGGCGACGGCGCGCTTCTACTACGCCAAGCTGCTGCCCGAAACGGCCAGCCTGATCCGCAGCTGCCGCGCCGGCCTGGCGCCGCTGATGGCGATGGACGAGGCGCTGTTCTGATCATGAAGCGCCTCACCTTTCTCATCGCCGCGTTCGCCCTGCACGCGGCCGCGCTGGCCCAGGCCACGCCGGTGGGTCTGTGGAAGACCATCGACGACGAGACCAAGACCGAGAAGTCGCTGGTGCGCATCGTCGAGGCCGGCGGCGTGCTCGGCGGCAAGATCGAGAAGCTGCTCGATCCGGCCAAGCAGAACGACGTCTGCGACAAGTGCAGCGACGAGCGCAAGGGCAAGCCCATCGTGGGCCTGAGCATCATCCGCAACGCCAAGCAGGATGGCGAGGACAAGTCGGTCTGGACCGGCGGCGAGATCCTCGACCCCAACAACGGCAAGACCTACCGCCTGCGGCTCAAGCCGCTGGACGGCGGCAAGCAGCTGGAGGTGCGCGGCTACATCGGCCCGTTCTTCCGCAACCAGACCTGGATCCGAGTGGAGTGAGCAACATGAATCGATTCAACGTTCGCAAGGTGGCCGTGCTCGGCGCCGGTGTGATGGGCGCGCAGATCGCGGCGCATCTGGTCAACGTCAAGGTGCCGGTCGTGCTGTTCGACCTGCCCGCCAAGGAAGGGCCGAAGAACGGCATCGTCACCAAGGCCATCGACGCCCTGAAGAAGCTCAAGCCGGCGCCGCTGGGCATTCCCGAGGACGCCGCGCTCATCGAGCAGGCCAACTACGAGGAGCACCTCGACAAGCTCAAGGAATGCGACCTCATCATCGAGGCCATCGCCGAGCGCATGGACTGGAAGCTCGATCTGTACAAGCGCATCGCCCCGGCGGTGGCGCCGCACGCGATCGTCGCCTCCAACACCTCGGGCCTGTCGATCACCAAGCTCGCCGAGGCGCTGCCGGAAGAGATCAAGCCGCGCTTCTGCGGCATCCACTTCTTCAACCCGCCGCGCTACATGGCGCTGGTCGAGCTGATCCCGACGCCGACGACGAAGCCGGAGATCCTCGACCAGCTCGAGAGCTTCGTGACGAGCGCGGTCGGCAAGAGCGTGGTGCGCGCCAAGGACACGCCCAACTTCATCGCCAACCGCGTCGGCATCGCCGGCATGCTGGCGACCATCAAGGAAGCCGAGGCCTTCGGCCTGAGCTACGACGTCGTCGACGACCTGACCGGCAAGAAGCTCGGCCGCGCGTCCAGCGGCACCTTCCGCACCGCCGACGTGGTGGGCCTGGACACCATGGCGCACGTCATCCGGACGCTGCAGGACAACCTGGGGGATGACAAGGCTACGCCGGACCCCTTCTTCCCCATCTACGGCACGCCGCCGGTGCTGGCCAAGCTGATCGAGCAGGGCGCGCTGGGCCAGAAGAGCGGCGCGGGCTTCTACAAGAAGGTCGGCAAGGACATCCTGCGCCTGGATCCGGCCAAGGCCGACTACGTGCCCGCCGGCGGCAAGGCCGAGCCCATCGTCGAGCGCATGCTCAAGAAGGCGCCGGCCGAGCGCTTGAAGCTGCTGCGTGAATCCACGAACCCGCAGGCGCAGTTCCTGTGGGCCATCCTGCGCGACGGCTTCCACTACGCCGCGGTGCACCTGGCCGACATCGCCGACTGCGCGCGCGACGTCGACTTCGCGATGCGCTGGGGCTTCGGCGTGCAGCAAGGCCCGTTCGAGCTGTGGCAGCAGGCCGGCTGGAAGCAGGTGGCCGAATGGGTGAAGGCCGACATCGACGCCGGCAAGGCGCTGTGCAAGGCGCCGCTGCCGGCCTGGGTGTTCGACGGCCGCGATGGCGTGCACACCGCCGAAGGCTCGTGGAGCCCGAAGCAGGGCAAGTACATCCCGCGCCCGGCGCTCGCCGTGTACCAGCGCCAGCATTTCCCCGAGAACGTCGCCGGCTCCGGCGCGGTGGCGCCGCTCGCGGCCGGCACCGAGGTGTTCAAGAACGAGGAAGTGCGCGTCTGGACGCTGGACGGCGAGGTGCTCATCGCCAGCATCACCGCCAAGCTGCACCTCATCAGCCCGACCGTGGCCGAGGGCCTGCAGACCGCGCTGGAGAAGGCCGAGGCCGGCTACAAGGGCCTGGTGATCTGGTCGCCGGACGATGTGTTCTCGGCCGGCGCCAACCTCGAGGCGCTGATGCCGGTATTCATGAAGAGCGGCGCCAAGGGCATCGCGCCGGAGCTGAAGAAGTTCCAGGACTTCATGCTGCGCGTCCGTTACGCCCAGGTTCCTGTCATCAGCGCCATCCGCGGCATCGCGCTGGGCGGTGGTTGCGAGCTCGCCGTCTATTCGAGCAAGCGTGTGGCGGCGATGGAGTCGTACATGGGCCTGGTGGAAGTCGGCGTGGGCCTGGTGCCGGGTGCCGGCGGCCTGACCTACATCGCGCGCCGCGCTGCCGAGATGGCCGCCGCGGGCAACGCGAATGCCGACATCTTCAAGTTCCTCACCGACGGCTTCACCAATGCCGCGATGGCCAAGGTGGGCACCAGCGCGATCGAGTCGCGCAAGCTCGGCTACCTGCTGTGGAGCGACGTGATCGTGCCGAACAAGGACGAACTGCTCTACGTGGCGACGCAGCAGGCCAAGGCGATGTTCGACAGCGGCTACCGCGCGCCGGCCAAGTCGGTGATCCCCGTGGCCGGCCGCAGCGCCATCGCCACCATCAAGGGCCAACTCGCCAATATGCGCGACGGCGGCTTCATCAGCGCGCACGACTTCCACATCAGCGCGCTGATCGCCGACGTGGTGTGCGGCGGCGAGGTCGAGGCCGGCTCGCTGGTGAGCGAGGAATACCTGATGTCGCTCGAGCGCAAGCACTTCTGCGCGCTGCTCGAGAACCCGAAGTCGCAAGAGCGAATCATGGGCATGCTGCAGACCGGCAAGCCGGTGCGCAACTGATCACGGCAACGACAAGGAGATTCACATGACCAAGCAAGTGCAAGACGCCTACATCGTTGCCGCCACCCGCACGCCGATCGGCAAGTCGGGCCGGGGCTATTTCAAGAACACCCGGCCGGACGACCTGCTGGTCGCCGCGGTGCAGGGCGCGCTCAGGCAGGTGCCGACGCTGGACCCGAAGGCGATCGAGGACGCCATCATCGGCTGCTCGTTCCCGGAAGGGGAGCAGGGCACCAACATGGCGCGCGTCGCCATGCTGCTGGCGGGGCTGCCCAACACCGTCGGCGGCGTCACCGTCAACCGCTTCTGTGCCTCGGGCCTGACCGCGCTGCAGATGGCGGCCGATCGCATCCGCGTCGGCGAGGCCGACGTGATGATCGCCGGCGGCGCCGAGTCGATGAGCATGGTGCCCATGGGCGGCAACAAGCCCTCGTTCAACCCGGCGATCTTCGCCAAGGACGAGAACGTCGGCATCGCCTACGGCATGGGCCTGACCGCCGAGAAGGTGGCAGCGCAGTGGAAGGTCACGCGCGAGGCGCAGGACGCTTTCGCGCTGGCCTCGCACCAGAAGGCGCTGGCCGCGATGGCGGCCGGCGAGTTCGCCGACGAGATGACGCCGGTGGAAATCGTCGAGCGCTTCCCGAACCTGGCCACGGGTGAGGTGAGCATCAAGACGCGCACCGTCAACCTCGACGAAGGCGCGCGCCCCGACACCTCGCTGGAGGGTCTCGCCAAGCTCAAGCCGGTATTCGCCGCCAAGGGCAGCGTCACCGCCGGCAACAGCTCGCAGACCAGCGACGGCGCCGGTGCGCTGATCCTCGCCTCCGAGAAGGCCGTCAAGCAGTTCGACTTGAAGCCGCTCGCTCGTTTCGTCAGCTTCGCGGCGCGCGGCGTGCCGCCCGAGATCATGGGCATCGGCCCGATCGAGGCGATTCCTGCGGCGCTGCGCGCGGCCGGACTGAAGCTCGACGACCTGGGCTGGATCGAGCTGAACGAAGCCTTCGCCGCGCAGGCGCTGGCGGTGATCAACAGCGTCGGCCTGGATGCCGCCAAGGTCAATCCGATGGGCGGCGCGATCGCGCTCGGCCACCCGCTGGGCGCCACCGGCGCGATCCGCGCGGCGACCGTGGTGCATGCGCTGCGCCGCCGCAACCTGAAGTACGGCATGGTCACGATGTGCGTGGGCATGGGGCAGGGCGCCGCAGGCATCATCGAGCGCGTCTGAGCGCGGCGGCGCCATGAACGCCACCACGCTCGCCGCGGCCGACGGCACGCCGCTGGCGGTTCGCTTCTTCGCGCCCGACGACGGCACGCCGCAGCGCGGCGCGGTGCTGATCGGCGGCGCGATGGGCGTGCGGCAGGACTACTACCGCCCGTTCGCCGAGTGGCTGGCGCGGCAGGGCTTCGTGGTCGCCAGCTTCGACTACCGCGGCATGGGCGAATCGCGCCCGGCCGGCGCTTCGCTGCGTGAGGTGGATGTCGACCTGTTCGACTGGGCGGCCGACACGGACACGGTGATCGAGGCGCTGGCCGAACGCGCCGGCGGCCTGCCCATCGTGCTGATCGGCCACAGCCTGGGCGCGCAGCTGCCCGGCCTGCTGCGCCATCGCGACCGCCTCGCCGGCCTGCTCTCGGTGGCCGCGGGCAGCGGCTACTGGCGCGACAACGCGCCGCAGCTGCGCCGCTACGTGCTGTATTTC
>WBZV01000113.1_pt2 | contig 11998 bp, 9 predicted proteins | sample 5204221 | NCBI WGS metagenome assembly WBZV01 (sample SAMN12344360, study PRJNA552823) | activated sludge metagenome | biome: Activated sludge suspended growth; feature: Nitrification reactor; material: Wastewater; isolation source: activated sludge from nitrification reactor of wastewater treatment...
CATGATAGGACCACCAATCTCCCACTCTGGCAAAAAGGCTGTTCACCGGCTGGGCCCAATCGGTCCCCCGCTGAAGCTGGAAAATGTATAAAAACCCATACAAGGCGCCTCCAAGGTGCGCCAAATGTCCGCCAGTATTGCTGCTATTGGCGATGCTGATCAGGTCGAGAAAGATCAAAACGGCGACGATGTATTTAAGTTTGACGTCCCCGATAAACAGCAGCCGCATGACGTAATCCGGCGCTATTGCACCGGCGGCCGTCACGATAGCCATAACCGCCGCTGAGGCGCCAAGCGCGTAATGGCCTTTGAGCCCAAAAAAATTAGCTGACAGGAAATAAATAAGCGCACCGGTCAACCCGCCCATCAGGTACATGGGCAAAATGCGTTGGTTGCCGATGAAATCCCCTACGATCCGGCCGAACCAATATAGGTAGAGCATATTCGCCAGAATATGAAGGAAATCAATATGCAAAAACATATGGGAAAAAACCGTCCACGGCCTCGTCAAAACGAGCCAGCCATTGGCATTAATGCTCAGGTATTCTACGAGAGTATAGAACAGCGGGTCCGGTTTGGCGCCGTTCGCCAGGAACAAGACCAAACGAACGATATGGATCGCGACAAAAAAACCGGAGTTGATAATGATCAGCCTGGAAACCATATTCCCATAACTAAACTCCCGCTTTACATCATCCCAAATCGATTGAAACATCTATACCCATTTAATTCGGTTTCAAAAATAGCGTCTTCAGCATGGAAGTTCAAGAGCCAGGGACTCGTTTTGTTCCTTCGTTTTTACCATCTTCCCTGGAATTTTCTCCAATACATCACTAAAATAAAACCAAAAAAGGCACCTCCCACATGCGCAAAGTGCGCAATGCCGGGCATGACGTTCTGGAGTCCAAAAAACAATTCCAGGCCGGCGTATAGAAGCACGAAATACTTGGCCTTCATCGCTACCGGGGGGAATAACATTTGGATGACGTTGTTCGGAAAAGAAAGCCCATACCCTGCGAGCAAACCAAAAACCGCCCCGGAAGCCCCCACCATAGGAATATCGGCTACCCCCGGAGGGATAGCGCCCGTTCTCATCTCGATATACTGCACCAGAATATGCAGGAAAAGCGCCCCAAAACCTGCAAAAAAGTAGTAAAACAAAAACCGCTTTGCCCCCCAGTAAACTTCCAATGGCGAGCCAAACATATACAAGGCAAACATGTTGAAAAACAGGTGAGAAAACCCGCCATGCATAAACATGTGGGTCACGATTTGGTAAGGTTCAAAAAAACGGGAAGTGGGAAAATACACTGCCAGCCGGAGCGCAATCTCCGGGCTTAGCAAGCTCGTTCCAAAAAACATCATCACATTGATGATCAACAAATGCCGTACGACGTCGGTAATTCGAAACATAATCAGGAGCGCTTATTTGGAGAATCGTTTTTCAAGGTCTTCCAGATCGTAGGTTACAAAACATTTCCGCCCAAAAGGGTTAGCGTAAGGGTTCTCACAAGCAAACAGCCTGTCTATGAGGGACTGCATTTCTCCTTCGGTCAAATGCTGCCCCCGTTTAATCGCCGCGCTGCGCGCCATGGAACAGGCAAGGTTTTTGGCCAAATCCAGTTGAAGCGCCAATCCGCTTTTGTATTGCTCCAGCACCTGTTCTACCAATTTAAGTTCATCCTGCTGACCTGCCATCTCTGCCGGAACACCATGGATCACGAACGTGTGCTGCCCAAATTCCTGAATATCAAACCCCAGTACGTTAACCTCTTCAAGTATGGCCTTCAGCATCAGGCTATCCTGGGGAGCCAGATGCAGGGTTTTAGGAAAAAGTTGACGCTGAGTGACGCCGCTGCCTTGTTTGAGCACGGCTTGATACTTTTCAAAAAGGATCCGCTCGTGGGCGGCCTGCTGATCAATCAGAATAAAGCCCGATTTGATCTGACTCAGTATATATGTTCCGTGTACCTGTACCGGTATCTTCTGCACTTTTTGAAAGCCCTCCGAAAGCGGCTCCTGGTTGTTCTCTGCATCCCAACTGCTCTGCAAAGTAACCGGGGCTACATCCTCCTGGTCTTGTTCTGTGCGTCCGCCAAGCCCTGCGTATAGCGACGTCCAGTTGGACAAGTTTTCCTGCCGGCGCATCCGGGCCTCGCGGTCGGAAGAGTCGTCAGGGTTCCATAATTCCCCCGGAGAATCCGCCCTGCCCCGGGAAATGACTTCTCCACCGCCTACGAAAGCAATGGGAGGAAGATTAAAGGTATTTTCCTGTTCAAAATCCAGGCTGGGCATTACCCCGTATTTTCCTAACGCATGCCGCACAGCTACCCGAAGGTAGTTGTAAACCAGCCGCTCGTCGTCAAATTTAATCTCTTGTTTAGTAGGATGCACATTAACATCGATCATGGAGGGATCTATATCGATGAACACCACGTAGAGCGGGAAGCTGTCCTTGGGGAGCAAATCCTCATAGGCGGCCATTACCGCATGGTTAAGGTAACTGCTCCGTATGAACCGGCCGTTGACAAAGAACATCTGCTCTCCGCGGGTTTTCTTGGCAAACTCCGGTTTCCCGATAAATCCGCGGATCTTCGCAATATCGGTCTCTTCTCCCAGCGGTACCAGGCGTTTGTTGGCCTGCATCCCAAATACGCTGATCAAGCGTTGCCGAAGGCTACCCGGCGGTAAGTGGAACAACTCGGTGTTATTATGGTGGGCCACAAACTGGATATCGGGATTAGCGATGGCAATCCGCTGAAATTCATCCAGAACATGGCGCAACTCCACGGTATCCGATTTCATGAAATTCTTTCTGGCCGGAATAGTGTAAAACAGGTTCCGAACAGCAATGCTGGTGCCGGGGGCCGTTTGGCAAGGCTCCTGGACTTTCACGGCAGAATCTTCCACAACGAGCCGCGTACCTACTTCTTCCGCATATAGCCGGGTTTTCATTTCAACCTGAGCCACAGCGGCGATGGAAGCCAGAGCTTCTCCCCGGAAACCCATGGTACGGATGGCAAAAAGGTCTTCCGCCGCCCGGATCTTTGACGTAGCATGGCGTTCAAAAGACATACGGGCATCGGTGGGCGACATGCCGCACCCGTTGTCTATGACCTGCACCAAGCTCTTGCCCGCGTCTTTCAGGATGAGCTTGATTTGGGTGCTTCCGGCATCCACCGCATTCTCCATCAATTCCTTGACTATCGAAGCAGGCCGTTGAACGACCTCTCCCGCGGCAATTTGGTTGGCAATAGCGTCGGGTAGCAGCTGAATAATATCAGCCATATGGAATAGTCCTTTTGTTGATAGTTCTGAGTTATGATTCGTTATTTTTCAGATCCCTTCCTGACTCCGTTCCAGGACGTTGACAATACGCGGTAAATATTGCGTAAGAAGGATATAACTCACCCCCAGCAGAACCAGAACGATGGCGATCAGCCGCACATTAGTCCGGATGACCTGGGTTCGCATCGCTGAATAATCCCGTTTGTAGGAAGTCCTCATGCCTGCCCGGATGCGCTCTCCCATACCCTCAATTCCTTTCTCCTTTGCCTCGCGGATCTTGCGGATTCGCTCTTCCAATTCTTCCTTCTTTGGATCCCAATACCGGGGCTTGTACTCGTAGTTTTTATGCTTGGGTACCTGAAACAACCTGATCAACGCCATAATTCGCTCAATTTGAGTGGTACAAAGTTAACATTTATTTTAAGAACATTTTTCCCTGGCATAAGATGCGCTGACAGGTCATTTTTGTTGGAACGGCCTTATGCGAAAGGTCTTAAACTCGTGTTAAAATCCAGACCTGTGCCAACCTGAATGTCGGCTTGGGATTTCTATACAGCATGCAAATCGTCGGCAAATCGAATACAAACTTCGAAATAGACAGGCCGTTTAGCCCGGTTTTTTCTTTTTTTGGTTATTATTTGAAAACAACCTTTTCCTATGCCAGTCTTTACATCTAGTTCCACCCCATTTTCCAGGTTTTTTTTGGTTTGTGCCCTGATGGTGTTTCCTTTCGTTTTGTTCGCCAACGGAGTAAAGGGTAAAGTGCTGGACGAGAATGGAAAACCGTTGCCCTTCGCCACGATTTTCGTCAAAGAAACTGGTAGCGGCGCAGTAACCAACGGGGAAGGCGATTACGAAATCCGTCTGGAGACAGGAACATATGAATTGATTTTTCAGTTTCTTGGCTACCGTACGGAAACCAGGAACATTACGGTTAGTTCCGGTTGGCAAACCCTGGATGTCCGCCTTCAGGTGCAGCCTATCGAACTCAAAATGGCAGGCATTAACCTCGGCGGCGAAGATCCGGCATATACTGTCATGCGCAAAGCAATTGCCAAAGCAGGCTACCACCGCCAACAACTCGACAGCTATTCTGCGCAGGTGTATGTCAAGGGGTCCGGGCGGCTGATCAACGCGCCATTCTACCTTAGAAAAACCCTTAAAAAAGAGGGGATCGACAGCACCAAAGCGTTTACAAGCGAATCTGTAAGCCTCATTGAATACAAACGGCCTTCGACATTTAAGGAAAAGGTGATCTCTATCCGTACCCAGGGCGACGACTACAACACCGACCCTATGCCCTATATCAACGGAAGCTTTTACGAACCCAAAGTGGCGGAAGCCATCTCCCCACTTTCTCCCAAGGCCTTTGGGTATTATCGCTTTAAATTGGAATCATTTTTTGTCGACCGGGGTTTTGGGGTTAACAAGATCAAGGTCACTCCCCGAAGCCAGGGCGAGAACCTATTTGAAGGCTACCTCTATATCGTAGAAGATTACTGGTCGATCTACAGCTTGTCGCTGTCTACATACAAATTCGGTATCCGGTTCGATATGGATCAGGTCTATTCCCCGATTCAAAACGAGGCCTGGCTGCCAGTCAGTCACAAATTCAAAGTCTTTGGAAAGTTGGTGGGCTTTTCGTTTGAGTTCAATTACCTCGCGACTGCCTCCAAATACCAAATCACCCTTAACCCCGACCTGCCCAAGGAGTTTGACGTAATCGACGAACGGGTAGAAAAAGAACTCGCTGAAGAAGCCCGTCAGCAGCAAAAAGCTATGTCTCCCAGCGCGTCCCCTATGGAGCGGCTGTCTTCCGGGCAGGAACTGACCCGCAAGGAACTCCGGAAAATCCTTAACGAGTACGAGAAAGAAGAAATCAAACAGGAAGAAACTCCGGAAATTGCCGTTACGACATCTACAACCATTGATTCCCTGGCCCGGAAGCGCGACTCTCTGTATTGGGAACTCATCCGGCCGGTTCCGCTAAGCGAACAGGAAATAAAAGGATACCGCTTTACGGACAGTGTTAACCTCAAAGAGGTTGAAAAAAGAGACAGCGCAAAAGCGCAAACGACCCTCACCATTTCCTCCAATGGGGAAGAAGTAAATGTGTCCACCTCAACTACATCCAAAAGCTTCAAGCCACAGAGTTTGGTTACCGGCGCAACCTACCAATTCAACAAAAAGCATCAATTTAGTTACGGCAACCTCTTTTTTAACAGCACGTTCAACCCGGTCGAGGGATTTGCAGTCAGCGACAACATCTCTTACCGGTACCGTGCCCCCAAGTCCTTTGGCGCCACCCTGACGCCAAGGTATTCCTTTGCCAGGGCACGGTTCAGCGCTAAAGGCGCCCTCTTTTTTCAGCCTGCTAATACGGCAGCCAAAGAAGCGCGCTGGGAGTTGGAAGGAGGAAGGTATACGTTCCAGTTTAATCCGGACAACCCACTCAACGAATGGCTGAGTGCCTATCTCAATCTGGTGGAGGAGCGAAATTACATCCGGCTCTACGAAAAAGAGTTCATCCGCCTGGATTACCGGCATAAAAAAGCTTCTGACTGGGAATTCAACGCTGGGTTTGAATGGGCTAACCGGGCACACCTCCGGGCGCGCACCACACAAACCTGGTTCCCGAGAGAAAACCGCGACTATGGCGACAATACGCCTCTAGCGGAAGAAGCTGTTCTCCCTTTGCCGACCAGAGAAAAAGCAGCGGTTTTGTCGCTGCAGTTTGAAATACGTCCCTGGCAGAAATACCAGAAACGGAACAACTGGACAAGCGCAATAGAACACTCGTCGCCGACCTTGGGGATACGCTACCGCAAAGGGATCGAAGGCTTAGGAGAGAGTGCCTCCAATTTCGACTTCCTCGAAACCGAATTCCGCCATGCCTTTCGGGTTGGCGCTTCCGGATTGCTGGATTTGAAACTCAATACCGGCATTTTCCTGAACAAGCGCTATGTGGGGTTTGCTGATTTCAAACACTTCCCCGGAAACCAGATAGGAGTAGTCACCAATGACCCCGTCTCAACATACCGGTTACTGGATTATTACCGGTACAGCACCGCCGACAAATACCTCAGCGCCTTTGCGCACAACCAGTTCCGCAAGTTATTGCTCACCCAAATCCGGCCGGTTTGGGTAGCCGGACTGAAAGAAAATCTTTTTGTAAATTATTTAGCTACCCCGCATGCCACCAATTATGTGGAAATCGGATATGGCGTCGACAACATTTTCCGGTTCTTCCGGTTGGAAACAGCAGTTTCTTTTGAAGGTGGAAAATATCAGGATTTCGGCGTCTTTCTCGGTATTGCATCCAATCTGGACAATTTAGGCAGGCTGTTCGGCAACTGACCGCATCAATAAAACTTTCTTCGTAAACCGCACGAGGAATTAGGTGTTTCTGGCGCAGGATTCGGTATATTTGTGCCTTAATCCGGCATCAATCACCATTCATGAGCGAAGATATCAAGCACGAATGCGGAGTCGCACTAATCCGCTTGTTGAAGCCATTAGAATACTATCAGGAAAAGTACGGGTCGGCGCTCTTTGGCCTGCAAAAACTTCGTCTGTTGATGCAAAAGCAGCGCAACCGCGGGCAAGACGGCGCCGGAATGGCCACCATCAAACTCGACCCTGGCCCGGGGACCCGTTATATCAGCCGGAAACGGAGCGTTGCCCCCAATTATCTCGACGACCTGTTCGACCAGATCTGGAAACATTTCGAAGACCTTCCCGAAGAAAAGCTCCAGGATCCTGCCTGGTTAAAAGAGAATAAACCCTATACCGGCGAACTGCTTCTTGGCCACCTGCGTTACGGAACTCACGGGGACAACTCCATCGAAACATGCCATCCCTTTCTGAGGCAAAATAACTGGATCAACCGCAACCTCATCCTCGCCGGCAACTTCAACCTTACCAATGTCGATGAACTTTTTCAAGAGTTAATCGAACTTGGGCAATACCCAAAAGAGAAATCCGATACCGTCACCGTCCTCGAAAAAATCGGTCATTTTCTCGACGACGAGGTCCAACGCCTGCACACCTGGTATAAACCGGAGGGATACTCCAACGTCGAGATCAACGACCTGATTTTCGACAACCTCGACATCCAGCGCCTGCTGGTTCGTGCCAGCAAAAAATTTGACGGAGGGTATGTCATGTGCGGCCTTATCGGCCACGGAGATGCCTTTGCCATGCGCGACCCCAACGGCATTCGCCCAGCTTTTTACTATCACGACGAAGAAATTGCGGTGGTTGCGTCAGAACGCCCGGCAATCCAATCTGTTTTCAACATCCCCTATCAGCAAGTCAAGGAGCTTTCTCCCGGCCATGCCCTGATCATCAAAAAAAAGGGCGATGTAAAAGAACTCCCCTTCATCGAACCCGGCGCCCGCGCCGCTTGCTCTTTTGAACGGATCTACTTTTCCCGGGGCAACGACCTGGATATTTACCTCGAGCGGAAGAAATTGGGCGAGCAACTGGTCGGTCCTATCCTGAAAGCCATCGACTACGACTTTGAAAACACGGTGTTCTCCTTTGTCCCCAATACTGCCGAAACAGCTTTCTTCGGCATGGTAGAAGGGTTGTACCGCCGTCTCGACGAGATCAAGGAAAAACGCCTGCTCCAACTACTGGACGAAGGCAAGCTCAAACCCAAAAAAATCCAAAAGGTAATGGCTATGAAGCCCAGGATCGAAAAACTGATCCTGAAGGATGCCAAAGTCCGCACCTTTATTGCCGATACGACTTCCCGGGGAAAATTGGTCTCTCACGTGTACGATATCACCTACGGGTTGGTAAAAAACTACGAAGACACGCTGGTTTTGCTCGACGACTCCATTGTTCGCGGAACCACTTTGCGCGATAGCATCATCCAGATCGCCGCCCGGCTCAAGCCTAAAAAGATCATCATTGTATCCTCTGCCCCCCAAATCCGCTATCCCGACTGCTACGGCATCGACATGTCCAAAATGGGCGAATTCGTGGCATTCAAGGCGCTGGTGGAACTCCTGAAAAAGCACGGCAAGGAATATCTTTTGGAGGAAACCTATGTGCGATGTAAGCAGCAAGAACATCTTCCCAAAGAAGAAATCCGGAACGAAGTACAAGCCCTCTACGAAGAATTTTCGTACGAGGAAATATCCCGCCGGATCGCCAAAATCGTAACGCCCAAGGGAATCAAACCGGAAATCGAAGTGATTTATCAATCCATCGAATCCCTGCACAACGCCTGTCCCAATAACAACGGCGACTGGTATTTCTCAGGTAATTACCCCACCCCGGGAGGGAACCGGGTGATCAACCAAGCGTTTATCAACTACATGGAGAAAAAGGACGTCAGGGCATACTGATCATATTTTCCGGAGAAGCCGGCCGGCATTTTCCAGGGTTGCGTCCTGCTTGGCAAAGCAAAGCCGGATGATCCGGTCTTCTCCTGGGCTTTGGTAGAAAACGGAAACCGGGATCGCCGCCACGCCGTATTCTATTGTCATCCGGCGCGCAAACGCCACATCGGGCTCGTCGCTCACTGCGCTGTAGTCGCACAGCAAGAAGTACGTCCCTTCGCAGTTGAAGGGCCTAAGCCGCGTACCTTCCATGGCGTCGAGAAAAAAATCGCGCTTGAAATGATAAAATGCGCCAAGCCCCAAATATTCGTGGGGGTCCTTCATGAAATCTGCCAGCGCATGCTGTATTGGCGTATTAACAGAGAAAACATTGAACTGATGAACTTTCCGGAATTCCGTCATTAAAGGGGCCGGAGCCACGCAATACCCTATTTTCCAGCCCGTTGCATGAAAGGTTTTGCCAAAGGAATACACGGCTATCCCGCGTTCCCTTAGTCCCGGAAACCGGAGAATGCTTTGATGTTCCTGCCCATCGTAGATCAGATGCTCATACACCTCGTCGCTAAGCACCAGGATGTCGGTCCCCTGCAGCAGTTGTTCCAGTTTAAGCAAGTCTTCCTTTTTCAGGACGGTCCCGCTGGGATTGTGAGGAGTATTGATTACGATCATGCGGGTTCTGGAGGAGATCAGGCGTTTGAATTTTTCCCAATCCGGTTTAAAGGCAGGCGCCTCCAACTCATATGCTTTGGCGATGCCGCCCGCCAATTCGATCGATGGGCGGTAGGAATCGTAAGCGGGTTCAAAGAGGATTACTTCGTCGCCAGGATGAACAAATGCAGCAATTGCCGTGAATATCGCCTGCGTACCGCCAGCGGTAATGGTGATTTCCTGACCAGGGTCAAAAGAAGGCCCGTACAACCCGGCGATTTTTTCGCCAATACGCTCCCTGAGCGAAAGAACGCCGGCCATCGGCGCATATTGATGATACCCCTTTTCCAGGTAATGCGCTACCAGGCGGATCAGCCTCTCGGAAGGGGAAAAATCCGGAAAACCTTGGGCCAGATTAATAGCCCCATGTTCTTCCGCAAGAGCGGACATCACCGTAAAAATGGTGGCGCCAACATTGGGCAGTTTTGAAGTAAACAACATAGTATGTTCAGGCAGATTTATGCTTGCTGCCGGTATTTCTGATAAATGATGCCGATTTGGGAAGCCAGTTTCCGGTCTTTTTCCGTCACGATATTCCCGGCATCGTGTGTGCTCAGCTGGATATCCACCCGGTTCCACACGTTAGACCAGGCGGGGTGGTGGTCCATCTTTTCTGCGTAAAGAGCGACCTCCGTCATAAACGCAAAGGCGTCAGTAAACCCGTTGAAAGTGAACGAAGCGCGAAGTTCGTTCTCGGTTTCATTCCACATCACTCTATTTTTTTGCTTACAGAAAACGCCGTTTCCCGAGTTCGTGTTCAAAACCCCAGTCGAATTGGTCCAACTCCAGTAAAGCCGCGGAGAGCAGGTCGATACAATGCGCCACATCCTGTTTATGGGCCATCTCAATGGTTTGGTGAATATGCCGCAAAGGGATGGAAATCGCCCCGGCGATCGCCCCGTTTTTCCCATACCGCTGCACGCCGGCAGTGTCCGTTCCACCGGCTGGAAGAATTTCCAACTGCCATGGAATGCGGTGCTTATCGCCGGTTTGCTTCAAGAAATTGACCATCCGGTAATCAGAGATCACGCTGCCGTCAAGCACTTTGATCGCAGCGCCTTTCCCAAGACGGGTAACTACCTCATGAGCTTGGGCGCCCGGAACATCAAAAGCAATGGTAACGTCCAATCCGAACCCAAAGTCCGGATTAATGCGGTGCGCCGCCGATATTGCGCCCCTCAGGCCGACTTCCTCCTGGACGGTGAACACGCCAAAGGTATCAAACGGAAGCTCCTTTCCCTGAAGCGCGCGGAACGCTTCGAGCAGAATAAACACTGAAACGCGGTTATCCAGCGATTTGCTGTTGACGCAATCTCCTATTTCGATCAGTTCGCGCTCCCGGGTTACGGGGGCGCCGGGAGCCACATAATCCAGCACCTCTTTTTTTTGCATCCCCAAATCGATGAAATAGTCTTCGATTGGCACTACTTTGTTGCGCTCGTCGCCCTTCATCAGGTGGATGGGCTTTGCGCCCATGACCCCGATGAGGTCTTTTTTGCCATGTACGATCACGCGTTGGGAAGTGAGGGTTTTGGGGTCAAATCCTCCCAAGGGATGAAACCGGAGGAAGCCGTCGTCGTCGATATGAGTGACAATAAACCCAATCTCATCCAGATGGGCGGCGATCATGACCCGCTGCCGGGACTTACCCCGCTTCAGGGCGATCACATTGCCCATATTATCCAAACTAACTTCATCCGCCAGCGGAGTGACTTCCCGGATCACTAATTCTCTAATACGCTGTTCAAACCCCGGCGCCCCGGGCGTTTCGCATATCGCTTTCAGGAAAGGAACATTGATCATAGAAAAAAAATAGTTAATGAGGTCAAAAATACGAGTTCTTTGCGAGACCGTTGACAATCAGACCGCTTATCCGTTTCTTTGAGGGCATATTCTGAAATACCTATGTCGCTTCTGAAAAAACTCGCTGGAGAAACTATGGTTTACGGGCTCAGCAGTATTCTGGGCCGGTTGTTAAATTATGTTATCCTTACCCCATACCTCACCCGGGAGTTCACCAACCGCGCAGAATATGGGATCGTTACAGAATTGTACGCCTATATCGCCTTGCTTCTGGTTTTCTTCACCTACCGCATGGAAACCACTTTTTTTCGCTACGGCAACCAAAAGGAACAGGCCGACCGGGCGTTTTCCACCGCCGCGCTGTCGGTGATGATCTCGACGGCGGTACTCGTAGCGCTTTTCGCAGGATTTTCCGGCCCCATTGCTTCTTTACTGGACTATCCGGACCATCCCGAATACATTATCCTGTTCACTCTTATCCTGGCTACCGATGCGCTTAGCGCAATTCCTTTTGCCAGATTACGGCTGGAAAACAGGCCCATGCGGTTTGCGTTGATCCGGCTTGTCAATATTGCCGCTAACATTGCCTTGATCTTCTTTTTTATGGAGGTTTGTCCCTGGTTATTGAAAAGAGGATGGGAAAGCACACGATGGGTTTACAACCCCGGCAACCGGGTGGCCTATGTTTTTCTGGCAAATTTCCTGGCCAGCTTCCTTGCATTTATCATGCTCCTGCCGCTGTTATTCCGGATGGAATGGAAAATGGATATGGGCCTGCTGCGATCGATGCTTCGGTATGCCGCCCCACTTGTTATCGCGGGTTTTGCCGGCGCGATCAATCAGGTTAT
>WBZV01001247.1_pt1 | contig 11997 bp, 6 predicted proteins | sample 5204221 | NCBI WGS metagenome assembly WBZV01 (sample SAMN12344360, study PRJNA552823) | activated sludge metagenome | biome: Activated sludge suspended growth; feature: Nitrification reactor; material: Wastewater; isolation source: activated sludge from nitrification reactor of wastewater treatment...
AGAGCCGGATTCGGCTGCCACTAACCTTGCCGTCACCGGCAGCTCCACCGCTACCGGTTCCGCCGGAGCATACGCGCGGAACTTGGTCGGCAGGTCATTCGGCTCCACCTGGCCGCTTGGCTTGAGAATAGCCAAGCGCTCCATCAGATTAGCCAACTCGCGAACGTTACCGGGCCACGGATAGTGACTCAGGCTACGCAGGGTTGCGATATTCAAACTGACCCGAATGCCTTGCTCGTGAGCAATTCGCTCGGTTAACTCTTCGACCAGCAATGGCAAATCCTCGATGCGTTCGCGCAGGGAAGGCATTTCAATGGGAAAAACGTTTAATCGGTAATAGAGATCCTCGCGAAATGCGCCAGTTTTAATCGACTCTTCGAGATCATGGTGCGTGGCCGCGACGATGCGGACATCGGCCTCCAGGCTGCGGTCGCTACCGACCCGTTCGAAGGTGCGCTCCTGCAATACCCGCAGTAGCTTGACCTGCATGTTCAGCGGCGTGTCACCGATTTCGTCGAGAAACAGGGTACCGCCCCGCGCCAGCTCGAAACGGCCGCGACGCGCTGAAATAGCGCCGGTAAACGATCCTTTTTCGTGACCAAACAGCTCGCTTTCCAAGAGATTGTCGGGAATGGCGCCACAGTTGACTGGGACGAAAGGACCCTGGTTGCGGTTGGAAAAATAATGAACATTGCGAGCCACGACTTCTTTACCGGTGCCGGATTCGCCCAAGACCAGCACAGTGGATTCGGAGGGGGCAACACGCTGGATCAATTCCCGCAACCGGATAATGCTGGGGCTATGTCCGACCAGGCTGCGAAACAGCTCGGTGTTGCGTCGGCCCGATCCGGTCCCGCCTCGACCCTCGCGATGGGTGCTAGCTTGCAGTCTGGATAAGATCTGGCTCAACTGCGCATAGCGGAAGGGATGGACCAAGTGGCCCCCGCAACTGGTTTCCAGCGTCGCCGGCAGGCGAAGAGGCCGGTCGGCTTCCTCGATCAGGATCAGGGTGACGCGGGGTGCCAAGGCGCGAATCGCGTAGAGAATCTCGACGGGTGGGCGGTCGTCATCGCCCTGGCATCCGAGGAACACGCAGCGCAAATGGGTATTGCCTTCGACATGGGCCCGCCAGTTGGAGGATTCGGCCCGCACGACGTGGGGTTCTTCCAGGAACCGCAGCAACAGGCACAATTCGTTAGCCCGTTCAGGTTCATCGTCGAGCACAAGCAAAGTAGTCTTCATCGGTCAATAGTCCCTGGATGGATGAAACGGGGCAACCGGTGAAGAGGTGGAAACCGGCAAATTGGCTCGCATTCGACCCTCTCGCCACGCCCTCGCCGACTATCGGCGCTACGCGCGGACCTCCCACCGTGCCGCGTTTCATCATACTTGGTACCGGCATTGTAACGGAGGTCGAGCGCGCATCAAGATTTTGACGCGACCCATTTCCATCGCGCCCGATGTGGAAACCCAAATTGATTCATTTAAAAACGGAATGATCGTCAGCCTCAACACCGCGAGTTACTCAAAAAATTATATAATATCTTGATATAATTCATATATCTCAACTAGTTCGCCAGACTAGGCAATCAACAGTATTTGCCTGGAATACATTTAACTTTGGGAACTCACTGGATTTCAGCTGGCTGATCGGCAACATCAGGTAATCCCTGTGAGTCAGCGAAACTGACGCTGCCATGATGCGCTAGGGCGAGACGGAAGACTAGCGACATCAGATCTGTCGAAATTTTGGCGGAATCTTCGCTTCGAGGCAACTAAATCAGAACAACACCATTCCGTTTTTTATCAATTACTTCAAATGCATATAATATTGGCTCGATTTATGCTACAATTGGACAAATAAGTTTACATTCAATAGCGCATTATCGATATGAATGTATCCGATACCTTCAATATCTTGAAGAGTCATATCCATGAAAGCCGTCATCCTAGCGGGTGGTCTCGGAACCCGCCTCAGTGAAGAAACCGTGTTTTTTAGACTTCAAGGTCAATTTTAGTTCTTTCGTCCATCTATTAGCGGTTTCGGTATTATGCTCGCCGCTGCTAGGTAGGCAGGTACCATGACTGAGGCAACCAATGCTCTAACTTACATCTAGGATTTATCATGATCGAAAATCAGCATTCCCCACTCTACTTGCAGCATCTTAAGATTTCAGACGTATACATAGGTAAGTCATGTCTAGAAGTTTTCCGAATTTACTATGAGAACAAAAAGGTCCTTCATATAGGTTGTTCTGATTATCCTAATACTAATCCTGCTGATAATTTTCATATCTAGCTTGCTCCATTTTGCTCAGTACTGAATGGATATGATATACACACAGAAACTTATTCTATTTTAGAGCCTCATGTGAAAAATGGACGCTTTCTTGATAGCTTAAATGATTTGGATAATTAACGATAACTAACTCAATAGGTTACCTCGATGAATCAAATTGCCATCATTTTTCCTAAGGATGGTTGGATCTTGCAAAATATGGGCGAACAACTTGTTGCTCGTATTCCTGGTGCAGTTACCTTCCGCCATGATGACCCAACGATCTGGGTGGATGGCGGTCCTTTAGATCAACCTGGCCAAGTAAATTATTTCATCAACTATGCTGTTATGAAGCGATCTACTGCCGGCATCGACGTTGCCCTTTTTACTCATCCCGAAGAGCAGGGCCAATTAGCTGGTCTTTTCTGGAAAATAGCTCAACAAGTAGATATGCCTATTTGCATGACAGAAAAATATGTTGAAAAATTGCTTGTTAGAGGGATTAAGTCAACTTATATCATTCCTGGTGTCGACCCAAAATTTACGCCAAAGCTGTACCTTGCCTTCATCGGACGTTACGGTAGTTACGGTGCTCGTAAGGGGTCCGATCTCATTGATCGCATTTCCCGTCTGCCTTATGTAGAAATTATCGCTACTCAGGGTCAAGTATCTGCTGAGAATTTGCCTTCTATCTATCAATATGTTGATTATACCCTTGTTGCTAGTCGTTACGAGGGGGGTCCCCTGTGCTTGCTTGAGAGTCTCGCCTGTGGTCGCAAAGTTATCATGCCTAAGGATGTTGGCCTCGCGTGCCATTTTTCCGAGCAAATTATTCCCTATGAGGTAGGTAACTATGAGTCTCTTAAAGCAGTAGTTGATAAACTTTTCGAAAAAAAGCGTCGCTTAGCCGAGGCGGTAGCACCTTATACTTGGGATGCATGGGCTGAAAATCATATCCGTCTATTTGCTAAATTGAAAAGAAATATTAGCCCTGAAATACGTGATAATTCAATAGATAAAATATTGAATCCTGAGAGTTGCAAAGTAAAAAATGATCAAGAAATATATAACAGTAAAAGAGAGAATACAATGCAGACGATTGAGAGAAAGCTGCAGCAACTTGAGCAATCGAGTTTTTGTATAAATCATCGTTTAGTCCAAGATAAATCAACACATCTTCCACGTATCAATCTCTATGCTGCCGAGCATGGTCTTAGTGAAATTAATCTACACCTTGGTTGTGGAGGTTTTCACTTAGATGGTTGGATCAATATTGACAATTACGATTTTGATCCTCGTGATAGCAGTCGCCATGGTGCTGCTTATGATATAAAAATGGATATTCGTAATCTTGAAGTTCAATCTAGCAGCGTTAGTAAAATTTTGTTAGTACATGTATTAGAGCATTTTGTTCGCTGGGAAGCTATTGAGTTGCTACAACAATTTTACCGAATACTGAAACCAGGAGGTTCTTTGATTATGGAGCATCCTGATTTTGATGAGTGTATTTATTTTTACCAAAATTGCAAGGAAATAACGAGAACACCTATCGGTGAACTTAATATCGGCTTCACACAGTTTTATGGTAATCAATGGGATAAGATAGATTATGAAACTCACCGTTATGTTTGGACAAAAAATGAAATGAATAATATACTACTTCACATAGGATTTGGCCCAATTGATATAAGTAATCAAGCAAAATTTCATGTTCAAGGGCGCGATATGTTTGTTATCGCAACAAAATCTAAACTTTAGGTTTTATTTATGAGATATGCAAATTAAAAATATAAAAATTACAAATTTTCTATTGGAGATACAAAATGATCAAAAAGCAAATAGCAAATAAATCAAAAAGAGTTGTATATACAGTAATATGTGGAGAATATGAAAAATTAAATGAACAAAATTGCCTAAAAGATGGGGTTGATTATATTTGTTTTACTGATAACCAATTATTAAAATCAAAGTTTTGGGATGTTTGTTACCTTGAATCAATTGATCTAGGACCATCGAGAGAGAGTAGAAGACCAAAATTACTTCCCCATTTATTTTTGTCCGGCTATGATGAGTCAATATATATTGATAATTCGGTAATTTTTAAGGTAAATCCAAAAGATATATTTGATTTGATTTTTGCGCAAAATCAATTCGATTTTGTTTGCCTGAAACATCCATCAAGAAACTGTATTTATGATGAAGCTGAAGTCGTAATTTGCAATAAGATTGATGAAGAACAACGAGTTCGTGAACAAATGAATTATTATCAAAAAAACGGATTTCCTAAACAAGCTGGCTTGATTGCTGGAACCTTTTTGGCTCGCAGACATAATAATCCAGATGTTACCAAAACAATGGAACACTGGTTTAATCAAGTTTTAAGATACTCAAAAAGAGATCAATTATCATTTACTTATTCAGCTTGGCGTAATAATTTTTTGTACTGGACTTTAGATTTAAATTTGCTTGATAATAATATATTTACTTGGCTATCAACAGGGACAACAGATCGCTTACCTTATGGGTTTGATGACGATATTTATTTGTGGTTAAATCCTGATGCGAAGTTATCTAATGAAAGCGCACGTAGCCATTTTTTGAGAGTTGGAAAAAAATCAAATCGACAATATTTTTATCATTATCCTAATGCTTTAAATTGCCTAGCAAATAAGTATAAGTCAGATAAAGGTACTTATTGGTATAATAAGCATTTTTATACTAGAGTTTACGATTATTATCTTAATTTTTATAGAAACAAATCATTTTCGATTTTTGAAATAGGATTACCAAGACACGATGTGCAGGCGACGAATAAAGATTTGCCTTTTAGCGATGCACCTTCTCTACTTATGTGGAAAGACTATTTTCCACACGCTAAAATTTACGGATTTTATATCGCTGATTTTTCTGATTTTAAAGCGGACCGTTGTGTTGTAATCCGTGGAGATCAGTCCAATCGTTTAGATTTAGAAAAAGCTATAAATCAGTTACCAGAACTACCTTTCGTTATTATTGATGATGGAAGTCATGCTTCACATCATCAACAAATATCTTTAGGTTTTCTATTTCAACACCTGCAACCTGGGGGAATTTATTTTATTGAAGATCTTCAATACCAACCTAATAAGCTGGAGATAACTGGAACAAAGAAAACAATTAGTGTTTTAAAAGAACTCAAATTTTATGGGAAAATAAATTCAAGCTTCATTCTTGAGAATGAAGCTCGTTATATTGAAGATAATGTTGATTTTATTGAGTTCTATGACTCAATGGATTATCAAAGCCCTAATTTAGGTGTCGACTCTTTAGTGGTTATAAAAAAGAAAGCAGATATTAAACAGTATGAAACTACAGAGGTTAAAATGAGCGAAATAAAAGTTCAGCAATATGAAACTACAGAAAATGATGTTTATAAAATCGCTACTCAACTGTTCCCAGGTCCTGATTACATGCAATGGCTACGGCATTTTCATGACATTCTTAAACCGAAAAGCTATATCGAAATCGGTGTCGAATCTGGTCGAGCTTTGGCGCTTGCGGCAGCGAACACACGCGCGATTGGAATTGATCCGGCTTTCCAAATAGTACATTCTCTTATTGCATCTACCAATCTTTTCAGAATTACTAGCGATGATTTTTTCGCTAATTTTGATCCTGCGGTTTTATTAGGTGTCGATGTGATCGATTTTGCTTTCATCGATGGTCTACATACTTTTGATCAGGCGTTAAAAGATTTTATTTATATCGAGCATTATGCTGGACCTAAAACGGTTGTTATCTTTCATGATATTTATCCGATCACTAAGGAAACCAGCACCCGTGAGCGCACGACAGTTTTTTGGACAGGCGATACATGGAAAGTAATTCCAGCACTGCGGGCAAGTCGTCCAGATCTCAAAATTTTTACTATTCCAACTTTTCCGAGTGGACTTGGCGTGATAACTAACCTTGATCCAAAATCAACAATTTTAATCGATAATTTTGAGTTTATCCTCAAGGAATGCTTCGCATGGGATTTCGAAGCCATTGATGGTACTCAAAATGAAATACTTAATGTCGTCCCGAATGACCCAGTAATAGTTAGTGAGTTAATCGGTTTCTCAAATCAAAAAAATGATTAATGCTCTTTCCATAAATGGAAGTCATGAAATAATTATTTTTGGAGTTTGAGAAATGACGCTTACCAATCGTTCGGTGCTTATTTCCATTATTATTTGCAGTGTCGATGACGCTAAATTTGCCCGTATCGAACGAAATTATCGTAATCTATTGGTTAATTATTCGTATGAAATCATACGCATTGATGATGCCAAATCACTATGCGAGGGCTACAATCGTGGTATTGCCCGTATCAAGGGTGATTATCTGATTCTATCCCATGACGATATCGAAATCTGGACTATAGATTTTGCGGAGCGGCTGTTTCGGCATCTGGAGCGGTGCGACATCGTTGGTATTGCCGGAACTAATCGGTTGGTAGATACAGAGTGCGATGTCAAGATATGGACGCTTGCTGGTTGGGGAGCGGCGGGTCCGGCGCATGTGTTCGGCCGTGTCGTGTCTACTTGCGAGCAGGGTTATTTGGTTACCAACTATGGTATGCCTGCCGCCTTGGTCGAAGGTATCAAAGCGCTTGATGGTGTGTTCATAGCGCTACGACGACGAGTGGTCGAGGCACTAGAGTTTGATGAGGAAACCTTTGACGGTTTTCATTATTACGATATCGATTTCACTTACCGGGCGCAGCGTATTGGTTTCCAAATTGGCGTTTGTACCGATATCTTGTTGGTGCATGACTCTATCGGTGGCTTCGATGACGAATGGCGAAAATACCGGCGGCGATTTGCCAAAAAATTCAACGGCGATTTGCCTCTTGTCAAAGCGCGAATATGGCAACCCTGCGAGATAATTTTTCCGACCGCTGAAGAGATGGTGTCCCATTGTTTGCAAATGGATTTTGCCACTCGTCGCGAGGAGTACACCAACGCCACGCCGATAGCCCAAAAAGAGAACCGCCTCGTTTCCGAGCAAGCCGCATATCGTCGCTGGTACGAGATGCATCAACCATCTGAAGGCTGGGCTGAGATCGTCGCCGAACGTATGGTCAAACATTGGCGGATCCAGCCGGCCTTTCATCTGGTGGTTTGGTGCGAGCCGGCACAGCAGTCAGCGTTGGCCGACACGCTCGAATCCCTTGGACAGCAGTTGTACGACCGCTGGGGTGTAAGCGTACTGGCGCCATTTGATTGTCCCGACGACAGTTTCGCTGAATTAACCAACATCGAATGGGTGAAGATCAAGGCGAATGCTGACACTGCCCTGCGAAACGTACTGGAAGTATCGGCGCTCGACTGGTTCGCCCTGCTGGAACCTGGCGACCGTCTGGCGCCGCACGCCCTGTTAAAAGCTGCCGACTACATCAACCGCTACCCGGCCTGGCGATTTATTTACCTGGACGAAGATCAACTCGATGCGCGCGGCGAACGCCGCGATCCGGTATTCCGTCCAGAATTCGATTCTGAGTTGCTGCTAGGGACGCATTATCTGGGCGATTGTTGCCTGATGCATCGGGAAAGCGTGTTGGCCGGCAGCGATCTGGCCTACTTGCCGGGCCTGACCACCTTCCAAGCAGGGTTGCATATCTTTGAAGGTCATGGTCGATCAGCCGTCGGCCATATCGCCGACGTGCTTTACCATCGAGCCTCATCGCGTTCTCAGGTGGCGGATGCCGCAAGGATTGCCCAGGCGCGCCAGCAACTTGTCGAGGGTCATCTTGCTCGCCAGGGCATCGCTGCCACTGTCGAGGCCACATTACTACCTGGCACTTGGCGTCTAGTGTATCGCCATGTGGTGCAACCAAAAGTCTCGATCATCATCCTGGCCAAAGACGCTCTCGATCATCTCGACCGCTCTCTGCGCAAGCTGCTCGATAAGACCGATTACCCAGATTATGAGGTTCTGGTGGTAGATTGCGGTAGCGAGGTGGACGACACGCTTGATCTGTACGCCGAACTGGAGGCGCGACAGCCAGAGCGGTTCCAGGTGATTCCCGCGCAAGGTCCATTCTCGATATCGGCTTATTGGAACCAGGGCGCACGCCAGGCCCGGGGCGAGGTGCTGGTATTTCTATCCGCTTCGGCGCTGGTGGTGCAACCGCAATGGATCGAGCGACTGCTCAATCACGCGCTCCGCGACGAAATCGGTATTGTTGGCGCGCGTATGACCACACCGGATCGCGCCAATCCGTTCGTGCACGGCACGGCACAAGTATTAGGTATGCGCGGTGTCGCCGGATCGTTCTTCACGAACCTGCCGTTGAAAGCGCCCGGACCGTTCGGGCGGGCTCAGGTCGATCAGACCGTATCAGCGGTGAGTGCCGATTGTCTGGCGGTTCGACACGAGGTGTTCGAAGCGCTGGGCGGCTTCGACGAGACGTTCACCATCGCTCAGGCCGATATTGATCTCTGCCTGCGCGCCGCTGAACGCGGCTATCGCACGGTGTGGACGCCATTCGCCAATTTGGCTTGGCTAGGCGAGTATCCGATCGCCACCAGCTTTAGCCACGATGAACGGGTCAAGCATAGTCGTGCCGACGCCGAACGGATGTTCGAGCGCTGGTTGTCCAAGCTAGGCGCGGACCCCGCTTACAGCCCCAATCTCAGTCTCGCTGAACCCCGCCGAGTCGAGGTAGAACTAATGCCGGGCTGGGACGCGACCTTCCACAGCCGGCCCCGCCTGCTGGGGATCCCCGTGGATGAGTCTGGTTGCGGGCTCTATCGAGTCTACGCCCCTTTGTGGCTGCTTGAACACCAGGCCCATGCAGAATGTACCCTCATCAAGCCCGGAACTCGCCTGCCGGAACTGGCCGAACTGGAGCGGTTAGCGCCCGACACCGTATTTTATCAATCGACAGTTGGCGATCTTGGATTGGCGGCGATGCGGCTATACCGTCGGTTTCACAATTCCTTCAAGGTCTTTGATCTCGATGACCTCAAGCACGACGTGCCGGACGCCAACAGCCTCAAGGAGCGGCTGATTCGGGATATGAAGTACCGTCATCGGATGGCCTTGCGGGAGTGTGACCGCCTGACCGTTTCCACCGAGCCCTTGGCCGAAATTTACCGGCAGTGGATCAGCGACATTCGGGTAGTGCCTAACCGGCTGGAGCGGGCGCGCTGGGGTCATCTTCAAAACCGTCGACGCGTCGCTCCAAAGCCACGAGTCGGTTGGGCTGGCGCCCAGCAGCATCATGGCGATCTGGCCTTCATCACCGATGTGGTCAAGCAAACCCACGACGAAATGGATTGGGTGTTCTTTGGCATGTGTCTCGATGAACTGCGCCCTTACGTGAAGGAAGTTTATGACTGGGTGCATCTCAACGACTATCCGGCCAAGCTTGCCTCGCTGGATCTCGATCTAGCGGTCGCGCCGCTGGAGCACCACCCTTTCAACGAAGCTAAGAGCAACCTGCGCATCCTGGAACATGGCATCCTGGGCCGGCCGATGGTCTGCACCGATATTTATCCCTATCGCAACGCACCGGTGAAACGGGTGCCGAACGAAACCCCCGCCTGGGTGGAGGCCATCCGCGAACGGGTTCACGATCTCGACGCCGCCGAGCGCGAGGGCGACGCTCTGCGCGCCTGGGTGCTGGAACACTACATTTTGGACGACCACACCGACGACTGGCTCAACGCGCTGAGGCCGTGAGTGAACCGACCACGATCGCGGCTATAAACGGCTCTTTTCCCACCATGAACTGGTAAAAGACCTGCTGCGCGGTTTCGTGGCCGAACCTTGGGTAACGGAACTCGATTTTTTCATTTTGGGGAAATATCCCAACGTCTTCATCGGTGACCCACTTTGGGAACGGCGCAACGACGAACAGTTGGGAGAAGCGGTGCTGGTTTGCGCCGACGAAGCCGCTTGGCTGGCACGGATATCCATTCTGGCTGACGAAAACGGCCAGAACCGGTAACCAACTCCCAGTTACAAGACGTTCAGAAAAATATAATAAAAAAGTTACGAAAGATTTTTTCGAGAGACGCTAAAGTCTGTGTTTCGAGGGCCGATATAGAAATCAAAGCCCGGATGATCCGGGATCAGTAAGCAACCTCAAATAGCGATTTACGCCTGGGAGAACAGTCATGGCCCTTGTAGTCAACACTAACGTCGCTGCATACACCGCTCAGAATCAGTTGTCGAAAACCAACAATATGATGCAAACCGCGATGCAGCGGCTGACCTCCGGCTTGCGCATCAACAGCGCCAAGGACGATGCTGCCGGTCTGGCCATCGGCAACACGATGAACGCACAACTGCGCGGCCTGAGCCAAGGCATGCGCAACGCCAACGATGGTATCTCGCTGGCGCAGACGGCAGAAGGCGCCCTGAACGAAACCAACAGCATTATGCAGCGCATGCGCGAGTTGGGCGTGCAGGCGGCCAACGATACCAACACGTCCAGCGACCGAATGAAGATCGCCGAAGAAGTCTCGCAGCTTGCCAGCGAAATTGATCGGATTGCCAAGACCACTACCTTTAATGGACAGAAAATTTTGGCTTCCGCCAATAGCGCCGGATTCGCCATCCAGGTCGACGGCTCTCTGAGTGCAGCTGGCACGGGCACCATTCAAATTTCGATTGCCAGCGCCGGCACGTTGAGTGGCTTGGGCTTGGGTGCTTTATCAGGAGCAGCCAGCGGTGCAGCGGCAGTTTCGAGCCAAGTTGGTTCACAGTCGGGCGCGATGGCTTTCGTCGCCAGCATTGATAAAGCGCTCAGCAATGTCAACACCATGCGAGCCCAACTGGGCGCGGTGCAGAACCGCTTGGGCAGCGCGATCAGCAACATGCAGAACATTTCCGAGAATGTGACCGCTGCCAAGTCCCGCATCATGGACGCCGACTTTGCAGCGGAAGTGGCCAATAACAGCCGGGCGCAGATTCTGTCGCAAGCTGGCACCGCGATGCTGTCGCAAGCCAATCAGAACCAACAGAGCGTCCTCTCGCTGTTGCGGTAAGCTGAATTACCAAGGTGGTAAGAAACGGGATCCGGGATTAAAAGCATCTCCCGGGTTCCGTTTGCCACGTAGGGAGGAAATACGATGAGCGACCTCAGCATACGCAGCTTCTCCGGCGCGAACCCCGCAACGGTCGCGCGCCCTGCGCCGCCCGAGCCTCCCGCAGTGCAGCAGGCGGTAGCCCAACCGTTGACCAACCCCCAATCGGCCATCATGCAATCGCCCGATGCCGCGAACGCGCAGTGGCGTAACCAGCGCAACGGTAATGCGAACGTCCAGCCGCAGCAGGAATCGACGGCGGAGCAACAGCAACCCGCAACCACTGCCACCAGCGAGCGGTTGATGGATACCGTGAACTATCTAAACCAGTTCCTGCAGCGTTTCGATACGTCCTTGCAATTCGATATTGACAGTCAGTACGGCGAAATGGTGGTGCGTATCGTTGATCGCGAAACCAAAGAAGTCATACGCCAGATTCCATCGGAAGAAACCCTGGAATTTACTAAATTTTTCAAAGAGATGGAAGAATGCGGCCAGAACATACCCGAATCATCACAAGGTTCGGGTACTTCAGACAACCAGCGCTTGAAGGTCGAAGGACTCTTGCTCGACACCAAGGTCTGAGCAGCGAAAACCCGACTTTTACGAACGCGGTATCGGGAGGGGTGCAACTATGACAGGTATCACGGCATCCGGACT
>WBZV01001249.1_pt1 | contig 11991 bp, 16 predicted proteins | sample 5204221 | NCBI WGS metagenome assembly WBZV01 (sample SAMN12344360, study PRJNA552823) | activated sludge metagenome | biome: Activated sludge suspended growth; feature: Nitrification reactor; material: Wastewater; isolation source: activated sludge from nitrification reactor of wastewater...
GAAAATCAAGTACCAATGGCTTCCACTCAGGGCCTATCTCAGCTTCAATCACCTCCAATCCGAACTCCAATCGATCCTCGATCAGTTCGGATCAAAATACACCATAACTTTTGGATAATTACTTACAACTGTGTTTTCCGCTGCCGGCGGACGTGGTGGTCACGACCAAGGTGCTGGATAACGCGACGTATCTCCAACCCACCGTGCCGCACCCCACGCTGTCCAGCAGCTACGCGCTGCCGCAAGCGCCGCTGTTGCGCGCCGCTGACCCAGCCAAGCCGCAAGGCAATCTGTGGTTGAACACCGCCGGGCTGGGCGCGTATCTCAACGGCGAAAAACTGGGCAAAAATCACCTGCTGCGCGGCGGCGAACTCTGGCAATTCGATCACCGGCTCGGCATTGCCTTGAACGGCGCGCAACGCACCGTCGCTAAGGGAATGCTGTACACCGCCCAGACCATCGCCCTGAATCGCCGCGACGGTCGCAACCAGGGGTCGGATGTGGGCTTTTTGGTCGGCGTGGACGGCGCGAGCGGCCTGTTGCCGGAAAACGGGCTGTTGCGCTTTGGCGGCGACGGACGCGGCGCGGCGCTGCAAGCGGTTTCGCCCAAGAACCTGCTGCCGACTCCCGACGGGCGGCGCATCGAACAAGAGCGCCGGTTTCGGCTGGTGCTGGCGACGCCCGGCCTGTTCGTCGACGGCTGGCGTTTACCCGGTCTCGATGCCGACAACCGCTGGCGGGGGCCGGATGGCTGCACGGCGCGGCTGATCGCGGCAGCAGTCAATCGCGCTGACACGGTCAGCGGTTGGGACTTGGCGCAGCGACAACCGAAGCCAGCGCAGCGCGTCGCTCCAGTGGGTTCGGTGTACTGGTTTGACGATTTCCAGGGCCAGGCTGAGGCGCTCGGCAAGCTTGTCGCCAACGGTTTCTGGGCGATGAGTGAGTATCCTGAACGCAGCCGCTGTGCTGAGGGATTCAATAATCTGTTCGTCGCGGCATGGCCGAAATAATTATTGCACTGCAAGAAAATTAGGGATTAAAAATCATGTTCCAGGCACAACAAACACTTTTCATCTACTGCGTCAGTCCCGTTCACATGGGAGCCGGCACGGCCATCGGCCTGATCGATAATCCCATTCAGCGCGAACGGCACACCGAATATCCCATGATCGCCGGTTCCGGGCTGAAAGGCGCGGTGCGGCATCATTTTTGGAGTCAGTTGGACGACACCAGCCGCAAGGACAAGGCCAATCTGCTAAACCGGCTGTTTGGGCCAGATACGAACGCTTCGGATTTTGCCGGAGCGGTGAGCTTTGGCGATGCGCAACTGGTCGCGTTTCCCGTGCGCTCGCTCAAACGCGCGTTCGTCTACGCTACATCGCCGACGGCGCTAGCACGGGCGGCTAGAATGCTGGCGCTGGTTGAGGCTAATCCCAATTGGCCTGCAACGACCGTTGAGGCCGGACACTGCAAACTGGCTAATCACAACCTAATGAACGGCGATAGATTGCATTTGGAAGCATTTGAGTTTATCGCGCACATGGATCAATCGTTGATGCAAGTCAGTGAATGGCTCTCTCAACACGCGCTGCCATCGGATGCCGCTTACGATTTTTTCCGCGAAAAGCTGAAAACTGACCTCGTACTGCTACCAGATGAGGATTTTAGCTACTTCGTCCGCAACGCTACTGTGGTCGAACCGCATGTGCGGATCAATAATGAAACTGGCACGGCAGATGATGGTGGCTTGTTCTACACCGAAAATCTGCCGCCCGAATCGCTGCTGCTGGCACCGCTAATGGCCACGGCGGAACGCAGCGGTAAGGGCGCGATGCCGGCTAAAAAAGTCCTCGATGCCGTGCTCGAAGGCAACGGGGGATTGAAAGGATTGAACGGGCAGCTCGTGCAGGTGGGCGGCGATGCCACCACCGGACGCGGGCAAGTCGTTCTCAAGGCCGTGGGAGGAAAACAGTAATGGCGCAACAATCCGCAACGGTCACTCGCAAGATTCAACCCAGCCTCGACCAGCAACGAGCGGCTTACGCTTGGGAGTGTGTGCAAGGTTGCAATGGCGATTACACCAATCTTGCCAAAGCCGCTCCGGCACTAATTATGAATAACGGCTTGATGCAGGCCCTGGCTTTTTATCAAAGCAAGGGCAAACCGCATCATTTGGCGCTGAACAAGCATACTCAGGAGTGGCTCAAAGCGCGTTTTCCAAAACATTTGCTAGTGATAATTACGCCGAAATAATGCAAGGGTTGTTCGGTTGTGAAAACCCGCATTTCTATCAGCAGGCTACCGATGAAGCTCTGGCGCTTTTGCGCTGGATTCGGCAATTCGCGGCGGCCAACAGTTAAAGGAGCCAGCGAAATGGGCATTGCAGCCGTTCCCCGCTATCTGCGGCAGGAGGATTTCAGTGGAGCGCCGCCCGGACACCGTTTCGGGTTGTATTTTCCTTATTGGCGGGAAACCACATGGGAAGCGGACTCCAACCAGAAAACCGCCGCGCTCAACCAAGTCATCAGCTTGGATCAGAGTTGCCAGAAGCAAATCAAGGCGTTGCGCCAGCGTCAGGTCGCGCTCGCCGAGTGTTGCGCCCCCGAAATACTGATCCTGCCTGCGACTTCCACGGCTCCGTTCATGACTGGCACCGGCATGGAACATCCGCTGGAAAACGGGTTTTCCTTCCTCAATCCGTATGGCCTGCCCTATTTGCCCGGTTCGGGTGTAAAGGGCGTGCTGCGGCGGGCGGCGGAGGAATTGGTTTCCGGCGATTACGGCGATCCCGAAGGTTGGAATCAAGACGCCATTGATGCGCTGTTCGGGCGGGAAACCGAAGCGGGCGATTCCGAAACTGCCCGCAACCGGGGCGCGCTGATGTTCTGGGACGTAATTCCCGAACCGGCTGGCGGTAAACTGGCTGTGGACATCATGACCCCGCACTACGGCGACTACTACCAAGGCAATACCACACCGCACGACAGCGGCCAACCCAATCCCATACCGTTCCTCGTCATCCCGCCGGGCAGTTCCTTCACTTTTCACGTTCAATGCAATCCCGTTCTACTACCCAAGACACTGCGCGATTCCTGGCCAATTCTGTTGGAGGCCGCTTTCCGCCACGCTTTCGAGTGGTTGGGATTCGGTGCGAAAACGGCGGTGGGGTATGGGCAATTTCCCGGCGACGCTTTGGAAAAAGCCAAAGCCGAACGCGAGGCGGCCGTCCAGCGGCGACAGGAGGAAGCGGCGAAAGAGCGCGCCGAGGCGGAGCGCCGGGAAAAACTGGCCGCAATGTCGCCGCTGGATCGTGCGATTGAAGAAGTGGTTGCCGCCGTGCCTCAAGGCCAGCCCCGCTATAAAGCCATCCTGAATGCGTTGAAACAGGGTAAGTGGTCCGGGGATGAGGCGAGACAGGTTGCGGAGTCCATTCGTAGCCTGATGACTCAAGCGGGGGCTTGGCGAGTCAAGAGTGAAAAGAAGAAGCCTGAAAAGGATGAGCCCTATCAGGCCACGCTCGCCGTACTCGCTTATCTGGAGGGGAAAAAGTCATGACCCAAACCCTGATCAGCTTTCTTGGCCGTGTTGCCAAGAGCGAAAATGGTTACCGCCCAACCATCTATACCTTTGATGGCGAGCCGGACGAGCCAACAGCTTTCATCGGCTGGAGTTTGCGCCGTCGCTTACAGCCTGACCGTTTGGTGATTCTCGGTACTGCCGGCAGCATGTGGGATCACTTGTTTGAAAAAGATATCGTATTGGGTACGGAAGCCGAAGACGAACGGCTGGCGTTGCAGGACGCAACCGAAACCAAGACCGTGACCGAGGCGTTACTGGAGCCGCTGACCCCGCTACTGGCGCAACGGTTAGGTTGTGATGTGCGGTTGGTAGTGATTCCTTATTGCCGTACCGAAACCGAGCAACTCGAATTACTGCGCATCATGGCAGCGGAAGTGACTCCTGGCGAGGAGGTGCATCTCGATGTTACCCACGGATTTCGTCATCTGCCAATGCTCGCTCTCCTCAGTGCTTTGCACTTGCGCGAGGTTAAAAAAGCTAAGATCGTCGGCATTTGGTACGGAGCTTATGATTTTGATACCAAAGAATCGCCTGTCTATAATCTGGCGGGTTTGCTGCGCATAGCTGATTGGGTGGGCGCGCTGAATGCTTTTGACAAGGATGGTGATTACAGTGTGTTCGCTGATCGACTAGATCAAGATGGATTATCTACGATCGATACCAATTACTTGCGTCGAGCCGCCTTCTATGAGCGTACTTCTAATCCCCGCGATGCCCGTAAGCAGTTAGCCAATTTTGACAAAGTGCTAGCGCGTGGTTTGCCCAGCGTCAGTGCGCTGTTTGCCGGTCAGTTGCACACCCGACTGAAGTGGTATCGTGGTGATAATCTGTTTACCAACCAATCTGATCTGGCGACTTTTTACCGCAAGCGAGGCGATTACATCAGAACTGCCATTTTTGCCTATGAGGCATTCGTAACCAGTCTTATCGACTATGAAGCGGGCGAGCGAGAAGACAGTAAGTATCCCCCAGCAGAGCCGGGGGCTTTATGGGATAGCGCCTCAAAGGCGCCATAAAACTATGTGCCGCCCAAGGCGGCAGGGCTTCGTGGGTAAAATCATGTTCGGTAACAATCCTTCAGCTACTCCGAATCTACCACACCGAGAAATCAATAAGCTTCAGTGACATGAATAACGATCCGCAACTAACATCAACGTCCGCTGTGCTGCGCGGCAAATCCGACTCCCGCAAAGGTCAAACCTTTGTGAGTCCCCCGGCAGAGCCGGGGGTTTACCCCATGTAATTACAAGGATCGGGAAATCGCCTTCAAGGCTTACGAGAGGGGAGAGCGAGGTGTCCAGCGGCTCAAATCAGATTACTGGTTGCTCAAGAACCTGCGTAATACCTTGGCGCATGGCAACGAACCAGATGATGATCGCGACAGTCGTGACAGGCGATTGCCGGGGATCATCGCCGATGAAGAGAGGCTAAGCCGTGAATTGGAACGGTTGATTCAGATGATTCGGACTATCAGAGGATAGCAACCATGCACTGGCAGGAAATTTGTGACAGCCCGCTGTTCCGGGACATGCCGTTCAAATTGGAAACCAACCGGTGGGGGCAGATTGTGATGAGTCCGGCGACCAACCAGCACGGTCTTTATCAGGCGCGCATCATTCGCTGGCTCGCCAAGCTGCTGGACGGCGGCGAGCCGTTGGCGGAGTGCAGCGTCCAGACGACCGAGGGCGTCAAGGTCGCCGACGTCGCGTGGGGTAGCGTCGCGTTTTTCAAGCGTAATCAGCGCGCCAATCCTTATCTGGAAGCACCAGAGATCCTGGTGGAGATTGTTTCGCCCCCCAACACGATAGAGGAAATGAATTTGAAAAAGGAACTGTATTTTGCCTGCGGCGCCCAGGAATTCTGGCTGTGCGACGCCAGCGGCAACTTGCGGTTTTTCGACCGGGAGAGCGAACTCGCTGCCAGCCGCCTGACGCCACGGTTTCCGGCCTCCATCGAAATCGATTATCAATGACCACCTTCTTCGTCTCCCGCCACCCCGGCGCGCTGGATTGGGCTGCTGGGGAAAGCATCACCGTGGATACGGTGATCGCTCATCTCGATCCCGAGGTCATTGAGTCCGGTGATGTCGTAATCGGTACCTTGCCGATTCATCTGGCGGCGCGGGTGTGCGAGCGTGGTGGGCGTTATCTGCACCTGAGTTTGGAAATCCCGCCGGATTGGCGGGGCCGGGAGCTGTCCGCCGCCGATCTGCTCCAGTTCGGGGCGCGGCTGGAAGAATATCGGGTGACGCTCGTCAACCCGCGCTGAATTCACCCTCACCCCCAGCCCCTCTCCCACCGGGCGAGGGGTGTCCATCGCCCTCCCTAGCCCCTCTCCCATCGGGCGATGAGAGCAGCGGCAAGCTTGCCGTTCCCGCCTTTCCGCCCGCACCGGCGTATAACCTTCGCAAATCCCCGCGAGGGCGCAGCCGATGCCAAACCGCGATCTTTATCTTGCTGCTTACGACGTGACCGATCCCGATCGGTTGCAGGCGGCTTTGCACGTCCTGAAGGGCTATGCCAGCGGTGGCCAGAAGTCGGTATTCGAATGCTTTTTGTCCGCCCGCGAGCGGTTGGCGCTGCTGGCGGAAATCCGGGGTGTGCTGGATGTCGCCGAAGATCGTTTCCTGCTGTTGCCGCTGCCCGACGCGGAGGGGATTCGCGCGCTGGGCATCGCGGTGCGGCCGAGCGATCCAGATTTCTATTACGTCGGTTGAGGGAAAGCGCCTTTACCCCCAACCCCTCTCCAACAGGGTGATGGGGAAATAATGCGAGGTGAATCATGGGTACGCTGTATTTGGATCGCCGTGACTTGACGCTGCGGCTGGACGGCAAGCGGCTAGTGATCGAGGAGCCGGACGCCCGGCCGCGCGGGGTGCCGCTGGCGTTGCTGGAACGGGTGGTGCTGCAAGGCCAAGTCCAATTCGACAGCAGCGTGCTGACCGCGCTGGCGGAACGGGGCGCCGGCGTGGTGTGCCTGAGCGCCCGCCACAGCCGGCGCACCGCGCTCCTGCTCGGTCCCGGTCACGGCGACGCCCGCCGCCGACTGGCGCAGTATCAGCTGGCGTTCGACGCCGAGACGCGCTTGGCGCTGGCGCGACGCCTGATCGCCGGGAAGCTGGCGGCGCAAATCCGCCTGCTGGAGACCGCCCAGGCGCAGCGGCCGGATGCCCGCAAGCCGTTGCACGACGGCATCGCGACCCTCCGGGGCTTGCTGCCGAAGCTGGCGGTGGCGATGGACCGGGATGTGGTGCTGGGTTTGGAAGGCGCCGGCGCGGCGGCGCATTATGCGGCGCTGACCGCGCTGTTTCCGCCGTCGTTGCGTTTCACCGGGCGCAATCGTCGTCCACCGCGCGATCCGGTCAATGCTTGCCTGTCGCTGGGTTACACCTTGCTGCACTTCGAGGCGGTGCGGGCCGCGCACGGTGCCGGGCTCGATCCGCTACTCGGTTTCTATCACGAACCGGCCTATGGCCGTGAGTCGCTGGCCTGCGATCTGATCGAACCGCTGCGGCCCCGGCTGGATGGTTGGGTGTGGGGGCTGTTCCGGGAGCGGCGATTGCGGGAGCACGACTTTGTCGAGGATAAGGGTGCGTGCCTGCTGGCCAAGGACGGCCGACAGACCTTTTACGCGGGCTATGAGTACTGGGTACCGCCGCTGCGCCGCTATCTGCGGCGGGAATGCTATCGGTTGGCGAACGAGTTGAACGAGCGGGCGCCGGTGCTGCCGGAGGGCGAGGACGATGAAGGCTGAGTTTCATGGCCTGCTGGACGAGCATGCTGAAGGTTTGCGCAAGCCGCTGTATTTGCAAGGGCGCAGCGAGTTGGCGGTGGATCTGGACGGGCGGGCCTTGCGGATCACGCAGCCGGAACGGGCGGCGATGCTGTATCCGCTAGCGCGGCTGGCGCGAGTGTTGAGCAAGGGCGAAGTGCGCTGGAGCTGCGAGGCTTTGCTGGCCTGCGCGGAGGTGGGCGTGCCGGTGGTGTTTTTGAATCGGGATGGTGACGTGCGCGCTTATCTATTTGGCGCATCGTCCGGCGAGAGCGTGTTGTATGGACGCTTGCGCGCTTGCCTGCGCCGGTCCGACGGGTTGAATCGGTATGCGAGCTGGCGGCGGGCGATGGTGGATCATGCTCGCCAGGCGCTGGAGTGGCAGTTGCAGCAGGCGGGTGTATGTCCGGAGCCGGTGCTGGCGTGGCGCGGGGTGATGCCGGTCAGGCGCGGAATGGTCGTGGCGGTGCTGGCCCGAGCGGTGGTGCGGCGGCTGCGCGGGCTACTGGCGGGGTTGAGCGCGCAATTGCTGGCAGAAGCCGGATTGAATGCGGAACAGTTGGCGGATTTGGAACCGTTGACCCTGGTGGACGATTTGGCAGAGCTGTTGAGTTGGGCGCTGGCGGAGCCGGTCTTGGTGGCAACGTGGCATCAAGCGGGACCTGGGCCAGATGGGCACGATGAGCAGACCCTGATGGTGCTGGTCGAGGCGCGACGGGATGAGGTATTTCGATTCGGGCGGCTGTTGCTGGGTCGCCTGCGGCAGTGGCTGGAGGATTGAGGCATGGCACGGCAACGACGGCTTTATCTGATTTGCTATGACATTGCCGAGGACCCGAAGCGGTTGAATCGGGTGGCGCGGTATTTGAGCAAATTCGCGTTCCGAGTGCAGTATTCGGTGTTTGTCGGCAGCTTTTTCGAGCATTCGCTGGAGGGGGTGTTGCGCGGCCTGGCGGGGATCATCGATCCGCGCAAGGACGATGTGCGTTGCTATCCACTGCCGGATCGGGCGGAGGTGGTGCTGCTCGGCCCGCAAATGTTTCCCGACGATATTCTGTTCATCCGTGATGGCCGCAATGTGTTACGGCTAGGCGCAGGCACTCCACGTCCGGCCGAAAGGCCGGAGAATTTGCTGGTGACGTGACGGGTGCGTTGTCGGAAAAGGACCGTTTTTCGCCCGGTGCTGCCCAGCGCTTGATGCGGTGTCCGGCGGTGTGAAATGATTGAAGCAATTGATTGTCCTGGAGGTGGTTATGGTCGAACTGGCGCGCAAGCTGGCGCCGGCCAAGTATCTGAAAGGGGAGAAGGTGGCCGGGGCCCGCCATCAGTATGTCGATGGCGGGCGGAACCAAGACGCATAACAAGGTGGCCGGGAATTTTTATGGGTTGCTGCGCGCCCATTCGCGGGGTACACCTTGCCGAGGGTTTATCGGCGATGTCAAGGTGCATGTGGCCTAGGATTAGCGCGAGCGGTTTTATTATCCGGATGTGGTGGTGGGTTGCGCGGCGGGCGATGTTGATCCGGATGTAGTCAAGCAGCCGAAATTGATTGTGGAGGTCTTGTCAAATTCGACCGAGCGCGAAGACCGATCGGACAAGTTTTATGCCTATCGCCGGTTGCCGAGTTTGGAAGAATATGTGCTAATGACGCAGGATACGCGACGGGTGGAGGTGTATCGGCGCGAGACCGGCTGGGATTTGGAACTGTATGAGAACGAGGGCGGGTTTAGTCTACGTAGTGTTGGATTAGATTTGTCTATCGGGGACGTTTACGAGGGTGTGTTGGAAACGCCATGAAAATCTGTTTTTAGGGAGATGATGGCAAGCTTGCCGCCGTCTTTTTCTCCGAAACTTTGGCATTCTCTACACGCCCCAAAATAAATTCGTATATTGCCACAGGCCACTGGACGACCACGGGCTGATTTCTGCTATATTTACATGGAGTTTTAGGTTCCTCGTCGCCCGTTTCTTTCATAAAGCAACAAAGTTGCAATATGGCAAAAAAGATAACTTTTCAAACAACAAAAATTCTGTCAACCCCAATTGCAAGCTTTTGTTTTGGAAGGCTTTCTAGCGATGAGGTCTTTGAAACCTTGCCCTGATGAAGAAGGGATTAAGACGCAACCTTGAGGAGAGAGTGGCTGCGAGGTGTGGACTTTGAAACCTTGCCCTGATGAAGAAGGGATTAAGACCATGGATTCAGCATCGTTGTTGCCATGCTCCGAGCTTTGAAACCTTGCCCTGATGAAGAAGGGATTAAGACTCACGATCGATTTGCATCGCCTTGAATTCTTCTCTTTGAAACCTTGCCCTGATGAAGAAGGGATTAAGACATAGGGATGTCTCTGGGTTCGAATATATAACCTCCTTTGAAACCTTGCCCTGATGAAGAAGGGATTAAGACTCAACAGCCTTGGCCTGGTTCGCTGCCAGTCGAGCTCTTTGAAACCTTGCCCTGATGAAGAAGGGATTAAGACCAATCCCGCTTGATACGCTTCATCATTGTATTGCCTTTGAAACCTTGCCCTGATGAAGAAGGGATTAAGACAAGATCAGCGTTTTGAAGATCAGCGCCTCGAAGCTTTGAAACCTTGCCCTGATGAAGAAGGGATTAAGACCAATCCCGCAGAGGAAGGAGGATTTGATCGTAGGTCTTTGAAACCTTGCCCTGATGAAGAAGGGATTAAGACCAATCCCGCAGAGGAAGGAGGATTTGATCGTAGGTCTTTGAAACCTTGCCCTGATGAAGAAGGGATTAAGACGAGGCGCGTCTCTTCGGCAGACCGGCACACAAACCCTTTGAAACCTTGCCCTGATGAAGAAGGGATTAAGACGACATAAATTGCACCACCTCTGAAGTGGTGATAGCTTTGAAACCTTGCCCTGATGAAGAAGGGATTAAGACGATTCCGAATATCGCATTCCCTCCTTCGTACGTTTGAAACCTTGCCCTGATGAAGAAGGGATTAAGACTCGCCTGACTCCCAATCCTCAACACGTCCCCCAGTTTGAAACCTTGCCCTGATGAAGAAGGGATTAAGACTTGCCCTGATGGAATGGATAGCGACAGGTTTTTTTGAGCGCGTGAATGCGGATATCCACCGAGTGCAACAAAATTACGGAGGAATCCCTTTATGCTGAAAGTTCACACGAACCGACCGAGCCGGCCGGTAGGACTGGCGGTGCGAACCGAACGGGCTACCCCGCACCCGCAAAGTAGGGAATCGATGACGGCCACCGCGCTGCGGGCGCGGGAAGAGTCCCTGCCGGTCGGGGTCGAACCGCTCGACTAGCGCTTGTTGACCAACCGGCCGGCCGACACCCTCGCCCAAACCGCCGCAGTCATTTAGTGATACGGAACGTGCTGGAGCATCGAGGTTTTTTCAGAATCTTCGGAACCGGTTGCCGGCTCGAAGCCTTGCACTGAATACCCTGGAGCAGCGGGAATCGACCTTGGCCAATGCCCGTTGCTCAACGACCGATGCGGACGAGGCGGCTGGTCGGGAGCCAACAGATGATGCCGGACCTCGTGTATCAGCCAAGCCCGATATCCACGCACTCCAGCAGACTCCTCTCGGCGGAGTTCCACTAACCAAAGATACAGGACGTGTTGCAAGTCCTGCCCTTGCCGACCCACGACCTCGGTCGCCCACAGTTCGTTCAGCGCATGGGCCTGTAAGCGCATTGGCGGCTCCTCCCGATACGTGGTAAGCGCTGCCTGCATCGCTCCGTAACCCACGTTGGCAAACGTGCCACAAGTCTCCAATATAGATGGATATTGCTGATTATCGGACAATGCGCTGTTCAATCCTGACCATGCATGGCCATCATCCGGCGCGAACTCAAACAGCTTTTGCCGGGAAATGTATCGCAAACACAAATCGCTATCCGCAGGAGGCTCATAGACTAACTCGTGGTCTCTAGCCTTCTTTCGATAAGCCAACACTGGTCCGCGCCAAAACACCTCGAAGCTGGCCCACACTTCAGGGGTAATCGTCAACCCAGATTCCAAAGGCAGATTTCGGACGCACGCCAATAGCTCTTGTCTCGTATTCATGACGATAGTCTCCATTTTAAGTATTCCCTACAAATACCTTGCAACAATAATGGGCCAGCATTGACATACAAAAAATACGCCATTCATCCACCAATTCACTAATTGCCGTCTATGTTTCCGTCTGAATTTAAATAGATTAACAAATTAAAATATAAGTTTATTTTTGAATCCCGTCGCCAACAGACCGAACGAAAGCACCAACCAGGATCGATAGGGCCATTTTGGTCCGCTCATAGCTGCTGGGATGGTTTCGAGAGTCGTCACGCACCAACTCGGAAACCCCAGCAGTCGCCGGACACTTCAAGAAAAGGATCGGAGAGATCGGATCGCCTTGCTGAAACCAGGCGACCCATTGAAATCCCCCGGCCCACACGGCCGGGGAATCGAAGCGAACAGTGAAGCGGCGGACGATTGAGGAGTTAATTCGTTGTGGGTTGCTCAGGATCTGCGCGACGCCGGTCCTGTTCCGCCATAAACTGATCGAACTCCGCTCGGTCCCGTGCCCGACGGAGCCGATCGAGAAACCCCTCGAACTCTCGCTGATCTTCCTCAAGCCGGCGCAAAGTTTCGCTTCGATACTCATC
>WBZV01001251.1_pt1 | contig 11980 bp, 10 predicted proteins | sample 5204221 | NCBI WGS metagenome assembly WBZV01 (sample SAMN12344360, study PRJNA552823) | activated sludge metagenome | biome: Activated sludge suspended growth; feature: Nitrification reactor; material: Wastewater; isolation source: activated sludge from nitrification reactor of wastewater...
GTCCCCGTACACCTCGGAGGTAGAGGCCAAGAGAATGCGGGCCTTCGTGCGCTTGGCCAGGCCGAGCATATTGATCGATCCGTGCACGCTCGTCTTGGTCGTCTGCACCGGGTCGCGCTGGTAGTGGATTGGCGATGCCGGGCACGCGAGGTGGTAGATCTCGTCGACCTCCACGTACAGCGGGAACGTGACGTCGTGGCGCATCAGTTCGAACCGCGGGTGTGAGATCAGGTGCTCAACGTTCACGCGCGAGGATGAGTAGAAGTTGTCGACGCACAGCACCTCGTGCCCCTGACCTAGCAGCCGCTCGCAGAGGTGGGAACCGATAAACCCGGCCCCACCGGTCACGAGGACGCGGCGCGGCAGAGAGGGGGCACTCACGTCGTGAGACTACACCGGATCTCGGAATGACCTCAGCCCTCCGCGCGCGCCTCCATCCCCGCCAGGAGCGCGTCCAGCATCGCCTCGAACGCGGCATCGGGATCCTCGGCGAAACCGATCCCTAGCAGTTCCAGGCTCACGGCGCCGTGCAAGGCCGACCAGATCTGCTGGGCGACATCGACGTCGGAACCGGCACCGAGGGGCCGCAGGCTGCGGGCGGCGGCCACGTTGCCCACGAGCTGATCGAAAGATGCAAACGCCTCGAGCATCCCGCGTTCGGTCGGCTCGATCTCATGCATGCGCTCGAACATCAGCCGGTAATGCTCGGGATGCGCGATCGCGAACTCGCGGTACTTCACGCAACCGGCGCGCAGACGCGCCACAGCATCCGGGCCGTTGGCGGAGGCGACCATCGCCTGCAACTGCTGGAACCCCCTGATGAACAACGCTTCGAGCAGGCCCTGCTTGCCCTCGAACCGGTTGTAGACGCCCATCGGCGCGACGCCTGCGCAGGTGGCCACCTTGCGCACCGTGATGGCCTCCGGTCCCTCTTCGGTGAGGATCTGCTCGGCAGCGCGCAGCAGACCCTCCTCCACATCCCGACTTGGCGTTCGTCCCATGTGTGTAGTATAACGTTCTACATATCTAGAACGTTGTTCTATAGAAAGGAAAGCCGCGCATGTCTGTTCTCACGGAGGTCCGATCCCCGCAACGGACCCGTACACGGTGGTGGATCCTCGCCGTGCTCTGCCTGAGCCTGTTCATGGTGGTCGTCGACAACACGATCGTGAACGTGGCTCTGCCCACTCTCAGCGAGGAGCTGTCGGCCACCACGGCGAACCTCCAGTGGATCGTCGACGCATACACCTTGGTGTTCTCGGCGCTGCTGCTGGCGTTCGGCTACTTCGGCGACCGGACCGGCAGGCGCCGCGCCCTGCAGTTCGGGCTGGTCATCTTCGCGATCACGTCCGGGCTGGCAGCGCTGTCGCAGACGACGGAACAACTCATCGGCGCCCGCGCCCTCATGGGGGTCGGCGCCGCGATGATCTTCCCGGCGACGCTGGCGATCATCATCAACGTCTTCACCGACGTCCGCGAGCGGGCGATGGCCATCGGCATCTGGTCGGGCGTGACCGGCCTCGCGGTGGCCGCAGGTCCAGTCACCGGGGGTCTGCTGCTGGAGCACTTCTGGTGGGGGTCGATCTTCCTGGTCAACATCCCGATCGCCCTGCTTGCACTGGTGGCGGGCCGGCTCCTGATCCCCGACTCGCGCGACCCGCGGCCCGGTGGCCTTGATCGGATGGGCCTGTTCCTGTCGATCACCGCAGTGGCAGCCATCGTCTGGGCCGTCATCGAAGCCCCCCACCGGGGATGGACCTCTCCCGAGATCGTGATCATCGGTACGACCGGGCTGCTGCTGCTCGCGGCGTTCGTGGTGCACGAACTGCGCACCAGCTACCCGCTGCTGGACGTTTCCCTGTTCGCGAACCCCCGGTTCTCCGCGGCGAGCGTGGCGATCGCGTCGGCGTTCTTCGGGCTGTTCGGATTCATCTTCCTGATCACGCAGTACATGCAGCTGGTGCAGGGTTACAGCCCTCTGCAGGCCGGGCTGCGCACAGTGCCCTTCGCCGTTGTCACCGGCGTCTTCTCGCCATTGTCAATCGCGATCATGCACCGGGTCGGAAGCAAGGCGGTGGTGGCCTTCGGGCTGGCCCTCATGAGCACAGGCTTCGTGATGGCTTCGACTCTTGAGGCAGACAGCGCGTACTTCGGGCCTGTGCTGGCGAGCATGGTCGTGATGGCGGCGGGCCTGGGCTTGACCACCAGCCCGGCGACGGAGGCGATCATGGGCGCGCTTCCCGCGGACAAGGCCGGCGTCGGGTCGGCGGTGAACGACACCACCCGCGAGCTCGGCGGCACGCTCGGTGTTGCGATCGTCGGGTCGGTGTTCGCCAGTCTCTACGGACCACAGATCGTCGACGGGCTCAACGGATTTCCGGAGCAGGTGGTCGCGCTGGCCGAGGAGTCGATGGGGGCCGCAGTGGTGTTGTCCGAGCAGCTCCCGCAGGGCGCCGTGCTGCTGGAGGCCGCCCGGTCGGCCTTCATGTCTGGCTTCCAGGCGGGCTCGCTCGTCGCCGCCGGGGCGACGGCGGTCGGTGCTGTGCTCGCGCTGCTATGGCTTCCTGCCCGGCACCGCGTCACACCAACGACGTGAGCTTGCGGGTCGCGATCTGGACCGGGTCCCACACCGGGGAGAACGGCGGCGCATAGGCCAGGTCACAACTGGTGACCTCCTCCACCGTCATCTCGTTCCAGATCGCGACCGCTGCGGCGTCGATGCGCTTGCCTGCGCCCGCCTGTCCCACGATCTGGCATCCCAGCAGGCGACCCGTACCTCGCTCGGCCACGGCCTTGACATGGATCGGGCCGGCGCCGGGCGCGTAGTGCGCCTTCGTCGTCGCACGGATGGTGGCGCTCACCACGTCGATGCCGAGATCCTTGGCCTCCTGCTCGCGCAGGCCCACCCGGGAGATCTCCAACTCGCAGATCTTCGATACGGCCGTTCCCACGATCCCGGGAAAACGCAGATCGCCTCCCGCCAGATTCGCCCCGATCACCCGCCCGTGCTTGTTCGCATGGGTCCCGAGCGGAACATGCAGCCGCCGACCCGTGATCCGGTCGACGACCTCGACACAGTCACCGCCGGCCCAGATGCCCGGATGGTCGAGCACCTGCATCCGGTCATCTGTGAGCAGACCCCCACGCTCCCCGAGCGGCAGCCCTGCGGCGGCCGCGAGTCCAGTGTTCGGCCGGACCCCGAGACCGAGGACGACGATGTCCGCTGGATACGTCCCCCGCTCGGTCACCACCGCAGCGGCCCGCCCGCTGTCACCTGCTTCGATCGCCTGTACCGGCTCCCCGCCCCGGTACGAGATGCCCATACCTTCCATCGCCTGGGCGATCAACGCTCCCATGTCCGGGTCGAGGGTCGTCATCGGCTGTGGCGCCTGATCCACCACGGTCACCTGAAGACCCCGACGCTTCATCGCCTCGGCCATCTCGATACCGATGTAGCCGGCTCCGATGACAACAGCGCGGGTGGGGTCGCGATGCATGCTGTCCAGTACCCGCAGGCCATCGTCGAGCGTCTGCACACCGTGCACACCGGGCAGGTCGATACCCGGGATGGGCGGGCGGAGGGGAACGGCTCCGGTGCCGATGACCAGTTGGTCGAACGGCACCACCTCCTGGCCCCCGGTATCCGTGGTGGCACTCACGGTCCGGTCCGCGAGGCCTATGGCCGTGACCGTCCAGCCGGTCCGCAGATCCAGACCGTTCGCCCGGTGCTGCTCGGGGGTACGGGCCACCAGTCCGTCCGGGCCGTCGACCTCGCCGGCCATCCAGTACGGGATCCCGCACGCCGAGTAGGAGGTCCACGGCTGCCGTTCGAGCACGATCACCTCGGCTTCGTCACCCAGTGCCCTCTTCGCGCCCGACGCTGCGGAGGCACCGCACGCATCACCGCCGATCACCACGATTCGCATGGCCGTATCCTCCCCGGCCGGTATCGGAGGTGGCCATTCGGCGACGCTGCCCTGGGCACGCACATCCGTTAGTCCCCGGTCCATCCGTTAGTCCCAAACAGCCGCCAACCTCTAACCGGAATGCTCAAGCTCTACCAACGGCCCCAGCCCGGACCCCCGGTGCAACAGTTGGTCGAAAACATCAAGGTCTAATGGCTGAGCCGGCCAGAACGAACCCAACCGCACCGAAACCGCGCCAACCGCCCACCGACCCTGGAAGAATCAGCCCCGTGGCCCGCCCCATCGCACTGATCGTCGAGGACAATCGCGAATACACCATGATCGCCACCCGCCTGCTGGAGAACGAGGGCTTCGAGGTGGTGGCGGCAGGTGACGGCGAAACCGGGATCGGCCAGGCCCGCGCCCGCCGGCCCGAGGTCATCCTGCTCGATGTCAGCCTCCCCGGTATCGACGGCTTCGAGGTGTGCCGCAGGATCCGGGAGTTCAGTGACGCCTACGTGATCATGGTGACCGGGCGCACCGATGAGGTGGACCGAGTGGTCGGCCTGACTGTGGGCGCCGACGACTACGTCACGAAGCCGTTCTCGGCTCGCGAACTCGCCGCTCGCGTCGCGGCCATGCGCAGGCGACCCCGCGCGGCCGGACCGAGCGACAACCTCGAGTACGACGGGCTGTCCATCGACATGAACGCACGCGAGGTCCGACTTGACGGCGAAATCCTCGACCTCACGAAGATCGAGTTCGACCTGCTGACGAAGTTGGCTTCCGAGCCGCGGCGAGTCTTCGCACGCCAGCAACTGCTCGACGCGGTGTGGGGCTCCGACTGGTACGGCGACGACCACGTTGTCGACGTGCACATGGGCAACCTGCGCAAGAAGCTCGGGGAATCAGGTAGCAACCCCCGCTTCATCCACACTGTGCGCGGCGTGGGCTTCCGGTTCGAGGCCACATCTTGAACCCTTCTTGAGCCGTGGTTCAGACAGCTCCACCACACTTGATCGACCAGGAAGGGGAGGGGCCATGAAAGGCATCATCTTCAACCTCGTCGAAGAAGTGGTCACCAACGATCACGGTCACGACGCGTGGGACGACATCCTCGCCTCCGCAGACGTCGACGGGGCGTACACCGCTGTGGGGTCCTACTCCGACGATGAGTTGTTGGCCATCGTGGGCGCGGCGGCAGCAGCCACAGGATTGTCAGAAGATGACGTCCTGCGCCACGTCGGCCGCTACTCGATCCCCCCGCTGGCGCAGCGGTATCCCGAGTTCTTCTCGCTGCACCGCGGGGTGCGCACATTCCTACCGACGTTGAACAGCGTCATCCATCCCGAGGTCCGCAAGTTGTACCCCGGGGCGCAACCGCCGCACTTCGCCATCTCAGACGATGCGGACGGCGGGATCCTGATGGAGTACCACTCGCAGCGCGGGATGTGCCGCCTCGCCGAGGGACTGACTGTTGGCACCGCCGATCACTTCGGCGAGTCCGTCGAAGTGACCCACCTGCAATGCAAGCGCGACGGCGCGCCTCACTGCCTGATGCGGATCAACGTGGAATGACCGATCACGAACTCCTCGAGGCGCGGGCGCAGATCGCGCGGCTACAGCGCCGCGTGGAGCGTGAGCGGTCAGCCCGCCGGGAATCCGAGGAGGTCGCCGAGCGCTCGCTGCGTCGGCTGTACGCACGGCAGCGGGCCCTCGACCTGCTGACCCGGTCGGCTGCGGCGTCGAACTCAGCTTCCGACGACCAGGCCGCCTTCACCGAGGTGATGACGATGCTGGTCGAGGAGTACGAGTGGAACGTCGGCCATCTGCTCATCCCCGCCCGTGACGACCCGAGTGTTCTCGTCTCCAGTGGCCTGTGGGTGGGTAAGCCGGAAGACCCGTTCTTCCGGGAGGTACGGGCGGCAACTGTGGCGGCCCGCTTCGGGCCCGGCGTGGGCGTGCCCGGAAGGGTGATGGTCTCCGGACCACGGTGGGAGAACCAGCCCGAGAACGTGATCAACTCCCGCAAAGCGCTGCTGTCCCAGGGGAGTGTCTTCGCCTTCGGCGTGATGGTGGAGTCGGTGCTGGTTGCGGTCCTGGAGTTCCTCAGTGCCGTACCCAAGCCCGAGGATCCCGACCTTCTGGAGCTCGCCACGCCGCTCGGTGAACAACTCGGCCGTGTCATCGAGCGCGCGAAGGCCCGCGAGGCCGAGGAACACCACCGGGTCGAACTGGAGCGCACCGTCAAGGAACGCACGGACGATCTGCGCAAGGCCCGCGATCGGGCCGAGGCGCTGGCCCGCGCACGCAGCGCGCTGTTCAACACGGTGACACATGAACTGTCCACCCCGGTGCATGCGGCCCAAGCCGCCCTACAGAAGCAGCCGCCTGAGGTGGTCACCGCGACATCGCAACTGAACCTGCTCGGCAAGCGCATCGACGCACTGATCGCCGTCGCGTCGGAAAGCGCGCAGGGAACCGCCGGGAAGCCGACCGTGTGCGTGCTGGCCGACATGGTCACGGACGCGTGCTCCGCCCAGCGTGCGCTGATCACCCCCCACGGGGGTTCGCTGACTCTGACCGTCGACCCGAGCGCCGCGGAAGAGGTACTGATCGACACCGAGCGGGTGCGTACTGCGATCGACACCCTGATGGCAGGGATCCGGTTGGCCCAGGCCGATGCCCAGGTCGGGGTCAGGGTGCATCTGGCCGGACACCGGGCGGTGCTTGATTTCCGCGCCCCGGGAGTGCACCCGGACGACGGGTCACTCGAGGTTGTACGCAGTGCGTGCCGGGCAGCCGCGGGGCACGTGGATGTGCGCGAGTCCACGATCGAACTGTCCTTCCCCGTGTCACGGCCCCGTCTGCGCCGCCTCGGGAGCAACCGCCGGGTGCTACTCGTCGACGACACCAAGGTGACCCAGCAGTTGGCGTCCGCGATGCTCAACGACGCGGGGCTGTCCGTCGACCTCGCCGATGACGGCTTGCAGGCGATTGAACGCCTTGCGGCCGAACCCTACGGTGTGGTCCTCATGGACATCCGTATGCCGCGCCTGGACGGACTCGAGGCCACCCGCCGCATCAGGAAGGGCGAGGCGGGCAACGAGCGTGCCGAAACCCCGATCGTGGCCATGACCGCCGACACCGCACCGGGCGCGGCCGAGGAATGCATGCTGGCCGGGGTGGATGCGTTCGCACCCAAACCGTTCACGAAGGAGACGTTGCTCGCCCTGGTGGCCCGCTACTTGCCTGCCGAATGAGGCTCAGCGGGCGACTGCGGTGTCCACGAGATAGTCGCGCATCTGCGTCTCCACCGACTCCGCCTCGATCGTGAGTTCTGCGAGCAGGGTGTCGGTGGGTTCCTTCTCCATCTGGGCACACATCGCGGCGAGTCGCTGCGCACCGAGCATCGCCGAGGCCCCCTTCAACGCGTGCGCCGCGGAACGTACCGCCTCCCCAGATCCTTCGCCGTGGCTGCGGTGGATCTCGACGAGACGCCCCGGCAACTCCTCGAGGTAGATCCCGATGGTGTCGCGAACCAGACCCGGATCCCCGAGGTCGTCTCCGAGTTCGTGCAGGATCTCGGTGTCCAAGGTGATGTCGCTGCCACGTCGCGGCGCCGGCACCTGCACAGGTGCGGAACCGGGCAAGCGCTCCAGCACTTTGGTGATCCCGATGTGGAGTTCAGCGGTGGTCGTGGGTTTGAGGACGTAGCCGTTGTAGCCGGCCGCCGCCAGCACAGACCGATCGATCCACCCCGGGTCAGCGGTCAGCGCGAGTACGGCGAGCGTGTCTGCATCGGCCAGCCGCTCGCGGATGACCTTCACGGCCTCAAGCCCGTCCATCACCGGCATGTTCAGGTCGAGCAGCACGATGTCGTACCTGTCGCGCGCAACCTCCTCGACCGCCGCCGCCCCGTCGCTGACGGTGTTGACCGAAGCCCCCATCCTGCGCAACATCTCCGCGATGAGGTTGCGGTTGGTCGTGTCGTCCTCGGCCAGTAGGACCCGCAGCCCAGGCGGCAGCGCGAGCGTCTCCCTGGCCACCGTGGCCGGGACATCCGCTCCCAACGCCTCCAGCAGGCGCTCCATCGTCCACGGCAACGCCAGGTACTCGCCGGCCGTGGGTGCGGCCGCCACGGTGACCGTGGGACCCATGACCAGAAGACGGTGTCCGTCCGTGACCGGCACCGTGGCTTCCGGGGCGGCGGTGTCCGAGACGATCCGGACATGCAGGGTGTCCGGCGCGCCATCGCACTCCGGCTCGATCCGCTTGCCCATCCGCTGCAGCGCCATGGAGACCGCCTCGACGGCCAACGGATGCCCATCGACCACAACTGCGCCCGGGACCTGCATGCCCTCGGAGGTGTGCGACTCCTGCAGCGTTCCCACCGGAAGCAGCACGCGGAAGGCGGTGCCCTCGCCGAGCACACTGGTCACCTGCAGTGAGCCACCGAGCGCCGTGGTCAGTCGCTGCGCGATGGCCAGACCCAGACCGGAGCCACCGTGCTGGCGGTGCACGCCGGGACCACCCTGGACGAACATGTCGAAGACCGACTTCTGTGCTTCCTCGGTCATGCCGGGGCCGGTGTCTGTGACCCGGATCTCGATCCACGGCTTACGCTCGAAACGCGCCGGACGGGCGACGACCGTGACCACACCCTCTTCAGTGAACTTGACCGCGTTGGAGACGAGGTTCAGCAGGATCTGTTGCACACGGCTCACATCGGTGTTTATCCACCCGTCAAGATCGGGACTTGCCGCGCCGATCAGAGGGACCTTCTTGCGTTGCGAGATCGGACCAACCATCTGCAGGACGTCGCTGATCATCGTGCAGACATCCGCGTCGGTCTTGTGCACCTCCAACTTGCCTGCCTCGAACCGGGCGAGGTCGAGCAGGTTGTTCAGCAGCGTCGTGAGACCATCAGCGGAGTGCTGAACGCCCGCGACGAGCTCCCTGGTGCGGGCATCGAGCGGTCGCTGCAAGAGCAGGTCGACCATGCCGACGATCCCGGACACCGGCGTGCGCACGTCGTGGCTGATCGTCGCCAACAGACTCTGCCGCCCCTCGGCCAGTTGCTCGGCATCGGTCAGCAGACCCAGTTGCAGATCCATTGTGGATGCTGCCGTATCGAGGTTCGAGCGCCGCGCGTACCGAAGCAGTTGGGCTAGCAGGGTCGCCATGACCATCGCGATCGCGTAGTGCGACCAGTTGGGGCTCGGGATGTGGAGCATGGCCAGGAACCACGCGACCCACATGACGGCTGTCAGTGCCGCGTTCCAGCCCGTCCGAAGCACCGCCATACCGGCGCCGATGACGATCAGCAGGAAGTTGGTCGTCTGCCACTCCTGCTGGCTGAGGTAGAGGTGCAGCGCGGAATTCGTGATGAGGACAAGGAACACTGCCACGAGCACCAACGTGCCGTTCGTGGTGATCCTTTGACGCCGGGCAGCCCAGGCCAGGGCCAGCAGGAGCACGGCGCTGACCGCTGCCACCGCAGACATGATCATTCCGGCCTCGCCGCCGACGAGGACCGGATGCACCAGCGCGAGCAGGGCGAAGAGGACACCGAGCATCAGCGCAGCAGGGAAGACGGTCCGGGCGGCCGCAGCGTCGTAGCGGACCTGCGGATCCGGTGACAGTTCAGGCGGTATCCGGATCACAGCCATACGTCCTTATCGACGGGAAGAGCGCAACGCTTAACGGTACGCGCCGCGCGCGGGGCCGTGCCGGTTGAGCGGACCGGGAGTTCCATGATGGGGGTTTCGCCCTGCCGTGCGGGCGGTGATGCATACTGGGAGTCGCCGCGGGTGTAGTTCAATGGCAGAACATCAGCTTCCCAAGCTGACAGTGCGAGTTCGATTCTCGTCACCCGCTCCAGGAGAAAGACCCCGGAGGCTTCCGGGGTCTTTCTCATGGAATGCCGGATAACACGGCGAGAATCGGGAGGAGCGTCCCGAAGGGGCGCGACGGATCTCGTCACCCGCCTCCTTCGCTGGCCGCTCCAACGTTCCAGGTCCGGCCACTCCGATGTTCTCCCGAGCGGGCCCGCCACCTGTGCCTAGAGTGCATCCATGGCAGTCGACTACGCGTCTCCCCTGGCTGGCGACGAGAAGATGATCCCCTCTCACGACGGAGGCAGCATCGCGACAGTCAGCGCCGGCGACGGGGCGACCGTTGTCCTGGCGCACGGTTTCGGCGTCGACCGCGACGAGTGGAACGTGGTCGCGACGCAGCTCGTCGACGCGGGGCACCGCGTCGTGGCCTTCGATCAGCGGGGCCACGGCCGCACGACGGCCGGTCGTGGCGGCATCTCCTCGAAGTCGATGGCCGACGACTACGTCACCGTGCTCGAGGCCTACGACGTGCGTGACGGCGTTCTGGCCATGCACTCAATGGGCGGCTTTGTCGGGATCCGCTTCCTGCTCGACCACGCCGACGTCGCCCGCGAGCGGTTGTGCGGAGCGCTGCTGCTGGCGACGTTCGCCGGCGACGTCAACCGCAACAACCCGCAGAACAGGCTGCAGATCCCGCTGATCCGCTCCGGAGTGCTGCCTTTCCTGGCGCGTACCGACTTGGTCGGCAGACCGTTCGCCCGAACGATCATGGGCAAGAAGGGCAACGACGAGATGGGATCGGCGTTCCTGCGCATGTTCCGAGCACAGGACTTCGGCCCGCTCCTTCCGATCCTTCGGGCCATGGTCGCGGAGAACCGCTACCCACAACTCGGGGCGATCGACCTTCCTGTCGCCATCATGGTGGGCATGGACGACCGCACGACGCCCGCATTCCACACCGACGATCTGCACGCCGGGATCCGCGGGTCGACACTGCAGCGGATCCCCGACGTCGGGCACATGGTCGTGTGGGAGGACCCAGACGCTGTGACGGCGACTATCAGACGTCTCGCAAACGCGACCTGAGCGGGACGGCGGAACTGCCGTGAGGACGCGCCTTCGCCGTCACCCCACGCGCGCCTTTCAGCCGCTGGACTCCACCGCGGAACAGTAGTCGAGCAGCTCGGGTGGCAGTCCGGCACTGGCCGTGCCGCACACCTCGTCGGAGGTGGAGACATCCCACGTGTCGCCGCTTGCCTGCAAGAAGAACACGGTCGGCCCCGGCTGCACCTCGACTGCGGCCCACTCGGTGCCGGACACGTTCGCGCAGTTGTACTTGACCATCTCGGAGCCTTCGGGGATGGCCGCCATGATCGCCTCCTCGGAGCACAAGGAGCCGCTCGTCGGGGACGCTGTCGTTTCCGTGGGCGTCGGGGACGCGGCGGTCTCGGTGGGCGTCGGGGAGGCGACGGTCTCAGTCGGAGTCGGGCTCGTCTCGGAACTCGACGAGGAACTCGAACAGCCGGTCAGGGCTGCGACGGAAAGGCCGGCGATCAGGATCACGGCGTGTGTGGAGCGGGGCGTGCGCATGACATCTCCTCTGCTGGGGGCAAGCCCATCATTGCGGCCGACCGAGAGCGCGCGTCGGAGGCGCGCTCAGGCGCCGGGGATCAGAACCGCCCTGCTTTCGGTCTGCGTGGCCATCGCCATCTCCGGCAGTTCACCCACACTGCGGTCCGCCACACCCCGTGGCAGCAGGTAGTCCTCCAGCCGAGCCACTTCGAAGCCCTGTCGGCGGATGTCCTTGACGGCTTTGCGAAGAGCGGGGAGAAGATCGGCGCGGAAGTGGGTGAGGATGATGTCGCCCGGCTCCAGCGCCTGCTTCTTGGTCTGGTACTCCAACGTCTTGCCCGGCAGGCTCACCGACCAGTGCACCACCCAGTCCAAGCCGCAGTGCCCGGCGGCTGCAAGCGTCGAGGCGTTGTACGCGCCATACGGTGGCCGCAGCATCCAGGGCACCTGCCCGGTCTGTTCCACGATGGCTTCGTTGGCGCCACAGATCTCGGAGGCGGGGTCGGCGGCTTTGGGCAGCGACGTGTGGGTGACCGTGTGGTTCTGGATGGACGCCATCGGCTCGAGGCCCTTCCAGTACGGCCAGTGAACGATCGTGCCGGTCGTCAAGAAGGCCGTTATGGGGATCCGCTCATCTGTCAGGAACTGCAGCAGTTCCGGGTC
>WBZV01001253.1_pt1 | contig 11973 bp, 15 predicted proteins | sample 5204221 | NCBI WGS metagenome assembly WBZV01 (sample SAMN12344360, study PRJNA552823) | activated sludge metagenome | biome: Activated sludge suspended growth; feature: Nitrification reactor; material: Wastewater; isolation source: activated sludge from nitrification reactor of wastewater...
AGTGATCCGGTGGTTCTGTATGGAAGGGCCATCGCTCAACGGATAAAAGGTACTCTGGGGATAACAGGCTGATACCGCCCAAGAGTTCATATCGACGGCGGTGTTTGGCACCTCGATGTCGGCTCATCTCATCCTGGGGCTGTAGCCGGTCCCAAGGGTATGGCTGTTCGCCATTTAAAGAGGTACGTGAGCTGGGTTTAAAACGTCGTGAGACAGTTTGGTCCCTATCTGCCGTGGGCGCTGGATATTTGAAGGGGGCTGCTCCTAGTACGAGAGGACCGGAGTGGACGAACCTCTGGTGTACCGGTTATGACGCCAGTCGTATCGCCGGGTAGCTATGTTCGGAAGAGATAAACGCTGAAAGCATCTAAGCGTGAAACTCGCCTTAAGATGAGATATCCCGGAGTCTTGAACTCCCTAAAGGGTCGTCGAAGACCACGACGTTGATAGGCTGGGTGTGGAAGCGCAGTAATGCGTTAAGCTAACCAGTACTAATTGCCCGTGCGGCTTGATCCTATAACCTTGAATCACCATGACAACTCATGGCAATCACACACCTTCTACCGTTTAACGTTTGACGACTCAAAACCGGCAAACGACAAGTTACGCTTGGCGACCATAGCGTTTCGGACCCACCCCTTCCCTTCCCGAACAGGACCGTGAAACGAAACCGCGCCGATGATATTGCACACCCCGTGTGAGAAAGTAGGTCATCGCCAGGCTCCCCTCCCAGAAACCCCCCTAGCACTCCGCTAAGGGGGTTTCGCTTTTTTGGGGGGTGCCCTTGCGACGTCAGGCCGTGGGGTATGGACGAGGGACAGAAAGGATGCGAATCGCTTCGGATGCCGCTGCGAATCCGAAGCATGCGGTGACGCAAACGGACGATCCGAATCCTCTACAGTTCAAGCCGCCGCTGGTCGTGGGTAGGTGGCAGCCGGATTCGCCGGGCCGGTTTAACGGTTCGTCGGAAAAGAGAGCGGTTACTGCGAAGCGCTTCGCTTTGTCACGCGGGAAGCCGTAGTCCCGTCGAAGCAGGGTGCGGACTTTCGCGAGTAGCGGATCTTGAACCGTCCTTGAAAGATCGCAGTGTCGGATGCGGGTCGGGTCCATCTTGCCGCCCGCAGCTCCTACTGTGACGACGGGCAGGCATCGTTGCTTTGCGGCGGCGATCAGGGAAGCTTTTGCGCGTACTTGGTCCGTGGCGTCGATCACCGCATCGAGAGGGCGGTCGAGCAATTCGTCCACGTTAACGGGGGTCAGGAAGTCTTCGATGAGCTCAACCCTGCACGACGAGTTGATGGTTTGAATGCGTTCTGCCATTGCGGTGACCTTGGCTTTGCCAAAGTTTCCTTCCAAGGCATGAATCTGGCGGTTGGTGTTGGATTCTGCCACCATGTCCAGGTCAATCAGGGTGAGAGTCCCGATCCCACAACGGGCAAGGGCTTCCACGCTCCAGGAGCCGACACCCCCGATTCCGACCACGGCGACACGGGCGTTCCAGAGTTGTGAGGCGGCAGTCTGTCCGTAAAGGCGCGCAACGCCGCCGAAGCGGCGTTCGAAGTCGAAGTCCGTCAACCCTCTATGGTCCTTCGAATGACTGCATTGAATGGCGCGATCCACTCCGGAGCGAACTGATTGTCGCAGGCATTCACTTCTGCAATGGCACGCAGAACGGAGCGATTCTTGCCGCGATGAATATGTTTGAGCATCACGGCCTCAAAGGCATCGACGATGGCCAGGATCTTGGCGCCCGGGCAAATTTGACCGCCCGAAAGGCCTGCAGGATATCCGCCCCCGTCCGGCATTTCGTGATGCTGGGCAATCATTTCGGCGGCTGATTCCCAGCCGGCCATGCGTTGCACCAGTCCCGCTCCATAGCCGGGATGATTGCGCAGTGCCACTCGGTCTTCATCGGTCATCCTGCCAACCTTGAGCCAAGTGGCTTCCGGGAGCAACATCATCCCGAAGTCGTGAAGATAGACGGCGGCTTCAAGCTGAACAGCGTCAACGGGGGATCCTGCTGCACGGTTCGTCTCCAATGCGAGACGCAGTATGCGCATTGTCCTGCCCTTAAAAAGTGGAGAGCGGCGTTCGAGTTGAAGCGAAAGCGAGCGAAAGAACTGTAGATCAGCTGGAGCATTAAGGTGTTCGGCGGGCGGTGGCGAGACTCGCGGTGCCTTCGAGGAAATATTGGCGATAACTGGTGGGAATCCAGTCACTGCCTCAATCAGCTTACGGCTGAGGTTGTCGATTTCGGCTTCGGGGGCATCCGCCATGCGCTCAAGGCTTGTGACCAAGGGTAGCAGGCGCAGATTGTCCAGGGACTTGCCCGAGAGCAGGCCGTCGGTGGCCAATTCCAGGCGATCGATCGACAGCAGGATGGTTTCAGCAAGGAGGTCGGAGAAGACGATTTCGCCCGCGCGGAACCTGGAAAGGAGGGTTTCGATCGGGTGGGCGATCGCCACAGCCAGATCAAATTTGCAGAGCGAAGCGTCCCCCTTGACGTTGTGAATGGCACGGAATAGGTCCGCGATCAGTTCTTTGTCCTGTGGCGCTTTGCGCAGACGAGTGACGTCCCGCTCGATTTCAGGCGCGCGATCAGTCAATGAATCGGAAAATTCTTCCAACGCGTCGCGGTCATTGACCGCAGGAGCGATGATGGTTCGCACGTCCATCCGGCGATCCCTCCAGGATTCTTATCAATCCGGCAAGTTTAGCCGAAAGGCAAGGCCTAGAAGAAGGCCACGAGCAGGCAATTTCTTCCCTTCAGCCCGTGAGGCGCCTTGACGCTGGCGAAGCCGGCTCATAACATTCCCGCCTTTACCAAATAACCGCTTGCCTTGAATCTGGATCAACTCAGCGCCCTAATCGGGCAAGATATGAAGGACGTCGATGCGGTGATCCGAGATCGCCTTCATTCCGATGTCGTTCTGGTCCGTCAGGTAGCCGAATACATCATTGGTGGAGGCGGAAAGAGACTGCGTCCTGCCCTGGTTCTCCTGACTGCCGGGGCGATGGGCTATTCGGGGCGCTACCATCACGAATTGGCGGCGGTGGTCGAATTCATTCACACCGCGACGCTTCTGCACGACGACGTGGTCGATGAGTCCGACCTGCGCCGGGGTCGCGAGACGGCAAACGCCATGTTCGGTAATGCAGCCAGCGTTTTGGTCGGCGACTTCCTCTATTCCCGGGCTTTCCAAATGATGGTCGGTGTCGGCGACATGCGCGTCATGAGTATTCTCTCCGATGCGACGAACATCATCGCGGAAGGCGAAGTCCTGCAATTGATGAACTGCCACGATGCCGACGTGGATGAAGCTCGCTATCTCCAGGTCATTCGTTACAAAACGGCCAAGCTTTTCGAAGCGGCGGCGCATCTCGGCGCCCTTGTTGGTGGGGCATCGGCGAAACAAGAAGCAAATTTCGCGGCTTACGGCATGCATCTCGGCACAGCCTTCCAATTGATCGATGACGTGCTGGACTATTCTGGCCAGGAAGTCGATACCGGCAAGCATCTGGGCGACGACCTTGCCGAAGGTAAGCCAACTCTGCCGCTGATCTATGTGATGGAATGTGGTAACGAAGCGCAAGCTGCGTGTGTGCGGAATGCCATTGAAACTGGTGGCAGAGATGACTTTCCCGCCGTACTCGAAGCGATCAGAAGTAGCGGCGCTCTGGAACACACGATCCGTAGGGCGGAGCAGGAGGCGGCCTTGGCGCGCAAAGCGATCGAAGATCTTGCGCCTTCAAAATATTGCGATGCTCTGCTACAATTAACCCTCTTTGCTGTCGAGAGAACCTACTGACGGGGCTTGGCAGTTGTCGGAGTGTAGCTCAGCCTGGTAGAGCACTGCGTTCGGGACGCAGGGGTCGCATGTTCGAATCATGTCACTCCGACCAAGTTGAATACCGATAGACCCGCCTGGCATCCCCACGCGGGTTTTTCTTTGTTTGGCTGTGCGCAACGTCCGGTAGGGACGATCTCAAGTGCTGATTCGCAATGCCTTGATCCAGTCGCGTTGCGTCTCGTGGCGGCGTTTATCTGTCAAACGTTCGAGAATGCGGTCCCGAACCGCGTCGAAGGGCAGCATCCCGCAGGGCAGTATCTCGTCGCAGAAAATGATGTGCAGGCCAATCGGCGATTCGATGACCGGACTACATCTGCCTGCTGGAAGCGAGAATGCGGCGCCTTCGAGTTCGGCGTAGAGTTGATTCCGCCTGATCGTTCCGAGTTGGCCACCTTCCATGGCCGTCGGGCACTGGGAATGGCGTAGGGCCGCGTTGCCGAAGTCAACTGAAGAGATGATTCTGGTACGCAGCTTTTCCAGCGTCGTCCGAGCCTTGGCTTTCTCGCTTGGGCCGTCGAAGGTGATCAGGATGTGGCGAAGCTTTCGGGCTTCTGGCCGGTCAAATGCTTCCGGATGGACTCGATAGAAAATCTCAGCGTCAACAGCCGAAACCGGCGGCATGGCGGACGCGACTTTCTCCAGAACGGATTCGACCTTGAGTTCGCGTTCAAGGCCGTCAGACAGCGACTGGCGGTCCAGACCAAGACTGTCGAGATCGCGTGTCATTTCATCGTCCGAGGCGTAGCGACCGCGAATTTCCGCCAATCGGCTCTTCAGGGTATCCGGCGGCACGACCACGCTGGCCGCCAGGGGTGATGAGAGGATGCGCGTTTCGATGCCCTGTTGACGGTCGGCGACCTTGCTAAGTCGATGCCTTTCCGGTTCAGACAGCGAATCCGGAGGTCTATTGAACAACTCCCAGGAGAGCTTCAGTTCCAGGTAAGCATGTCCCATGGCTATTCCCTCCCGTCATAGGCTTCCAGATAGGGTTCGGGAATCTGCAGGATGCGTCCGGGCAGGCCGTCGAAATGGATGTGGTAGGCGACGCCTTCCGACCCGTCACGGATTACCTTGATCACTTCCCCGCGGCTACCGTCAGCGACGAGTATCGAGCCGCCTACCGAGAGCCGGCGGGTTACACGGACCTTTTCCCGGAATTCGAATTTGGACGCAGTCCAAGGCTCATCCGCCCCGATCAGTTCTTCCTCTCGGCAGCCAACGATCCGGCCCTCGTCGAGGAAGTTGACGGAGTAGATGATCTGATCCTGAAGGAAGGTGCCGACATCGACGACGTAGCCTATGCTCCCTCGCCTGACCAGTGGCGCACCCGGGGCGAAGCCAGGGTAGGTGCCATCGTTGCGGACGTTGCGGACTAGCCGTACCGCCTCGCCGTACTCCCATCGGGCGTTCATCATTCGCGGAACACCTTGTCAAGGGATACGAAGGAACTGAACCCGCCGTCTGGTTTAGCCTGATTCTGAAAAACGGCGAAAACCTTTTCGGTCAGCGAGTCCGATTCCACGAAATCCATATAGGCGCGCTCAAGCCACACGCGGTAGACGGCGCGTCGCGCGCCAGCATCAGCGGGCAGATTGGAGGCATGTTTGGCCATGTAATCGTGGAAGCGCTGCAGGATGTGCAGGCGATTAACATTGACTACCGACTGGTCGAAGGGCACCTCGAAGAAGGCCAGAAAATCCTCGGCCGAAATCAGTTCTTCCAAGGCTTCTTCCAGGGTCAGGTTGATGTCTTCCATGTTGACTCCTCAGGCGACGGCGAGATGGTGAGAATCGTTTGGTTCAGGCGACGATTCCCGTTGGAATGCGTCGACGACATCGAGGAGCTTGGCGGCCCCCAGATGATCCTTGCTATCCAGTCCGGAAAGCTTCTTCAGGCGGTCACGAGAATCCCGAATTCGTCCCATACGCAGGAGGACGACGCTTTCCGCCTTCAGGGCCAGCAGGTAAAAGCGCAACAAGCCAAAGGATGTCGCGGCTGCGGCGCCGATCGCGCGTTCGTCAAGCTGTCGCCAGTCGTTGGGCAAACCAAGGTGACTCGCAGAAAGGCGCATTGCGCGCTCCGCCACTATCAGGACCTGGTCGAGCTTGTGCTGGTAAAAATAGTAGCGATAGAGGGCGACGATGACGCTAAGGTGATCAGGCGCCAGGAGGTTTGCGCGCAAGAGGGCCAGTTCGGCGCCCGGACCGCCAAAGTCCGCCGCAGCCTCGGCGATCAGGCTTTCGACTGCCGCAGGAAGCGCCTCTTCGAAGTAGAGCTTGCAGTCGGAAAAATCGAGCAGATCCATGCGGAAAGTCTCACTGAAGAATTTCGTTTTCACAGCAGAGATCGCCGGCGCTGCAAGTCCGACATTCGCCAGCGTGGTCAGCGGGGAGCGGTTCGTGGCGTAGCTCGGCCAGTTCCTTCTCCAGTGATTCAATGCGATCGACCAGGCAGGCGATGGACTTCGCCACGGGGTCGGGCAATACGTTGTGGTCGAGACTGAGGCTGCCGGATTTGTCGAGGTAGGGGCGGATCGTCGCTGCACGGGTATCGACAACCCGGCCTGGCACGCCGACGACGGTTCGGTCGGCGGGGACATCTTTCACGACGACGGAATTGGCGCCGACGCGCACGCGCTCCCCGATGGTAATGGGCCCAAGAATCTTGGCACCTGCGCCAACGATCACCCCATCGGACAGGGTCGGATGGCGCCTCCCCTTGTTCCAGGAGGTGCCGCCCAAGGTCACGCCATGGTAGAGCGTGACGTCGTCGCCGACCACGGCGGTCTCACCGATGACCACGCATGCACCATGGTCGATGAAGATTCGGCGGCCGATGGTCGCGCCTGGATGAATATCTACGTTGGTGAGCATCCGGCTGAAAAAGGCCAGTAGGCGGGCGGAGAAACGCCAGCCCCCAATCCAGCAGCGGTGCGCGATACGATGAGCAAGAATGGCGTGGACGCCGGGGTAGGTTGTCAGCACCTCGAGCCGGTTGCGCGCCGCGGGGTCGCGCAGGAAGACGCAGGCCAAATCATCCTTGAGGGTGAGCCACAGACCTTGTGGGGGCGCGTGTGCGTCGGACACGGCGATCGCCTCAGACATGGGAGACCTCGCGGATAGAAGACAGCAAATTGAGCAAGTCGGCATCATCCGGCGGGGTTTTGTGCTGGGAGACGAAACGGCGCACAGCGCCGAGCAGAATCGCTACCTCCCCGGGCGTGAGCGTCATGCCCAGCCCCGCGTAGACAATTTCGACGGCTCGGGTGCCGCTGTGCTTCCCAAGGACGATGCGGTGGCGCCGCCCGACTTCGCTTGGGTCGAATCCCTGGTAGTTGTCCGGATGCTTGATCAGGCCATCGACGTGGATGCCGGCTTCGTGGGTGAAGGCACCTCGCCCGACAACACTCTTCTGCCACGGCACAGCCCGCCCGGATGCCTCGGCTACGCTGCTCGAGAGGGCCGGAAAGCCTTTGAGGTCGATGCCGGTAGCAATGCCGTGCAGCTTGGTGAGACCGAGCACGACTTCCTCCAATGGCGCATTCCCGGCCCGCTCACCGAGGCCGTTGACGGTCGTGTTGACGTGCGTTGCACCCGCCTGGCAGGCAGCCAGGGTATTCGCGGTCGCCAGGCCCATGTCATCATGGGCGTGCATTTCGATCTCCAGACCGCTGCGGCGTCGCAAGTGGGCGATGCGATCGAAAGTGCCAAAGGGCTCGAGGACGCCTAGCGTATCGGCAAATCGGAGGCGTCGGGCGCCTGCCAGTTCCGCGGTTTCCGCCAATTCGCAGAGAAAGTCGGGGTCGGCGCGTGAAGCGTCCTCGCAGCCGACGCCCACCTCCAAGGCGAGGTCCCGCGCCATGCCGATATATCGCGGTAGTTCGCGCAGCAGCCACTCGCGAGGCTGGCCAAATTTATGGCGCAAGTGCTGGTCGGAGGCTGGAACCGAAATATCGACCAGATGGACGCCCAGTTGGCCCGATTTTGATATGTCTTCGGCACACATCCGACTCCAGACCATCAGCTTGGCTTTGAGACCCTGCGCCACCAATGCCCTGATCGAGTCGCATTCCTCGTCACCCATCGCCGGTATGCCGATCTCGAGTTCTGGAACGCCGATGCTGTCGAGTTGGCTTGCGATGCGCAGCTTTTCCTCAAGCGAGAAGGCGACGCCGGCCGATTGCTCGCCGTCGCGCAGGGTCGTATCGTTGATGGTGATGAAGGGCTGGCGCATGGAATCCTCCTGCTGGTGATTTAGCAAGGGTGATGCCAGTCTTCAATTGTCTGAATTTAAAGGATTAAAGTTTCGCGGTTGCAGCGTGTGTTGGGCAATGTCGGAAACGCGACACACTCGTCAGGTAACCGGCCTGGCGCGGCTATTTCGTGAGTGGCGTGGGTGCCGGCGCCCGGAACTGTTTTGGAGCGGTGCCCCCCACCGACCGAGCGCGGGTTTGATCGAAAACAGAGCAGTGCAATGCCGGCCACTCATGAAACATCAGAGCGAGTACGGCCGGTGCAGCCAACCGCGCACGACATCCGCGTCCCGCTGGGGAAGGTAGGCGAAGCCGGACAGCGAATCCTCCACGGTCGTCTGCGCGACCCAGTGCGGCACGGCCTTGGTGGTCAGCATGTGGAAGTACCACGCCATGGGATAGCCGGCTGCTCGGTCAAATTGGGTCAGGGCTCCCTGCAGCTTGAGGCCGTTTGTCCCTTGGGCGGTGTCGAATTCCGGCGGGTCGCCGGACATCGTGGCAATCGGCTGGGCGCGGAAAACTGGCTGATGGAAACGGTCGAGATGCTCGCGGGTGGCGATTACCCAATGATTCGAAAAGCTGCTGGTATGTCCCGCGCTGCTCTGCTTCCAGTCATCGATCATGCGGTGGATGGGAGCGGCTTCTGCCTTCTGATCGAGCATGCGTTTCATAAACGCCCCGATGTGCTGGAGGCGGCGGAAGCTGTAGTAGGGCATGCCCAGGGGAACGAGTGATTCATTGCCACCACGCGGATCGACCAGTTCCTCGACGCTCCCGGGTTCATCGGCGAACAGCTGATGGCCCCGCATTTCCTGGAGACATTCGATCTCCAGTTGCAGGAATCCCGCATGGTCGTCTCCCGCGCTTGCCACGAGATAATGGGTCTGGCCTACGAGTCTCGTGGCGTAGAGCGTACGGCCGGCGGAATTGTCGATCAACTGATGCAAATCGCCAGCGTGGGCGGCGAGTTTCTCCTCAACCCAGGCCTCAAGACTGTCACTGATGCGACGGCCTTCCGCATCGACGATGCCGCCTAACCGATACCAGCCACCGCGGGCAAGCGCGTGGCGGAATTTCCAATCCGGCAGTGCGGATCGCAGTGCCTTGGCGAGCGTGCCAGGGCCGGCATTGACCGGCGTCACCGCGCAGGTCTCGACGACGGTCGGTGCCAGTGATTTGCAATACTCCACCCAAGCCAGGGTTTCCTTCATGGCGGCTCCTTTCAATCAGGCTGCAGCGGATTCGGCGAGCCGTGCCCGGGCTGCCTCGCGGACTTCAAGTTCCGGGTCTTCGATCAACGGCGGTATGAATTCGATGGGGGCGTTCGTGACGGCGGCCAATCTCACCCACCATTCCGGGTCGCGTAGCAATGCGGCAGCCAGTTCAGGCAGGGCGCGCTCGGCGACGATGGCGCGCACCTCTGGTTCTGGATCCGTGACCAACATGTGCAGCGCAAACGGTGGCAACCGTGAGGCCACGACCTTGCGTACCTCTCGTTCGCTATCCCGAGCAAGCTTGAACAATTGGCCATGCGGCAGGCGGCGGGCGACGGTGGCGCGGATCAGGTAATCCTCGTCGTCTATCAAGCGGACGAGTTTCGCTTCCGGCAGGCGCGCGGCGACCGAAAGGCGTACTTCGCGGTCGGGGTCGGCGACCATGGATTCGAGTAGTTCAAGGGGCAAGCGCATTGCGACGACGCGCCGGACCACTTCGTCGGGATCCGATTTCAGCCGAAAAATGGCGCTGACCGAGGCATAGCGAGCGGCAATCGCACGCCGCTCCCAGAAGATGTCATCAAGATATCCTTCCGCCTCGTCGCGGTTCTGCCGGAGAAACCGGTCGATCTGGCGCCCACTGTGCGCCCGGATGCAGGCGTCGCCGGGAGAGCAGCGACCAGCGTTCAGCAGGTCTGGAAAGTATTGGCAACCGGAGCACAATCCGAGACGACCGACGCCGGCCAGGGGGGAAGTCGTTTCACTCGTCATCGACCTTTGCCGCGATGAGAATACCCGTGGCGGCATCGTGGTCGCCGGTGAATTCCAGGCAATGGCCGCTGGCGCCGGAGATCAGGTAGAGATCGTAGCCATCGACGCTAAAGGCGGGGGTGTAGCGTGGCGAAACGTCGTCTTCGCTGCATTCGGTGAAGTGCAGATCGGGAAATCGCTGTCGCAGGACAGATGCCCGGGGATCGAGAAGAACGGCTTCGCCGACGCGGGCCAGGGTGGCGGGATTGATCATGCTTCCTCCTTCGCAAGCCCTTCTTCGAAGCGGGCGAGGGAGGCCGCAGGAACCCCCATGATCTGCGCCAACCAGGGGGGCGGACAGGACAGCCGGCCCTGCAATTCGGCAAGCACCTCGCGGGCGGGACCGCCGGTAGGCTTTTTGATGGGATGCACGCCCGCCCGCACAACCTTGGCGGCGGCCGGCCCGCCGATGGATTGGATGTAGACGATCTGGCAGTCGCCGATCAAGGCGGAGCGGGTTGCATTCTTGTCCTCGGCGCCATCAGCCTCCGCCGTGCTGCGCACGTCGATGAGCTTGATTCCCTGCTGGCCGACCTGATAGACCAGGAAACGATCGCAGGAACCGAAGTGGCCGTCCAGATTCTCGCCCCGGTTGGCGGCGACGGCGACACGGATGGAGCCGGGCATCTCGCCATCGGCATAGGCCTCGATGGTCGGAAAATCGGCGTGCTCGACTCCCTGGCCCCAGAGCAGGCGCACCGCCTCCTTGAGGTGCTCCGGTTCGACGCCCACATGGCATCCCTGTTCGGCGAAATCGCCGGCCAAGATGCCGCGCAGATCTTCCACCGTGAGTTTGGCGAGCTTGGCTTCGGTGAGGGGTGTTTCCAGCTTGTCGATCAAGGCGCCGACGAAGGCCTTGACGTCGAGGCCGTTGAGGGCGCGGGCGGCCAGCGCGATGCGCAGCGCAGATTCGCGGGAGGCGATGGGTGAGGGCGACATGATGGGCTCCTGGCAACGTCTTTAGTGGAGCGCCGGATCAGCTGCACGCTGCGCCGACGCTCGGCTCAAGCCGCTACTACCCTCAGGCGGGGCTGATGCAGCCAGACGGGCAGACGTCCACACAGAGGGGGGAATCGTTATGGCCGTCGCACTCGGTGCAGGTGCTGGCATCGATCTTGTAGAAGACCTTGCCGGCGCTGATCGACTTGGTCGGGCAGACCGGCTTGCAGTCGCCGCAGGCGGTGCACATGTCGGGATCAATCTTCATTGCCATGATGCTCTCCTTTCAATCCGCTTTCGCCGGCTCATTCGCTGGCTGGGCGGTGAGGGGTTTGACGAAACTCAGTCCTCGGCGGCGCCGAGGCGCTTGGCCCGCAGGGATATCGGCAGACGGGGCGGCTTGGCGATCGGATCGATGTAATACGAACCCCCGTTGTCCAGCTTCAACTCGCCGCCCCATTTGTCGGCGGTATCGAATTCGATGGACTCGATGGAGGCTTCCAGGTCGCGCTTGGGGAGATAAAAGGTCAGCCCCTTCTCGCCCTGGCGGATCATGATGTTGGCCATGGTTATGCTCCCTAGGTTTAACAAGTCGCTCGCGTGCCAGAGCCCCGCAGCCGTTGCCGGCAGGCGGGGCCCAGGTGATCCGGATCAGCGGACCAGGTCAAAGTTGTAGTCGGTCGTCCCCATGCCGATCGTCTCCTTGTCGAGTTGCTCAAGGACGGCGTTCGTCAGTTGGGTCACCACGGCCATCATGCCTTCGTAGCCCAGCGTGGTGGCGCGGTGCTGGTGGTGACGGTCGAAGATCGGGAAGCCGATGCGGATCAGCGGTACTTCGAACTCTTCACCCTTGTGGCGGGTGTCGCGCTGGATGTACTTGCCGTAGGAGTTGCCGATCAGGAAGTCC
>WBZV01001254.1_pt1 | contig 11942 bp, 13 predicted proteins | sample 5204221 | NCBI WGS metagenome assembly WBZV01 (sample SAMN12344360, study PRJNA552823) | activated sludge metagenome | biome: Activated sludge suspended growth; feature: Nitrification reactor; material: Wastewater; isolation source: activated sludge from nitrification reactor of wastewater...
CTCAACCTGTAGCCGGACGGCGAAGGGTTACAATCGCGGCATAGCCAGGAGATCAAAATGCCCCGCGCACCTTACATGTCAGCCTTGCTGTTCGCCCTCGCCATCCCGGCCTGGGCGCAGCAGCCCCCCAAGCTCGAACCCCTGCCCGAACCGCCGCCTCCACCGCCGGGCATGGAGCTCGACCAGGCCACCGAGCCCCAGGTCACGATCACCAGGAAGGGCGAGGACACGGTGGAGGAATACCGGGTCAATGGGCAGCTCTACATGGTCAAGGTCACCCCGCCCGGCGGCGTGCCCTACTACCTCTACGACGACGTTGGCAACGGCGATTTCACCCGCCGGGATGCCCAGGACAGCGGCGTGCGTGTGCCCAAGTGGGTGATCAAGCGCTGGTGAGGGGTCTGGAAGGCTTTATCTTTTTAGGGAAAAAGCGCTTTCCACGTTTTATGTGAAGGTCGTTAGGTTATTCCCTTCGACCTTGAACCGGTGAGCCCTTACGGACGGCTTTCCACTGTTTTGCGTATCTTTGGCCGGGTCTCGCCCCGGCGGGGCGAAATCGGGTCGCGCAGCAGATTGATTCACATCCCTGAGTTGTCAGGGGGCCTCGCACAGGCAGTGCAGATACATGTGCCCCGGGTCGTTCCACAGGGCCAGGCCTTCCAGTTCGCTGCGGATTTTCGCCAGCGTGCTGTCCACCAGTGACACCCGTGCCCGGGCGCCCTCGGTGTCCTCGCCGTTGTCGAGCAGCTTGGAGAGCAGTTGGTCCCGTGGGGAGAGGGGCTTTTCCACGTAGCTGACTTCGTAGTCCTTGAGGTTGGCGCGGTTGGCGGCGGCCTTGATGGCTTCGTCGAGACCGCCAAGTTTGTCCACCAGCCCCTTCTCCTTGGCCTGGCTGCCCAGCCAGACGCGGCCCTGGGCCACCTGGTCGACGGCGGCGAGGTCCATCTTGCGGCTCTTGCCCACCAGTTCGATGAAGCGCCTGTAGCCGAACTCGATACCCTGCTGGAGCACGCTTGCCACCTGGGGGTCGAGGGGCCGGCGCGGGTCGAGGCCACCGGACAGGGGGGTGGTGCCCACGCCGTCCACGGTCAAGCCAAACTTGTTCAGGGAGCATGGCAAAGATGCCGATGGATCCGGTGATGGTGCTGCGCCCGGCCCATACCTCGTCGGCGGACATGCTGATCCAGTAACCGCCGGAAGCCGCCACCGACCCCATCGAGACAATCACCGGCTTGCCCGCCTTGCGGGTCAGTTCCAGCTCGCGCCGGATCACCTCGGAGGCGGTGGCGCTGCCGCCGGGGCTGTCCACCCGCAGCACCACAGCCTTGACGGAATTGTCCTCGCGGGCCTGGCGGATCAGCCCCGCCACCGTGTCGCCGCCGACCACGCCGGGGGGATGGTCACCGTCCACGATGGCGCCTTGGGCCACCACCACGCCGACCTTGTCGTCGGGCGGGCTCCGTTCCTCGCGCACCCGGGCGATGTAGGTGCCCATGTCCACGTGCTTGTAGCCTTTGCCCTCGTCACCGGCGCCCAGGGTGGTCTTGAGGTAGTCGCGCCATTCGTCCGCCGTCTTCAGGCCATCCACCAGCCCGGCGGTGAGGGCCATGCGGGCAGCGTCGCCACCGGATTCAGCCAGCAGTGCCGGGGTGTCGCCCACATAGCGGGCGAGATGCGGGGCAGCCTTGGGGCGTGCGGCGAGGATGTCGGCCTGATAGGCCTTCCATGCGGCGTCCAGGTAGTCCCGGGTGGACTCCCGGTCTTCCGGCGACATGTCGCTGCGGGTATAGGGTTCCACGAAGGACTTGTAGGTGCCCACGCGGAAGATCTGCATCTTCACCCCGACCTGATCGAAGAGGCCTTTGAAGTAGGTGGGAAAGCGCCCGAAACCCGAAAGAAAGACGTAGCCGTCCGGGCTGACGAAGACTTCATCCCCCTGGGCGGCCAGGTGGTACTGGACCTGGTTGAAGTTCTTGCCGTGGGTATAGACCTTCTTCCCCGACTTGCGGAATTCGGCCACGGCGGTGCCGATCTCCTGCAGTTTGGGCAGGCCGGTGCCCGCCAGACCGTCGGTCTCGATCACCAGGGCGGTGATGCGCGGGTCGGTGGCGGCGGCGCGGATCGCGTCCACCACGTCGCGCAGCAGAATCTGGCGAATTCCGTCGCCACCCTGCAGCACGCTCATGGCGCTGCGCACCGTCCGCTGTTCGACCAGCTGCCCGTTGGGCGCGATCAGCAGCGCGGCATTGGTGGGCAAGGGGGTCGGCCGGGCGGCGAGCCAGCCGGCCACGAGAAATACCAGCACTGCAATGAACAACAGGTTGAGGCTGATCTGCCGGAAGCGGTCGATCGCCCGCCACAACCCACCCACAACAGTTCTCACGACACCCGGCCGTGCATTCCGATCCATCACATTCTCCAGAATGGGTCTTGCGACCCCAGGCGGTCCACTGCCGCCTACAAGGTTTGCGGGCACCGCCAATCCGGTAGAATCCCGCCATGTTTGCCAATCCCTCTCCCGACCAGATCCGCAGCCTGCTGCAGGAGGCCAAGACCATTGCCGTCGTCGGCCTGTCACCGCGCCCGGATCGCCCCAGCTACCGGGTGTCCCGCGCGATGCAGGGCTTCGGGTATCGCATCGTACCGGTTCGCCCGGCAGTTGCCGAAGTTCTCGGTGAAAAAGCCTGGGCGCGCCTCTCCGAGATTCCCTTTGCGGTGGATATGGTGGATGTATTTCGTGCCGGCGACCAGATCGACCCCATTGTGGACGAATGCATCGCCCTCGGTGTGAAGCGCCTGTGGCTGCAGGATGGCGTGATCAACGAAGCGGCTGCCGAACGCGCCCGGGCCGCCGGCATCACTGTAGTGATGGACCGCTGCGTGTGGCGCGATTACATGGAACTGGTCCTATGAGCACAACACTTGCCTTCACCAAGATGCACGGCCTCGGCAACGATTTCGTGATGATCGACGCCGTGCGTCAGGACATCCGGCTCACGGAAGCTCAGGTGCGCTATCTGGCCGACCGCAACTTCGGGGTGGGCTGCGACCAGTTGCTGGTGGTGGAGCCCGCCCAGGCGCCGGGCGTGGATTTCCGCTACCGCATCTTCAACGCCGATGGCGGCGAGGTGGAGCAGTGTGGCAACGGCGCCCGCTGCTTCGCCCGTTTCGTCTTCGACCAGGGGCTCACCGACAAGCGCGAGATCCGTGTCGAGACGAAGAAGGGCATCATCACCCCGCGTCTGGAGGCCGACGGCTCGGTGACCGTGGACATGGGCGTGCCGGTGCTGAACCCGGCCGATGTGCCCTTCGTCAGTGATTCCGAGGCCTGGGTGCAGCCCCTCGACGTGGCCGGCACGGTCGTGGCGATCACCGCCGTGAGCATGGGCAACCCCCACGCCGTGCAGGTGGTGGCCGATGTGGATACCGCCCCGGTGGCCGAGCAGGGCCCCCTCATCGAGCATCACCCGCGCTTCCCGGCCCGGGTCAATGCCGGTTTCCTGCAGGTTGTCGATGCGCACCGCGTGCGCCTGCGCGTCTTCGAGCGCGGTGCCGGTGAAACCCTGGCCTGCGGCACCGGTGCCTGTGCTGCCGTGGTGGCGGGCATCCTGCGCGAGCTGTTGGTGTCGCCGGTCACCGTGGAAACCCGCGGCGGCGAGCTCAGCATCGCCTGGAACGGCATCGGTACCCCGGTGATGATGACCGGCCCGGCGGTCACCGTATTCAGCGGCACCCTGACCCTTCCCTGATCTTCTCCTGCCTCACCCTCCTTTGGCCCCGCCATGAATCCTTCCGACGTCATCCAGTTCCTGCAGGAAAACCCCGATTTCTTCGACCGGAACTCGGCCCTGTTGACCGACCTGACGGTGACCCATCCGAACAACGGACAGGCAATCTCCCTTACCGAGCGGCAGCTGATCGCCCTGCGCGACCGCATTGCCCAGTTGGAAGACAAGTTCGCCGAGCTGCTGTCCTTCGGCGAGGAGAATGACGCCATCAGCGAGAAAGTGCATCGCCTGAGCTTGTCCCTGCTTGAAGCCGAAGATTTCGAATCGATCCGTACCGCGGTGTATGTGCACCTCAAGGAAGACTTCGCGGTACCCCACGTGGCCTTCCGGGTGTGGAACAGTGTGCTGTCGCGCAGCGGCCCCGAGTTCCTGCCGGTGGGCGAGGAGGTGCGCTTCTTCACCGGCGATCTGGTCCAGCCCTACTGCGGCGCGCCGGCCATCAAGGAGATCACCAACTGGTTCGGGCCCGATGGCCGGCAGATCCGTTCGGTGGCCCTGGTGCCCCTGCGCCGGGACGAGCAGACCTTCGGCCTGCTGGCCATGGGCAGCGAAGACCCGGAGCGTTTCTATCCCGAGATGGGTACGCTCTACGTGACGCGCATCGGCGATATGGTTTCCCACATCCTTCGCCGCCAACTCGGCTGAGGCGCGCATAAAGCTACTGCGCAGGCCGATCTTGCGCCTGCGATGCTCGCCGTACTCGAGTACGGCTGCGCTTCTCGGCGCAACCTCGACCTGCTCGCTACGCTTTCTGCGCACCTCGAATGTGTGGCGCTTCCTTATTCTAGAAGTTTGGTGATTTCCCCATGGCTGATCTGATTCTCAAACCTGGCAGTGACCGTACCGTGGTGCGGCGGCATCCCTGGATCTTCGCGGGTTCGGTGGATCGGCTCGAGGGCCGGGCGCGGCCGGGGGATACGGTGCTGGTGATGGACTCCCGCGGCAAGCCGCTGGCACGGGCGGCGTGGTCGCCGGAGTCGCAGATCCGGGCGCGGGTGTGGACTTTTGACCCGGAGCAGTCCATCGACCATGCCTTCATCAAACGTGCGGTGGCGGCGTCGGTGGCGCGGCGGGCCGTGCATCCCTGGCTGGCCGGGCAGGATGGGGTGCGCCTGATCCACGGGGAATCCGACGGTCTGCCCGGCGTCATCGCCGACCGCTTTGGTTCGGTGGTGGTGGTCCAGCTAACCAGCGCCGGGGCCGACAAGTGGCGCGATGCCATCGTCGCCGGGCTGGTCCAGGCCACCGGCTGCAGCACGGTCTATGAGCGCTCCGATTCGGATGTGCGCAAGCTCGAAGGGCTCGGCCCCGTCACCGGCCTGGCCCACGGCGAGTTGCCCGAGCTGCTGAGCATCGTCGAGAACGGCGTCCGCATGGAGGTGGATGTGGTCAGCGGCCACAAGACCGGCTTCTACCTGGACCAGCGCGACAACCGCCTGCTCACCGGCCAGCTAGCCTCCGGCCGGGATGTGCTCAATTGCTTCTGCTATACCGGGGGCTTCTCCCTGCAGGCCCTGGCCGGTGGGGCAAAGAGCGTGATCTCCATCGATTCGTCCGGCCCGGCCCTCGTCACCGCGGCGCGCAACCTGGCCCACAACCCCCAGCTCGACGCGAGCCGCGCGGAGTGGCGCGAGGATGACGTGTTCCAGGCCCTGCGCGGCTTCAAGACCGAAGGGCGCAAGTTCGACCTGATCATCCTCGATCCGCCCAAGTTTGCTCCGTCGGCGGCCCACGCCGAGCGGGCCGCCCGCGCCTACAAGGACATCAACCTGCTGGGCTTCCGCCTGCTCAACCCGGGCGGCATCCTGATGACCTACTCCTGCTCGGGTGGCATTGGGCACGAGCTGTTCCAGAAGATCGTTGCCAGTGCGGCAGCCGATGTGGGCGTGGAGGCCCGTATCCTCCACCGTCTCTCTGCCGCGCCGGATCACCCCATTGGTCTGGCCGTGCCCGAAGGCGAGTATCTGAAGGGGCTGGCCTGCCAAGTGTGAGCAAGTGCTCAAAGCGGGTAGTCATCCAGGCGTAAAAATTGGCGTAGATGTGTATCCTCTGGGGGAATTACGAACGGTTAAAAGTTGTGACTTTGACCTGTTCCTGTCCTTCCACGGAGATACAGATGAACACCCCGCAGCCCCACGATTCGGCCACGATGGCCGACGACGACCCCGGGGTCCAGGCACGACGCCAGCAGCGCATCGCCGCCTTGCTGCTGTCCCGCTACAACCTGCGCTACATGGTTCGCCTTTATGCGGCCTTCGAGGGGGATCTGCTGCTGCCCATCGTGCTCGGTGAGGTGGGTCTCTACAATGTCAGCGGCCTCGGGCTGGACGATCAGTCCCTGGCGGCGATCCGCTGCAGCGACGATGGCTTCGGCAAGCTGCCCCTGCGCCCCTGCAACGCCTTCTCCATCAGTTCATCCACCGGTATTCCCCGTGAAACCGTGCGCCGCAAGGTCAGCCATCTGATCCAGCTAGGCTGGATTGCCCGGGACATGAAGGGCGGCCTGACCATCACGGCCAAGGCCGCCAACCTGTGCCTGGAACCCTTCGACCAGGACAATCTGGCCGACTTCCTCAGCACGGCCGATAGGGTCCGCCTGATCGCCGGTCCTTCGCAAGACCCGTCCACCGTCCGGTAGGCATCCCAGCGGGGCGAGGAGATGCCGGTGACCCAAGGGTCACGACGCTCCCGCGGGTCGGATTCATCCCGCGCGTCAGCCCGCGCCTTCGTCCCATAGCTGTCCACCCTGCCCCGGCGCCTTCAGCCCGAAGTGCTGCCAGATCGACGCCGTGGCCATGCGGCCCCGCGGCGTGCGCTGCAGGTAGCCCTGCTGGATGAGGTAGGGTTCCAGCACGTCCTCGATGGTGTCGGACGATTCGCCGATGGCAGCGGCCAGATTGTCCAGCCCCACCGGGCCGCCTCCGAATTTCTCCAGCATCGCCCCCAGCAGCTTGCGGTCCATCAGGTCCAGGCCGAGGTGATCCACGTCCAGCATGGTCAGGGCCAGGTCGGCCACTTCGGCGGTGATGCGGCCGTCGGCGCGCACCTCGGCGTAGTCCCGCACCCGGCGCAGCAGACGGTTGGCGATGCGGGGTGTGCCCCGGGCGCGGCGGGCGATCTCGAAGGCACCGGTGTCGTCGATCTCCACGTCCAGCAGGCGCGAGGAACGGCTGACGATGTAGGCAAGCTCCTGGGCGGTGTAGAACTCCAGCCGCGAGACGATGCCGAAGCGGTCGCGCAGGGGGTTGGTGAGCATGCCGGCGCGGGTGGTGGCGCCCACCAGGGTGAAGGGGGGAAGGTCCAGCTTCACCGAACGGGCGGCCGGGCCTTCGCCGATCATGATGTCGATCTGGAAGTCTTCGAGCGCCGGGTAGAGGATCTCCTCCACCACCGGGCTGAGGCGATGGATCTCGTCGATGAACAGGACGTCGTGGGGCTCCAGGTTGGTGAGCAGGGCGGCCAGGTCGCCGGCCCGCTCCAGCACCGGGCCGGAGGTCTGGCGCAGGTTGACCCCCATTTCGGCGGCCACGATGTGGGCCAGGGTGGTCTTGCCCAGGCCAGGGGGGCCGAACAGCAGCACGTGGTCCAGGGCCTCGCCGCGCTTGCGTGCCGCCTCGATGAAGATGCTCAGCTGGTCGCGGATCTTCTGCTGGCCCACGTAGTCGGCCAGGCGCTTGGGGCGCAGGGCCCGCTCCAGGGCTTCCTCCTGGTTGCTGGCGCGTTGAGCGGTGATGAGGCGGGCGGAAGGGTCGGGTGCGCCGCCCTTGATGTCGTCGGTCTGGATCATGTGTTGCGCTCCATGGCCTCTTCCCGCGCGTCGCTCAGGGCTTCGCCTGCCATCTCGACGGCCGGCCGGCTGGAGGTCCAGCTGATGAACAGGGCCTGGCCGAGGGCCAGGAAGGTGGGGCCGAGGAAGATGCCAATGAAGCCAAAGGCCAGCACCCCGCCGAAGGCCCCGAGGGCGATCAGCAGGATGGGCAGGCTGGCCGTTCGGCTGATCAGGAAGGGCTTGAGGAAGTTGTCCACCGAGCTGATGGCCAGCACGCCCCACAGCACCATGAAGATGGCCCAGCCGCTCTCGCCCTGCTGGTAAAGCCAAAAGGCCGCGCCACCCCAAATCAGCGGTGGCCCCACCGGCACCAGGGACAGGAAGAACACCCCGGCGGCCATCAGCAGCGCGCCGGGCACGCCGGCAACCAGAAAGCCCACCAGGGCCACCAGGGCCTGGGCGGCGGCGGTGCCGACAATGCCGATCATCACCGCCTTGACGGTATTGCCCGCCAGCTCCAGCAGCTCACCCCACAGCTCGCCGCCCAGGCGCGCCGCGCCGTTCTCCAGCTGGGCCTGGATGCGCGCGCCATCGCGGTACAGGAAGAAGACGATGAACAGCACCAGCGAGATCTGCAGCAGCCCCTGACCGACCACCCCGCCCAGGCCCAGCGCAAATTTGCGTGCTGGCTCCACCGCCTGCAGCGCCAGTTTGCGCATCTCCACCTGGCTGTGGGTGAGCTTGCGGATGTAGGCGTCCAGGTCTGCCCCCACCACCGGGATATCCTTCAGCCAGGCCGGCGGACGGCCGTCGGATTGTTCGATCTGGGCGCGGATGTAGTCCACCAGGTCCACCGCCGAGTCGGTCAGGGAGGCCGTCAGCCCGATCATCGGTACCAGCAGCACCGCCGTCAGCAGCAGGGTCATGGTGATCGCAGCCAGCCCCTCCCGCCCGCGCAGACGCCGCAACAGGGACTGGTACAGGGGCCAGGTGGTGATGCACACCGTGCCGGCAAACAGGATGGCCGCGAAGAAGGGGCTGAGCACGAAGGCGCAACCAAGGAGCAGCACGGCCGTGATGGCCAGCTGGGCAGTGCGTCGGGGTGTCATGGGGGCGAGGTCCGGAACGGAATGGCGGGATTATCCCTGATCTGAGATGCGAGCAACGCAGAACGACAAATTGTCGGCGAGGACAGGCGGAAGTAAGGGTGATACGACTCCTTCCAAGCCATTGGGATTTTTCCTCGACCAGTCCCGCCTGTCCGATCAACCCCAAGCATTTCCACACACTTCAACAATGTTCCCAGTCGCACAAGCACAGCGGTTCTTTGCAGGCTGGCATGCCGCCCAGCCCCCTGAACCAGATAGTGGTGCCGATATTGCGCGCATGCGGGCCTTCTTCAATGTCTGGAAGAGCAGCGTTCCTGCCCTCGCAACAAGCCCCCCGGCGGAAACCTTCAATTGCCAGCAATTTGCATCTTTTGCGGCTGCATTCAGCCCGGCCTGTCAGGCTTATCGGCGGACAGGGGGTAACGCCAATGCTTGGCGTGCGGCGGGTGTTGGCAAAGACGAAATGCGTAACCGTGCGGTACTTCGGTGGCACCTTGATCGCTTCGAAGATCCGAGAAGCTGCGCGACAAGATCATCCCGTTTTCCTGGAAGCAACTGGCCGGCATTCTTGACGAACACGTCAAACAGGAAGACCTGAGAAACACGGCGGCCGGCACCTTGCTCCTGCAATACGCCGAACATGCGCGGACGCTGCGCTATCCATGCACCACCCAGACGAAGGAGAAACAGCAGTGATCGAATCGCACGAAGCCCATCGGCTGATCATCCGCAATATGCGCGTGCTGGAGGAGGCTCCGGCGGTGGTCGAGGAAGTGACGCGGGCTGTGTTCAAACGTATCAACGAAAAAGTCGAGCAGTGGGTCGAAACCCAGGAAGGCTGGGAAGGGATTTTCTCACTGAACGGATATGACGATGGCGGAGAAACGACCTTTCAGGCCGCGAGCTGGGGGCAAACAGACGATGGCACATACCTCGCTTGCCTTCAATTCGCCTGCCGCGGCGAACGCTCATGGCATTGGCTATCACCTTTGGTTGGCGCCAACGAAGACGCGTTTGGCTTCTTCTTTAAAGCGCTACCGGTCTGGATCACCGGCAATACGGGACGAAAGGGTGCCCGTCCCGGCAAGACTTGGACACGGTACCTGGCTGACCATCTCCAGAATTTCCCTGCGCTGATTCAATGTGGTTTCGGCCTTGAAGGTGGAGACGTGTTCCTGCCTGTCCGCCTCGAAGCCGAAGAGCTCGCCGAGGCCTATCCCTATTCTCTCGACGACGCTTTGCCGCCGATCGACGAAGCACTCAAGAAAATCACGGACATCCTGCCCGAGCTCGACCGACTTATCACTTCGGCCAAGGCACACTTTCGTTCGGAGGAAAGCGGGGCCAGCGCCAGCCCGGCTTGAGCGTGCTGAAATAGCCCACCGCACTTCTGCCACTTGCCGACTATAATCAGGCATATGGCGGAATGTTCCGCAGGGAGACAGGCATGACCCAGGGCGCTATCGCATGCAATCCCCTCCGTTCGATCCGGCGTGATGAGGCTGGACTTTGGGAGGACACAAGTCGCATCTTCTCGATCAGTCCACCGGTAACGGACGATCTGTCTGCGGCGCAGACGATCAGGGGCGGGGTATCGCCCGAACTCGCCCGGCATCTTGAAGCCGTGCTTGGTGTTGAGTACCGGCGTGCATTGATTCCGGATCGAACCCTGCTACGCCGGCTTAGTACAGGGTCTGCGCTGACGGCCGAAGAGGGCGAGAGAGTGCTGGAGGCGGCCCATCTGCTGGCACTGGCCCTACGGGTATTCGGCAGTGAGGAAAAAGCCAGGAAGTGGCTGAGCACCCCGAAAACCCGCTTCAATGGCTCTTCTCCCCTTGTCCTGGCGACCTCCGCCCCCGGAGTGCGCGCCATCGCGCAATTGCTGGGGGAAATCGAAGAAGGCTATTTCGCATGATCCTGTGGAGGATCAGCAATTTCGCCGACCTTCAAGGCTTGGGCGGATATCGTGTGGCAGGTCGGTGGCACAACCCGGGGGCTCCGATCATCTATCTTGCCGAGCATCCGGCCCTGGCCTTGATCGAAGTGCTGGTTCACTTCGACATCAGCACCATGGACGACTTGCCGGACCTGTTTCAGTTGATCGAAGTCGAAGTCGATGATCCGGTCACGATCGAATCCGCAGCCCCGCCAGCCGACTGGCGAGAAAACATCCGCAGCACTCGAAAGCTTGGGGACGTCTGGCTTCGCGAGCAGAGGTCTGTCCTCCTGAGCGTGCCCAGTGCAGTCATACCGGTTTGTAGTAATTACCTGCTCAACCCTCTTCACACCGATACCGCGAAGGTACGCATCAAGTCCCTCCTGAAGCTGCCTTTCGACCCCCGGCTGTTCAGGCCTTAGCGGACACCGGCTTCAACCGCACATAGATCGTCTTGTCCACCGTCGCGACCACTTCGCCCTGGTGATTGAGCACATCCACCGAGAAGGTCGGTTCGTACTTGTCGCCACCGGCGGTGGCGCGGCGGATGGTGTCGATCTGCGCGGGCGTGATGCGGAAGGTGGCGCGAACGGTGCCCCGGCCGGGAAGCTTGTAGTCGATGGCCGAGGCCCTGTCCCACACCACGTAGCGGCGCCCCAGCTGGTGCATGATCAGCAGGGCGAAGAAGGGGTCGGTCATGGCGTACAGGGAGCCGCCGAAGTGGGTGCCCATGTAGTTGCGGTTGAGCAGGCCCATGCGCATGCGCACCCGGGCTTCGGTGTAGTCCGGGGCGATGCGTTCCACGTGGATGCCGGCGCCGATGAAGGGTGGCCACAGGTTCATCAGCAGGCGCAGGATGCCGCTGCCCAGCTTGACGTTGCGCATGAAGCCCTGCTTGAGTTTCTGGCTCATGGTGGAGGGGCGGGTGGCGTGCTCAGAGGGTGTGAAGAAATCGTCGCGAGCAGTTCGAGTTCGCGCCGAGAAGCGCAGCCGTACAAGGGTACGGTGAGCATCGCAGGGGCGAAATCGGGCTGCGCAGTAGATTCACTCACACCCTCTCAGGCCTTGGACAGGCCCTTGAGGGCCTGGCGGATGCCGTCGGATACGCCGATGCCGTCGGGCAGGGCCTTGGCGGCGCCGAGGGCTTCCTTCTCGTTGTAGCCGAGGGCCAGCAGGGCGTTGATGATGTCGGCCCGGTCGCCGCCGGGGAGGCTGGTGGCGACGCTGCCGGCGACGGCAGGCAGGGCCTTGGCGAGCTTGTCACGCAGCTCCAGCAGCAGGCGCTCGGCGGTCTTCTTGCCGATGCCGGGGATCTTCACCAGGCGGCCGCTCTCCTGCAG
>WBZV01001256.1_pt1 | contig 11928 bp, 11 predicted proteins | sample 5204221 | NCBI WGS metagenome assembly WBZV01 (sample SAMN12344360, study PRJNA552823) | activated sludge metagenome | biome: Activated sludge suspended growth; feature: Nitrification reactor; material: Wastewater; isolation source: activated sludge from nitrification reactor of wastewater...
GGATCAACCACTCCGAACGCGTATTCGGCGGGGATCGGTTGATGGTCGCGCAGGGCGGAGCTGGTTAGCTGCATGGGATTCTCCTGACGGTATTTTGACTTGTCGGGGAGTCGGCCGTTGGTCAGGTCGTATGCCTGTCTAGGGGTTGGGTATCCATTCGACGGGATGCGTTGCCAGTTACACGATTTTAGTTAGCCGCAAAATCGTTTCCCGCGAACCTACCGAGCAACCGAGCCGGTTTCCGCTGATCATAATAGCTTATACCTCATATTATGATCGCTCCCGCGACCTTCAAGTGGATTTTCTCCCTTCCAGACGGTGCGACTTATACTCAAAAGAAATTTGGAAACGGGCAGTGAGGATTTATGGGTGAAGCAATCGTCAAGGAGATGCCCAAGGCGATTTTGTATTGCCGGCGCAACTGTATTTTCTTGGTAGAGTGAGATCGTCTTGGCAGCGGTAGCACCGCTGCCAAGATGGGGTGTCAGCGGCAAGCGGCTTTACCGGGTATTGCCACTCTAAAGAAAAAAGGTAGCAGGTTAACTTTCGGGCAGATCAAAGCGATCCACCTGACCTTGAAGCGCGGTGGCTTGCATCGCGATAGTCTTGGCAATAGACGAAAATTGCTCGGTTTGCGACACGTTATTTTGGGTGAGAGCGTCCATCTGAATCACTGCTTTGTTCACCTGCTCGATGCCTTGCGCCTGCTCCTGAGCGGCGGCGCTGATCTCGGCGATCAAATCGGCGACTTTTTTCACGCCAGCGACGATTTCTCCTAGCGCCACCCCCGCCTGATGCGCCATCTCCGATCCGGCGCCGACCTTCGTGGTGGCATCCATAATCAATGTCTTGATCTCCTTGGACGCCTCCGCACTCCGTTGGGCCAGTTTGCGCACTTCGCCCGCCACCACGCCAAATCCTCGACCCTGCTCGCCAGCGCGTGCCGCTTCCACGGCGGCATTCAGCGCCAATAGATTGGTTTGAAAGGCGATTTCGTCGATAGTCGTAATGATCGCCGCGATCTGCTTGGAAGCTACCGTAATCGCTTGCATCGAGTCGATTACTTCTTGCACCACCTGGCCACCTCGCTCCGCGCTTGATCGAGCGGCGGTCGCCATCTGGGTCGCCAAGCGCGCATTATCGGCACTCTGCTTTACGGTGCCGGTCATCTCCTCCAGAGAAGCCGCTGTTTCTTCCAGGGAGGCCGCCTGTTGTTGGGTGCCGTTAGCAAGCTGTTCGCTACCGTGCGCCAATTGGTTGGAAGCTTCGGTCGTTTGACGGATACCCTGCTGAATCTGGGACATGCTGCTTCCAAAGCACTCCATCATGCGATTGATCGCTTCTCCTACATAACCCAGTTCATCTCGCGCGTTCATTCTCACCCGTGCAGTCAAGTCGCCAGCTGCTGCCCGTTCAGCGCTTGCCATCACATGACCGAGGTCGCGAACCATCGAACGGGCCAGCACAAGGCCAAACAGCCCTCCTATAACCAGCGATGCTCCCAATATAGCCAACGTCCAATAGGTGGTTTGTCTAACTGTCTCCTTCACTTGCACGGCGAATGTCTCGGCGCTTTTGAGGCGCAATTCCGTCAGCTCGTTCAGAATATTCCGCGCCGCTTCAAACTTGGCTTCGCCTTCGCTGAGCGAGATATCGATGGCATCCTTGCGCTCGGTTGGCGAATCCTGCGCCAACAAGGATAGAACCTCCCTGGAAACTTTCTCCCACTCGGCCAAGGCGCGCTCGAATTCGGGCCAGAGCGAACGTTCCTCGGGGCTAGTGGGGACCTCCCGATATTTCTGCCAGCGATTCTCGACCTGTTGCAGGTTCTCCTCGTGAGCCTTGCGCATTTTGGCCCCCTCCTCGGAAGCCTGCCGCACGAATATCAAGCTGCGCTCGGCCACCAGAGCTTGCTGCATGTCGCGATCAGCTTCTGTCAGATAATCGAGAGCCGGCAGATTTTCCTGGCTGGCGACCTGGAACATGGTCCCGGCCCAGCGGAAATTGCTTAGATTCCATACTCCGATGCCCGCCCCCAGCAACACGATCAGCGTGCAGACAGCGATCAATTTGGTTTTGATCCCCCACGCTTTCAAACGCATAGTGTCAGTCCCTCCAACGCAAAACGCCCAACCTCGCGGTTTGGCGAATTAACGAATATCTTCAGCTACTTGGACGACGATCCGGCAAGCTTAGTCAGATTGACGCCAACCACCAGCACCCCGATGGGCTTCCCATCGGCTAGCACCGGAACTGCCACTTGAACTTGGTGAGACTGAGAACTCTCGTCAAATTCGGGTTGGCCCTGCCAGGGTTTGCCGTCAACGAAAGGCACGTCAAATTTGGGTTGTCCTTTGTGGATGTAGGAACTGGTTTTCTCCACGAATGCGACCTTTTCGCCCCGGCTGGCGCTTAGAAACGCTTCGCTGTACAAACCCTGCGATTCGTCCAGCTTTTGCTTGAGCAGCTTGGCGGCATCGTTGCTTTGGAATCCCTTGATCAAATCATCGCTGCGACGAACCGTTTTCCATTTGGTATTATCCAAATCGGGGATGGGGCCTTTCTGGTTCTGCGCGGCCACCGCACCGACGATGGCTGGCTCCGCAGCCCAACCCTTCACCGATTCGATAGCTCGATCAAGCTCCTTCTGTACCGTCGGAGTAATCTCGAAAGTTGCCCACGCTAGTGTCGTCACCAGCATGACGGCCGCGCCTAAAATCACTTTAAACCACCGCATGATTATCCCCTTTGTAATTATGATAAATTGTTTTAATTTAGATTCATAAGTTTGATTATGAATCTAATGTTGCTATTGTTCATAAAAAAATGAAGAATAGTATGTGCAAATATTATCAAAAATTATTGTTTTTTTGTATTGAAAAAATTCACATGGTATAATTAAGTGATTCATTAAAATTTAATGACTTGTCAACTAGAGGTAAAGTCATTCAGTGGCTGAGGGCCACGGCAAACCCGCCGACTTGGAAGTCCTATTTATCAGGGCTAACGCATGAAATTGCAGGCGACTAGTGAGGGTTTAAGCCGGTCAGGTAAATGTGCCTCTTCTTTACCCCGGTGAAGATGTTCCGCGTTTGATTGGTAAGCTGATTGAGCGGTTTGCCGACCTGGAGGATCCGCGCTGTCCTGGCAAGGGTGAGCACCGGCAGATGGATATTTTGGTGATTGCCACCTGTGCGGTGATCGCCGGTGCCGAGAACTGGAAGGACATTGCCCTGTAGAGTCGCAGCAAGCTCGCGTGACTACGTTAGTTTCTCGCCCTGCTCAATGGTGTTCCGGCCCATGGCACCTTCCACCGGGTGTTCATGCTGATTGACCCAGACGTCTTTGAGGTGTGCTTTACCGGCTGGGGTGGGCATCCTGGCCCCGCCCGTTACGCCTGGCGAGTCCGGAGGTCGTGACCATGGGTGGCAAGACGTTACGCGGTTCCTTCGACCGGGGCCTGGCGCAGTTGCTGCTGCATCGAGTCAGCGCGTGGGCCAAGTAAGTGTGGCGTGGTACTGGGCCAACGCCACATGGACGATAAGTCCAACGAGATCACGGCCAGAGCTGTTGGACCGTTTGGTGCTGGCAAACACCTTGGTGACGCTGGGTGCCATGGGCTGCCAAAAAGACATCGCATAACGCGTCGTGGATCGCGAAGCCGACGATCTGCTGGTGCTCAGGGCAAATCACGGCAACGCCCACGCGGCTGTGCGACGGCATTTCGAAGCACACTGCTTCGAGCTAATGACCACCATCAGGCCGGTCTTCGATGCCTTCGATGACCGCCATGGTCTCGGATCCGTCGACAGGTCTTCGCCGATCTTCGGGCGGTCTCCTTGGAAACACTCCAGGATTGGCTGAAACTCAAGATAGTGTTGGCGGTTAAAGCGATTCGCAGCGTCAACGGCAGCGACAAGGTCAGGCCGAAATTCGTGACTTCCTCTCCTTAAAATCAATTTCATGCGTTAGCCCTGGTTCATTTGCCTTTGAACTGAGGTTTGCGCTTTTCCCGGAAAGCATTCAAACCCTCCTGATAGTCGCGACTATCGTACACAACGCGCCGGAGCCCTTGAATTCGTTCGAACAACTCCGGCGTGATCGTCCGTGCGCTGGCGAGCAGCCGCAATTCCTCCTTCATCACGGCAATGCTCAGGGGTGAGTTGACCGTGATCTGAGCGGCGAGACTGTAGACGAAGCTCTCGATTTCCTCAGCGGACTTGATGTAATTGATGACGCCGAGGTTCAAAGCCTGCGATGTGGGAATCGGCTGTGCGGTGAACAACATTTCCTTGGCCACCGGCAGCGGGATCATATTCATCAGTGTCAGAATGCCGCCTAGGTTATAGGGAACACCGAGTTTTGCCGGAGTGATTGCAAGGGTGGCGTCGGGCGTGGCGACCAAAATGTCGCAGGCCATTGCGACCTCGCAGCCACCACCCCAAACGCCGCCTTCGATCAGGGCGATGATCGGGGCCGGGAATTCCTGGATGGCACGGACCAGGACGCGCAGCGGATCGCTCCAGCCCAACGGATCGCGGCCTCGGTCGGGCAGTTCGCTGATATCGTGGCCGGCAGACCAGACTTTCGCCCCGGCTGGCGCGCGCAAGACAGCGGCGCGGATATTTTTGTCCTGGAAGCTTTTCAGCGCGACTGTGATTTCATCGATCAGCGCCTCGCTGAGCGCGTTGCGCTTTTGGGCGTGATTCATCACGATGGTTCCAATCGCGTCCTTGGTTTCGGTCAATATGAGAGACATGGTTTTTCCTTTGGTTTATTGCAAGCAAGCGTTTTTTGGTATGAATTCAGACCCGGCCGGCGGCCGACGCGGGTCCGATGAAAAAGGCATTCACTTCCAGAAATCCGGTAGGAACAGCAACAGCAGCGGGAACACTTCGAAACGGCCGACCAACATGGACAGCGATAGCAGCCAAGTAGCGGTGTCGTTCAGCGAACTGAAATTGGAAGCGGTCTCGCCCAAGCCGATCCCCATATTGTTCAGGCAGGCCGCGACCGAACCGAATGCCGTCACCAGATCCACGCCGGTTGCTGTCAGAGCCAGCGAGAAGAAGCAGTAGCAGAAGATGTACAGATAATAAAATCCCCACACCGCCTGCATGACCCGGTCGGGGACAGGGTGATTGCCCAGCTTAACCGCAATCTGGGCGGACGGACGAATCAGCAGCCGGGCCTCGCGCACGCTCTGCTTGTACAGCAGCAAAAAGCGAATTGCCTTGATGCCGCCGCATGTCGAACCAACGCAGCCGCCAAAAAAACTCCCCAGCAACAATAATAGAGGCACGAAAAGCGGCCAATCTGCCGGATAGCCGGTTGTCAGCAGCCCGTTGTCCGTGATTACCGAGGCCGCTTGGAAAAAACCGTGATGAAAGGACTCCCACGGAGAAAACTTGTCGCTGAGATAGAGATGGGCGCACGTTATCGCGATGATTCCCCCAAATACGACCATACAGAACCGAAACTCGGAGTCTCGGAAAATGGCCTTGATGCTGCGGGAGCGCCAAGCCAGAAAAAACAACGCGAAGTTGATCGCTGCCACGATCGAGAAAAATCCGGCGACTAGCTCGATGGTCGCATTGTTGTAATAGCCGATACTAGCATCGTGGGTGGAGAAGCCGCCCAATGCCAAGGTGGCGAAGCTATGGCAGAGCGCGTCGAAGAAGTTCATCCCCGCCCACCAGAACGACAGGGTGCAGACCACGTTGAGGGCGACGTAGATATACCAGAGGTTTTTGGCGGTTTCGGTGATGCGCGGCGTCAGTTTCTCGTCCTTCATCGGTCCTGGCGTTTCCGCCTTGTACAGCTGCATGCCGCCGACGCCCAACATTGGCAGCAGTGCGACCGCGAGCACGATGATGCCCATCCCGCCGAGGAAGTTCAGCTGTGCTCGGTAGTACACGATTGCCTTAGGAATGGCGTCGAGGCCGGCCAGCACGCTAGCGCCGGTCGTGGTCAAGCCCGAGACGGTTTCGAATACGGCGTCCACCAGCGGCATGTGCGGGTTATCAGACAGCATGAACGGCAACGCGCCGATCAGCGACAGCAGAAACCAGAACGCCACCACCACCACAAAGCCGTCCCGATTCCGCAGGTCGATCTTGTGCCGGCATACCGGTAGCCAACACAGCAGCCCTAACCCCAACATCGTGCCCATTGCTTCCGCGAACGGCACAATTACGTCGGGACCGTCATACCACCACGCTACCCCCATCGGTGGCAACATCGTGACGCTGAACAAGATTGTCAGCAGCCCGACGATTTGGAGCGCTGTCTTGAGCGGCGACCGCTGGTAGACGACTTGGTGCTTTTTCTGGCTCTGGTGGGTGGTTGGCTGTCGTACCGAGGTTTCAGTGGCAGTAGTCGTACCGTTATTGTGCGGATCGTTGACGAGTGTCTGGCCCGTTTCCCATTGTTCGTCAAAATCGCTTTCTTTCACCTTGCACCTTGACCTTGTCACTTTTGAAAAGCGGAGCCGCTGACCAGAAACGCATGATCGTCGATCCTTGGGAGCCACCGGTGGGTGACTCATCAAGATCCAACTGCTTTTCCTCAAGTGTGGCAGTCGTGAGGTTGGGGGGCAATGCTGCGTACACCTCAATGCTAAAAAATACCAGTGATTAATGAATAGCTGCCCGACGGATCTCGCGATCCGTCGGGCAGCTTGAAGGGGAAGGCAAGCGCGTTCTCTATTGAATGCCCAGCAGTGCCAGCATGATCCCGCCTGAAATAGCGGTTCCGAACACACCGGCTAGGTTGGGACCCATAGCGTGGAAAATCAGGTGGTTATGCGGGTTGGCCTGATTGGCCACGATGTGGGAAACGCGGGCGGCGATGGGAACTGACGCGATGCCGGCCGAACCAATCAACGGATTGATCTTAACCTTCATAAACAGGTTCATGATCTTGGCAGTGATTACACCGGACGCCGTGCCAAACAGAAAGGCAAGCAGCCCGAGCACGACGATCTCGACTGTCTGGAAGGTCAAGAACTTGTCGGCTGCCATAGTGGAGCCGATGGCTACCGTCAGGATGATAATGATGATATTCATCAGCGGGCCGCCTGCCGTCTTGGCTAATCGCTCGGTGACGCCCACTTCCTTCAGCAGGTTGCCCAGCATCAGCATGGTGATCAGCGGAGCGACCGGTGGAAAGAACAGATTGACGATGATGGCGATTACAGCGGGAAAGGCGATTTTCTCTAGCTTGGTTACCTTGCGAATCTGTGCCATTTCGATCTTGCGTTCCGCCTGAGTGGTCAGCAGTTTCATGATCGGCGGTTGGATCATCGGCATGAGCGCCATGTAGGAATAGGCAGCGACCGAAATAGGACCGAGCAGATGAGGAGCTAGCTTTACGGTGACGAAAATTGCCATAGGACCATCAGCTCCACCGATGATACCAATGGCGCCGGCCTCATTGATGGTGAAGCCAAGCAGTTTGGCGAGGATTAACGCGACGAAAATCCCTAGATGTGCTCCTGCTCCTAGGATCACCAGCTTGGGATTAGCGATCATGGGACCAAAATCGGTCATCGCGCCTACACCAAGGAAGATCAACGGCGGGATGATGAGCTTGGCCACACCCTCGTAAGCATAGTGGAACAAACCACCTTCTTTTACCACGTAGAGCAGCGCGGAAACTGGTGGTCCACCAGGTACGTCCGGCGGTCCTGGCACGTTGGCGACGATGCAAGCGAAGCCGATCCCGATAAGCAGCAACGGTTCGTAGTGCTTGGCGATGGCCAGGTAAATCATGGCTCCGCCGATCGCGATCATCACCAGGTTACCCAAAGTGAAGTTCGCTGCCCCGGTCTGTTGCAGCAGAGCATTAAAAAAGAATAAAACTTGGTCGAACAATGTCAACCTCCCCGATTTTAATTATTTGATTGGTGGTTAGTTGTTGAGAATGTTGAAGAAAATTAATGACCACCCTCTCGCAGTTTTTTCTCATCGATTTCTCCAAGTTTATTCAAATATGGGAAGAGCGATAAGATAATGCCAATGCCAGTGATCACCACAAAACTAAGAAAGAAATCGATGATACTCAATAAAACTGCGCCTTCAAGAGAGTCAGGAATCATGGTTGCTTTGCCCCTACTGAAATGAAAGGAGGTTGTAGGTTTATGGGTACTCACAAAATCGGTAATTTAGGAATAGAGATCGATTAAACGGCCACGGATACGTAACGCCAAGTCACGCAATTCGCCCGGTTCGCGGAACGCCGCTAAGGCAGTGTCCGCCTCCTGCCAGTTTTCGTCGTAGACACAGCGCCGTGCAGCCAAGGCGAACCGGTCATAGGCGGTTCCCGCAGCAAGATTCAGCAGCTGGTCGATATCGGCCCGTGTTTCTTCCAACGCCGCCTGGTTAGGCGCTGACTCTTCCAAGGCTCTGACACGATAGGCTAATTCTCGGACATCCGCGCGAACGGTTGCGAATAGAGTCAAGGTTTCGATCAGTACTTCCTTAAGCACCGTTTGATCCTGAGCAGTTTCGGTACGGCGAATGAGGTTCTCTATGGACTGGTCTTGTTTAGGAGGTGGCATAGCCGGTTCCTTACGGTGCTTGCAGTGGGCTTATGAAAATTTCCTTCTATCTGAAGCGCTATAAAAAAACAGTAAAAATGCTAAAGATTCATATAAAAATTTTGAAAAATTAATAAAAAAGTGAGCGATTCTCTGAATTTTGTACTGCTGTCTTTTGAGAGAATTACTAAATTTTTATGTAGGGCTCTGAACAAATTGTTATCTACAAAGTAACAAATCTCTCATTTTTACATAGTGATTTTTGTATAAGTTATTCTTTTAAAAAAGACTAATTAATTGGCATGACGTATGCGAGCCAATAGGCTGACTAAATAAATTAGGAATCGGTCACGGTTTATGGAAACTGGTGAATATATCCGAGAAAACTCCATATGAGCAGCAATCTCCAACAGACCAAACAAACGACTAGTCTAGCGAGTAAAGTCCAGGCGGCGGCTGGTGTTGAACTGACGCATTGTTATCAATGTGGCAAGTGCGCAGCGGGTTGTCCGGTAGCCGGAGACATGGATATGCCTTCCTGCCAAATTCTACGTCTACTGCAATACGAATCTCCCGAGTATGACCGGCGGGCACTGGAGAGCGAGAGCATCTGGCTCTGCCTGTCCTGCGATACTTGCCACAGCCGCTGCCCACAAACCATCAACACACCTAAGGTCATGTATTTCCTGCGCGAGGAATCCGTGCGCCTGGGTCTGGCTCATCCCAAGAGCAAGGACGCGCAGGCCTTTCACAAGGCGTTTCTGGGATCGATTGCCCGGCACGGTCGTCTGCACGAAATCGGCATGTTGATGAACTACAAGCTGCGCACCGGCCATCTATTCCAGGATATGACCCTGGGCTCCAAGCTCTACCAAAAGGGCAAACTGGAGTTGCTGCCCCACGGGATCGAGGACAAGGCGGCAGTGAAGCGCATGTTCCAGCGCAATACTGGAGATAAGGAGTAAGGCCATGCGTATTGGTTACTATCCGGGTTGCTCCCTGACCAGCTCGGCCCGGGAATACGACGAATCGGTACGGGCAGTCTGCGAGGCGCTCGACCTGACGCTGGTGGAAATTCCCGACTGGAACTGCTGTGGCGCGTCCTCGGCCCATGTGGCAGGCGCGGAACTGGCCTTGAATCTGCGCGCCCGCAATCTGGCGCTGGCGGAAGCCACCGGCCTGGATGAAATCCTTGCACCCTGCGCGGCCTGCTTCAACCGACTGGCTACGGCCAGCGTGGAACTGGCTAATGCCCCCGACAAACGCCAGGCGGTATCCGAAGTGATCGGTATGCCGTACAGCGGCAAGGTGCGGGTCTTGAACATGCTAGCGGTGCTGGATCGGTTTAAAGACCAGATCGCAGCCAAGACCGAGCAATCCTTCCGCCACAAGGTCGCGTGCTATTACGGCTGTCTGCTGGTGCGTCCGGCGAAAGTGGCCCAGTTCGACCGGGTTGAAGATCCACAGACCATGGATCAGGTGATGGCCGCCGCCGGCGCCAAACCCGTCCGCTGGTCTAGCAAGACCGAATGCTGCGGTGCCGGGGTGTCTTCAGTGACCCGTACCGATTTGATCGCTAACCTCAGCGGCCGCATCGTCGCGGATGCCACCCGGCGCGAGGCCGTCGCCATCGTCACGGCCTGCCCGATGTGCCAATCCAACCTGGATATGCGTCGTCCCGAGATCAACCAGAAGTTGCAGACGGAACACCGCATCCCGGTGTTGTACGTCACGCAGGCCCTGGGCCTGGCCATGGGCATCGACCCACAACGGCTCGGTTTGCAACGGCACATGGTGCCAGTCGAACTGCCGGAACCAGAACCCGAAGTCGTCACGACCGACGACGATGACGACGAGGACTGAGGAGAATCGCCATGTCACGACTGGGAGTCTTTGTTTGCCATTGCGGTGAGAACATCGGCGCGACCGTCGATGTCACCGAGGTGGCGGAGCGTTGCAAGCACATGTCCGGCGTCGCCCACGCCGAGGATTACAAGTATCTGTGCTCCAATCCGGGCCAGAACAAGATCAAGCAGGCCATCCAGGAACATCAACTGGATGGCGTGGTGGTGGCGGCCTGCTCGCCACGGATGCACGAGCCGACCTTCCGCCGGGCGGTGAGCGACGCCGGTCTGAACGCCTACCTGTGCGAAGTGGCCAACCTGCGCGAGCATTGCTCGTGGGTGCACCAAAAGGCCGACAGCACCACCGACAAGGCGGTCGACCTATTACGCATGCAAGTGGAAAAGGTCAAGCGCAACAAGCCGCTGGACACCATTCAGGTACCAATGACCCGCTCGGCGCTGGTGATCGGCGGCGGCATCGCCGGCATCCAGGCCGCGCTCGACATCGCCGATTCCGGCCACAAGGTCATCCTGGTGGAGCGTTCGCCGGCGCTGGGCGGCCACATGGCCCAGTTGTCGGAAACCTTCCCGACGCTGGACTGCTCGCAGTGCATCCTGACCCCGCGGATGGTGGACGTCTCGCGCCATCCCAACATCACCCTGCTGACCTATTCCGAAGTGGAGCACGTGGACGGGTTCATCGGCAACTTCAAGGTCGCCATCCGCAAGCGCGCCCGCATGATCGACGAGGAGCTGTGCACGGGCTGCGGCGAATGCTTGCAGAAGTGCCCGACCAAGAACGTTATCGACAGCTTTAATGAAGGGCTATCCATGCGCCGGGCGATTTACGTGCCCTTCGCCCAGGCAGTGCCCAACATCCCGGTCATCGATACCGAGCATTGCCGGCGTTATCAGAAGAAAAAGTGCGACCGCTGCGCCAAAGCCTGCCCGATCAAGGCGATCAAGTTCGATCAGAAGGACGAGATCATTAATGTTGAAGTCGGCGCGATCGTGGTGGCGACCGGCTACCAGGTGATGGGCACCGACCGCTTCCCCGAATACGGCTACGGCACCTATCCGGATGTGATCACCGGCTTGCAGTTCGAGCGCTACGCCTCGGCGTCCGGCCCCACGCAAGGCGTCATCAAGCGCCCCAGCGATGGCAAGGAACCGGAAACCGTGGTGTTCCTGGCTTGTTCCGGCAGCCGGGACGCCGCCAAAGGCGTCAAGTATTGCAGCAAGATTTGCTGCATGTACACCGCCAAGCACGCGATGCTGCTCAAGCATAAGAACCACAACGCCAAGGCGTATGTGTTCTACATGGACATTCGCGCCGCCGGCAAGAACTACGACGAGTTCGTGCGCCGGGCAATCGAGGAAGACGGCGTCAAGTACATCCGGGGCCGGGTCTCCCGCATCTAAGTAATTATCCAAAAGTTATGGTGTATTTTGATCCGAACTGATCGAGGATCGATTGGAGTTCGGATTGGAGGTGATTGAAGCTGAGATAGGCCCTGAGTGGAAGCCATTGGTACTTGATTTTCC
>WBZV01001257.1_pt1 | contig 11925 bp, 7 predicted proteins | sample 5204221 | NCBI WGS metagenome assembly WBZV01 (sample SAMN12344360, study PRJNA552823) | activated sludge metagenome | biome: Activated sludge suspended growth; feature: Nitrification reactor; material: Wastewater; isolation source: activated sludge from nitrification reactor of wastewater treatment...
CGCGCACGTGGCGCAGCAGCACCTCGACCAGATCACCCTGCGCGAACTCCGCCTCGGCGACGAACTCCTCCGCATAGGCCGGCAGCGGCACCAGGCGCGAGCGCGGCCGCTGGTGCAGCGTCTTCACCAGCGCCAGCACCTTGTCGCGCAGCATGCCGGGCACCAGCCACTCGCAGCGCTCCTCGCTGACCTGGTTGAGCACGTAGATGGGCACGGTGACGGTGATGCCGTCCTTGGCATCGCCTGGCTCGTGCAGGTAGTTCGCGGCGCAGTCGATGCCGCCGAGGCGGATGGTCTTGGGAAACGCGGCCGTGGTGATGCCCGCCGCCTCGTGGCGCATCAGCTCCTCGCGCGTGAGCATCAGCAGGCGCGGCTGGCGCTTCGATTCCTCGCGGTACCAGCGCTCCAGCGTCGCGCCGCTGACCACCTCGGCCGGGATCTGCGCGTCGTAGAAGGCGTGGATCAGCTCGTCGTCGACCAGCACGTCCTGCCGGCGCGACTTGTGCTCGAGCTCCTGCACCTGCGCGATCAGCTTGCGGTTGGCGGCGACGAAGGGCAGGCGCGTGTCCCACTCGCCGTTGACCAGCGCCTCGCGGATGAAGATCTCGCGCGCCGCCTTGGCATCGACGTTGCCGAAGTTCACGCGCCGGTTGTTGTAGACCACGATGCCGTAGAGCGTGGCGCGCTCCAGCGCGATCACCTCGGCGGCCTTCTTCTCCCAGTGCGGCTCGAGCAGCTGCGTCTTGATGACGTGCGCGGCGATGCCGGGCAGCCAGGCCGGGTCGATGGCCGCGATGCCGCGGCCGAACAGGCGCGTGGTCTCGACCAGCTCGGCGGCGACGATCCAGCGCCCCGGCTTCTTCGACAGATGCGTGCCCGGATGGCGATGGAAGCGGATGCCGCGCGCGCCCAGGTACCAGTCCTCGTCTTCGCTCTTGCAGCCGATGTTGCCGAGCAGCCCGGCGAGCAGCGAGAGGTGCAGCTGCTCGTAGGTGGCCGGCGAGGCGTTGAGCCGCCAGCCGTGCTCGGCGACCACGGTGTGCAGCTGCGCATGCAGGTCGCGCCACTCGCGCACGCGGCGCGGCGAGATGAAGTTCTCGCGCAGCAGCTGCTCCTGCTTGCGGCTGCTGAGCTTGTGTTCACCGTGGCCACCCTTGCTGTCTTCCAGCCACTTCCACAGCTTGAGGTCGCCGCTGAATTCGGAGCGCTCGTCGTCGAACTTCTTGTGCGCGTTGTCGGCGGCCTGCTGCTGCTCGAGCGGGCGGTCGCGCACGTCCTGCAGACTGAAGGCGGCGGCGATGATCAGCACCTCGGTGAGCGCCTGGCGATCGCGCGCCTCGAGGATCATGCGGCCGACGCGCGGGTCCAGCGGCAGCTTGGCCAACTCGCGGCCGATGGGCGTGAGCTGGTTGAGCTCGTCGACCGCGCCCAGCTCGGAGAGCAGCTGGTAGCCGTCGGCGATCGCGCGGCGCGGCGGCGGTTCGAGGAAGGGGAAGTCCTCGACGTTGCCTAGGCCGAGCGACTTCATGCGCAGGATCACGCCGGCCAGCGAGGAGCGCAGGATCTCCGGGTCGGTGAAACGCGGCCGCCCGGCGAAATCCTTCTCGTCGTAGAGGCGCACGCAGATGCCGTTGCTGACGCGCCCGCAGCGCCCGGCGCGCTGGTTCGCCGCCGCCTGGCTGACCGGCTCGATCTGCAGTTGCTCGACCTTGTTGCGGTAGCTGTAGCGCTTGACGCGTGCGGTACCGGCGTCGATCACGTAGCGGATGCCCGGCACGGTGAGCGAGGTCTCGGCCACGTTGGTGGCCAGCACGATGCGCGGCGCGCCGTGCGGTTCGAAAACGCGGTCCTGCTCCTGCTGGGACAGGCGTGCGAAGAGCGGCAGGATCTCGACGCCCGGCGGGTGATGCTTGCGCAGATGATCAGCCGCTTCCCGGATCTCGCGCTCGCCGGGCAGGAAGACCAGCACGTCACCGGCGCCCTCGCGCCACAGTTCGTCGACCGCCTCGCCGATGGCGTCGTCCAGACCGAACTCGCGGCTCTCCTCGAAGGGCCGCCAGCGCTGCTCGACCGGGAACAGCCGGCCCGACACCTGGATCACCGGCGCCGGCCCGTGCCTCGACGCGAAATGCTGGGCGAAGCGGTCGGCATCGATGGTGGCCGAGGTCACGACGATCTTCAGGTCGGGCCGGCGCGGCAGGATCTGGCGCAGGTAGCCGAGCAGGAAATCGATGTTGAGGCTGCGCTCGTGCGCCTCGTCGATGATCAGCGTGTCGTAGGCGCGCAGCAGCGGGTCGCTCTGCGTCTCGGCGAGCAGGATGCCGTCGGTCATCAGCTTGACCGAGGCGCCGCGCTGCAGCCGATCCTGGAAGCGCACCTTGTAGCCGACCACCTCGCCGAGCGGCGAGTTGAGCTCCTGGGCGATGCGCTTGGCCACGCTGGAGGCCGCGATGCGCCGCGGCTGCGTGTGGCCGATCAGGCCCTTGCCGCCGGCGCCCAGGCCGCGGCCGAGCGTCAGCGCGATCTTGGGCAGCTGCGTGGTCTTGCCCGAGCCGGTCTCGCCGCAGACGATGATGACCTGATGCTCGCGCAACGCCTGCGCGATCTCCTCGCGCCGCGCGGAGACGGGCAGCGCTTCGGGGAAGGCGATCGCCGGGACGGCGTTGGCGGTGGGCGTGGGCACGGGGCGCGGATTATCCGCGCCCTTTCGCGTGCTCCCGCGGCGGGCGTCAGGCCGGCATCGGCTTGTAGGCGATGACGCTCAGCGCCGCGCCCTGCTTGTCGAGGATGACGGCGAAGCGCCCGACGTTCGGAATGTCGATGGGCGCGACGATGACCTTGCCGCCGAGCTCGACGCAGCGCTTGGCGGTGGCGTCGGCATCGGCCACCGTCACGTAGCAGCCCCACATCGGCGGCATGCCGGCGGCGCCCGGCGGCGTGTTCATGATGCCGCCCACCGCGGCGTCGCCCAGCTTGATGACGTGGTAGACGCTGCCGGGCTCCTGCATCTGCATCGCATCGAAGGTCCAGCCGAACAGCGCGCCGTAGAACTCGGCGGCGGCCTTGGGATCGGGGCTCGACAGCTCCGACCAGCTGAAGGCACCGGGCGTGGTGAAGACATCCATGCGAATCTCCCTGGGGATGACGGGCCTGCCATGCTGCGCCGCCGCTCGCCCTGCGTCAACGAGGGCCGCAAGCCCTGCGGCACAATCGCTCCCGCGTCCGACCCCACCGCGCCGATGAGCTTCGTCTTCCCCCACACCTTCGTGCCATGGTTCCGCCATGTCGCGCCCTACATCCACGCCTACCGGGGCAAGACCTTCGTCGTCGCGATCACCGGCGAGCTGATCGCGGCCGGCAAGCTGGACCGTTTCGCTCAGGACGTGGCCATCCTGCACGCGATGGGCATCAAGCTGGTGCTGGTGCACGGCTTCCGGCCGCAGGTCAACGAGCAGCTGCGCGTCAAGGGCCACCCGGCGCGCTACAGCCATGGCATGCGCATCACCGACGCGGTGGCGCTCGATTGCGCCCAGGAGGCCGCCGGCCAGCTGCGCTTCGAGATCGAGGCCGCGTTCTCGCAGGGCCTGCCCAACACGCCGATGGCCAACGCGATCGTGCGCGTGGTGTCGGGCAACTTCCTGACCGCGCGGCCGGTCGGCATCGTCGACGGCGTCGACTTCATGCACAGCGGCGTGGTGCGCAAGGTCGATTCGACCGCGATGCGCAAGGCCATCGACACCGGCGCGCTGGTGCTGCTCTCGCCCTTCGGCTTCTCGCCCACCGGCGAGGCCTTCAACCTGTCGATGGAAGACGTGGCGACCAGCGCCGCCATGGCGCTGCAGGCCGACAAGCTGCTCTTCATCACCGAGATCCCCGGCATCCACGAGAAGGCCGACGACCCGGAGAGCCCGATCGATACCGAGCTCGCGCTGGCCGACGCCGAGCGGTTGCTGGCCGCGCTGCCCGCGCCCACCCAGCCCAGCGACCCGGCCTTCTACCTGCGCCACTGCGTCAAGGCCTGCCGCGGCGGCGTCGAGCGCTCGCACATCCTGCCCTTCGCGGAGGACGGCGCGCTGCTGCTGGAAGTGTTCACGCACGACGGCATCGGCACCATGGTGGTCGACGAGAAGCTCGAGAGCCTGCGCGAGGCCAGCGCCGACGACATCGGCGGCATCCTGCAGCTGATCGAGCCCTTCGAGAGCGACGGCACGCTGGTCAAGCGCAGCCGCACCGAAATCGAGCGCGACATCGGCCACTACACGGTGATCGAGCACGACGGCGTGATCTTCGGCTGCGCGGCGCTGTACGCCTACCCGGAATCGCGCACCGGCGAGCTGGCCGCGCTGACCGTCTCGCCCAACGTGCAAGGCCAGGGCGACGGCGAGCGCATCCTCAAGCGCGTCGAGCAGCGCGCCAAGGCGATGGGGCTGGAGAGCATCTTCGTGCTCACCACGCGCACCATGCACTGGTTCATCAAGCGCGGCTTCGCCTCGGTCGACCCCGACTGGCTGCCCGAGGCGCGCAAGCGCAAGTACAACTGGGACCGGCGCTCGCAGGTCCTCGTCAAGAAGCTTTGAAAGGAGTCACATCATGCCCCGCACCATCCAGTGCTCGTACCTGAAGAAGCAAGCCGAAGGGCTGGACTTCGCGCCCTATCCCGGTGATCTGGGCAAGCGCATCTACAACGAGGTCAGCAAGGAAGCCTGGCAGCTGTGGCTCAAGCACCAGACCATGCTGGTCAACGAGAACCGCCTCAACCTGGCCGACCAGCGCGCCCGCCAGTACCTCGCGCGCCAGATGGAGAGCTTCTTCTTCGGCGGAGGCGCCGAGCAGCCGGCCGGCTACGTGCCGCCCTCGGCCTGACCGGGATTCATTGAGAACGATTCTCGTTTGTGACTAGAATGCGGGCATCCGTCCCTGGAGCCCGCATGAAGATCCGCCTCGCCTCTCTCGTTTCGCTCGTCTCGCTCGCCGCCCTGGCGGCAGCCCTGCCCGCCGCCGCGCAGGAGAAGGTGCTCAACCTCTACTCGGCACGCCACTACCAGACCGACGAGGCGCTCTACGCCAACTTCAGCAAGGCCACCGGCATCCGCATCAACCGCGTCGACGCCGACGATGCCGGCATCCTGGCGCGCCTGAAGAGCGAAGGCTCGGCCAGCCCGGCCGACGTGATCCTGCTGGTCGATGCCGCACGCCTGTGGCGCGCCGAGGCCGACGGCCTGTTCCAGCCCTTCAAGTCGGCCGTGCTCGAGCAGCGCATCCCCGCCACGCTGCGCGGCGCCGACGCCGGCCAGGGCTCGCAGTGGTTCGGCTTCTCCACCCGCGGCCGCGTGATCGTCTACAACAAGCTCAGCGTCAGGAAGGACGACGTCGACACCTACGAGGAACTCGGCGAGGCGAAGAACAAGGGCAAGGTCTGCACGCGTTCGGGTTCGCACCCCTACAACCTGTCGCTGTTCGGCGCGGTGATGCAGCACCTGGGCGAAGCCGCCACCGAGACCTGGCTCAAGGGCATGGTGGCCAACATGGCGCGCGCGCCCAAGGGCGGCGATACCGACCAGATCAAGGCGGTGGCCAGCGGCGAATGCCAGGTCGCGCTGACCAACACCTATTACCTCGCGCGCATGATGCGCTCCTCGAATCCCGACGACCGCGCCGTGGTCGAAAAGGTCGGCGTGGTGTTTCCCAACCAGGCTTCCTGGGGCACGCACGTGAATATCGCCGGCGCGGCGATCGCTCGCAGCGCACCGAATCTGGCAGCGGCGCGCCAGTTTCTCGAATACCTCTCCAGCGATTCGGCCCAGGCCTATTTCGCCGACGGCAACAACGAATGGCCGGTGGTCGCCGGGGTAAAAACCGCCAATCCGGCGCTCGATGCGCTCGGCAAGTTCAAGGCCGAAACCATTCCGGTGGCCGTCACCGGCGCCAACCAGAGCAAGGTGCAGCAGATGCTCGATCGGGTCGGCTACAAGTGAATCCGAGGGTTTGCCATTGATTCCCGGGGGCGGAAAAAACCACGCGCCTGCCTAGAATCGGCGCGCCGGAACGACTGGTTTCCGGGGAGTATCGAATGGCCAGCCTCCAGGAACTGTTGCAGCGCAAGGAAGAGCTCGAGCGCGAGATCGAGCTGACCAAGAAGCGCGAACGCGCCGACGCCATCGCCAAGGTGCGCGCACTGATGTCCGAATACGGGCTGACGCTGGCCGATCTGGGCGGCAAGGCCGCGCCCGCCCCGGCGCGGGCGGCCGCCGGCAAGGTGCCGCCCAAGTATCGCAACACCAAGACCGGCGAAACCTGGAGCGGCCGCGGCCTGCAGCCCAACTGGCTGAAGGCGGCGCTGGCCGGCGGCGCCCGGCTCGACGACTTCAAGCTCTGAGCCGCCTGCGGGCCACCGAGACCGAGCCATTCCCGTGCCGAGGCTGCGCGCGCTCCGCCATGCGATCCTGCTGCCGCAGGGCGACGCCACGCTGTTCGCCTGGGGGCTGCTGCTGTGCGCGGCCTATTACGCCTGCGGCCTGCTGGGCCTGAGCACACCGCAGATCGGCAACAACGTCAGCCTGATCTGGCCGCCGGCCGGCCTCGCCTTCGCGGCCCTGCTGCGCCTCGGCCCGCGCCTGTGGCCCGCCGTCGCCTTGGCCGCGCTGCTGGTGGCGCTGTCCACCGGCGCACCGCTGTGGACGGCCACGCTGCTGGCCCTGGGCAACGGCGGCGCGATGGCGCTGGCCGCCGCCACGCTGCGCCGCTTCGGCATGCACCCCGCGCTCGATCGTCGCCACGATCTGCGCCTGCTCGCGCTGGGCGCGGTCGGCGCCGCGGCACTGACCGCCAGCAATGGCGTGTTCTGGCTGATCCTGGGCGGTGCGCTGCCCTTGTCGGCCGCGCCGCGCGCCTGGGCCTACTGGTGGCTGGGCGACCTGATGGGCGTCATCGTCGTCGGCGTGCCGCTGCTGACGATCTCGCGGCACACGCTGGCGCGCCTGCTGGCGCCGGGCCTGCGCAGCGCCGCGCTCGCCGCGGGCACGCTGCTGTCCACCTGGCTGGCGTTCCGCGGCGAGGCCGGCGGCGTCTCGCCGCTGCTGTTCCTGCCCTATCTGCTGCTCGGCTGGCTGGCCTTGCGCACGGGCGTGTTCACGGCCTCGGTCACGATGCTGCTGACCGCGGCCATCGCAGTGGGTGCGACGATCGCCGCGCAGGGCCCGTTCGCCCAGGCCGCGCCGACGGCCAGCCTGGCGATGCTGGCGGGCTATCTGGCCACGCTCGCGGCGATGCCCCTGCTCGTCACCGCGCTGACCGGCGAACTCGGCTCGACCGAGCAGCGCTGGCAGCTCGCGCTGGCCGCCTCGCAGCTGGGCGTGGCCGACTGGGATCTGCACGCCGGCGAGATCGAGTTCTCGTCGCGCTGGCATGCCCTGCTCGACGAGCCGGCGCTGCCCTCGCAGGAGCCGGCGCAGGGCTTCTGGTCGCGCCTGCACGACGATGACCGCGCCTCCGTGCAGGTGGCGCTGGCCTCGCTGCGCGACGCCCACTCGGAGGCCGCGCGCGCCGAATGCCGCATGCGACGCAGTGACGGCAGCTGGCGCTGGTTCGAGCTCAACGCGCTGGCGGCCGAACGCGACCCGGCCGGCGAGCCGCTGCGCCTCGTCGCCACGCTGCGCGACGTGCACGGCGAGCGCGAAGCCAACGCGCGCGAGCAGGCCGCCGACGGCCTGTACCGGCAGTTGCAGGAGCGCATGGCGCGCCAGGCCCATTACGACGAGGTCACCCGCCTGCCCAACCGCGCCAAGCTGGCGCTGCTGCTGCAGGAGGCGCTCGCCACCAGCCAGCGCGAGGGCTCGCTGCTGACCGTCTGCCACCTCGACGTCGACCATTTCAAGGCAATCAACGAGCGCTACGGCCACGGTACCGGCGACCGCCTGATGGCCCTGCTCGCCGCGCGCGTGCAGGCCTCGCTGCGCAGCTGGGCCGGCGGCGACGACGTGGCGGCGCGGGTCGGCGGCGACGAGTTCGCGCTGCTGCTGCGCACCGCCACGCTGCGCGAGAGCCACCATGCCGTCGAGCGCGTGCTGCGCCAGATCGCCCAGCCCTGCGACATCGGCATGGCCGAAGGACCGATCACGGTGACGGCCAGCATCGGCGCCACCGTCTACCCCTACGACCGCGTCGACGGCGACGCGCTGCTGCGCCATGCCGACCAGGCGATGTACGGCGCCAAGCAGGCCGGTCGCGACGGCTACCTGTTCTTCGACGCCGAGCAGGACCGCCGCACCAAGGACCGCTTCGTCGCGCTCGGCCGCGTGCAGGAGGCGCTCGACGCGTCCGAGTTCGCGCTGCACTACCAGCCGCGCGTCGACATGAAGCGCGGCCGCGTGCTCGGCGCCGAGGCGCTGCTGCGCTGGCTGCACCCGGAGCACGGGCTGGTCGGGCCGTCGCAGTTCCTGCCGCTGGTGGAGCACACCGGCCTGGGCGTGGCGCTCGGCCGCTGGGTGCTCGGCCAGGGCGTGGCGCAGCTCGCCGCCTGGCTGCGCGAGGGGCTGGACATCAAGCTGAGCATCAATGTCTCGGCGCGGCACCTGCAGGAGCCCTCCTTCGTCGACGAGCTGGCCGCGCTGCTCGCGCGTCACGGCGAAGCGGTGGCCGAGCATCTGGTGCTGGAGGTGCTCGAGACCGCCGCGCTGGCCGACGTCGACTACACCTGCGAGCTGATGCAGCGCTGCCGCGAGCTGGGCGTGCGCTTCGCGCTCGACGACTTCGGCACCGGCTACTCGACCTTCACCTACCTGAAGCAGCTGCCGCTGGATCAGCTCAAGATCGACCGCTCCTTCGTGCAGCAGATGCTGGAAGACCGCCAGGACCAGGCCATCGTCGAGGGCGTGATCGCGCTGGCGCACACCTTCGCCTGCGAGGTGGTGGCCGAGGGTGTCGAGACGCCCGCGCAGGCGGCCCGGCTGGTCGAGCTCGGCTGCCCTGCCGGGCAGGGCAACGGCATCGCCGCGGCGATGCCCGCCGAGCAGATGCCCGGATGGGTGCGCAGCTTCGCCGGCGTGCCGACGGCGACCGCGTAGACTTTCGCGGGTGATCCCGCCCGGCTTCATCCAGGAACTGCTGGCCCGCGCCGACATCGTCGACGTGGTCGGCCGCCACGTGCAGCTCAAGAAGGCCGGCATCAACCACAAGGGCCTGTGCCCCTTCCACGGCGAGAAGTCACCGAGCTTCATCGTCAGCCCGACGCGGCAGACCTACCACTGCTTCGGCTGCGGCGCGCACGGCAACGCGGTCGGCTTCCTGATGGAGCATGCCGGCCTGAGCTTCCCCGACGCGGTGCGCGATCTGGCGCAGCAGGTCGGCCTGACGGTGCCGGAAGACGACAGCTCGCCGGCCGAACGCGAGCGCGCCGCGGCGCAGAAGCAGCGCCAGGCCACGCTGACCGACGTGCTCGCGCGCGCCGGCGATCACTACCGCAAGGAACTGCGCGCCAGTCCGCGCGCGATCGACTACCTCAAGCGCCGCGGCCTGACCGGCGAGATCGCGGCGCGCTTCGGCCTCGGCTATGCGCCCGAGGGCTGGCGCAGCCTGGCCAGCGCCTTCCCGCGCTACGACGACCCGCTGCTGGAAGAAAGCGGCCTGGTCATCGTCAAGCCGGCCGAGGACGGCAACGAGGCGGACGCGAAGCGCTACGACCGCTTCCGCGACCGCGTGATGTTCCCGATCCGCTCGGTGCAGGGCGAGGTGATCGGCTTCGGCGGGCGCGTCCTCGACCAGGGCGAGCCCAAGTACCTCAACTCGCCCGAGACGCCGGTATTCAGCAAGGGGCGCGAGCTCTACGGCCTCTACGAAGGCCGCAGCGCGATCCGGCAGCGCGGCTACGTGCTGGTGGTCGAGGGCTACATGGATGTCGTCGCGCTCGCGCAGAGCGGCTTCGGCAACGCCGTGGCGACGCTGGGCACGGCCTGCACCGCCGAACACGTGCAGAAGCTGTTCCGCTTCACCGACTCGGTGGTGTTCAGCTTCGACGGCGACGCCGCCGGGCGCCGCGCCGCCGGGCGCGCGCTGGAGGCCAGCCTGCCGCATGCGGGCGACACGCGCACGGTGCGCTTCCTGTTCCTGCCGCCCGAGCACGACCCCGACTCCTATGTGCGCGAGTTCGGCGCCGAGGCCTTCGAGCAGCAGGTGGCGCAGGCGGTGCCGCTGTCGCGCCAGCTGGTCGAGGCGGCCAAGGCCGACGTCGACACCGCCACCGCCGAGGGCCGTGCGCGCTTCGTCGTGCAGGCGCGGCCGCTGTGGAGCGCCCTGCCCGAGGGCATGCTCAAGCGCCAGCTGCTCGGCCAGATCGCCTCGGTGGCCGCGCTGCCGGTGGACGAGTTGGCCTCAGCCTGGCAGGCGCAGGCCCAGGGGCCGGCCGCCGCGCCGCGCCGGCCACCGCCGCGGCCAGCGCACGCGGCGCCGCGGCGCCACATGCCGCGCCAGCCCGAGGAGCGCGCGCTGTGGGCGCTGCTGCTCGAAAGCGGCTGGTGGGCCCAGCTCTCGGCCGAAGACCACGAGACGCTGTGCGCGCTGGGAGACTGGCACGGCGAGGCCTTCCGCCTGATCGACCGGCTCGCCGCCGACGAGGGCACCCTGCCCTGGGCGGCGCTGCGCGAGCGCCTGACCGACGAGCCCTGGGGGCCGCAGGCACGCCGCCTGGTGGACGCCGAGGATCCCGCCATCGAACCCTCGCTCGACGACCTGCGCACCTCGATCGCACAGCTGCGCCGCGCGGCGGTGGATGCCGAAGTGATGCGCATCCTGGGGCGGCGCTGAAAAATCGGCGCGCGGTTTGTATAATCCACTGTTTGTACGCGCGGCAAGAGTGACAGCAGCACCTCCGGGCCCCGGCCACCCTGCGACACAGGGTTCATCACAAGGCCACCCATTCCCCGCAAGGGCTGCCCTCTACGGACTGATCACGCCAGCTTGCCCGCGCTATGCCGCCCGACCGGGCGTGCCGGCCGCTGCACGGCCCCCTACCATCCGAGGAATCGCATGACCGCGAAGAAGAGCGCCGCTCCTGCCAAGACCGTCAAGGCCGCCGCCAAGCCGGCCGCCAAGGCCGAGGCCGAGGACAAGAAGAAGGCCAAGGCCGCGCCCGTGAAGGCGGCCGCCAAGCCGGCCGCCAAGGCCGAAGCCCCGGCCAAGGGCAAGCCCGGCCGCAAGCCCAAGGAGGACAAGGCGAAGAAGGAAGAGGTCGAGGAGGACTTCTCCGACATCGACGCCGAGCTCGAGGGTGAACCGGAGGTCGAGGCGGCCGATGACGGCGCCAAGGCCGAGAAGGCCAAGCCGCTGCGCATGAAGGTGTCGCGCGCCAAGGAGCGCGCGCTGATGCGCGAATTCGGCCTGGACGAGACGCAGCTGACCGAAGAAGAGGTCACCAAGCGCCGCCAGGAGCTGAAGACGCTCATCAAGATGGGCAAGACGCGTGGTTTCCTGACGCACCAGGAGATCAACGACCACCTGCCCGAGAAGCTGGTCGACAACGAGATCCTCGAGGCCATCGTCTCGATGCTCAACGACATGGGCATCGCGGTCTACGAGCAGGCGCCCGACGCCGCCACGCTGCTGATCGCCGGCGGCGGCACGACGACGGCGACCGAAGAGGAAGCCGAGGAGGCCGCCGAAGCCGCGCTGTCCACCGTCGACTCCGAGTTCGGCCGCACCACCGACCCGGTGCGCATGTACATGCGCGAGATGGGCACGGTCGAGCTGCTGACGCGTGAGGGCGAAATCGAGATCGCCAAGCGCATCGAGGGCGGCCTCCAGGCCATGATGCTGGCCATCTCGGCCTCGCCGACGACCATCGCCGAGCTGCTGGCGATGTCCGAGCGCATCGCCGCCGGCGAGATGCAGATCTCCGAGGTCGTCGACGGCTTCGTCAGCGAGAACGAGGCCGAC
>WBZV01001258.1_pt1 | contig 11923 bp, 8 predicted proteins | sample 5204221 | NCBI WGS metagenome assembly WBZV01 (sample SAMN12344360, study PRJNA552823) | activated sludge metagenome | biome: Activated sludge suspended growth; feature: Nitrification reactor; material: Wastewater; isolation source: activated sludge from nitrification reactor of wastewater treatment...
CGAGCTTGCGCCGCTCATGGCCACGGCGCGAGCGGCGTCGGCGGCGGAAAACAGCGGCACGGCGGCCAGGCGCATGATGCTGCCGTTGCCGGCGCTGGTGCTGTCGGTCGAGCCGGCCCAGGGGTCGCCCGTCCGCTCGTAGCGCTGCAGCGCGCCACGCACAGTGTTGCCGATGTCGAAGCAGCGGCCGTTGCTGGACAAATGGCCGTGGTGGTACCAGCGCAGGTAGCGCTCCATCTGGTCGGTGGCGTCGAAACCGCCGCGTTCGAGCAGGCTTTCGGCCAGGCAGAGGGCCATCGACGTGTCGTCAGTCCACTCGCCCGCTTGCAGGCGGAAGGGGCCGCCGCCAACCATGTCGGTGACGGGCGGGAAGGAGCCGGGCGGGGCGAATTCGACCGTCGTGCCGACGGCATCGCCCACGGCCAGGCCCAGCAGGCAGCCCCGGTAGCGCGCTTTGAGGTCGATCATAGATAGGGCGGGTGGGAGTCGAACCCACACGGGTGTTAGCCCGACGGATTTTAAGTCCGCTGCGTCTGCCGTTTCGCCACCGCCCCGACAGAGCGCCTATTCTACTTTCGCCGGCCGCTTCCTACAACAGAGGAGCAGAGAGTGGTCAGTGGTCAGTGAACAGTGAACAGTGCCCACTTATCCTTCTGTCCCGCCCTTGTGCTATACTCCCGCCGACCTGTAACGGGAGGCGACATGCGACAGTACCTTGACCTGATGCAGCACATCCTCGACCACGGCGTCCGCAAGGAGGATCGTACCGGTGTGGGCACGATGAGCGTCTTCGGCTACCAGATGCGCTTCGATCTGGCCGCCGGGTTCCCGCTGCTGACGACGAAGAAGATGCACCTGCGGTCGATCATCTACGAACTGCTGTGGTTCCTGCGCGGTGAGACCAACGTCGGCTACCTGCGCGAGCACAATGTCACCATCTGGGACGAGTGGGCCGACGCCGACGGCGAGTTGGGGCCGGTTTATGGGCGGCAGTGGCGCTCGTGGCCGACGGCCGACGGCGGCGCGGTTGACCAGATCGCCGCGCTGGTGGCGCAAATCCGCCGCAATCCCAACTCGCGCCGGCTCATCGTCAGCGCCTGGAACGTGGGCGAGATCGAGCGCATGGCCCTGCCGCCGTGCCACTGCCTCTTCCAGTTCTACGTGGCCGACGGCCGCCTGTCGTGCCAACTCTACCAGCGCAGCGCCGACGTTTTCCTGGGCGTGCCCTTCAACATCGCCTCCTACGCCCTCCTGACGCACATGCTGGCCCAGGTGACCGGCTACGCGCCGGGCGAGTTCGTCCACACCTTCGGCGACGCCCACCTGTACCTCAACCACCTGGAGCAGACCCGGCTACAGCTCGGCCGCGCCCCCCTGCCGCTGCCGGTGATGCGCCTGAACCCGGCAGTCACGTCGATCTTCGACTTCCGCTATGAGGACTTCGAGCTTGTCGATTACCACAGCCACCCGCGCATCGTCGCGCCCATCGCCGTCTAGCGCCGGGGAGAGGCCATGACCGCGCCGCGCATCGCCTACGTCGTCGCTCTGGACGCCAACCGGCTCATCGGCCGCGACAACGCCTTGCCGTGGCGGCTGCCCGACGACATGCGCTGGTTCCGCGAGCAGACGCTGGGCAAACCGTGCATCATGGGCCGCAAGACGTACGACTCCCTGCCGGAGCGCTTCCGGCCGCTGCCGGGGCGGCGCAACATCGTCGTGACGCGCAACCGCGACTACGCCGCCCCCGGCGCGCTCGTCGTCCACTCGCTCGATGACGCCCTGGCCGTGGCCGGCGCGGCCGAGGAGATCATCATCGTCGGCGGGGCGGAGTTGTTCCGCGCCCTGCTGCCGCGCGTGGAGCGGCTCTACCTGACGCAAATCCATGCTGCGGCCGAGGGCGCGGACACAGCGACTGACGTTTTCTTCCCGCCCTTCGACGCGGACGAGTGGCGCGTCGTCTATCGCCAGACCCACCCGGCCGACGAGCGCCACCCGTTCGCCTTTACGTGGCTCATTCTCGAGCGTAGCCCCTAGCCCGCCAACTCGACTGCCACCTCGATCCGCCCGGCCGCCAGGCGCGTCCGATGGTTCGCGCCGTCCTGCGCCGCCAGGTCGAACGTCAGGACGCGGGCGCGGGTGATGCTGAGCAGGTCGGCCGTCGCCGCGCGGAGCGGCCCGGCCAATTCGGCCGGCGCGTCGGGCAGGTGCAGCGCCGCCAGCGGCGCGCCCAGCGACAGGTTGTGCTCGCTCTTGAAGCGGCGCACGGCCGTGGCGATGTCGATCAGCGTCTCGCCCGCGGCCAGGGCGGCTTCGTCGTCGAAGCGGGCGTCGGCCGCCGGCCAGACAGCGCGGTGAATCGAGGTCGCGCCGTCCGTCGCCGCGAACAGGCCGCCGTAGATCGCCTCGGTGACGTAGGGCAGTAGCGGAGCCAGCAGCTTCACGGTCGTCAGGAGGGCCTGGTAAAGCGTGTAGCGGGACGCTTCGTAGCCCGCGCCGCCCTCGTAGAGGCGCTGTTTGGCCATCTCGATGTAGTTGTCGGCCAGATCGCGCCAGAAGAACACCTCCACTTCGCCGCGCGCGGTGGCATAGTCGTAGGCCTCGAAGGCCGCCGTCGCCGTGGCGATCAGCCGGGCCAGCCGGGCCAGCAGCCAGCGGTCGGCCGTGGTCAGGCTGGCCGGCGGCGCGGCCGGCGGCGCGTAGCCGTCGAGGAAGCGCTCGGCGAAGCGAGCCACGTTCCAGAGTTTGGTGGCCCACTTGCCGCCGGCGGCGATGCGCTCCTCGCTGATGACGGTGTCCTTGCCCAGGCCCGTGCCCGCGGCCCAGTAGCGCACGGCGTCGGCCGAGTACGTGTCCAGCGCCTCCAGCGCCCCAATCGGGCCTTCGCCGCGGCTCTTGCTCAGCTTCTGCGCACCGTCGGGCGACAGGCCCCAGCCGGAAATGGCCACGTTCGCCCACGGCCGCGCGCCGTCGTGGTAGTGGGCGCGCACGATGGTGTAGAAGGCCCAGGTGCGGATGATCTCGTGCGCCTGCGGCCGCAGGGCCATCGGGAAGACGCGCCGGAAGAGGGCCGGGTCGGACAGGCGGCGGCCGACGATCTGCGGCGTCAGCGACGACGTGGCCCAGGTATCCATCACGTCCGTCTCCGGCCGGAAGGCCGTGCCGCCGCAGGCGCAGGGGCGCGATGGCGGGCGCTCGGTCGGGTCCACGGGCAGCTCGTCCTCGCCGGGCAGGGCCAGTTCCCCGCACGCCTCGCAAGTCCACAGCGGGAAGGGCACACCGAAAGCCCGTTGCCGCGAGATGCACCAGTCCCAGCTGAGATTATCCACCCATTGGGCGTAGCGCGCGCCCATGTGCGCCGGGTGCCAGGCGATGCGTTCGCCGGCCTCGCGGAAGGCGGCGCGCTGGTCGAGGATGCGGATGAACCATTGCCGGCTGGTGAGGTACTCCACCGGCGTGTCGCAGCGCTCGTGGACGCGCACGGTCTGGGCGACGGGCCGGCTGTCCAGCAGCAGCCCGCGCTCGTTCAGCGCCGCGACCATTTGGCGGCGGGCGTCGTCGGTCGTCAGCCCGGCGAAAGGGCCGGCGGCGGCGGTCATGCGCCCGTCCGGGCCGATGGCGGCGATGATTGGCAGGTCATGGCGGCGCTGCCAGGCCACGTCGGCCGTGTCGCCGAAGGTGCAGCACATCACCGCGCCCGTGCCCAAGGCCGGGTCGGCGGCATCGTCGGCCAGGATGGGCACGGTTCGGTCGAAGAGTGGCGTCGTCGCCGTCTGGCCGATAAGCGGCCGGAAGCGGGCATCGTCGGGGTGGACGAAGACGGCCACGCAGGCGGGCAGCAGTTCCGGCCGCGTGGTCGCGATGGGCAGCGTTGCCCCGCCGGCCAGGGGGAAGGCCAGCGTGTGGAAAGTCGTCTCGCGCTCCAGGTCATTTAGTTCCGCCTGGGCGATGGCCGTGCGGCACTCCGGGCACCACAGCGTCGGCGCTTCGCGCTGGTAGGCCAGGTCGCGTCGCAACAGGTCGAGGAAGCCCCATTGAGCGACGCGGCGCGCGTCGTCGTCGATGGTGCGGTAGGTGTAGCGCCAATCGACCGACAGCCCTAACCGCCGCCAGAGGGCCTCATACTCGGCTTCCACTTTGGCCGAAATCTCCAGACAGGCGCGGATGAAGGCCGCGCGGCCGAGCTCGTCCGCGCGGACGCCGAGCGTGCGTTCTACCAGCCGCTCGGTCGGCAGGCCGTTGTCGTCGAAGCCCATCGGGTAGAAGACGTTGTCGCCGCGCATGCGCCGGTAGCGGGCGAAGAAGTCGGCGTGGGCGTAGGAGTAGATGTGGCCGAGGTGCAGCCGGCCCGACACCGACGCGGGCGGCGTATCGATGGCGTAGACCGGTGCGTCGTCGGCCGGCCGGAAGTGGTAGACGCCACTGTCCTGCCACTGCCGGGCGATGGCGCGCTCGGCGGTGAGCGCTTCGTACTGCCGTGTCAGACTCATCTCGTGATACCTCCGTAGAAACATTTACAGCCCTCCGTCCACCATGAGGACGAAAGGGCTGTGCTTCCGCGGTACCACCTCAGTTCGCCGGCCGTCCGGCGCGCTCGTGCCCCGACCATCATCAGGGCGGCGCGATAACGGGCGCACCCGTGCCGGTCTACTGCGGGCCAGGCCCGGTTCTTCGGCAACCAACCCGGACGACCTTCGACGCGCTTCCGCCGCGGGGGCTTTCAACCCGTGGCCCCATCTTCTCTTTCGGCGCGGGGCGCGTCTACTCCTTCCGGTTCAGGCAGGTATTTGATTTGTCATCATTATAGAACGGCTGGCCGGGGTGTCAATCCCTGAGACCTAACTAGTGTTGTTTCTTCTTTGCGCCTTCTGCCCCTTGGCGCCTTCGCGTGAGCTCCTATTGACTCTGCAATGCTCTCGTCTAGACGGTCGCAGTTTTTCACATTCGTGGGCGATTCGTCGCCTGAGCGATCGCCTGCGGCAGTTGCCAAGCGTGTCGATTATCAGTAGTATATTCGACAGTCTACAAAACCAACTCAGGTATATCCTCCATGGAACCCGAACTGATCACCATTATCGAAGGCCCCACCCCCGATTTCATGCCCCATCCACATGGGTGGGTGCAATCCATCTACGAGGGGCCGGAAGAGATCGATGTCGCCCTGTGCCAGCTGCGCACGGGCAACGGCCAGGACATTATTGAGCGCTGCCAACGCGCCTGGAACGAGGGCCGCCCGGTGCGGCTCGATTACCCCGACGACCTGCGCCTGCGCCAACAACTCGACGTCGTTGCCCTGCGCCTGACCAAGGTCGAAGAGGGCGAACTGCTGTTGCTGTGGCTGTCCGTGCCTTCGGAAGAGGGCGAAATGGTCGACGAGGGCGACGAGATCGACGACGACTTCGACCCTGACTCGGACGTGCCTTTTTAGCGAACGCGCCGCACAACGGGAGGGGGCTGTGACCTACGAGACGATCCTTTACGAAGTGGCCGATGGCGTGGCGACGATCACGCTCAACCGGCCGTCGAAGCTCAACGCCTTCAACGACGCCATGATCGGCGAGACGCTCGACGCGCTCAAGGCCGCCGGGCGCGACGCCGCCGCGCGCAGCATCGTCCTGACGGGCGCGGGGCGGGCCTTCTCCTCCGGGCAAGACCTGGCCGCCTTCCAGGAGCGCGGCGAAGGCGGCTCCATCGCCGAGCACCTGCGCCACGGCTACCACCGCCTGGTGCGCCAGATGGTGACGCTGGAGAAGCCCATCGTTGGGGCCATCAACGGCATCGCCGCCGGGGCGGGTTGCGGCGTGGCCCTGGCCGCGGACATTCGCATCGCCGCCGACAGCGCGTCGTTCATGCTGGCCTTCAGCCGCATCGGCCTGATTCCCGACAGCGGCGTCAACTGGTTCCTGCCGCGCATCATCGGCTATAGCCGCGCCTATGAGATGGCCCTCACCGCCGACCGCGTGTCCGCGGCCACGGCGCTGGAGTGGGGCCTGGTCAATCGCGTCGTGCCCGCCGAGCAGTTGCCGGAGATAGCCGCCGCGACCGCCCGCCAGCTGGCCGAGGGGCCGACGCTGGCTTTTGGCCTGACCAAGCGGGCCATGCAGCGCGGCTGGGGCATGAGCCTTGACGAGGCGCTGGAGTACGAGGCATACCTTCAGGAAGTCGCCGGCCGCAGCGCCGACAACCGCGAGGGCATCGCCGCTTTCCTGGAGAAGCGCCCGCCCCATTTCACCGGCCGCTAACCTCTCGCCGATTCCCCCAGATCACGACGGACGCCCGGAGCAGCCTCCCGGCGTCCGTTTTCATTTGGTCTGGCGCGGCGGCGCTTAGCGTTCGGCGACGTAGATGTGGTTGCCGGCCGTGATGAAGAGACGCAGCGGCGCGTCGGTCACGGCGAAGTCGCTGGCCCCACTGAGCACGTCATTGCCGGCGTCGTCGAGCAGGCGGTACTGCGTCAGCAGCGTGCCGCCGCGGCTGAGCTGCACCAGGCGGCTGCTGCCGGGGTCGAGAACAAAGATGGACGCATTCAGGCCGCGGCCGACAAGCTTGACCGCCGTCGGCGCAACCAACGGCGAGGTCAGGCCGTTTTGCCGCAGCGTGTTCTCGTCCCATTGAACGCGCCCGGAGCGCGTGTCGTAGTAGCGCACGCGCCCGTCGGCATAAATCACCACCAGGCTGCCGTCTTCCGAATACAGGTCGAAGTCCACCGCCGTGTCCAGGCCCATCTGGGCGCTGAAGAAGATGGCTGGGTCGTCGGCCGCCTGGGTGTAGTTCTGGTCGGCGAAGTACTTCCAGATCTGCCCCGCGCCCCGGTCGAGGACGTAGAGCCGGTCGAGATAGGTGGCCATCGCCGCCGGGTCGAGCCAGGCGCTGCTGTTGCCCAGGCGGACGGCGCGGATGTCGCCCAGATTGGGGAAGTAGCTGAACAGCGTCCCCGTCCGGTCCAGCAGGCTGATGCTGTCGCGCGTCTCGGCGGCGCTACCCGGCAGCCACAGCAGATCGAGGATGGGGCCGACGATCTCCGTGCCCACCGCCTGGCCGTCAAAGGCGATGGTGGTGGGTTCCTCGGCCGTCTGCTCGCGAAAGGCGGCGTCGGTCGGGTGGAGTAGGACGCGGTTGCCGGCCGAATCGAGCACGGCGACGCCGCCTTCCTCCGCCCCCAGAGCGATGCCGGTCAGGTTCACCCCCTCGCCGTAGGCGTAGAACACCTGCGCGGCCATGCGCGTGACGCCGTCGATGCGGTCGAGCGCCTCGCGGGCGTCGGCGCGCATCCCGGCGACCTCAACATCGCTGGGGCGCAGCGCCTCAGCCGTGGCGGCCAATTGCAGCACTGCGCCGTAGTGGTCGCGGGCCTCGGCCGAGCCGCCGGCCGCGCCCTCGGCGGCCAGAATCTCCTGCACCATCTGCTCTTTGATGCCGGCCACCTGCTCGTTGTTGCCGCGTTGCAGATAGACGCTGGTGACGACGGCGGCCACGAACACGGGCACAATGATGGCGATCATCGCCGGCAGCGCCCAGCCGACGGCCGGCTCGCCTTCGGCCGGACGTCCGCCAAGCCGGCCCACCAGCGCGGCCAGCCAGTCCAGCACCCGCGACAGGCCCCGCGCCGAAGTCGATGCCGCCCGGCGCACACCCACTTCCAGCGGCGCGCCATTGTCGGGCGGCGCGGCGTCGGCTGTCACCGGGGGCGGCGCGGGCTGGCCCTCTCGTTGGGGCACAGGCAGGCCCGCGCGGCGGGGAGTGGCCGGCGGCGCGGACGCGGGCGTGGTTGTTGGTGTGGGCGCGGATGCCGTCGCGGACGTACCTGTGGTCGCGGGCGGCGCGACCTTGCGCGTCGCCGCCGGTAGGGCGTGCGTGCCGCTGGGCCGCTGCCGGCTGTGTTGGAACGTCACCGGCAGCGTGGCCGGCACCTCGTCGGCGAACTCGACCAGCAGCAGCCGCGCCGTGTCATTGTGGAGCAGGTCGATGAGCGCTTCCAGACCGCTCTCGATTTCCGCCCCGACCAGCGCGGGGGCCAGCGCCGCCCCGTTCAGGTAGGCCAGGCGCGGATCGGCCAGCAGCATCATGTCGCCGGTCAGCAGACGGTGGTAGGCAAAGCGGATGTCCAGCCCGGCGCTGCGCCCCAACGGCATCGGCTGGCGCGGGGGTTGCACCGGCAGGCGCTCGACGCCGAAGTTGTGGCCCAGGAAGGCCAGCCCCTCGCCGACTTGGAGGGTGAACAGTTCGTCGCTGTGGAGCACAGCGCAGGTCAGTGCGCCCTCGTGCGGCCGGCGGATGGTCAGATTGTGGTGTAGCAACTGTTCGTTGGTGGCCAGCACCGCCCGGCGCAGGGCCGAGGTTACGGTTCCGGTCGCGGCGAAGAAGGTGCGCGCCAACTCGGCGGCCAGGCCGGTGACCAGATCGGTCGTGTCCTCGTTCGGCCCGCCCAGGGTCAACTGGGCGAACAGGAAGTCGCGCTCCCGGCCGCGGGCGGCTTTGGCCGGCGCGGGCAGAGCGATGATCCCCGGAACCGCCCGGCTTTCCTGGGCGGTTCCGTTGACGATGTGCAGCGGGGCGGTGATGGCCAGCAGTTCCACAGATACTTGTTGACTGAGCCAGGGCCGCTAAGCCGTGTAGGGTGTATAGGGCAGAGCGAAGCACTCGGCCACGGCGGCGTAGGTCACCTGGCCGCGGTAGGTATTGAGGCCCTTGGCCAGCCCGTTGGGGTCCTCGGCCATCGCCCCATCCGCGCCCTTCCGCGCCAGCCGCAGGACGTAGGGCAGCGTGGCGTTGCTGAGGGCCAGGGTGCTCGTGCGCGGCACCGCGCCGGGCATGTTGGCCACGCCGTAGTGGACGACGCCATCGACGATATAGGTCGGGGCGGAGTGGGTCGTGGCGTGGATGGTCTCCACGCAGCCGCCCTGATCGACAGCCACGTCGGCGATGACGCTGCCCTGGCGCATGGTGCTGACCATCTCGCGCGTCACCAGCCGCGGCGCGCGCGCGCCCTTAATGAGCACGCCGCCGATGACCAGGTCGGCCGCCTGCACCGCCTCGGCGATGTTGTAGGAGTTGGAGGCCACGGTCGTCAGGCGGCCGTGGAGCACGTGCTCCAGAAAGCGCAGCCGCTCCAGGTTCGTGTCGAGGATGGTCACGTTGGCGTCCATGCCCAGGGCGATGTGGGCCGCATTGGTGCCGACGACGCCACCGCCGATGATGACGACATTGGCCCCGGGCACGCCGGCCACGCCGCCCAGCAACATGCCCCGCCCGAGGTGAGGACGTTCCAGATAGTAGGCCCCAACCTGCACGGCCATGCGCCCGGCAACCTCGCTCATGGGCGTCAGTAGCGGCAGGCTGCCGTCCGGCGCTTCGACGGTCTCATAAGCGATGCCGGTGACGCCGGAATCGATCATCGCCCTGGTCAACTTCTCCTCCGCGGCCAGGTGCAGGTAGGTGAACAGCACCAGGTCGGCGCGCAGGAAGGGGTACTCGACGGCGATAGGTTCCTTGACCTTGACGACAAGCTCCGCGCCCCAGGCGTCGGCCGCGGTGGGCACGATCTTGGCCCCGACGCGAGCATACTGGTCATCCGGGAAGCGGCTGCCCTCGCCGGCTTTGGTCTCGACCAGCACCGTGTGGCCCTGCTCGATGAGTTGCTGCACCCCCGCGGGCGTCATGGCCACGCGGTATTCGTTGTCCTTGATCTCTTTTGGTACGCCGACTAACATGCGACACTCCTATAGGAAAGTGGTGGGTAAGTGTATTGTACTGTAATCAGCGCGGCGGCCTAGCGAAGAGCGATGGTCTAGTTACTCGCGTGCCACTGGGCCAGCAATTGCGCCTCGCGTTCGGCCGGCAAGCCGGCGCGCCAGACGGTATCGCTTGGGCGTGTCGCCAGCCAGGCCAGCGTGTCGCCGACGGTCTCCGCCACCGGCCGGAAGGTCAGCCCCGCGGCCAGCGCCCGGTCGATGTTGAAGCTATTGAAGCCGCCGGCCTCGGCCGGCACCCATAGGGGCAACTCCACGTAGGGGCCGACGTCATGAGCGATCAGGAACTGGTCCGACACCCAGGTGAAATGGGCGTCGCTGCCGGTAAGGTCGCGAGCGGCGTCGAGCAAGCGGCCGATGGGCAGCGGGCGCTCCGGCCCGGTGACGTTGTAAGCGCCGGTTAGCCGCGCCGCGGTGGCGCGCAACGTCCACGCGGCCAAGTCGCGCACATCGATGAACTGCACGCCATAGTCGGGCGAGACCGGGGCCAGCATCTCGCCGCCGCGGGCGACGCGCGCCGGCCAGTAGCTGAAGCGGTCGCTGGCATCGTGGGGGCCGACGATGAGGCCGGAGCGCACGTGCAGGGCGCGGCCGGCCATCGCCTCCGTGGCCGCCCGCTCGCAGAGAGCCTTCAGCGGGCCATACGATCCACCGGTGATCTCTTCGACGCTCTCGTCGGGAATGGTTCCCACCGGGGCGGTTTCGTCCGTGCCCTCGGCCAGCGGCTCGGCGTAGACGGACATGGTGGAGATGAAGGTGTAGTGATCGACGACCGGGGCCAGGAAGTCGGCCGCGGCGCGCACCACGCGGGGCACGTAGCCGCAGGTGTCGATGACCGCGTCCCATCGCCGCCCGGCCAACGCCGCCAGGCCGCCGTCGCGGTCGCCGTGAAGCTGCTCCACGTCGGGGTAGAGGGCCGGGTTGGAGCGTCCGCGGTTGAACAGCGTCAGCGTGTGGCCGGCGGCGCGGGCCTCGTCGACCAGGGCGCGGCCGAGAAAGCGCGTACCGCCGATGATCAGCAACTCCATGTGGTTTGAACCTCCTCGCGGATGTGGCGGCGTGGGTTGGGTGTTAGCCACGCGCCTCACGGAGGAGGATAGCGCCGCCGTGGTTCATTGTCGAGTACGGCGCAAGGAGTAGAATTGCCACTAACTAACTGAAAGATGCCGCCGCCCAAGCGGCCCAAGGAGCAACCAATGGACATCCAAGTACAACAAGGCAGTATCGAGTCCAGTGCGGCCGATACGATCATCGTCAATCTGTTCGAGGGCGTCACGACGCCCGGCGGCGCGACCGGCGCGGTCGATCAGGCCCTCGGCGGGGCCATCAGCGACCTCATCGCCGGCGGCGACCTGAAGGGTAAGGCCGGCGAAGTGGCCGTGCTCTACCCGCGCGGGGCCATCGCCGCCCGGCGCGTGCTCGTCGTCGGGCTGGGCAAGGCGGAGTCGTTCGACCTGGAGGGCATCCGGCGAGCGTCGGCCGCGGCAATCAAGCGCGCCCGCGACCTGAACGCCCGGCAGGTGGCCACCATCGTCCACGGCGCGGGCATCGGCGGCCACGACGCGACGGCGGCGGCGCAGGCGACGGTCGAGGGGGCCTTGCTGGCCACCTACCGCTATGACGCGCCCAAGAAGCGCGACCCGGAGAACGCCATCGCGGCGCTGACCATCGTCGAGCGCGACGCCGGCCGCCTGGAGGCCGTTCGCGCCGGCGCGGCGCTGGGCGCGGCCGTGGCCGCGGGCGTGACGCTGGCCCGCGACCTGGTCAACATGCCGCCCAACGTGGCCACGCCGACGCTCCTGGCCGAGCGGGCACGGGCGATGGCCGCCGCCCACGGCCTGGGCGTCACCGTCGGCGACCGCGCCTGGGCGGCCGAGCGCCAGATGGGTGCGTTCCTGGCCGTGGCCCAGGGCGCGGGCGAGCCGCCGGCCTTCATCGTGCTGGAGCACAACGCCGGCCGCGCCGACCTGCCGACCGTCGTCCTCGTCGGCAAGGGCATCACCTTCGACACCGGCGGCATTTCCATCAAGCCCAGCGCGGGCATGGGCGACATGAAGAGCGACATGGGCGGGGCGGCGGCCGTCTTCGGAGCGATGGAGGTCGTCGGCCGGCTGGGGCTGCCCCTGCACGTCATCGGCATCACCCCCTGCACCGAGAACATGCCCGACGCCGCGGCC
>WBZV01001259.1_pt1 | contig 11914 bp, 12 predicted proteins | sample 5204221 | NCBI WGS metagenome assembly WBZV01 (sample SAMN12344360, study PRJNA552823) | activated sludge metagenome | biome: Activated sludge suspended growth; feature: Nitrification reactor; material: Wastewater; isolation source: activated sludge from nitrification reactor of wastewater...
AGGCGGCGAGCGCCGTGCGCTGCACCGCGCAAGTGGAGACGCTCGGCCGCACCGGCGTCGAGATGGAAGCGCTGACCGCGGTGCAGGTCGGCCTGCTCACCATCTACGACATGTGCAAGGCCGCCGACCGCGGCATGGTGATGGACGGCATCCGCGTGCTCGAGAAGCACGGGGGGAAGAGCGGGGATTGGGTGGCGCCGGCCTGAGGCGGCGCGGCGCTCAGCGGAAGTCGCTGTAGTCGTAGCGCTGCTGCGGCGGCTCGCACTGGAAAGGCTTCTCCTGCGCTGCAGCGAGCGGCTTGTCGCACTCGGCGAAGAATTCGGCGGAGAGCGGATTGCGGAACTCGCGCAGCCGCGCCGCGAGGTGGCGCGCCTTGTCGACCTCGCCGCGCTCCGCCAGCGCCTTGGCCCAGGCGATCGTGATGCGCGTGTCGAGCAGGTAGTGCGTGGCGCGCGCGAGCGCCTCCATCTCGGTGGAGGGGTGCGGCGCCACCGTGGCTGCGGCGTAGTCGGCGTGGTGGCCGAAGAACCAGCTGCGCTGCCCCTCGGCGATGCGCTGCGCGAGCGGCGCAGCGCCCGCCGCGGGCGAGAAGATCACGGCGACGCGGCGGTAGTCGACCAGCGAAGCCGCGCCACCCAGCATCAGCACGAGCGCGGCCAGCAGCCAGGCGTTGGCGCGCGGCGGCGTGTCGCCATGCGGCGCCGCGGCGCTTGCCGGCCCGCCCAGCGCCAGGCCGAAGGCGAAGGCCGCCGGCAGCAGGAAGTAGGCGTACCACAGCGGGTACTCGAGCAGGCTGTGCAGCGCGATCATCACCACCATCGCCAGCGCGGCGCGGCGCACCGTGATGTCGCCCCCCGCGCCCTCGCCCGCCATGCGCCAGGCACGCCACAGCGCGAACAGCAGCAGCGCCAGCACCAGCGCCGCCAGCGGCAGGCCGAGCTCCACCGCGAACTGCAGCGGCAGGTTGTGGGTGTGATCGAAGAAGGCCACCGGGCGGCCGGGGAAGGGATGCAGCGACCAGGCGAAGTTGAACTCGCCGAAGCCCACACCCGCCCACGGATGCTCGGCGATCAGCGTCAGCGTGTTGGCCCAGATGCCGAAGCGCGAGCTCGACGGGTCGGACTTCTGCAGCTGCACCTCGCCGGCGAACACCGCATCCTGCAGATGCGCGATGGCGGTGAACAGCTCGTAGAACATCAGGTAGGCCAGCGGCGCGAGCCACAGCTGCACTCGCGAGGCGCGCGAAAGGCGCCGATCCACCACGCCCCACAGCGCCAGCAAGCCGGCGCCGACCATGCCGGTGCGCGAGGCCGTCAGCACGACACCCGACAGCAGCAACAAAAGCAGCGCCGGCGACCACGCGCGCCGCAGACGGCCGCTCTCGGCCAGCCACAGCGTGGCGATCATGGACCACAGCAGCAGGCTGGATTGGTGATTCGGCTGGCGCAGGTTGCCCACCGCGCGGTCGCCGAGCGTGCTGGCCGCGATCCACTCGCCATCGGCCCAGCCCGGCGCATAGACCTGCACGAAGCCGATCAGCGTGGCGGCGACGCCGGCGAACAGCAGCGCGGTGCAGAAAGCGGCGAACGCGGGCTCACCCTGCCCGGCGCGCTGGACCATGCCGGCAAGCGCGGCCACCAGCACGGCGGCGGCCAGCAGGCCGATGGACGAGAGCGCCAGCGTCCAGGGTTGGGCAGCCCAGAACGGCGCGGCCAGGGCGGCGGCGGCCAGCAGCAGCAGTGCGGTGAGCAAGGCGGTGGCGCCAGGGTCTGGGGCGCGGCCTGCTGCGCCGCGCGGTGGCAGTGCGATTGCGAGCACCATGGCCCAGGCACCCCAGCCGACCAGCGCGGCGGCCTGGTTGAGGAAGGTGGCCGAGGGGGCAACGTTGACGGCGATGAGCGCCGGAGCGGCGACGGCTGCAGCCGCGGCCACGAAGCTTGGCGTCGACGGGACCGCTCGCCGTTCAGAAGAAGCCATTGGCTTGGACGTATCCCAGTATCGAACCGCTGCCCCCGTCGAGCACCACCACCCAATCGCTCCTCGCTACCAGCGGGAGAAACCGGGCGGTCGAAAGATCCGCACCCATCGCAGCCAACTCCGCCTTGATCTCGGCGTCCCGCAAGGGGTAGTGGGCAAGCAGCGCGCTGAGCGGGCGAGCGCGGGCGATCGCATCCCCGGCCGACTTCGCGAAGTGTTGCCAGAACACCGGCCGATCCGCGATGTCCGCCCCTTGAAGAGCCATGAAGAGGGCTTCGCTGTGTTCCTTGCCCGGCTGCGGAGCACGCGTGCCCAACAGCCACGGCCCGCTGATCGGAAGCGACCGGTACTCCGGCGGCGCCTTGGGTAGCTCGGGCCGGTAGACGTCGGCAGCGGTGACGACCCGGAACCGATCCGCCTCGAACACCATCGCCACCGGTCGCACGAGGTAGACGGCGTGCAGCCCGTAGGCCAATGCCGCCAGCTGGATCGCGCCGATCACAGCCAGGTCCCGCCGAAGATGCTTCCAGCCCTTCGCGAGATTGAAGACCGCAAAGGTGAGGATCGGTCCCAGTACTACGTCGACACCGGTGACCAGCAGGAACAGATCGCGCCCCCCTGAGGCCGAGCGGTAGACGCCGGGAAACCAGAGACCGAAGACGAGAACCCCCGCCAGCGTCGCGATCACTGCACAGATCAGGGCATGAACACCCGCCGCTCGAAATCGCCGTTTCAGATCCAGCTTGTCGACCATGCGCAAAGTGTAGGCTGCGCCCAGCAAGCGCAGCCGGAGGCAAACTGGCCAGCCGCCGTCAGCGGCAGGCGGCAGGCAGGTGCTTCTCGAGCATGGTGCCGGCAGCGGCAGCGCCCATGCCCCCCGCCGTGGCAACCGTGTTGCTCACCCCACGGCAGGCCCAATCGAGCGCGCCGGTATGCCCCGCGCCGATGGCCACGTCCAAGGGCTCAACCGCGGCGGTGGACTTCACGAAGGGGGAGAGTCGCAGGATGTTGCCCGCTCCGAGCGGACCGACGTTTGCAGGGTTGAAGGTCACCGTGATCACGCCCGTCGCGGGGTCGGCCGCGATGCTCGTAAGGTACTTGGTCGGATCGGCAGCCGGCACGGAGCCGTTGAGCGTATTCGCGTTGGCCGCGAGCTCGACGGCGGTGGTCGAGTCTGCGATCTGGCTCTTGAAGGATTCGGCGATCACCATGCCCTCGCTGACCTTCGAGCGGATCCTGTAGTCCTGGTAGGCCGGGATGGCAATGGATGCAAGTACTCCGATGATCGCCACGACGATCATCAATTCGATGAGGGTGAAACCCTGTTGGCTGCGACGCTTCATGGAGACTCTGTCCTCGTTGCCGAGGAACCGATTCGCGGTATGAGTGTGACGCTTGCAGGCTGCGTGCCACCGCAACTCACTCGGAACTTGTGACATACGCCCACGAAGTCGACACATCGGGTCAGTCAGGGCGCGCCAACCCTCCGCGACCCCGACCAAGCTTGACCCGCCTTTCGTTTGTGCGCACGACGCCACGTGGGTCGGCCTCGCGGCGCACAAATGAAAGGCGCCCGCGTGACGCGGGCGCCTTGATGCAGACCGAAGCGCGTATCAGCGGCAGGCGGTCGGCGAGTACTTCGCCAGCAGCGTGCCGGCAGCGGCCGCACCCATGCCCCCCGCGGTCGCCGTGGCGTTGCCGACACCGCGGCAGGCCCAATCCACCGCACCGGTATTGCCCGCGCCGATGGCGGCGGCCAGCGTCTGCACGCCGCCAGCGGTCGACTTCACGAACGGGCTGATGATCAGTCGGTTCGCAGCGCCGATCGGGCCGACGTTCGTCGCGTTGTAGTCGATGGTGATCACGCCCGTGCCAGCTGCAGCGCTGATGGCCGAGATGTACTTCGTCGGGTCGGCCGCGGCGACCGAGGCATTCGCCGCGGCGACGTTGGCACCGAGTTCAACCATCGTAGTCGACTCAGCGATCTGGCTCTTGAAAGATTCGGCGATCACCATGCCTTCGCTGATCTTCGAGCGAATCGTGTAGTCCTGGTAAGCCGGCAGCGCAACCGCGGCCAGGATGCCGATGATCGCCACGACGATCATCAGTTCGATGAGGGTGAAACCTTGTTGAATACGACGCTTCATGAGGACTCCTGAGAGGTTGGGGAGAGACACGGGCTTCTTCGATGCGAAGGCCGTGCCATCGAAATCGGCGCGGATTTCCGTGAAATGCGGCCCAGCCGCTGACGCAAACGGTCACAGTCCATCGGGCCGTCGGGCCGCCTCCGTCAGGTCTGACGCAAATGGTCACCATTTGTCGTCCCTCCCGCTCCAACGAAAAACGGGCCTGCAGGCCCGTTTTTCGCGGCCGGCACGGCATGCCTCTGATTCTTATACTGCAAACGAAAGTCGTCGCAGTATAAATTCACCCAGCGCGAGTTATACTGCGCCGACACGTTGAGGCAGTATAGATCCCATGCCTACCTCGGCCCAGCTCTTCACCGACCTGTCGGCGTCCGCGCAGACGAACTTCGCCGAGCTTTTCGAGCAGGTCCAGGCCGCTGCATTCCACCGATCGGTCCGGGATCTTCCCGGCTCCTTCAACAAGAAGCTCATCAAGGGCCGGGAGTATTGGTACTGGCAGGTTCGCGATCTGCAGGGTGTCAACCGGCAGGTCTACCTGGGCCCCGATGAGGAGCGTGTGCGCAAGCTCGTGCAAAGCCATCGTGACGAGGCGCCGCCGCAGGCTGCCGACCTGGCACCGCTCGCCGGCGCCTGCACCGCCCTCGGCTGCGCCACGGTGATTCCCCAGCACTTCGAGGTCATCAATCGAATGGCCGAGTACGGGTTCTTCCGCGCCGGAGGGGTCCTGATCGGCACGCACGCCTTCATCGCCACCGGCAACATGCTGGGTGTGCGGTGGAAGAGCGGCTGGCGAACCAACGACGTCGACGTGGCGCACGCGGGCCGCAACGTCTCGCTGGCCTTGGCGGAAAACGCCAGGGCCGACATGCACGACGCCATCACGTCCCTGGAAATGGGGCTGCTGCCGCAGCAGTCGCTCGTCTCGGGGCCCGGCGCCACCTACATCACGGCGAAGAAAGACATCCGCGTCGACCTCCTGACGACGGCAGGCCGAAAGGACGACGCCTATCTGTACGAGCCGCTCAACGTGCGCCTGCAGCCGCTCAAGTTCATGGAGTTCTCGCTGGAGCACACCACCCAGACGGCGCTCATTTCCGGTGAGCGGGCGGTGCTCGTGAACGTGCCCTCGCCGATGCGCTACGCCCTGCACAAGCTGGTGATCATGGGCGAGCGGGAAGAGGCCTTCCGCACCAAGATCCAGAAGGACGCTGGTCAGGTGGCGGCCTTGGTTGAATATGGGCTACTGCGCTCATCCAGCGCTCTCGAGGCCGCCGCGAAGGATCTGATGTCTCGCGGGCCGGGCTGGCGCAAGCGCGCAGCCGAGGGGCTGAAGTACGTGGCCGACTACCACCCGCAGATCGGCAAGCAGCTCGGAGAGGTTCTTCACCGAGCGGCACGGGCGACTGCCAAGAAATGAACGGCCTCGCCGTCGACGCGCCGCGCTTGCAGAGACACCCTCGCGCGGCGTACAGTCCACTTCAATGGTTCCATTAACGGATAACGTAACATGGCTCTTCGCGCATCGGACGTCGTTCCCATCAGCGAAGCCCGGGCGCGGCTCACCGAGCTGTCCGAGGATGTCGTCGGCTCCGGTGCCGAGAAGGTTCTGACCAAGAACGGCGCCAGCTACGTGGCGCTCATCGACGCGCGCCGGCTCGACTACTACCACGCGCTCGAAGCCGAGCACGCCAAGCTTGTGCTCGCCGAAGACGCCCTCACCGGGCTGAGGGAGGCGCTGTCCGGGGAGTTCGCCAGCGACGACGAGCTCGATGAGGCCCTTGGCGTCAAGCCTGCCCGGTGAGCATTCCAGTCAACGCCAGGGTCAGGGCGGCACGGAATTTCCTGGCCTGTCTGCACGCCGCTCGGGCTTTCATGGTCGAGCAGGATGCCGCTTCCGCGCCACGGCGCTTCGAGAGGCTGCAGGCCGAGTTGGTCAAGGCTCGGGCGCTGCTGTCTTTCTCGCCCGCGAGCGGTCGCCCTGCCAGATTCCTCGACGCCAATACCGGCTGGGGCCGGTTCCAGGCTCAACAAGCCCTCGAGCTCGCCCGCGCGGTCGGGATGCCCGAGCTCCGAGAGCTTGTGTTGGCCCACCACGTCGTGCTCTACGCCCACTCCGAGCACGATGTGCTGCTGCTGTCCCTGCGTCAGGAGCGGCAGCTGGGGTACCGCCTGCCTGGATGATGTCCGTCGCGCAGCGGTCCGGCGCTACGCTTCCCCAACCCGCATCGTCGGCCCCGCGCTCAACGCGCGGATGCGGTGGCTGCTAGCGAGCTTGCCCACCTCGCTCATCACCGCCTCGGTCTCGCCGGGCTTGATGTGCGTGATGTGCACTTCCACGCTGCCGGGCAACTGCGGTCAAGCGGCTTCGCGATCGTGACTCGCGAGGCGCTGTCGGATCTCGCCGGTATCCGCCTTCACGTCGGCAAGTTCGGCCCGGAGCGCTTTCAGGTGCTCGATGATGAGATTTTCGATGCTCTCGCTCATGGTCAGGGCAGTGTAGGAGATCGGGGAGTCCCCGTCACGCGTCCCCGATCCGCATCGTCTGCCCCGCGCTCAACGCGCGGATGCGGTGGCTGCTGGCGAGCTTGCCCACCTCGCTCATCACCGCCTCGGTCTCGCCGGGCTTGATGTGCGTGATGTGCACTTCCACGCTGCCGGGCAGCTGCGCGAGTTCGTGGCCGAGCGCGGCCGGGCAGAGGTGGCGGCTGATGTAGGCGAGCTGACGCTCTTCGTCGCTGAAGGCCGTTTCGATCACCAGGTGCGCGATTCGCATGTGGCGCAGGCGGATCCACAGCGCCGGGTTGGGGCCGGTGTCGCCGGTGTAGACCCACCAACCCGCCTCGCCGCCGTCGACCGCGAAGCCGCAGGCCGGCACGGTGTGAGAAGCGGTGATCACCTCGATGCGCTTGCCGGCCACTTCGATCTGGTTGCCGACGGCGAAGGGCACGAACTGCAGCACCGGTTGCTCGGCGCTGGGCAGGCGCGTGAAGTCGGGCCAGATCACGCCGTTGAAGATGTGCTCGCGCAGCGCGGCCAGCGTCTCGGGCAGCGCATGCACCTGGATCGGCCCGCGGCCGGCGGCGCGGCGCGCGCGCATCACGCTGTCGGCCAGCAGGCCGATGGCCAGCACGTGGTCGAGGTGCGAATGGCTGATGAAGATGTGGTCGATGCGCGCCAGCGCCTCCAGCGAGAGGTCGCCCACGCCGGTGCCGGCGTCGATGAGCACGTCGTCGTCGACGAGGAAGGACGTGGTCCTGCTGCCGGCCGCGATGGCGCCGGAACAGCCGAGGACTTGGACGATCATTTGCTGTCGAAGGTGCGGGTGCCGTCCCAGTCGGGCGGCTCGGGATGCTCGGGCCAGCGTGCGATGCGCTCGCCGAGCTGGCGGTACAGGCCACTCAACGCCGAATCGCCGAACTCGTCCCGCAAGACGGCCAGCGAAGTCAGCGCCTGCTCGGCATCCTGCCGGCGGTAGGCGGCCAAGGGAAGGTTCCAAAGTCGCACTTCCTCGCCATATCGCGGCTGCGCGGCGTGGGCCTGCAAAGGCGGCGTGAAAAGTGTCACGGCCTGCTGCTTGCCCTTGACGCGCACGCGGTCGACCTCGATCAGCGGCAGCCGCGCCGCGATGGCCTCGCGCGTGGCCTCGCCGACGAGCACGTCGACGCCGTAGACGCGCGTCAGCGCCTCGACGCGCGAGGCGAGGTTCACGGCGTCGCCCATCACGGTGTAGCTGCGGCGGATGTCGGAGCCCATGTCGCCCACGCAGACCAGGCCGGTGTTGATGCCGATGCCGAGCCCGATCTCCGGCAGGCCGCGCTCGCGCAGCTCGCGATTGAGCCCCTCCATGCGGCCCAGCATGGCCAGCGCCGCCTGCACGGCGTGCAGCGCATGGTCGGCGTCGGCCACCGGCGCACCCCAGAAGGCCATGATGGCGTCGCCGATGTACTTGTCGAGCGTGCCGCGGTGGGCGCGGATCTCCTCGGTCATCGCCGAGAAGAAGCGGTTGATGAGCGCGCGCAGCTCCTCGGGCGGCAGCGCCTCGGAGACGCGCGTGAAGTTGCGCATGTCGCAGAAGAGGATGGTGAGCACGCGGTTCTCGGCCTGCATGCCGTAGCGCTGCGGGTCGCGCGCCATCTGCGCGACAAGCTCGGGCGGCACATAGGTGCCGAACAGCCGCGCCAGCTCGCGCCGGCGTGCCCCTTCCAGCACCGTGCCCCAGCCGCTGATGCCGGCGTAGACCAGCGCGGTGAGCAGCAGCGCCGAGGCGAGCGGCAGGGCGAGGCCGTGCGCGCGGTACAGCCACTGGTCGAGCGCCACCAGGGCGAGCGCCAGCGCCAGCGTCGCGCCGATCGCGCGCGCCGGCCGCAGGCGCGGCAGCAGCAGCGCGAGCAAAGCGGCCACCATGAGCAACTGCGCCACCTCGTAGCCGCGTGACCAGTCGGGCGCCAGCGGCCCGCGGCCGTCGAGCAAGCCCGACAGCACGTTGGCGTGCACCTCGACGCCGGGGTAGACCGCCGCCACCGGCGTGCTGCGCAGGTCGAAGACGCCGGCCGCGCTGGAGCCGACCAGCACCAGCTTGCCGGCCAGGGCGCCGGGGGGCAGCTTGCCCTCGAGCAGATCGGCGGCGCTGACGTAGTCGAACGAGCCGCCGCGCGGCCCGCCCGCCCCGCGGTAGGGCACGCGCAGTGCGCCGCGGGCATCGAGCGCGATGCGCAGGCGTTGATCGCCCTGGCGCAGCTCGATGCCGCCGGCCACCGGCACCGCGGCCGGCGCGCCGGCGTGCCGGCGCAGCATCGCCAGCGCGAGCGACTCGCGCACGCCGCCGTCCACCTCGGCCAGCAGCGGCAGGCTGCGCACCACGCCGTCGACGTCGGGCAGGGCGTTGAAGAAGCCGGCCGCCGGCGCCGCCGCGGCGAGCGTGGCGACGCTGGCCGCGTAGCCGCTCCAGCGCGTCGCGGTAACGCCGCCGGCCCCGCCCGCGCCGGCGGCGAACAGCGGCGCGGGCAGCGTTCCGGCGCGCGGCGCCCCGGCGCCGTCGGCGAGGAAGTAGCCGAGCACGGCCGGCCGCCCTGCGAGCGCGCGCGCCAGCGCGGCATCGCCGGCCTCGGACTCGGCGAATACCATGTCGAAGCCGACCAGCGCGGCGCGCTGGCGCGCGAACAGCTCCTCGGCCAGCGCGGCCAGGCGCTCGCGCGGCCAGGGCCAGCGGCCGATGCGCGCGAGGCTGGCGTCGTCGACGTCGACGATGACGATGCGCGTGTCCTTGCTGCCGGGCACCGTCGCGCGCAGGCGCGCGTCGTCGATGGCGAGGTCGAGCTGCTGGAGGAAGCGCAGCGGAGCGAGGCCGCTGGCGTGCATCAGGCAGACGGCGAGCGCGCCGCCCAGCAGGGCCCAGCGCAGCCAACGCAGCGCGCCGGCACTCATGCGCGCGGCGCGCAGGCCCGCAGGTTCAGACCTGCACGAACTGCATCTGCGTGCCGGCCAGCTCGACGACGTCGCCGTTCTTGAGCTGCACGGTCTCGCCGGTCACCGGGCTGCCGTTGACGGTCGGGCGCAGGGCGCCTTCGACGTGGGCGAGCACGTAGCCGCCCGGGCGCTTGGTGATCGAGGCCACCTGCACGCCGGGCTTGCCGACGGTGGTGACCACCTTGGTGAGCATCACTTCGCGGCCGGCCGCCGCGCCGTTGAGCACCTTGATCGAGGCCGGGCCGGAGCTACCGCCGGCGCCCAGCGAGCCGAAGCCGGAGGCGCCGAAGCCCTGCGTCGGCTGGTAGCCCTGCGCGCCCGCGCTGGCCGGCGCCGCGGCCGCCGCGCCGGGCTTCATGATCATGGTCTTCTCGTAGTCGGTGCCGTCCTCGACCAGGTATTTGATCTTGTACTTGCCGATCTCGACCGTGTCGTTGTGGCTGAGCAGCTGCTTCTTGATCGCCTTGCCGTTGATGTAGGTGCCGTTGGTGCTGTTGAGGTCTTCGATGAAGACGTCGGCGCCCACCATCTGCAGCACGGCGTGTTCGCCGCTGACCGCGAGGTTGTCGATCACGATGTCGTTGTAGGGCCGGCGACCGAGGGTGGTCTTGTCCTTGGTGATCTGAACCTCCTTGATCACCACGCCGTCCAGTGATACGACCAGCTTGCCCATGCTCGTTGTCCTCGTGATCTCTGTCTTATGAGTTCTGTCCGTCCCTGGCGGCATCACCGCCGGAAGGGCCACCACGATCGCGCCGGACCCGCCGGGCCGCGTACTCTCGCAAGTACCACCGAGATATTATCCTTTCCGCCTGCGTCATTGGCGGCGTCTACCAGGGCGGCTGCGACTTCCGTCAGCGCGTCGCTGCTCTGCAACAACTGGGCGATGCTTTCGTCGTCGAGCATGTCGGACAGGCCATCCGAGCACAGCAGGTAGGTGTCGCCGGGCAGCACGTCGTGCAGGTGGGTCTCCAGCAGCACCGTGTCCTCGACGCCGACGGCGCGCGTGACGAGGTTCTTGTTGGCCGAGAACGCGGCCTGCTCGGCGGTGATCAGGCCGGAGTCGATCTGCTCCTGCAACAGCGAATGATCATGGGTGATCTGCGCCAGCCGGCCGCCGCGCAGGCGGTAGCCGCGCGAGTCGCCGACGTGGCCCATCAGCAGCCGGCCATCGCGGAACACGCCCACCACCAGCGTGGTGCCCATGCCGGCGTACTGCGGATTCGAGTTGGCAGCGTTGAAGATCGCGCGGTTGGCGTTGTCCACGCAGATGTCCATCGCGCGGCGCACGTCGGTATCGGAGGCGTTGTCGGAGGCTTCGGCCAGCCAGCGCCCGAGCTCGGTCTTGATGAATGATGTGGCCATGCCGCTGGCCACTTCGCCGGCGTTGTAGCCGCCCATGCCGTCGGCCAGCACGACCAGGTGCGAGGTTTCGTCGACCGCCACCGAATCCTCGTTGTTGTTGCGCGCCCGGCCCGTGTCGGTGGCACTGAAGTACTCCAGGGTCATGTTCGGGTCGGCGTCGGGCAGCGGCATGGGACGGGACGGCCGGGAGGCGCATGCCCGGCTCAGGCTCTCATGAAGCGGAATTGTGCCTTGGTTCGATGCGCGCAAACGTCACGGTTTTCTCGAACGCGTCTTCCTGCACGGCTTGCGGCGGCTCCGGCGCGAGCATGGCCGCGGCCACGGCGCGCAGATCCTGCGCCATCTGCACGCCGTCGGCGTAGCGCACCTCGGGGCGTTTCTCCAGCGCCAGGGCAACGACGTCGGCCAGCGCCTGCGGCAGCTCCGGGCGCAGGCCGCGCACATCGGGCGCGGGCTCGTTGACGATGCGCCGCATCAGCTCGGCCATGCTGCCGCCCTCGAACGGGAGCGTGCCGGTGAGCAGCTGGAACAGCATCACGCCCAGCGAGTAGAGGTCGCTGCGGCCGTCGGTGCGGCGCCCCGACATCTGCTCGGGCGACATGAACGAGGGCGTGCCCAGCACGATGCCGGTGCGGGTGCGGCTGGCGTCGTCGACACGCGCGACGCCGAAATCCATCACCTTCACCGAGCTGCCCTCGGTGTCGACCATCACGTTGGCCGGCTTGATGTCACGGTGCACCACGCCCTGCGAGTGCGCGTAGGACAGCGCCTCGGCCACGCGCGCGACGATCTCCAGCACCTGCGGCGCCGGCAGCAAGCGGCCCGGCACGGTGAAGCGCTGCAGGTCACCGCCCTTGACGTATTCCATCGCGATCCAGGCGAGCTCGCCAGCCTCGCCGGCGTCGAAGATGGTCACGATGTCCGGGTGCTGCAGCCGCCCGGCGGTCTCGGCTTCGCGG
>WBZV01001260.1_pt1 | contig 11912 bp, 8 predicted proteins | sample 5204221 | NCBI WGS metagenome assembly WBZV01 (sample SAMN12344360, study PRJNA552823) | activated sludge metagenome | biome: Activated sludge suspended growth; feature: Nitrification reactor; material: Wastewater; isolation source: activated sludge from nitrification reactor of wastewater treatment...
ATCCCTCACAGTCGCCATCAAACAAGCCGCCCGCGAACTCGGCTTCGACGCGGTCGGTATCAGCCGCCTTCCAACTCAAGCGAACCCAGCCACACACCGAAATCACCAGGATCCGGAAGCCGACCTGCTCGACCGGCTCCAAAAATGGCTCAGGCGCGGATACCACGCCACCATGGCCTGGATGGTCCGTGATCCAGAGCGACGAGCCGATCCCACCCGAGTACTGCCCGGCTGCCGATCGATCATTTCTGTCGGGATGAACTATTACACAGACTATCGGGCCGACGAACGCCAGGGAAACGGACGCATTGCCCGCTATGCCTGGGGCCGTGACTATCACAAGATCCTTGGCGACAGGCTGGCCCAACTCACCGAGCGCATCGGCACGCTGGCTGCAGGCAGCCTCAACCGGGCTTATGTCGACACGGGACCGGTCATGGAGAAGGCCTGGGCCCAGCAGGCCGGGCTCGGCTGGATCGGCAAACACTCGAACCTCGTCTCGACAGACTTCGGCTCCTGGCTGCTCCTGGGAGAAATTCTGACGACCCTGGAACTGGAGCCGGATGAGGCGGGAAGCGATCTCTGCGGAAGCTGCACGCTCTGCATCCAGGCCTGTCCGACCGGCGCGATCACCGAGCCGTACGTCGTCGATGCCGGACGCTGCATCTCCTACCTGACCATCGAACTCCGCGGCACCGAACCGCCGATTGCGGAGGACCTCCGGCGAAAGCTGGGCAACCGGATTTTCGGCTGCGACGATTGCCTGGACATCTGCCCCTACAACGTCCAGGCCAGACCAACCACCGAACCAGGGTTCCAACCTTCCCCGCTCACCGCGGCCCCGTCACTGCTGGCCCTGACGAAGATGGATGAGCAGACCTTCGCCACCACGTTCACACACAGTCCCATCCGTCGCGCAAAATACGCCGGACTCCAGCGCAATCTCTCCTGGGCGCTCTCCAATGAAACCGCACCCGCCGATCGGCACAGCCCCGCAGCTCCGCCGAGCGACGATCCCCGCTAAGCCCCACCCACTGTTTCTCCCCGGCCGATAGTGGTAGGCTACCGTCTCATGTCCTCCCTCATGTGAGGACCCACCTCAGCCGGTTGCGAGGCCATGCAGGCACCCACCCTCCTGATCGTCGAAGATGAAGAACGAATGCGGCGGCTCTTCGAGCTGGTGCTGAAACCTGCCGGGTATCAACTGCTCCTGGCCCGATCGGGGGACGAAGCCCTCCGCATGATCCAGGAACACGAATCCTTCGACATGATCATCACGGATCTCCAATTGGGAACCGTCTCGGGCATGGACGTGCTGGAAGCAGCCCGGCAACAGGTGCCCGATGTGCCGGTCCTGATCGTGACCGGATACGGCACCGTCAAGTCGGCCGTCGAAGCCATGCAGAAAGGCGCCTACGACTACATCTCCAAGCCCGTCGACAATGAAGAGTTGAAGATCGTCATTGCCCGCGCACTGCAAGTCCGCCAGCTCGCCCGGGACAATCGCATCCTGCGCGCAGGGTTGCACGAACAGTTCGGCTTTGACCGCATTGTGAGCGTCTCCAAAGAGATGGAACTGATCAAGCGGCTCGCCCGGGAAGTGGCGCAGACCGACGCCACGGTGCTTATCACCGGCGAAAGCGGAACGGGCAAGGATCTCCTCGCGCGCGCCATCCACCTCGTCAGCCCACGCGCCCAAGGCCCGATGGTAGCGCTGAACTGCGCCGGCATCCCCGAGCACCTCTTGGAATCTGAACTGTTCGGATATGAAAAGGGAGCGTTTACCGACGCGAAAAAATCCAAACCGGGACGCTTTCAAATGGCGGATCGCGGCACGTTGTTCCTGGACGAAATCGGGGAACTGAGTTTGACGGCACAGGCCAAACTCCTGCGCGTCCTCGAACAGCATGTCGTGGAACCGTTGGGCGGCGTGCGCAGTGTCGCCGTCGATATCCGCGTCATCGCCGCGACCAACCAGGAATTACCCGACCTCATCAAAGCCGGTCGTTTCCGCCTGGACCTCTACTATCGCCTGAATGTCTACCAGCTCCGGATGCCACCTCTGCGCGAACGACCGGAGGACATCGAGCCGATTCTGACTCAGTTCCTGAGCCAGGCGCGTCGGGAACGCGGCAGCCGCATCAAGGGAATGTCCGCCGAGGCACTCATGATCCTCAAACAGTATCCCTGGCCGGGCAACGTGCGAGAACTGCACAATGTCGTGGAGTGGCTGACCATCACCTGCAAACAGGACGAGATTACGCCCGAGCATCTGCCGACCTCGTTCAAGGCCGCTCCACCGACACACGAAGAGAAGCCGGTCGCCACACCGTCGCTCCTCGCGCTGGGACTCTCCGTTGAGGAAGTCGAAAAGGCGATGCTCCAGGAGGCGTTGCGTACAACCGGAGGCAACGTGTCGGAAGCCAGCCGTCTGCTCAAAATCACACGCAACACGTTGCGGTATCGAATGGCCAAACACAACCTGTCGCTGCCCCCAGGCTGATGCGTCGCCTACGACGAACCGGCGGACTCCAGAGAAAATTCTTCGTCGCGCTGCTCATTGTCGGCATCGTGCCCGGCATGGTCGCGCTCTGGGCGACCTACCGATCCAGCACCGCCACCCTCAAGCAAGCCATCGGTGAAGGCTTTCAGGAAATTGCGCGTTCCACCTCCATTCGCCTGGCGACCGCCGTCGACAATGAAATCGATCGCGCCATCCGGCTGGCGCTCGTCCCCCTGCACGTCCGTCAGCCAGTCGTCCTCGCCAACCACCAGGCCAGGACTACAGCCGATACGACACAACATCAGCCATCGCCGGCCCATCCGAAATCCAACAACCCGGCCGCGGTAGACCAGGACACCACAGGCTACCTCGACGAATGGGCACGCGAGTCCCGGCACTATGTGCGTGTCACCATTGCGGACCGGCAGGGCCAAGTCGTCGCCTCGACAGATCCGCGGCTCCCGCCGCAACAGGCGGGCGAAGTCTGGTGGCGTGAAGCCATACAGGCCGCACCCGGTGCGTCCTATGTCAGTAACGTGATGTTCGATCCTCAGGTGAACGACATGGTCTTCCATGTTGCCGTCCCGATCCTTGACGACACCCGCCGGTCCACCATCGGCGTCGTCGGCCTCGTCATCCGTCGCAATCTGCTGACTCAAATGATCCTCCCCATCCAGATCGGGAACACGGGGCACGCCATGCTGCTCGACACGCAAGGCACGCCGTTGATCTGCCCGGTCCTGCCGCCCACCGCCCATTTGATTCCATCGACCTTGGTGAACCGACTGACATTGGATCGCCCCCTGTGGCTGGTCGCAGACGATGATGCACACGGCGGCCGCGATGCGATCGTCGGGGCGGCGCCGGTCCAACTGACTCATGCGTTGACGCCGGGGAGCCTCGACGGCAACCGATGGTATGCGTTTATCCGGCAGGCGCCCGAGGAAACCTATGCGCCGATCTATTCCCTGCTGCTGACGGTCGGCGTCATCGGGTTCGGACTGGTCATCGTGCTCTCCGCCTTCGGGTTCCTTGTCGGATACCGCATCGTGACACCGATCGTGGCGCTCCAGCGCGAAGCGGAGGGCCTGCGCCTCACGCTGGCCTTACCGGAGCACGGCAGCGCGAACCGACCCCTGACCCCGTTGCTTTCGCCCGGCTATCAGACCGGGGATGAAATTGAAGACCTGGCCACCAGCTTCGCCGCCATGCGGGGGGTGCTGGAGGAAAATCTGCGGACGATCCGGTCACAGCAACATGAGCTGATCCGGCAGGAAAAGCTGGCGTCGGTGGGACAACTGCTCGCCGCCCTCGCCCATGATCTTCGGAACCCCCTGGGCGTCATCCGGAGCTCCGCACAAGTCGTGCTGGAGGGGCCGCAGGAAGAACCCATCCGCCAGGAAATGGCCCGCTATATCATCGATGAAGTGGATAAACTTTCACTGCGACTTCACGACTTTCTCCGGTATGCCAGACAGAAGCCGCCGGACTTCAAGGCGGAACCTGCGGAAGCCGTCGTCCGCGCCGCGCTGAGACAGTGGGAAGCACAGGGTGGTCATGAACGCATCCGGGTCGAGCAGCAATTCGGGAATGCCCTGCCCTCGATTCAGGTCGACCCGGAGCAGGTCAAGGAGGCCTTGATGAACCTCCTGATCAACGCGCGGGAAGCGATGCCGGAAGGGGGAACCCTGACCCTCACGACCAGAGCCGGACCTGGCAACGAGGTGGAAATTGAGGTGGCCGATACGGGAAGCGGCATCGCTCCGGAACATCTGTCGCGAATCTTCGAGCCCTTCTTCACGACCAAAGCCTATGGAACCGGCCTCGGCCTCACCAACGTCAAACGGCTCGTTGAAGATAACGGCGGAACTCTGGCAGTGACCAGCAGCCAGGGAATGGGAACCACCTTCAGCCTCTGCTTTCATCCGGCAAGCTAGCGTCGCACAATGGGAACCGGGCGATTGAACATCCTCAGATGTATTCTCCCACCGGCCGTTCAACATGGCCGGCAGCGCGGCGGCAGCAAGCGAAGGGGCGAGGCATATCCTTGCGGTAGCTTGAGCCAATGAGCGACGCGAGAACAAAGCCGGCGGCAATCCCAGCAGTCACGGAGGTGCTCAAACAGGCCGTTCAGCAAGGCCGCAGCGAGTGAGGAGCCGAGTCGTACCCTTGCGGTACGGCGAGGGCCGGAACGACGCGAGAACGCCGCTGGCGGCCTGTTTCAGCATCCTCCTACACGCGCTTGGTCATGCGGGAGAATCGTTCCTGCAACACCAAGCCGTTGGAGGCAAGACGCTTGGTGCGAATGGTTTTCTGCACCGCCTCGATACGCGCGGAAAAGTTGGGATGGGTCTTAAACAGGGCACGGTCATCGCCCTTGAGATCGCGCAATCGCGTCAGGAGGCCCACATAGGCCTCCGCATCGTATCCGACCCGCGCGGCGAACACTTCACCCACCGTATCGGCGTCTGTTTCTTTCTCCTGATCCAGACCTTCATCGAGCAGCTTCTTGACCGCGCCGTCGATCACGCCTTTGAACGCAGCCGGATTACTCGTCGCGTAGGAGAGGCCGGCTTCGGTTACCCCGGCCAGGCGCTTGCTGCGTTGAATCACATCGAGGATGTGCTTTTCACTCACGTGCGCAATTTCATGTCCCAGGACGGCGGCGAGTTCCGCCTCATTCTTGATTTGCCTGAGCAGGCCCCGGGTCACAAAAATATATCCGGCGGGCGCGGCAAATGCGTTGATCGATTCGTGATCCAGAATGGCGACCCGGTACGGAATATCGGGCCGGTCGGACGTGTTGGCCACCGCCCTCCCCACCAAATTCACATACCGCACTAATTCGGGCTGATTCACGACGCCGCCGTATCGTGCCACGACCTGCAGGGCTATCGCCTGCCCAATCGAGGATTCCTCCTCGTAGCCGATGGGAAACAGGCTGCCGACCACATTGCCTGCGCCATGGATTGCGCCGGCCAATCGAGGATTGCCGGATTGTCGTGCGACATCCTCGGCAGCCCGCTGCACTTCCGCACAACCAGCCACCGTCATCGAAAGCGCCATCAGGCTCGTCATCCAGATCCCGTTACTTCGCATATTCGCCCAGGCCTCCTTCCCGCATGAACTCCTCGACGTCCTGGTCGGGGATTTGATAGGCCGTCATGCGATCCACCACCTCCCGATCCCGCGCGGACACGCCGGCCCGGTCGGCATAGCCCTCGGAGGCCTTGTCCAGCCCTCTGGCGCCCGCCGATGCGGTGGTCGCGGACGCGTCTCCGCCCCGCATGCTCTGGCCAAGCCGGGCCAGGGTGTCATTGCCTCCGGACGGTTTCGATGTCGATGTCTTGTTGGCGAAGATCCACCCCCTCGTGCCGGCTGAAGTTTTGACCTCCATCCAGCTTCCATCGCGACCGACCACCTCCAGCGCCTCGCCGAACTTCACATTCCCGACCACGGCATCCAGCGAAGTTTTTCCTGCGCGAAGTTGAGCCGTCTTGGCGTGCACGTAGACGGTTTCAGCCCAGGCTTCCGTCCCCCACACGAAGAGACCGATCCACAGGGCGATGAGCGGAACCCAAAACGAACGTGGTGGTATCACAGCTTCCTCCCCCAAACACTGCCTCTTATTTTGAGGTCATTTCATAGACGCCGTCCCACTCTGCGGGCGGGGGCATCTGTCGATAATTCGTGGATCGCTCCAGGTAGACCCGCGAAGGCCCATCCGACGGATCCAGAGCAACGGCTTCTGAAAACCTGGTACACGCCGCCGAGAAATTGCGCATCTTATAGGCCGTCAGTCCTTCCAGATACACGTCGATCACGCGCCGCTTCTTGTCATCCAGCTGCCCCTTGCGGGCCAACAGTTCGAACACGACAACCGGCTCTTTTTTCCCTTTCACTCGTAGCAGATCGATCTCCCGCACTTCAACGTCGTTCTTCGCCAGCTCGGCCGTCCGCTGGCCGATCAGAATCAGCGTGTCGTAATACTTGCTGGCGCCCTCCAGTCGCGAGGCCAGGTTCACACTATCACCGGTCACCGTGTATTCCATGCGCTCCTCGGACCCCATGTTGCCGACGATGCAGGGGCCGGAATTGAGGCCGATCCTGGCGCCGATCTCCGGAAGCCCCTCCCGCTTCCAGACTTCCCGGAGGCGGGCCAACTCGACCTGACAGTCCAGCGCCGCGTAACAGGCCAGCGACGCATGCTTCGGGTCGTCCAGCGGCGCGCCGAAGAGCGCCATGATCCCATCCCCGAGATACTTGTTCACATTGCCACGATGGGTGGTCTTGATGATGGTCGTCATCGCCGACAGGTAGCGATTGAGCAATGTCACAAGGTCTTCGGGAGACATCTTCTCCGAGATCGTCGTAAAGCCTGCGATGTCGGAAAAAAAGATCGTGATTTCTTTTTTCTCTCCGCCGAGCTTGATGGCCTCGGGATTCCGCATGATCTCCTCGACCACCTCGGACGACATGTACTTGTCGAAAGCCGCCCGCATGAGACGGCGCTGCTTGCCTTCGGTCACATATTCGACGGTCGCGGCCGTGCCGAACGTCAATGCCAGCGCCGCTTCCGGAAACACCAGTTCCAGCCACCGCTCATGCCCGGCAAACCCATGCACGACTAATCCATAGTAGGCCACCGCCAATCCGATCGTGACGCCGAACTTGACCGGGTAGGAGCGGAACAACATAAACGTGCCGGCAGAGGCCAGACAGAGCAGCAGAATGGTCGTCAGCGAGAACCATCTTGGAGCGGCCTGCAAACCCTGCCCGTGCAGGAGATTGTCCAACGCCGCCATATGAATGAGCACACCGGGCGTCGAGGCAGAGAACGGCGTGACGCGAAGATCGTAGAGCCCGGCCGCCGTGCCGGCGACGAATACGATCTTATCCTTGAACAGTGCCGGATCGAGCGACGGCCGTTCGCGTTTCTCCTGCTGCGCGAAAGCCTGCAAGACTCGTCCGATCGAATACCGCTTCGCATGGTAGGTCTGCTCCAGGGATCCATGCCAGTCAATCAACAGGCTCCCGTCGTCCCCCAATGGCACGTGCTGCGTGCCGATCTGCAGACGCCCGTCACGCATCGACAGTCGGTCCGCGCCGAGCAGGTATTGCGCCACCGCCAGGGAAAGATGCGGGACGACATTGTCGTTGACCTGTCCCAGCAGCGGAACCCGCCTCGTCGGGCCGTCGGCGTCGGCAGACAGGTTGATGACACCCAGCCCGCGCGCCTGTTGTGCCAGCACCGGAATCGGCAGTTTCACTCCGGCATGAATATCCGGCACGTGCCCCGCCTCCGACGACTCCACCGTGACCGTGGCGCGAGGCTGCGCCTCAGGCGGGGTCGCAGCGGGCTCCGCCTGGAACAACATCGGCAGGAACACGTTGCCGGCCGCTTTCAGGTCATCGGCAAACGACTGGTCGAATTCTTCCGCATTCTCGTCCGCCTCGAAGAACATCACATCGAACACGACGGCTCTGGCGCCCGCTTGCTTGAGATACCGGACGACGTAGCCGAACCGATCGCGAGGCCAGGGCCAGCGCCCGAATGCCTCGAGGCTCGATTCATCGATCGCGAGTAACACCAGATTCGAATCAGCTTTGGCAGGATCCGCGTAGCGCCGGACCAAATGATCCAGCGCTTTGAGTTCTGCGACCTCGAACCAGCGGGAGGTACTAAGCCCGGCCACAAGGGAAAAGACCGTCAGGCCCACCGCGACCGCCGATAGAACCTTTTTCTGAAAGGGAGTGGAGGTCATGAAGGCGATTGCACGATCAACAGCGCGCCGACCATCGGGCTATCGTACGTGAGAATGTCGCAGAGGGAAAGGGGGCGATAGGAATGCGATCGGCTCGATCAATCCAGCCTGTTGTGATGGACAATAGGGCACGTTACCACTGGTTCTTCGGTACGACTGGAGAGGACCGCGCAGGGTGGTCAAAAAGACTGTCAGCAAGGCCGCAGCGAGGGAAAAACCTGAGGCGTACCCTCAGGGGTACGTTGACGGTTTGAACGATGCGAGCACGCTGCTGGGGGGCTTTTTCAGCACCCTGCTAGGGAACGTCGGTTGCGCAACGAAACCCGAGCGTCGGCCCCCAGTACGTCATCTCATCCCAGCCCCGGTAGCTGGCACGCAACTCGAGCGGCCGCTCCACCCAACTGCCGCCTCGCAAGACACGAAACGTCCCGCGCAACGGTCCCTGCGGATCCCGGGCCGGCGAGGTGCGATAAAAATCCTCCGCATACCAGTCCTTCACCCATTCCGACACCATCCCGATCATGCCGAATACACCATAGGGTGACGCGGAGACCGAAGGCAGGCCCAACGGATCGACGCCATTGCTAGAATTCCCGTCCGTCAGCGTAACCCGGCTTTTCTGAATCACCTCGTCGCTGTTGCCCCAGGGATAGCGCCGGCCGTCGATTCCCCTTGCCGCCTTCTCCCATTCCGCCTCCGTGGGCAGTCGTTTACCGACCCACTGGCAGTAGGCCCGGGCTTGAGACCAGGTGACATTGGTCACCGGCCATTGGGTTCGCTGCGGATCATCGAAGGCATCGCGCACTTTTGGGGGCAGACAGGCCCCGCCCTCTACACAGGCCCGGTACTGCCCGTTCGTCACTCCATGCCGGTCGATCCAATAGGCACTCATATACAACCGATGGATCGGACGGGCATCGGGCAAACCATCCTCCATGCCCATGAGGAACTCGCCGGCGGGAATCAACACCATCTCGCCGGGAGGTGTCAGGCCTTGATCGACGAGTCGCTTGAGCTCTTCCTGCTGGCTTGCCAACAGTTGAGCATTCACGCGATCAATAGATTCCTCTCCGGCCAAGGGAACCGGCTCAGGGACACGAGCGGGCGGCACCGGGACATGGGTGACGGACGGCTGGGCACTGCGCCGGGGGTCGGAAGACGGAAGCATCGGCGCAGGTTGAATGACCGTGGCCGGCCCCTCGGACATACGCAGGGTTTCGATGCGCACGGAAGTCCGCGTGAGTTCCGTGACCAGATCACCGTTGCCCTTTCCCTTGGCTGACTCCCTCCGACCCCTGCCGATGGCGGAGAAATCGAAATCCGGGATGTTGGCCAATAAGGGCGTGGCGTAACTGATCGGCACCGCAAAGGCCATCCCTTCCGGCACGATCCCGGAGGGATGGGTAAACTTCGTGGTGAGGATGCCCACGACTTCGCCCTTCCGGTTGAACACCGGGCCTCCGCTGTTGCCGGGATTCACCGCGGCATCGACCTGAAAGACCCGTTGCACGCCCTTGGTCCTGACGGCAGCCACGTGGCCACGGGTGATGGTGATTTCACGCAAGCCGAACTGAAACCCGACGGCAATGACCTCCTGGTCCAGCTTTACCGCCCCGGCATATCCGAGCAGCGCCTCCGACAGACCGACGGTCTCGACCTTCAGCAGGGCCAGATCGTGTTCCGCATCCACGCTCACCAGTACGGCAGGCGCCCGAAATTCCCCGGACGTCACCACCGTGATCCGCTTCGCATTGGCGACAACATGGTGGGCCGTAAGGACATACCCATCACGATGAACAATAACGCCGCTGCCGGCCGGCTTTTCCACCGGCAACGGCGGACGCTCGCTGGCCCGTCCATTTTCGACAGACGCGAACAACAGGACCAGCAGAGCCAGGTAGATCTTCATTTTCCGACCGGCAGCAACACGCTAATGGCACCGGCGTTCTGCCCCAACGTGAGGCCTTCCCGCGGATAGCCTGTGCGATCGAGCCCGCCCTTCGGACCGCCATGGCAATCGAGGCACTGTCTCGTCGCATAGAGAGGAAACATCAAACGCAGCGACGAACTGTTGGCCGCCATTTCACTGATGACTTTCTCACGAGGATAGGCGGAGTCGGCAAAAGCCTCCAATGCGACCCGTTCGTACGAGTCAGGGCGATTGGCGGGATTTCTGGGATCCAAGGCCGTCTGTTTGAGTCGCACGCCCGTCACCGCGGTGAAGCGCGTGGACACGCGCGCTCCGAACACGGCCGGAATAAACCCCTTGAACCCGGCCCCCTGCCGATTGAGCTCCGCTTGAGCATCCGCGATCACCTGCTTGCTCACCGTCACCAGCTCCTGGAGCAGATGACGGCTCCGAGGGGATAGCGTACCGCCGGCCAACTCCTCCAGGTTGATGCCGGAGCGGCCTCGGAACATGTCGCGTAGTTGTCCTTCAAAAGCCTCCGGCGTGAAGCCCTTGTGGGCCTTTGTCGGGTCATCCAGCAGGGTTTGATTGTCATTGACGACTGCGCGGCCGGAGTCGAGCAGGATGGCCAACAGGCGAGCCGTCTGCTCCAGTTCGAGAATGGTGTGGAAGGGAATAGACGACCGGTCGGAGGACTCAAGCCCCCGGGCAGACGGCAAGGCCGGGAGCCACCCTGCTGCTACCAGGCACGCCAGCATCCACGGCAGACGTCGCATGAGCCGCCTCTGGTGCGTTCGCGTTGCGGACTGTAGGAACCGCGCGCTCCTGATCGTGATTGCCGGGCAGGAGCGCGCGTCATGAAAAAATCGTACGAGCCTCTCAAGACGAAGTCAAGACGACGACACGCGCGACAGTCACATTACCGATCGGCCTGGATGTCGATCATGACGTTGTCCGAGTCCAGTTCGATCGTCACAGGCATCCCATCTTGAAATACCGACAGCTTGCTTCCCGCCAGCGCGTCGACTTCAAACCGTTCGAATCCCTCAGGAGTCGAGATCTGAATCTCTCCCCAGAAAGGGTCCGCATAGTGGATCCGGCCGGCCACGACCTTATGATTGGCAAAGTGTTCACCGCCCGGCCTGGCCGCATCGAGCAACACGTTTCCCGAATCGACCAGTAACCACACCTCATCACCGACCCGCGCATCGTGCAGCCCGACCCGATCGGCCTTGTTGGGACTGATCGTCCGCAGCTGCAACCCATAGGGGGTTTTGACGAACAATAATCCGCTCTCGATCTTGGCAATCTGCCCGCTGACCGCCGAACGCACACCCAACGGCGGGCTGTCGGTCGAATCGGCCCATCCGGATGCCACCGGAAAGAAGACCCCTATCGCCGCGACGGCTAGACACGCGTTCCACCTCATAACAGCCTCCTTTCGCACCGACTCACATCCAGGCAGCGACTCAATAACCCGGCTCGGTGCCTCCGCCGGGCATCGGTGGAACCGTGATGCCGTATTCCAGGATCGGCGTGACCATCAACGCAAAGTTGAACAACTCGTCGGCGGCGACATCGTGGATGCCCTGATCACGAGCCCTGAGCATCTTGAACCACTTGCCCATTTCTGATTTGACCGTCCGGGTATCCGCACGATCCACCGCCTCTTTTACGATCTGCAGCCGCTGGCTGTAGGGCTCCCAATTGGAGCCTGGATAGCTGGTTTTGTAGA
>WBZV01001262.1_pt1 | contig 11902 bp, 17 predicted proteins | sample 5204221 | NCBI WGS metagenome assembly WBZV01 (sample SAMN12344360, study PRJNA552823) | activated sludge metagenome | biome: Activated sludge suspended growth; feature: Nitrification reactor; material: Wastewater; isolation source: activated sludge from nitrification reactor of wastewater...
TTTTTGACAAGCATTGAACGGGAAATCGAGTATCATCGCGCCGGCCGACCGGCCCGCATCGTCGCCAAGATGAACCAAGTCGAAGATTTGGAGATGGCGCGGGCGCTGTCGGCGGCGTCCCAGGCCGGTGTACCGATCGATCTGATCGTGCGTGGTTTCTGTTGTCTGGCGCCCGGCGTGCCGGGTTGGACCGAGAACGTGCGGGTGCGCTCGATCATCGGCCGCTTTCTGGAACATTCGCGGATCTTCTATTTCGCGAACGGCCAGGACGATCCATTGGCGGGCGAGTTTTTCATCGGCTCGGCCGACTGGATGCATCGCAACCTGTCGGGTCGGGTCGAAGCGGCGACGCCGGTGGAAGATCGGACGGCACGCGAGCGATTGTGGGAGATTTTAGACATCTGCCTGCGTGATCAGCGTCAGGCGTGGCTGATGCAGCCCGACGGCAGTTACGTGCGGAGCCAGCCGGCGGAGGATGCGACCGGACCCGCCGCGACGGGCACCCACGCTTGGATGATGGATCTAACGCGCCGCCGGACAGCGACTTAAACGGTCGCTTTGTTGGTCGCCCCCGATAGTGGGTTTCTTTAAAACACCAAACGAATGACGAATAGGGTGGATGCGTGCGAATTTCCTTTGACCTTGACGATACCCTGATTTGCGATTCCTCCGTCCCTACCGAGCAGCACGTTTCCTGGTGGCGTCGCTGGCGCTATCCCGAACGGCTCCGTCATGGCACCCGGTCGCTCATGGCCGAGTTGAACCGACGTCGTTGCAAAATCTGGATTTACACGTCGTCCTGCCGCTGTCCACGGTACCTGAAGTCCTGGTTTGCCAGCTTCGGGGTCACGATCGAGGGCATCGTCAACCTGGATCGGCACGAGCGGACGGTCGGTTTGCGGGGACCATCGAAATATCCGCCCGCCTTCGGTATCGACCTGCATGTGGACGATTCAACCGGGGTCGCCATGGAAGGCGCGGATCATCGATTTCTGGTTCTGGTCATTGCCCCCCAGGATCCCGACTGGGTACAGCGGATACTGAGCGAGGTCGATGCACGGATCGAATCGAGCGGCTCCTGCCACGTATCGCAAGCTACCGCACGTCGATTTTTCGATATCAAGCAAGCTTTTCGAGATTGTCTCACCCAGCTTTCGATATTAGATCACCCGATCCCTGCCTATGCTGTTGGTGATACCAAACCCGATTTGGCTTAAATGCAACGCGTCGCCATTCTTTAACCGACGAGGAAACGGCCAAGGCAATCATGGAGTCATCGACCACGATGGTGTTCTCTCTCATTCCAAGCACCCTACCCAGGAGCAATCATGTATCGCGATTACTATCCTTCCGCTGATTGGGAAAAAATCATGGCGCTCTCCAATACGAAAGAGACGCCATTCTTAATCGTGCTCTTGGATAGGATTCAACGGAAATACGAGGAATTTTGCACTTGCTTCCCATCGGCAAAAATTTACTACGCAGTCAAGGCCAATCCTGGGGTGGAATTGCTCGCCTTATTGCGTGATCTTGGCTCCAATTTCGACATCGCCTCAATTTACGAACTCGACAGAGTGCTCGATTTGGGCGTGACAGCCGACCGCATGAGTTTCGGCAATACCATCAAAAAAGCCCGGCATATCCGTGAAGCTTATGAAAAGGGTGTCAGGCTATTTACCAGCGATTGCGAGATGGATATTCGCAATATCGCCAAGGAAGCCCCTGGTTCGCGGGTATTCTTCCGCCTTTTAATGGACGCGGTCACGTCCGATTCTGATTGGCCGCTGTCACGAAAATTTGGTTGCCAACCACGCATGTCCATGGATCTCATCGTGCTGGCCGCCGACCTGGGCTTGGAACCCTATGGCGTTTCATTTCATGTCGGCTCGCAACAACGCGAAATTCCCGCTTGGGACGCGGCAATCGGTCAGGCACATGCCTTGTTCGATTGGATGGAGCAAAAGCACCTGCGCTTGAAAGCTATCAACATGGGCGGTGGTTTTCCAGCCGATTATCTGGTCAAGGCCAATCCGCTCTCTGTGTACGCAGAGGAAATCAATCGCTATCTCAGTCAGTATTTCGGCAGCTCTGTCCCGGAGATCTATCTGGAGCCTGGGCGGGGACTCGTAGGCGACGCCGGCGTTCTCGTCAGCGAAATCGTAACCATCGCCAAGAAATCAAAAACCGACTTAAAACGCTGGATTTATACCGATGTCGGCATCTTCAACGGCTTAATGGAGACCTTGGGAGAATCCATCAAATATCCCGTTTATACCGAGAAAAAAGGCGAAACGGGTGATGTGATCATGGCCGGACCCACCTGCGATAGTTTGGATATCATGTACGAGCATTTTAAATATCAACTACCGCTGTCGCTGGAAAGCGGTGACCGGCTGTACTGGCTTTCTACCGGTGCCTACACCGCCTCGTACAGCGCCATTGAATTCAATGGCTTCCCACCCCTAAAAACCTACTACCTCTAGCCTTTGGAAGACACGACGGCAATGCGGCAAGGTATCTGAACACGCGATCCTTTTTCGCCGCCGATCGTGTCCTTCCTTTTGCGATCGTCATGATCCGGCAAATCCTTTCTCCTGTTCCCCGCGATTTGGCTTAAAAACCGCATTCGCGGGTTAGTCAATTCCTCATTTTGCTTCCTCCACCATTGCGATGGTCTTCTCTTCAACCTCTTGAGCGACTTGAACCAACGCTGCATCTTGAGATAGCGCTTCGAGCATTGCCTTCGGCTTGATAAGGCCGATCTTGGTTTTACCTTTGTCTGTAAAAACCGAAATACGACAAGGCAAGGCCATATTCAGATACATGTCGGTCGATAAGACTTTTGCAGCCTGCACTGGATTACAGACTTCAAAAACTCTGCATTGCTCCTCAAATTCGATTCCTTTACCACGCAACGTATTTCCTAAATCATGAACGTGCAGCACTCCAAAGCCGAGTCGCTTGACGGCGGCATCCAGATCGACTGTTGCTTGATCGAAAGATTTATGGGTTTCAACTACGTAATACATGATCGACCTATCGATTGTTAATCAGGGATATGCGGGTTCACACCACATTGGCAATTTGTAGTTCGATTGCACTATCGGGTTTTGGTTCCCAGCCCCATGATCCAGGTGAAAAACATGATTCGCCACCATGGCGATTTCATTCTCACATAAGGTGCAAAGTATTGGATGTCCGAGTGAGCGTAGCGAACGGCTCGAACGACTTGTTAGCCATTTTCATTTCTCGCCAAGATTCGACTTGAGTACAGAACTCAATGCCGAACTCATATCCTGATCAAGCGTATTTACACCTTCGATCACAAAAATGCCGCCGTTTCGCCACAACGTTTGCGTGTCCGCCAGCGACTCAGACGTTTGCGTTTCCAGAACTCGCACATCAATTTTTACCTCGGTACCCCCTTCAACGATATTCGGGATTCCAATAACGAGGCGTGGCCCAAGCTCTCGAACAACTACAAAAAGCACCAGTTCCGGCTTGGGTTTTGATGATGCCGCGATACGCAGAAGTTCCTCATTCGAAGGTGGATGCTCTCCCCAAGATAGTTTTTGGATCCCGGTTACAGCGATGCAACTGACACGCTCAAGAAAATTCTGGATTCCACGGTAGGCGGCAGCTTCCCGCAATTGCGGTTCCTTCTGGTCAGAGCGCCATTGTGTCCCCCATAAAACCAACGTCTTAACTGCCGGTTTTTCCGACAGACAAATTGGTTTTCCCAGCGGTGAACCAGTCGTTTCAACATTTGTAGTTGCACAACCCGCCAAAACAATCAACGCAAAAAACGCAATAAACATGGAATTCCGCATTTAGTGTGATTACTCCTGGCTAACGTCAAAGTTCAGAGGCACGCGTCAGAGTGTCCGCTGGAATGACTTGTTGGGTATTGCCTGCGCTAGTGGGCTTTCTTGCCATAAATCCGACCAAGCCACGCGGCAAAGGTAGCGAGCCGTAGCAGTCCAATGTTTGCACGGAAAATCCGATATCCTGCAACGACGCGACGACCTCCAACGGGTCGACTAACTGAAGCTGATGAAGCTCAAAATCACGTCGGTAAAGGTCTCCTAGTTTTCGGAAGGAGGTAATGCGACGCGTCAATAGATTGCGGGCTGTATCCGCCTCTACTTCCATCATAACCGCCCAGTCGTGACCTTCGGTAAACATTCGTTCCAGATTATGTGAGGGTACACGAGTGGGTCCGGCCATATCGAATAGGAACAGTCCGCCTGGGGCAAGCGCTTTATAAACCCGGTTAAATGTTTTCGCACGAACCGCAGCGCTATTTGCTGTATCGAACGTGTAGTTGAAAACTTCTCCTATTGCTGTCACGGCAATGCAAGGAGGAATGTCCGCTGTGACAAAGGACTCCATCCGAAATGTCGCGCCAGGGACGCGCTTGCGTGCCATTTGGAGTAGTGGTTCCGACAGGTCGAATCCGACGACTTTATAGCCAGCGTCATACAGCAAGCGCGACGTGACTCCGCTGCCACATCCAAAATCGACTATGGTTCCGCCGAGACTTCCGGCGTGATTCAATTCCTCAAGAATCACGGGAACAACGCTCGTAGCCAGATGGCCAAATCCTGCGTCGTGAATATATGCCAAGTCATCTCGGTAGGCGTGTTGCATGTGTTCAGCTCGAGGATGACGCCAAGCTCAACGGCAGCGGTCAGTCGTCCGCTGGGGCGACTTGTTGGCCATTCGCTTTGAATCCTTCGTGGAAAGAGACGGTGCCCTGCGGAGTGTAGGCGTCGAAAGACAAAGCGAAAAAGACCTCCGGAGGAACTCCCTCAAGCACAAGCCCCGGCACATTTTTGAATCCAAATTTCTTGTAGTAATCCGGATGCCCAACGAGACAACATCCTTTGGCATTCAGGGCTTTCAGCCGTGACAGTCCTTCCAGCATCAGGGCCTTACCAATACCCTGCCGCTGATACTCTGGCAACACCGAAACAGGCCCAAGGCCATACCAGTTCCGAGATCCATCCGAAATGGTCACAAGAGAGATGGCAATATGGCCTATAACACGGCCATCTAGTTCCGCGATAAGCGACACTGTAAGGGCTTTGGCAGCGCGTAATGCTTCAACGATGAACTGCTCCGTGTGATTACTGATCTCCAGGGTCTTAAAGGCGGCTACGGTCACCTCGGTTATCGCGCTTGCATCGGCATCGGTTTCGCTCCTGATGACAACACTTGAATTCATGGTCTCGTCTTCCTTTTTTTCGCAGGCCAACGGGGCGGCGGATAAGCCGTGCAAGGCGAGAAAGCCGTAGGCTTTTTCGCCCAGAGTCAGCTTGATCCGTGTAGTTATGCGGCGCAAAGCGCCAAGCAATCATGCGGATGCTGATCCGCCGTCCCGTAGTGCGGGCGCGAAGCGTCCGCACTACACTCGGGTTCAGACGCGGCGGTATGTCAGAGCCAACATCGCCTGGAACCTGTTGCTAGGGCCACTAGAATTTGAACGTTTTGATTACTTCTTCCCAGTTCTTTCCATCGAATGCTCCAATCTCGATTTTAGTCCTTTCAGTATCAAAGTCGTCGAGACAACGGACATTGATGCTGTACATGTTCGGGGCCGCACGGGGATTGCTAAATGGATGAATGCCGCAGTGTTTACAGAACCAGTGTTTGGCTGTTTTCGACCCGAACTGATAGAGCGCCAGCGCATCTTGCCCCGCGAGCAGCTTGAAGCGCTCCGGCGGAACACGATGATGCAGGGCCCCCTTCTTTGTACAGATGGAACAGTTGCATTCAATGGCCTTAGTGAGGTCGGTTTCGATCTCAAACCGAACTTGGCCACAATGACAACCACCCTTATACGTTCTCATGATCAGCTCTGAGTGAGTGGCCCTAACGATAATGGTAACTTGACGGCGAAAGCGTAGCAACGATAGGCGCAAAGCTTTTGCCGGTCAAGTTGACCCGCTGGTTAGGCGATTATTTACATTCGGCGCAATACGCTTTGCTATTGCGCCATACGCAGGCTGGGACTTTCCCACGCCCCTCAATACAGTTCAAACTTCCGGATGAGCTGTTCGTAACTGGGTAGATTGATTCCTTCCGCCAAGGCTCTTTCATATTCAGCCTGTAACGCTTCCAAAACGTCGTAATACTGTTCTATCGTTTCCTGAAGATTACACTTTTCGTCAATCTTTTCATCACCCAATTCTTGGATGTTGGCGTCCAAGGCATTCAGTTCGCCATTTAAGTCATGAATCTTCGCGGCGAGTATCGGGATGACAACGGAAAGGTCTCTTTCGCTGATTGATCGCATAGGTCACCTCACATGGGGTCAAATAGAAGAAAATTTGAGGGAGGCGCGCTTATCTTCGACCGCCTTTGCAAGCGCCGCCCTTGCAAGCGTGTTGAGCGCACCCTCGTAAGCGGTTTTCGTCATGGAATTGATGCACCGCAACGAATAATGATTGGGGTCGCGTCGGCTGGGAGTATGTTTGACATCTAACGATGCTGGAATTGGCGTGTCTTTGGGCAGCAAGAAATAAAACCACCCGCCATAGCCGAAACAGCCTGGGGTTCCGCTCAACGACGTTCCTTCTTTCCAGCTCACATAAGGATTATTCGATTGATTGCGGTCATTGACCCCCCGTATCCAGATAACATCGTTCGTATCCTTGAAAGTGGTAACGTCCGGCGCACGGAAAGTTCCGTCACCACGTTCAAACCCTTCATATTCAGGGTGCAGGCTACCGGTGCCTTCCTGCTGGATAAAATTCTTCTGCCGTTGCGAAGTATTTTTTCCCCATGCAGATGCTTTGCAGGCGCGGTATAGATCAAGCGGGATGTTGGTCATGGTAAGCCTCTTTAAGGTTTTATTGATCGCGTATTCGTTTCGAGCGCTGTGCGTACCCTACACGGCTTATAAATTAAAGCCTAACGGAAAGCGGATAAACCGCACAAGGCGAGGAATCCGCAGCCCGTTGTCGCGGGCGCGAAGCGGCCGCAACGTCAGGAGCGGTCCATTGGGGCGCCATGTTAGGCAGCTGGCGGCACTACTTTGTAGCCTCATCTGCTCTGAACGTAAGGAGGCTTAGAAGGTGAATGTATTGGATGGCCCGTAGATCCGGACCGGTAGGGAAACCATGCCCGCCAGGGTTTCGCAGTGCCATGACTGCACCCTCGTACAGGTGCATCATGCCTTCTTGTTCGTCTAAGTCTGTTTGCGTTGCGAGAGAATTAAACTTCAAAATTGGATTGTTCTTGGAAAAGACGGTTCGCATGAGAGGCACACCATCAAGGTCGTGACGGCCCGACCTATCCTTTATGTGAAGCACAAGCGCCTTGCTGGCAGCAAACACTGCTTCCCAGAAATGTCCGTTGACTATCAAGTCTTGCGTGGCCCGACCAATGACCGAGTGGAATTCCCATAGCTGAGAAAGAGGAAGTGCACCAGCTTCAATCTGGCGCCGAAGCTCCGATATCTTCTGTTGAAGGCGTGTAATTAGTTCAACACAGACCCGCACCATGTACTCTCGGCCTCGGAGTCGGGCTTGAACGATCTCTAAATTTGACATGCCGACGCGCAAAGGACCACGCAGCATTTGTGTGCTTCCAAACTCTGCAAACTCTTGCGAATCTGCACCGAAGATTTCCCAAATCGTATGGCGAAAAGCCGATTCCTGCACTTCGACATTAACAGAGTCTGATTCTATGTCTCTAGTGACACTTTTCGCTTGCAGCGAGTCGATTCGGTACATCAGCAACCTAATTGCCTCGTTCAGTTCGCCTTCGGTCTTCCACTGTTTGCTCAAGTACGGATCTCCGGGGCTGGCGGGGGCGCGAAATGCCCGCGACAACGCTAAGCTATGCGGCGGCGAGCGGCGAACGACATGAGTGCCTTGTTAGCGATCACGATGCTTCGCCATCGCTGCTTTCAGACGGTATGCCAAGCTATTTCTATCTTCAGTAATCGTGACGATTAATGCCTCCTCGATATGATCCAAAGGAGTTTCACCCTCAAACCCCACTTCCACATAGGGCACTATATTTGTGCCGATACCGTCCTTTCTCCAATCTTCCCACGAGACCAACTGGTCATAGCGGTTTGGACTGAGAAACAAAATTCTGATCGCGCATTCCTCGGTGAGAGGGAAAGTTGGCAGGCAATCGTAGTAGTGCTCTTGAAACTTATCTTGCTGGCAGTTCCGATAATCAAACAACGAAACACAGCCACGCTGACGAAAGTAGGACTTGGAGCCGAAAGATGAAACGTACTGACCTTCAGGCGGTACAGCCAACAGACTGCCAATTGCTTGAATTCGAGGCCAATTCTCCTCCTTGGTAACATGAAATACCCTCCCTTCGAGCAACGGAAGGAGTTCGTCGAAAACACGACCAGATGTTATGTGCTTAGTTGTGACTCTCATGCAATTTGAATTAGCTAATTAGTGATTATACAGTTCTGCATATCTACCATAACTCGCCACTACCTACAGCAACAACCTTATTATTCCATCTCTTATTAGCCGCATAACACCAACTCTTTATCCCGAATCCGACAACCTCAATCTACTCGTTGCTTCCCCAAAATCCACCACTCGCCATAAAGCACAGTTTGCGCAACAGAATATCTCGACCAAACAGCGTTCTTACTCTCACCAATCACCGCCCACTCAAGCGAACGCCTGTCGTATAGCATAGCGTACCGACGGATCATCATAATTTACCCGCTCGTTCGAATATCCCTGCAAACCAGCCGAGTACATCGGATCGTTCACGCAAAACAACCCTCGACCGCTACGCCCGCCAATCGGGATCGATCCGACCGCCCACGATACCGATGATCCGATCAGCAGCTTTGGCAAAAGTCAGGTCACGCGTGACGGCGATCACGGTCTTGCCCATCTCGCGAGTTAGATCGTGCAGGATTTGCCGGACGTTGGCCGAGGCATGGGTATCCAGATTACCGGTCGGTTCGTCGGCCAGAATGATCGGCGGATCGTTGGCGAGGGCACGGGCGATGGCCACCAATTTTTCGGGAAAGCTATTCAATTGCTCCGCCAAGGTATTTTTCTTATAATGATGTACGGCATTACCGTACAACTCATGGCGATATCCGATGGACAGCGTAAGCGTGAATCAGTTTAGAGAAAACCTAAAAAGCTTTGTGGAACAGGTTATTATCAAGCATGTACCGCTCAAGGTGACACGCCGGGGCGGAGAAGATTTCGTCGTCGTGAGCGCAGACGACTGGGAACGCGAGCAAGAAACGCTTTTTGTTTTGCAAAATAGCGACTTGATGCGGCAAATAGCTGACTCTCTGCGCACCCATGCAAGAGGGACGGGATACGTGCCTTCGGCCGGTGAAATCGATGAGATCGCTGGTGTTTGAAGGCCATACTTGGGCCGCGTATGAATCGCTTAGACAAAAAGACAAGCAACTTCATAAAACGCTGTGCGGCATACTGAAAGAAATGTTGCGCGGCGACCCGAGCACCGGCACCGGCAAACCCGAACCCTTGAAACACAACCTATCCGGTCTTTGGTCGCGACGACTGAGCCAAAGAGATCGCGTGGTGTACAAATTCGATGATTGGTACATCTACATTTTCGCCATCGGCGGACACTACGATCAAATTTGATGGCTTTAGCGAAAGCGGATAAAACCTAGTCAAGACTCTCGTATCTCCCTGCGAAAAAGGAATTGACCGCTACGCCCGCCAATCGGGATCGATCCGACCGTCCACGATACCAACGATCCGATCAGCAGCTTTGGCAAAAGTCAGGTCGTGCGTGACGGCGATCACGGTCTTGCCCATCTCGCGAGTTAGATCGTGCAGGATTTGCCGGACGTTGGCCGAGGCGTGGGTATCCAGATTACCGGTCGGTTCGTCGGCCAGAATGATCGGCGGATCGTTGGCAAGAGCGCGGGCGATGGCTGCCCGTTGACGCTGTCCGCCGGAAATCTGGTGCGGACGCTTGCGCAGATGCTCGCGCAAACCGAATTGATCGAGCAGTTTCTCGGCGCGGCTTCGGGCGGCATCTTCCCCCAGCACACCCAGCCGGCGTATTGGTAGCAAGACATTTTCCAATACCGAAAATTCGGCTAACAGAAAATGAAACTGAAAGACAAAACCGAGCTTTTGCAATCGCGTGGTCGCTAAATCATCCTCGCCAAAACCCGAGGTATCCCGGCCATCGAGCAGCACGCGCCCCGAGGTCGGCGTGTCGAGCAATCCCAGCAGATACAGCAGCGAGGATTTGCCGGAGCCAGACGGCCCCATGATAACCACGAACTCGCCCCGCTCTACCGCCAGCGTGATCTCCTGCACCAGCGTGACCGGCACCTCGCCGGGTAGCACCCGTCCCAGGTTTTCGGCGGCCATGATCGGAGCCGACCGCGCGCTACTCTCCTCCCCGGAACTCACCCCATGCCCCGTAAAATGGTCACCGGCTGTACTCGTCCCGCCTTGCGCGCCGGCAGGTAGGCCGCACCGATCGCCGACGCCATCGCGAAACCGGCGGCCAACAAATATTGTTCGTAGCCCCAGTAAATCGGCAGATAAACAAATTCGGTCGCACCGGGTGGTTTGAGTTCGACCCGCCCCAGCAACGCCATTAAGCCGATCCCCAACAACAACCCAAGCATGCTACCGATCAGGCCCAGGATGACGCCTTCCGCCAAAAAAATCCGGCGCACGTCGCGGGCGTGGAAACCCATCGACTTGAGGATGGCGATGTCGTGGGTTTTCTCCATGACGATGGTCGAGATGGTGTTGTAAATGCCGAACGCGGCCACCACCAGAATCGCCGACACCACGCTGTACATGATCAGGTTGCGCACCAGCAGCACGCTCATCAAATCCTCCGAAGCTTCCAGCCAGGAGACGGACTTGTAGCCGATCCGATCCTCGATCACCGCCGCCACATCCCGCGCGGCATAAGGATCGTCGAGCTGGAGAATGAAGCGATTGACCCGATTGGGCCGGTCCAACAAACCCTGCGCCCGCTTGAGCAGCACGAAGGTCTGGGTTTCGTCGTAACTGGCGTTGCCGGTGCGGAAAATGCCGACGATTTTCAAGGTTCGCACTTCGCCCTCCGGCAACGAAACATTCACCACGCTGCCCATGCTCAGCCCGAACTTTTTAGCCAATCCAACACCGATCACGATGCCATTCGGATTGGCGGCCAGCGCATCCAGCGAGCCTTCGATCAACTTTTCCTCAATGGTCGAAACCTGCTTCATCTTGGCCGGAATGGTGCCGTTGAGAGTGACACCTTCGATGCGTCCGGCAAAGGTCAACACCACCGAACCCACTAAAACTGGCGCTACCCGCAGACCGGGCAGCGATTCGATAAAAGCCAGTTTCTGAGCATGGCCGCGAATGCCGCGCACCTCGTTCAATGGCTTGACCCGTCGCACCTCGACGGCGCCTTCGGGCCAGCGGACCGCCGCCGGCTGCACTCGGGGGTTGCGATACTCATCGGACACAGTGATGTGCGGGCTGTTGTCGATCAGCCGCTTGATGAAATCCCGCTCGGAACCGCGCATCAAGGACGACACGGCCAGAAAGAACGCCACGCCAAGCACGATACCGATCAGCGAAACCAGCGTCGGCCGCTTGCGGTTGACCAGATGGGTGACAGCGATGGTCAGTTGAATCGACATAGAGTGTAAAGTGTGGTCCTCGTTAGCGACTCCTTTCAAACGGACCGGATTAACCTCTACAGGCTACTTCAATAATTCTAGAGCGTAAAAAATTTTGATAAGAAGATCGATCATTGCTATTGGCGCTTAAAATATATAATTATTTGATTTATATATATTACACACTTTTTGTGTAAAATTTTCGAAATCTTTACGGTTTTTCAATATTCAGGGTGTAAAAAATATTGACAAGACAATATCTTAGGAGATTAG
>WBZV01001264.1_pt1 | contig 11896 bp, 7 predicted proteins | sample 5204221 | NCBI WGS metagenome assembly WBZV01 (sample SAMN12344360, study PRJNA552823) | activated sludge metagenome | biome: Activated sludge suspended growth; feature: Nitrification reactor; material: Wastewater; isolation source: activated sludge from nitrification reactor of wastewater treatment...
GAGGAATTCGGCCTGAGCTTCGACGCCGACCGCCTCTACGATCTCGGACGTCACCCTTACTACCGGGGGAAGGATCTCCACCTCTTTGCGGTGGGGGTGGATTCCCGCGAGGTCCGGCCCGAGCTGTGCATGTGCACGAGCTATTTCGCCCACTACCGGACCGGCGAGACTGTCCCCGAAATCGATGCCTACACCTGGGCGGACGAACCGGAGTTGCGGCTGCGCCTGGCCAACAGCATGCAGCGCCTGCTGCTGGGCCGAGGCCTGCTGGCACGGGCACGGCGGCTGTTGGGGGTGCATGAGCTGGCCGTGCCCGACCGGGGCGACCCTCCCGGCGCCTGACGGCGGAGCTCCGGCCTGACGTTGGTGCGACAACTCGCCGCATTCCGGTGGGTGATTGATTTCAGTATGGTCGGCCCCTTCGGGCAGCCATTCCGACAAGAATATGGCGCTGCCCTCAACTTCCATACTTGGGGGCACCATGGAGCATGCAAGAGGGGATTTTTCCGCAGCGCGCAGCACCTTGCGAAGGACGATCATTTCCACTTTGGTCGGTAGCTGCTGTTCAGGCGCTTTCGCCCAGGAGGCGACTCAGCTCGGTACCGTTGATGTCCGGGCCGCTCCCGAGTACGACTATGTGGTGAAGTCCGTCAGCGCGGGGACCCGCACCGATACGCCGGTCGAGCACATTCCGCAATCCATCGTGAGCGTGCCCCGGGCCATGATCGAGGACCAGGGGGCGAGAACGCTCTCCGACGTGCTGCGCAATGTCAGCAATGTGTCGCTGGTGGATGCGCGTGACGCCAACAACGTGGTGTTCAAGATCCGCGGCTTCCATTCGGCTACGGTGGTGGATGGCGTGGCGCTCAAGGGCAACTTCACCAATCACGAGAGCCTGGTCAATGTGGATCGGGTTGATGTGGTCAAGGGGCCCTCGGGCGGGTTGTTTGGCGGCCAGGGCGTGGGCGCCTACGAGACCACCGGGGGCATCGTTGCCGTCACCACCGTCGAACCGACCCAGGAGGTGGTGCGGAAGCTGGGCTTCAAGCTGGGCTCCTATGGCGAGAAGGGGGCGAACTTCGACGTCAATCAGCCCCTGGGCCCGGCGCTGGCTTTGCGGATGGTGGGGGAGTGGTCTGACAGCGACAGCGAGACCGACCGTGTCTTCTTCAAGAAGCGCGCCCTGTTCCCGAGCCTGGCCTGGACGCCGAGCGCCGACACCAAGGTGGTGCTGAGGCTGCGCTACCTGGACAACACCACGCTCGATTACAGCGGCCTGCCGACAAACGGCACGCTCAATACCGCCACCTACACCCTGCCCAGGCGCACCAATATTGCCTCCCCCGATCTGCCCGATACGACCAACACGTCCAAGGGCGTCAATCTTCAGTGGCGGCAGCAGTTGAATGATAGCTGGAGCTTCTCGCTGCTCACCGCCTACAACGAGGTGAAGCTGGATCAGCGGGGAACCTGGCTGGTGGACACCATGGGTATGATGGGCTGCATGGGCTTCGGAAGCGCCACGCCCACCCTCAACACCCTTTGCGGGGCCCGCATGTGGGCGCACCTGAAGACCAGCACGGTGTCCCCCAGCCTGACCGGCAAGCTGCAGTTTGGTGAGGCGAAGCACACCGTGAACATGGGCTTCGATTACGAGAACACCCGTGACAACGAGTTCATGCTCTATTCGAACATGATCGGGGTGGTGTCCTTTGACAACGTGGATCTGACCAACCCGGTGTATCCCGCCTGGTCCGAGCCGGTGGCACCGACGACACCTGATCAGCGCAACCAGTATCTGTCCAAGGTGGCGTACATCCAGGATCAGGTCGATGTGGGCAACTGGCATTTCCTGGGGAGCCTGCGGCATTCACAGATCAAGGTGAACGACGTCAATCCGTCCTGGGGCATCAACAACGTCAGTGACAACTCCAAGACCACGCCGCGAGTGGGTGCGGTCTATGAGTTCACGCCCCAGGTGTCGGTATTTGCCGGCTACGGCGAGGGCATGAAGGTGCCCACCTTCTCGATCTTTTCTGCGCCGCCCAAGCCCGAAGAGTCCGCTCAGACCGAAGTGGGCTTCCGCCTGAAGGATCTGGCCGGTGTAACGGCTACCTTGGCCTGGTTTGATCTGACGCGCAAGAACGTGGCCATCGGCGATCCGGCCAATCCGGGTTTCTCCATCCAGGCGGGCAAGCAGCGCTCGAGGGGCGTCGACCTGGACCTGAGATGGCAGGCCAGCCCGTCGTGGGCCTGGATTGCCGCCTTCACGTCGCAGACGGCGGAGATCACCGAAGACAGCAATGCCACCCTGGTGGGCAAGCAGCTATTCAACGTGCCTGAACAGTCGGCCCGTCTGGCGACCCGCTATGACTTCCGCTCGGGCGATCTCACGGGGCTGGGGCTGGGCCTGGGCGTGACCCATCATTCCCGGCTGCCGGGCAACTCAACCAATACCTTCTTCACCCCCGCAACCACTGTTTGGGATGCGCAGCTTTCCTATTCCCTGTGGAAGGCGCGTCTGGGGCTGAATGTCCTCAATCTGACCGACAAGAAGTACTACGTTCCGTCCGCCTATTTCGTTGGCGGTCAGGTCACCCCGGCCCTGCCGAGGACGATCACGGCTACGGCAACCTTCAGTTTCTGAGGCCTGGCGAGCAGGAGGGCTTGCCAGCACCGAGGACGCGGCCCCAGCCGGGAAGGCGGGGGGCCGCGTGCCGGAGCGAGCAAAACAAAAAAGGCACCCGAGGGTGCCTTTTTTTGCCGCATATCGTCGCCAAGTGCTTGAAAACGCTACGCTGTAACTGGTGGGCGGTACTGGGATCGAACCAGTGGCTTCCACCGTGTGAAGGTGGCACTCTACCGCTGAGTTAACCGCCCGGTAGGTGAAGAGCGCGCATTTTAGTTAGGGGTCGAAGGGCTGTCAAGCGGCTTCGCACATTGGCGTGTACTTCGGGCCACCTGGGGAACTTGCTGATGGGGCGGGGTTCTGGAGTGTGGGGGGCGTGCCCCCATCCGGTTGTCGATTTTTCACCCCGCGGAGGCTGTCATGAGGCGTGTGCGTGTGTTCCTGGTCCGTTTCGGGCTGCTGGTGGTCGGGTCCGCCCTGGGGTCGGCCCACGCCGCCTTGCTGGGTGAGGACGATCTGGCCGACGTGGTGCGAAAGCCCGCCATCGGTCTTTACAAGGGCTATGCGGAATTCAAGATGGCCCACTATGCGGAGGCGCGGCAGATCTGGATGGCGCTGGCCGAGCGGGGCATGGGTGAGGCGTGGTTCAACCTGGGGATTCTGGCGGAGGATGGCCTGGGCGAGGCACGGGATGGGGCGGAGGCGCGCCGGCGCTATGAGAAGGCGGCCCTGGCGGGCAGCCGCAATGCGGCGCTGCGCCTCGGCATCGCCTTGCAGACCGATCGCTTCGGGGCGTCGGACACGGGGGCGGCGCGGCGCTGGCTGAAGCTTGCCGCCGACATGGGGGACGAGGAGGCGGCAACGCAACTGGCGGTGCTGGAAGGGACGGCCGAGCGCCAGGTGAGTGCCCGGGACAGACGTCTGGCCCAGGCCAGGCGCCTGGAGGCGGACGGGAGCCTGCCGGATGCGCTGACGGCCTATCGGGCGCTGGCCGATGCGGGCGACCCCCGCGGGCTGACGCGCCTGGCCTGGTTGCATGAGGCGGGGCGGGGTGTTCCGCGCAATCTCGATGAGGCGGCGCGGCTGTTCCGGGAGGCGGCGGAGGCGGGCGAGCCCGAGGCCCAGTATGCCCTTTCGGTCATGCTCGATACCGGGGCCGGGCAGGCGAAGGATCCGCAGCAGGCCCTGCGCTGGTTGCGTGCGTCGGCCGCGGGGCGCCATCCGCCGGCGGTGGAGGCCCTGAAGGCGCGCTGAGCGTCAGGCCGTTCCCGCCCGGGCGAGGCGTCGGCTGTCGATGGCGATCAGCACCCCCGCGGTGCCGATCACCAGCATGCCGCCGAGGGCAACCTGATCGGGCAACTGGTCGAAAATCAGCCAGCCGAACAGGGTGGCCCACAGCAGTTGCACGTAGAGCAAGGGCGAGAGCAGGGAGGCGGGGGCTTCGCGGAAGGCGCGGGTGAGGAGGAAATGCCCGCAACCGGCGAGAACGCCCATGGCCCCCATGGCCAGGTAATCGGGCAGGGCGGGTTCCGGTCCGTGGTTCATCCACGGCAGGGCGGCGGTGGTCAGGGTGCTGCCGATGAGGGCGGTATGGAAGAGCAGGGTGACGGGGCTCTCGGTGCTCGAGAGCTTGCGGGTCAGGATCTGGTAGAGGGCATACACCACGGCGGCGGCAAGGGCGAAGGCAATGCCTTCGGGCACCAGCCCGCCGCCCGGCCGGGCCACAAGCAGCACGCCTCCAAAGCCGAGCATCACGGCGAGCCAGCGCAGGGCGCCGATCTTTTCGCGGAGCAGGGGGCGGGCCAGCAACACCACGATGACCGGTGAGGCAAAGATGATGGCGGTGGCCTCGGCCAGGGGCATGCGCTGGAAGGCGGCCACGCCGCACAGGCTGGTGGTGAGCAGAAGCAGCCCGCGCACCAGGTGCAGGCCCGGTCGCCGGGTGATGAAGAGCCGGGTGCGCAGGGTGGGGCCGAGCATCACCAGCATGAGCAGCAGGTGCACGGTGTAGCGTGCCCACACCAGCAGTGGCACCGGGAAGCGGGTGCTGAGGTGTTTGGTGGTGACGTCGAGCATCACGAAGAGCAGCAGCGAGGCCATGGCCAGGCCAATGCCCAGCAGGGGGCGCTGGGTGTGAGTCACGCGCCGAGGGAGAACAGGAAGGTGGCACCCTGGCCGGGCTGGCTTTCGGCACGGATCCAGCCGCCATGGCGCTGGACGATGCGATGCACCGTGGCCAGGCCGATGCCGCTGCCTTCGAACTCGGCGGCGGAATGGAAACGCTGGAAGGGCGTGAACAGCTTGGTTGCGTCGGCGCGATTGAAGCCCACGCCGTTGTCGGACACGAAGAAAACCAGCCCCTCGGCCTCCCGGCGTCGCCCGAAGCGGATGCACGGGTGGGGCACCGGGCGAGTGAATTTCCAGGCGTTGCCGATCAGGTTTTCAAGCACGGTCCGCAGCAGCACGGGGTCGCATTCGGCGTGGATGCCCCCTTCGATCTCGAACGCTACGGTGCGCCCGGGGGATCCGTCGAGGAAGTCCCGGGCGATGCTGGTGGCCGTGGCGGAAAGGTCGGTGTCACGGCGTTGCAGGGGTTTGCGGACGTGGCGCGACAGGTCGAGCAGATCGTCGATCAGGCTGGCCATGCGGCATGCGGCGTCGCGAACCCGCCGCAGGTGGTCCATGCCTTCCGGCCCGAGGGCGTCGGCGTGTTCGTCCATGACCACGCTGGAGAAACCCTCGATTGCCCGCAGGGGGGTGCGCAGGTCGTGGGAGACCGAGTAGCTGAAGGACTCGAGTTCGGCGAGGGTGGCGCTGAGTTCGTCGGTACGCTGGGCCACCCGTTCTTCGAGGGTGGCGTTGAGGGCGCGCACTTGCTCTTCCATCTGCACCCGGTCGGTGATGTCGCGGCCCACCACCACCAGCATCTGGCGGCTGCCGTCCGGGTTGAAGACCGGTTTCTTGATCACGTCCAGGTGACAGGTCGTGCCGTCGGGGCAGATCAGGCTGTCGGTGTAGCGGTAGCCCTCCGGCGTGTTCCAGGCCAGTTCGTTGGTGCCTGCGCAGTTGAGCAGGCTTCGCACCGCGGCGGGGGCGGCGATCCTGGCCAGCTCGGTCTCGGTACGGCCCGCGTAGTCGGCGCCGGAGAGTCCGAACAGGCGCAGCCCGGTGCCGTTGCTGATCAGCCAGCGGTCATCACCGTCCTTCACGATGACCATGTCGGGGGTGGATTCGATGATCCGCCGCAGGCGTTCCTCGCCTTCCCGGCGGGCCAGGCGCACACGCTGGTCGATCAGCTCCTGCTCCTGCTCGGCGATGATCTCCCGCAGGAAGGCGACGTAGCGTCCTTCCAGGCCGGCCACGATGTCGTGCTCCGAGAGCATGCCCACAAGGCGGTCGCCGCGGGTTACGAGTAGATGGCGGATGCCGCGTTGCTGCATGGTCTGGGCGGCCGACCATACCGATGCCGAGCACTCGACACTGGTGGGGTTGTGGGTCATCACCTCGGCCAGGGTGATGTCGCTGATCCGCACATTGCGTGACAGCAGGACCGTCAGGTCGTGGAAGGTGAATACCCCCACCGGGAGCCCGCCCGATTCGGCCACCACGCAGCCGATGTTGTACTGGCGCATCTGGCGGATCGCCTGCTCCACCCCGGCCGTTGCCGGTACGGTGTGGGCGCGCGGGCTCATCACGTGGCCCACCGTGGCCAGATGGGTGAAGTGCTCGACGCCCAGGGCGCCCAGCAGTTCGGTTTCGGAAATCAGGACGCCGGGGTCTTCGCGGTCGTCCTGGATGCGGATGTGGCGGCTGCCGTGGCGGACCAGCAGCCGGTAGCCCTCGCGCAGGTCGGTGCGGGGGTGGCCGACGGGCGGGTTGGGGTCGCAGGCCTCGCCGAGCATCAGCGTGGAGGGTGAGGCATCGAGGCAGGCGCGGGCGGCGCTGCGCTCGGTGATGATGCCCACGTAGCGGTCGTCGCACATCACGATGGCCCCTGACACCCGATTCGCCAGGAGGGTGTTCAGGGCCTGGGCCAGGGGCATCTCGGCGGACAGGCGCAGGGTGATGGGGGAGCGGATGTCGCCGAGGGTGCCACCTTGCCCCGGCTGACGTGTGGGGCTCATGCTTGCCGGGCGGGCGCGCAGGCCCGCAGCCAATGGTTCAGACTGCGGCGGGCGGCCTCGGCCACCTCGCCGGCAAGCAGGCCCGTGTCGAGGCCCTGCTCGGCGCACAGGGTGTCGGCGGCCACGCCATGGAGATGGACGCCGGCAAGCAGGGCTTCCCCGGGTGGCCAGCCGCGGGCCAGCAGGGCGCAGATGATTCCGGTGAGCACATCACCCATGCCGGCGGTGGCCATGGCCGGATTGCCACTGGTATTGATCCACCAGCGACCGTCAGGCCCGGCGATGACGCTGCCGCAGCCCTTCAACACCACCCAGGCCCGGTAACGGCGGGCCAGGGCACAGGCGGCGGCAATCCGGTCGGCCTGGATGGCACCGGTGTCGCTGCCCAGCAGGCGGGCGGCTTCGGCGGGGTGAGGGGTGAGTACGGCGGCCTGGGCGCGGCCGGCAAGGGCGGCCTGGAGCTGGCTGTCCTGCGCCACCAGGTTCAGCGCGTCGGCGTCCAGGAGCAAGGGGGGGCTGGCGGCGAGGGCGGTGGCCACCAGCGTGCGGGCAGCGTCAGACTGGCCGAGTCCGGGGCCAACGCCAAGGGCACCCAGGCCCGTTTCACCCAGCAAGGTGGCGGCGTCACGGAACATCAGTTCGGGGCGCTCCACGTCCACCGCCAGCGCGGCCGGGTCGAGCAGCCCGACGAGGACGCGCCCTGCACCCAGATAGGCCGCGGCCCGCCCGGCGAGCAGGGCCGCTCCGACCATGCCGGGGGCGCCGCCGATAAGGGCGGCATCGCCGTAGCTGCCCTTGTGGCTGTTGCGCTGGCGCGGGTGCAGCCGGGTGGAAAACAGCTCAGTGGCAACGGTATGGCCCGGCGCGGCGACGAGGGCTTCGGTGTCCAGGTCGAGGGTGGCCAGATGGAGCGTGCCGCAGTGGTCCGGCCCGTCGAGGGTAAGCAGGCCGGGCTTGAGGGCGATGAAGGTGACGGTATGGTCGGCCCGGAAGCAGGCGCCAGGGTGGTGGCCCGTATCGGCATCGAGACCGCTGGGAATGTCGAGGGCCAGACGCAGCCCCGACGACGCCGACAGGTTCTCGATCCAGTCGGCGTAAAGGCCTTCGATGGGGCGCTGCAGGCCGATGCCGAACAGGGCGTCGACCACGAGTGCCCAGCCTTGCGGGGGCGGTGGCGGGAGGCTGCCGTCGGTGCTGCCGCCGGCGGCGAGCCAGGCGGCACGGGCGACGGCCGCGTCTGCCGGAAGGCGGGTGGGGTCGGCGGCGAAGGCAACGCTGACCCGATGGCCGGCGGAGCGCAGGTGCCGGGCCACGACAAAACCATCGCCCCCGTTGTTGCCCGGGCCACAGGCCACCAGGACCGGTGCGTCGGACGGGGGCAGCAGGCTGAGGGCCACGGCGGCCGCCGCCGCGCCGGCGCGTTCCATCAGGGGCGGCACGGCACCGGGCAGGGTTAGTGCCTCGATGGCGCGGATGGAAGCAACGGTATGGATGGGCTGGGGCATGCCGGTGTGGCGCTCAGACGTTTTCGAGGAGATCGAAAGCCATTTCACGCAGATCGTGAAAGTCGCTTTCATCCACGTTCAGGTGCTGCAGCACATGAGGGCGGATCCGCAGCCAGCTGGCATCCTCACTCATGCGCATGAATGCATTCACGAAGCAGTCGGACAGGGCCGCGAGGCTGATCAGGGAACGGCAGCGGGCGTCTTCCGTCTCGGCGTCCGGCGCGAAGATGGAAAGGTCATGGTGGATCAGGGTGGCCCGGCTGATGTCCTCGGCGAGCCCCCAGCTACGGGTCAGAAAGCAACCGATGGCTGCATGGTGGGTGGCGTGGCGGGCTTCCTCGACTTCGGTAAAGCTGCGATCACCGTCGGCATTGGCGAGCTGCAGCGTTTCCCGGTAGTCGGGAAAGCGTTGCAGCAGCACCGCGATGCCGCAATCGTGAAAGAGCCCGAAGGTGTAGGCGTGGTCGGCCGCGACGCCGCGGAACTCCTTGGTCAGGCGCGCCGCCAGTTGTGCGACCCGGATGCTGCTGTCCCAGAAACGATCCAGCCGCACCGGCCCGTTGATGCTGCTGCGCAGGGCAAAGCCGGCCACCAGACTGGACAGGACGCGGCTGCCGAGCACCGGGATCGCCTGTTGCACGGTGCTGACCTTGCGGCTGAGCCCGAAGGCGGGGGAATTGGCCACCTTCATCACCGACGCCGCCAGGGCCACGTCCCCATTGATGATCTGGCCCACCACCGACAAGGATATGTTGGGCGAATCGATTTCCTTCTGCAGGCGGGTGAGCACTTCGGGGCGAGGCGGGATGCCGATGCCTTTGACCAGGCGTTCAATTTCGGTCGGCGCGGGAGTGGGCATGGCGGTGTTCATGAACGAAGTCCCCGGATTCTAGCCGAGCCGGAGGGCTACGCAGCACCTACGCAATCTGACGTATTCCGGTACGGGGGTGTGCTCCGTAACCTGCGAAGCGTTGCTGCACCGCATTAGACAAACCCACCGAACCAAGGAGCCCTCGATGCAAAACCGTCGTACCTTCCTCAAGGCCGCAGTTCTCTCCGCTTCCATCGCCGCCATCGGCGGGCTGTCGTCCAGCGCCTGGGCGGCCGACACCATCAAGGTTGGCGTACTTCATTCCCTGTCCGGAACGATGGCGATCTCCGAGACCGCCCTCAAGGAAACCGCGCTGATGACCATCGAGGAAATCAACGCCAAGGGTGGCGTGTTGGGCAAGAAGCTCGAGCCGGTGGTGGTGGACCCGGCCTCCGACTGGCCGAAGTTCGCCGAGAAGGCGCGCCAGTTGCTGTCCCAGGACAAGGTGGCCGTGACCTTCGGCTGCTGGACCTCGGTGTCCCGCAAGTCGGTGCTGCCGGTGTACAAGGAACTCAACGGTCTGCTGTTCTACCCGGTGCAGTACGAGGGTGAAGAGCTCGAGAAGAACGTCTTCTACACCGGCGCGGCCCCCAACCAGCAGGCCATCCCCGCGGTGGAATACCTGATGAGCAAGGAAGGCGGCTCCGCCAAGCGCTTCGTGCTGCTGGGTACCGACTATGTGTACCCGCGCACCACCAACAAGATCCTGCGCGCCTTCCTGAAGAGCAAGGGTGTCGCCGAGGCTGACATCATCGAGGAATACACCCCGTTCGGGCATTCCGACTACCAGACCATCATTGCCAAGATCAAGAAGTTTGCCGGCGAGGGCAAGAAGACGGCGGTGATCTCCACCATCAACGGCGACTCCAACGTGCCTTTCTACAAGGAACTGGGCAACGCCGGCCTGAAGGCCAAGGATGTGCCGGTGGTGGCCTTCTCGGTGGGTGAGGAAGAGCTGCGTGGCGTGGATGCCAAGCCGCTGGTGGGCCATCTGGCCGCCTGGAACTACTTCATGTCGGTGAAGAACCCCGAGAACGACAAGTTCATCAAGATGTACCGCGACTGGGCCAAGAAGGCCAAGCTGCCCAAGGCTGACACCGTGGTCACCAACGACCCGATGGAAGCCACCTACGTGGGTATCCACATGTGGGCCCAGGCCGTCGAGAAGGCCAAGTCCACCGACACCGACAAGGTCATCGCCGCCATGGCCGGCCAGACCTTCAAGGCGCCGTCGGGCTTCACCCTGAAGATGGACGAGACCAACCACCACCTGCACAAGCCGGTGTTCATCGGCGAGATCAAGGCCGACGGCCAGTTCAACACCGTGTGGAAGACCAAGGGCCCTGTCCGCGCCCAGCCCTGGAGCCCGTTCATCCCCGGCAACGAAAGCAAGCAGAAGCTGTAAGCATTCGCAGACCTCCTCAAGAGAGCAGTAGTTGGCCGGCGGAGGGCTCCGGGCCCGGAGCCGGCCATTTTTTTGGAACGGACCCGTGTTGCCCTCGTCCGTTCGCCCCCGGGGGATCCCATGAAACGACTTCTCCTTCTGATCAGTCTCCTCCTGTGCGTTGGCCGCGCCTCCGCCGCCCTGGACCCGGTCGTGATGCAGGGTCTCGCTTCCGACGACTTCGATGGCAAGCAGGCTGCAGTGGCGGCCCTGGCGGCCGCGGGCGACGATGCCGATGCCCAGCGCCTGCTCAAGGCCTTGTCCGAGGATGCGGTGGCGGTGGCCGGCGGACGTTTGGTCATCGTGGCGGGGGAGCAGGTGCTGGACCCGGCCAGTGGCGCGCCGATCAAGCCCGCACCCGCCAGCCCCGAATCCATCAGCCTCAACAACAGCCTGCGCCAGCAGGTGGACGGCGCCCTGGCCGCCGTGCGCCTGCTGTCCGACGACCGGGGCGAGCGCCTCACTGCGGCGCGTGCGCTACTGGCCGACATGGGTGAGGGCGCAGCCCTGCTGCCCCTCTTTGACAAGGCCCTGGCCCGGGAGCAGGACGGCGAGATCAAGCCCTTCCTGGTCCAGCTCGCCGCCCAGGCGGCCCTCGGCAGCCCCGATGTGGCGCGTCGCCTGCAGGCCGTGCGCGATCTGGCCGGCTCCGGCAGCCCCGCGGTGAAGGCCCTGCTGCTGCCCCTGCTCGATCCTGCCAACGAACCCGAGGAGAAGGTACGCCTGGAGGCCGGCACGGCCATCAAGGCCATCGACGCCCGCCTGGCCTGGAGCGACACCGCCGGCCAGATCTTCACCGGCATCTCCCTGGGCTCCATCCTGCTGCTGGCGGCCCTGGGCCTGGCCATCACCTACGGGGTGATGGGCGTCATCAACATGGCCCACGGCGAGCTGCTGATGGTGGGTGCCTACTCGGCTTACACCATGCAGGCCCTGTTCCGCGCGAAGTTTCCCGAGTTTGTCGATTACTACCTGCTGGCGGCGGTGCCGGTGGCCTTCTTCGTGGCCGCGGCCGTGGGCATGCTGATGGAGCGCACGGTGATCCGCCACCTCTATGGCCGGCCGCTGGAAACCCTGCTGGCCACCTGGGGCCTGTCCCTGGTGCTGATCCAGGCGGCGCGCCTGCTCTTTGGCGCCCAGAACGTGGAAGTGGCCAACCCGGTGTGGATGTCCGGCGGCGTGCAGTTGGCCGAGAATCTCTCCCTGCCCTGGAACCGCCTGATCATCGTGGCCTTCTCCGGCTTCGTGCTGCTGCTGGTATGGCTGATGATGAACAAGACCCGCCTGGGCATGTTTGTCCGCGCCGTTACCCAGAACCGCCCC
>WBZV01000329.1_pt1 | contig 11889 bp, 13 predicted proteins | sample 5204221 | NCBI WGS metagenome assembly WBZV01 (sample SAMN12344360, study PRJNA552823) | activated sludge metagenome | biome: Activated sludge suspended growth; feature: Nitrification reactor; material: Wastewater; isolation source: activated sludge from nitrification reactor of wastewater...
GGGCGACCTGCACGTCGACGAGCACCACACCATCGAAGATACCGGAATTGCGCTGGGGGAAGCGTTCCGTCTGGCGTTGGGGGACAAACGGGGCATTGAACGGTACGGGTTTGCCATTCTGCCCATGGACGACTCCCTCGCACAGGCTGCCATCGACTTCAGCGGGAGGCCCTGGCTCGCATGGGACGCCGCCTTCCACAGGGAAAAGATCGGAGACATGCCCACCGAAATGTTCTTTCATTTTTTCAAATCCTTCAGCGATCACGCGCAGTGCAACATAAACCTCAAAGCGGAAGGCGCAAATGAACACCACAAGATCGAGATCCTGTTTAAAGCGTTTGCCAGGGCCATTCGAATGGCCGTCGAACGCAAGCCTGGAAATACCGACTTACCCACAACCAAAGGCACTTTAGGCTAGACCATCCACCGTCAACCGTCAACCGTCCACAATTATGATCGCTATTATCGATTACAACGCAGGCAACGTGCAGTCCGTCTTATTCGCCATGGAACGTTTAGGGGTGCAGGCGGTTCTGACTGCCGATCACGATACCATTCGCCGGGCGGATAAGGTGATTTTTCCAGGGGTAGGAGAAGCCAGTACGACGATGGCCTATCTGCGTGAAACCGGGCTGGATCAGATGATCAAAAGCCTGACGCAGCCTGTCCTGGGGATCTGCCTTGGAATGCAGCTCCTTTGCCTGCATAGCGAAGAGAACGACACCACCTGCCTGGGGGTCATACCTCAGGAGGTGCGCCGTTTCCGGCCTGCCAAAGGAGAAAAAGTTCCCCACATGGGCTGGAATAGCCTTCAGGTACGGCATAACGGCCTGTTTACTCCTGACCTTGAAGGGCAATACGTGTATTTCGTGCATAGCTATTACGTGGAGGAGGGCCCGTTTACCTCCGCGCTCAGCGACTACACCGTGCCGTTTAGCGCGGCCATTCAAAAAGACAATTTTTTTGCCACCCAGTTCCATCCTGAAAAATCCGGGCCGGTTGGCGAAAAGATCCTGCGTCACTTTCTCAATCTGTAATCGTCATGTACATCATTCCTGCCATTGATCTTATTGAAGGGAAATGCGTTCGCCTGACTCAGGGAGATTACGACCGCAAAACCGTCTACAACGAAGATCCGCTTGAAGTGGCCAAAGCATTTGAAGACGCTGGACTGGAGCGGCTGCACCTCGTCGATCTCGACGGCGCCAAAGCCGGACGCATCGTCAACTATAAGGTTCTGGAACGGATCGCGTCCAAAACGCAGTTGCTCGTCGATTTTGGGGGAGGGCTGAAATCGGACGAAGATCTGCGCATCGCATTCGAATGCGGCGCCCGGCAGGTCACCGGAGGCACCATCGCCGTCAAATCGCCGGATACCTTTATGCGCTGGTTAAAGACGTACGGCCCCGAGGCGATTATTCTGGGGGCCGATTTCCGGGACGGGCGCATCGCCGTCAGCGGCTGGCAGGAAGAAAGCCAACAGGAACTCCTTCCTTTTCTGGAGGAGTATGTTAAAAAAGGCGTCGGGTACGCTATTTCTACTGATGTTTCCAAAGACGGGCTGCTGGAGGGAAGCGCCATTACCACCTACCAGCAGATCCGGGAAGCCCTCCCCGGCCTGCGGCTGATCGCCAGCGGAGGCGTCGCTACCCTTGGCGAGTTAGAAAGGCTTCGCGACACCGGCTGCTACGGCGCCATTGTAGGAAAAGCAATTTACGAAGGGCGCATTGCCTTGAACGATCTGGTAACCTTTTAGTTATGCTTGCCAAACGCATTATTCCCTGCCTGGATATTAAAGACGGGCGCACAGTAAAAGGGGTCAACTTTGTCAACCTGCGCGACGCGGGAGACCCGGTGGAACTGGGCGCGCTGTACAGCGCCCAGGGCGCCGACGAACTGGTATTTCTCGACATCACCGCTACGCATGAAAAACGCAAAACGATGGCGGCTTTGGCAAGGGATATTGCGCGGCATTTGAGCATTCCCTTTACCATTGGAGGCGGCATCAGCTCCGTGGAAGATGCCGGAGCTATGCTGGATGCCGGGGCCGACAAAGTAAGCGTCAATTCGGCTGCGGTGCGCAACCCCAAATTGCTGGAGGACCTCGCGTTGGCCTTTGGAAGCCAGTTCGTCGTTCTGGCGGTCGACGCCAAGGAGATCGGAGGGCAATGGTGGGTCCACCTCAACGGAGGCCGGATTCCAACGGAAATAAAACTTGTGCCTTGGGTCAAAGAAGCCGAATCGCGCGGCGCCGGGGAAATCCTTTTTACGTCGATGAACCACGACGGGGCAAAAAACGGGTTTGCCCTTGAGGCCACCGCCCAGGTATCGGAAGCAGTACACATTCCCGTCATCGCCTCGGGCGGGGCAGGGGCCATGGAGCACTTCTACGACGTATTTACTGCGGGGAAAGCCGATGCCGGACTAGCCGCCAGTATATTTCATTTTAGAGAAATCGGCATTCCCGATCTCAAAAGCTATTTAAAAACCAAAGGAATCGTCATCCGGTAAACTCAAGTTATGGCAACGATCGATTTTGAAAAATCCGGGGGGCTTGTACCCGCTATCATCCAGGACGAAGACACCCATCAGGTGCTCATGCTGGGGTATATGAATCAGGCTGCCTTCGACAAAACCCTTCAGGAAAAGGTAATTACGTTCTATAGCCGGAGCAAAGGGCGGCTTTGGACCAAAGGGGAATCTTCCGGCCATTTTCTCCATCTCGTCAGCTGGAAAGTAGACTGTGATCAGGACACGCTGTTGTTTCGGGTGCATCCCCAGGGGCCGGTTTGTCATACCGGCAGCGATACCTGCTTCGACGAGCCCAACGTGCATCTGAACTTCCTTGAAAAGCTGGAAACCGTGATCCGGCAGCGCCGGGACGAGCCGGAGGAAACGACCTCCTATACTGCCTCCCTGTTCCGCAAAGGGATCAACAAAGTAGCCCAGAAAGTAGGCGAGGAAGCTGTCGAACTGGTTATTGAAGCCAAAGACGATAACGAAACCCTGTTTCTCGGCGAGGCTGCCGACCTGCTCTTTCATTACCTGGTTCTGCTCGCAGCCAAAGGATATGCCCTCGAGGATGTGGTCCGGGTTCTCAAGTCCAGGCACAAATAACCGATTCCCGGCCTTTCCCCGCATGCATTATTTGCTTATTTTTGAAGGCGAAGCTTTTTAATTAGACGTTAGGTGTTAGACGTCTAACGTCTAACACCTAACGTCTAACGTCTAACACCTAACACCTAACGTCTAAATCTCAAGCATGCTAGAAAAAACCTACCTCTCCTCGTCTTTTGGCTGCTGGGAGATCCAGGGCAGCGAGCTGGGCATCAGCCGGGTTCAGCTGACGGAAAAAACAGCCTGTCCGGAGGGGCCGGTACCAGAAGCGCTTCAGGAATGCGTCCGCCAGTTGGAGGAATATTTTAGGGGCGAACGCAGGGAGTTCGACCTCAAGCTCGACTTTGGCGGCGCACCCGAGTTTAATGTAGCCGTCTGGAAACAACTGCTCCAGGTGCCTTACGGGCATACGACATCTTATCTCGCTATCGCGGAAGCGCTGAACAACCCCGCTTCCGTGCGCGCCGTGGGGCAGGCCAATGCCCACAACCCGATCGCTGTCATTGTGCCCTGCCATCGGTGTATTGCCAAAAGCGGCGACCTCCAGGGGTATTTTTACGGGCTGGATATGAAACGGGCGCTACTCGAATTGGAAAATCCGGCTAGTTTTGCCCGTCAGGGTACGTTGTTTTAGCCCGAATCGATATGCGGAATCTTTTTCTTACCAATCGTTTTTTCTGGGTTTGCGGCGTGCTGGCGCTCGCTTTCGTTCTGGGATTCGCCTTCCCGGCAGTATTTCCGCTGGCTCAGGCTGCAGGGCTGTTTCTCCTCGTTTTGCTGGCATTGGATATTTTGTTGCTGTATTCCCGGAACCTGGAGGTCTCCTGTACCCGCACGCTCCCCAAAATGTTTGGCCTGGGAGATGAGAACCCCGTTCATCTGGAAATCCTAAACTCCGGCCAGATGCCGCTGACTTGTACCCTGATCGAAGAACTACCCGTCCAATTCCAGATCCGGGATTTTGAACGAAAACTTGTTCTTCCTCCCGGCCAGCCCCAATCGGTTGGCTATGCCCTGCGCCCAACCACCCGGGGCGGGTATTCGTTTGGAGTCACCCATCTTTACCTGTCCGGCCTCATCGGCCTCGTGGAGCGGCGCCTGAAAGCCAACCGCGAACCGGCCGAAGTACCGGTTTATCCTTCGGTTCTTCAGATGAAGCAGATGGAGCTCAAAGCGTTTGACCGGATCAGCACCCACCATGGGATAAAAAAAATCCGCCGCATCGGGCATAGCTACGAGTTCGAACAGATCAAAAACTACGTCCGGGGCGATGATTACCGCAGCGTTAACTGGAAAGCCAGCAGCCGGAAAGGAGAACTCATGGTCAACCAATACGAAGACGAACGCGCCCAGCAGTTGTATTGCATCATCGATAAGAGCCGTGTCATGCGACTCCCCTTTAAAGGGCTGAGCCTGATGGATTATGCCATCAATTCGACCCTGGCGATCTCAAATATTGCCCTGCAGAAATACGATAAAGCGGGGCTAATTACGTTTTCAGACAAACTGGGCGCCGTGCTTAAGGCCGATAGCAAACCCAACCAGTTGAACGCCATCCTCAACCAACTGTATAAAGAGGAGGAGCGCCCGCTGGAAGCCAATTACGAGCTTTTGTTTTTCGCAGCGCGCAAACTGATCTCCGGGCGGAGCATGATCCTCCTGTTTACGAACTTTGAAAGTATGTACGCCATGGAACGCGTGCTGCCTTCCCTTCGCCGCATCAACCACGTCCACCTGCTGGTAGTCGTCCTGTTCGAAAACACCGAAGTCTGGGAATTTGCCGAACAAGCCCCCCAAACCCTGGAAGGAATCTATCAGCAAACAACGGCACAGAAGTTCCTGGCCGAAAAACGCCAGATGGTCCAAAAACTTCGACAGTTCGGAATCCAGACCATCTACACCAAACCGGAAGAATTGTCCATAAACACAGTCAATAAATATTTGGAATTGAAGTCCAGAGGCATGATATAGACGGCAGACGGGAGACGGTAGACGGGAGACGGCAGACGGGAGACGGCAGACGGGGGACGGCAGACGGGGGACGGCAGACGGGGGACGGCAGACGGTAGACGGGGGACGGCGCGGCTAGTAATTAATGGTTGTTGTAAAAACGCCTAAACGCCTAAACGCCCTAACCTACCAACCACTTAGCCACTTAATCACTTAATCACATAAATAAATGAAGAACCTTAAATTATCCCTTTTCCTGACCCTTGGATTGGCTGCCTGGACGGCCCAGGGGCAGAATCTCCGCTACATGCCGGAAAAACCGCTGGCAGGCGAAACCATGACGGTGGAGTATGCTGTGGCGAAGTCGCCCTTTGCCAACGAAAAAGACGTGTACATTACCGCCTACAGCCTCAATGCCGATAAAATAAAGGCGATGGACGTGGATCTGTCCGTGCAGAACGGTATGCTGAAAGGGACTATCGCCGTTCCCGCAGATGCGAAAGCGATGTACTTCGTTATCGGCAGCCCAGACTCAGAGTCCAAAGACAACAACGACGACAAAGGCTGGGGGACGCCCATCTATCAAAGCGACCGGAAAACGCCGGTAGCCGGATATGCGCTCACTGAAGCCGCTATTTACAGCAGGCATAGCTATTATCTTCAGACCAAGCGCGACGACAGCAGATCCAGCCAGCTTTTCGGCGAACATTTCAAGGAATTGACGGCTAACGAACCTCTATTGAATATGTATGCCGTTCAGGCTGTCCGGACAAAAAACACCTCGGCTGTCGCCCAATTAAAAGCCTATGCCCAGGAGGTTCTGGCCAAGCCCAAAGCGACAGAAGACGAACTGGCTTCTGCGCTGGCTTTAACCCAAACGATGGAAGACGAAACCCTGACCAAAGCCCTCACCGAAAAACTCAAAAAGAAATATCCCAAAGGGTTGATCGTATGGCAGGAGAAAAGCAAACCCTTTTACGAAGGGAGCCCTACCCTCGACCAGCGGAAAGCGATTGTTGACGAACTCGCCAAACTTCCGCTTCCGAAAAAGGAAAGCGCCGCTCAAACCCTGTCCAGCATGGCCAACCGCGTTGCCAGCCTCTGCCTGCGCGCCAAGGATTATGCCGGATTTGAGAAGTACGCGGCTCTCGTGACCAATCGCATCGACAAGGCCATGATGTATAATAGCCTGGCTTGGCCGGAAACCGGAGAAAGTATCGATGCCCCGGCAGGGAACCTGGAAATGGCTAAAAAATACTCCGGGGAATCGCTTCAACTCCTCAAGCAGGTCATGCAAAGCCCAACCGAGCAGGAAAAATACCCCGAACTAAGCCCCAAACGCATGAACGAAATGCTGGAGTCCTGGTATGCTATGTTTGGCGACACCTATGGGCTGATCCTCTACAAGCAGGGCCAGGTGGAAGAAGCGTTGAAATACCAGCAGGTGGCCTGCGAACAGCGCCAGTTTAAAGACCCCGAAACCAACGAACGCTACTGCGTATACCTGGAAAAAGTGAAGGGCGCCGATATGGCCGAGAAAAAACTGGAAGAACTTATCGCCGGTGGGTATGCCTCTCCTGCCATGAAGGACCAGTTCAAGCGCCTCTTCATGGCCAACGCTCCGGAGGAAATGACCGCCAAGTACCTCGCCATGCTGGAGAAAGAAAGCCGGATGCGCATTAAAGAAGAAACCAAGAAGAAAATGATCGACGAGCCCGCGCCGGCGTTCACGCTGCGCAACCTCAAAGGGGAAACGGTCTCGCTCGAATCCTTGAAAGGCAAAGTAGTTGTAGTCGACTTCTGGGCTACCTGGTGCGGCCCCTGTATCTCCTCCTTCCCGGGTATGCAGCGCGCCCAAAACGCGCATCAGGACAGAGGAGACGTCGTCTTCCTCTTTGTCGACACCTGGGAAAACGGCACGGAAAAAGAGAAAAACGCCCAGGCTTTCATCGACAAAAACAAATACACCTTCAACGTCCTGATGGATAACGACAACGAAGTTGTCGGAAAATACAAAGTGGAAGGCATCCCCACCAAATTCATCATCGGCCCCGAAGGCCGCATCCGGTTCAAAAGCGTCGGCTACAGTGGTAACGAAGACGCCCTGGTGGACGAAATGTCCTTCATGATCGAACTGGCAGGCGAGGGGACGGCAGGCGAAGGAACGATAAACGGTGGACGGTAGACCTTAGACCTTAGACGTTAGACGTTAGACCTTAGACGTTGGACCTTAGACGTTAGACGTTAGACCTTAGACCTTAGACGTTGGATGTTGGAGGAATCCAGAAGGGGTGACAGGATAATAGACAGAATCCGACGGTTTTATTCCTAAAAGGGCAGGATGCTGACGTAGTCAGCATCCTGCCTTTGTTTGGATTAGTATGAACGGCGGCTTGTCAGGCTTTTGAGGCGCTTTTTTTGCCGGCCTTTGCATTTGCTGATCCCGATTTTTCGCACTTCGACGGGTCGCACTTCGTCATGTCGCACTTGGCTGGATCGCACTTGGACGGGTCGCATTTCGTGGGGTCACACTTGCTGGGATCGCACGATTTGGCGCCTGCTGCCGGATTGCCTGCAGTAGAAGCCGGGATAATAAATTGAACCAAGCCGGCGGTTTCCAGCACTTGGTTTGCCTGGGAGGTACCGCCGGGAGCTTTTGCCATGCTTTCGCAGGGGGTAGAGGTTGCGGCAGAAGCTGTTTTTTCAGATTTGCCTTTAACACAGCAAGACTGCGCCTGGAGCGACTGGGCGCCTGCAAATAGGAGCATGAACGCCATTAAAAGGGTAAAACGCATAGGAATTCAGGGATTTGACTTTCCACCCGGATCCGCCGGGTAAGCGGCATTGCCGATCACCGGCAACGATACAAAGGTATTCCATGCGCCGAAAGGAAGGTGTTTTTCGGCTGTTACGCACTTGTTAAGCACCTGTTAAAAGCCCATTCCGCATGGCTTTTTTGCCGTCTTTTGTGAATGAATCGCGATCCAAACCTATGACAACGAAGCGAATATACTTGGTCATTGCCGCATCCTGCCTGGCGCTGCTGAGCCTGATCGCCATCCAGGTGCGCTGGATGACTTACTCCCAGGAGTTGCTGGAAGAACAGTTTGAACACCGGGTAGACATGGCGCTTTGCCAGGCTGTCGAAACGACGACCAACGAGCCCTGTTGCAGCCCGGCGGAAAACGGTTCCGCAACCCCGATCAAGGGCTGCCGCGCAGAAGACGTAACCGAGCGCATGATCCTCAGCGATTCCCAACTGCGCCGAAACTTGAACAGTTCCCTGGCATTTTACGATATCCGCCTGCCCTACACCGTGCAGGTGGCAAATCCTGGAGAAACCGGCGCGGATAATATCCCCGCCTATTCCTGCCAACTGGATCCCCTGGTCGCAGGCGATACCCGCCGCCTGGAACTCGTTTTCCCCACCAAAGAGCGCTATATCCTGCGCCGGATGAACGTCATGATCGGAAGCTCCATCCTTATTCTCAGCGTCATCCTGCTGGTGTTTTTTGTTGCGGGCTATTATCTGATTAAACAGAAAAGGTTGGCCGACCAGAACGTCGATTTTTTCAACCATATGGCCCACGAATTTAAAACGCCGCTAACGAACATCAAGCTCGCCGCCGAGCTGCTCAGCCGGAAAAAACCCGATCTTAAAGACGACCAGGTGCTGCAAATTATCAGTAAGGAAAGCGGCCAGCTGATTCATCAGGTCGAGCGCTTCCTGCAAATGGCCGGCCTGGAATTCAATAAAAACCCGCTCCGGCTTCAGCCTCTCGATCTGGAAGCCCTCCTGCGCGAAACGATCGCCGATCTCAGCCCACTGATCCAGGAAAAAGGCGCCAGCCTCACGCTGGAGATCAAAGGCCCTCTGCCCCTTATGGAAGGCGACGAGCTCCACCTCCGAAACGCGTTCCGGAACCTGATCGACAATGCCCTTAAGTATTGCGAATCCACCCCCGAAATCCAAATCGTCCTGGATGCGCCAACTCCCAAGCAGATCCAGCTCACCATCCGGGATAACGGTTTGGGTATCGACAAGCAGGATCTCCCCGGTATTTTTCAGGAATTCCAGCGCGGGCGCCAGGCTTCTTCCTCTTCTTCCAGCGGGTTTGGCCTAGGCCTGGCCTATGTCAAAAAGATCGTGGACCTGCACCGGGGAGCAATCTCCGTCATCGCAGAACGCCGGAAAGGATCGAGTTTTTCCCTTAGCTTTCCGGTCAAATGAAACAACCCAAAGGGCATATTTTGGTGGTCGAAGACGACCTCAGCATGGGCTTTCTGCTCATGGAACTGCTGGAATCAGAGGGCTATTCTGTCAAACTCGCCCGCAACGGCGAAACGGGGGTTGAACAATTCAAACGCCATGGATTCGACCTGTGCATCCTGGATGTGATGCTGGGCGAAAAAGATGGGTTTCAGGTAGCCCGGCAAATCCAGCTCGAAAACAAGCAAACCCCATTCCTCTTCCTCACGGCCCGCCTGCTGAAGGAAGATGTGCTGAAAGGGTACGCCCTGGGGGCGGAGGACTACATCACCAAGCCCTTTGACGAGGACGAACTGCTGTGCAAAATCGCCGTCGTGCTGCGCCGAAAGCACTCGCAACCCCAGCCTGAACAACCGGCCCGGTTTTGCATCGGCGATTACGCCTTCGATTATACCCGCCAGGAACTCATCTACGGCGAACAGACGGAGCGGCTTACCGAGAAAGAAAACGAAGTCTTGCGCCTCCTGTGCCTGCACCAAAACGCCATCCTGCGCCGCGATGACGCCGTGGAACGGATCTACGGAGAAAAAGACTATTTTCTGGGCCGCAGCTTTGATGTATTCATCTCCCGCCTGCGCAAGCTCCTGCGGCACGACCCGCGCATCTCCATCGAAAATGTGTTCAGGGTAGGCTTTATCTTGAAAGTAACGGAAGAGGGGGTGGAGTGAGGGGCGCGACAGCCCCTCTTCGCGTCATGTAAGTAACTTCAAGGCAATAGAAAAATTCAGGATTTCTTAAAAATATCTTTTATACTATTGGAAAAAAACCTTTGGTATGCATGTTGGTAATTGGACTGATATCCATTAAAGCGGTAAATGGTTTTTCCATTCCTGTCGATCAGCAAAAAATGGGGGAAGCCTCCAGCTAGCTTTTCGCGATATAGATTTCCATCCCGATCCAGGAGGATTTTCATGTCGTCATAGGGAAAGCGCTTGTTGGAGAAAATAATTTGAGGATTATTGGCTTCCTTTTTGTTCCTTTTACCTTGGCTGTACAGATAAACATGCACGAAGCCTTCGTATTCCTGTTCTTTATGCTTAAAAAAAGGATGAAGATCCCTCATAGCGGCAAAACACGCCCCGCAATGTTCATTCCATGTTTCAAAAAGAATAACCTTGTTCTACAGGGAGTCAAATAGATTTTGCTCGGCTATATTTTCCAACCGGATATTCGAGTCAGAAAAAACGCTTTGGCTATCATTTGACCGTGTTAAGGAAGGGGAAATAAACCCTTTGTAGGGATACCAGAAAAAAGCATAGAAAACGAACAAACCTAAAAATAGAGGCGACCACGCAGGCCAATGCTTGATTCGGAATGCCCAAAATCCCAGAGAATAGGCAATGAAACAAGCCATAGGGCCAGTAAATAAATGATCCCAACTAAATACCAACCCTGAAATTGCATAGAAAATAAACGCTCCTCCAGACAGAAAATACAGCCTCGTTAAATTAATTGCTTTAAAATACCTTCGAAAAAAAATTCCGGTTAGCAAAGACAAAATTAAAGCAATCAAAATAGTTGAACTTCTGGAAATATTGACGTCCAGAGTTAACAAACCGACAGTTGCAATACATGCCAAATAAAACAAGATGAAAAAAAGGACTAGTTTCATTGGAAAAAATTCGATGAAAAACACTCTTCCGCAGCCTACATTGGACAGATTTCCAAAGAAGGCTGCGAAAGATTTCTTTGGAAATATTCAATCTGCTGGGTTAGGAGTTTCTACACCGCATAACCCGTTGCATGTTTGAAGCCATAATAATCCACACCCCAATCTTCCTTCACACTCAATTTCCTCTGTTACGCAATCCCCGATACTGCCTGGACACCACGTCCCCCACCGGCAAGTACATTTGCAATCACAATCATAAACTTTTCTGAGAGCTATGGAACTTCTTTTCTTACCGTCTATTCTCAAGTCCTCAAAAACAAAATCCCGAAATGACTGCACAGCACTATTCTTGTTTTTCCAGTGAAGATCGGGGACAAAATCGGACAAATCTCCAAATATTTTTCTACCATCCTCCTCTGAAAACCTATCGCCATAATTTTCAAGCCAACCCAATAGTTTTTTATTGCTTGTGATATTGGAATTAACACTTTCTGAAAAATAAAAGATATCCTCTATTTCGCCCTTAAGTTCAAGAATAGCTTCTTTTTGCCCCGAGTTTATCTCAGTTGAAAGTATTTGATCAAACTTGGATTTCCATAATTTTGATTTTTGAGAAGCCGATAATTTTCTAAATGATTCAATCCTTTCATCTCCTGACATCAGAGAAATCTCCTTCCTGAATTCGTTTATGGCTTCATTATTTACAAAACTTTCTCTTTCACAGGAAAGTAGAATCAATGAGACTAATACAGGTAAGAATGCTTTATGACTTTTCATTACACTTAAAATTGAGGTTTAATAAAAAATTTTATAGTATGGAAATTCCCCCGGGAAACAAATTTGCCATACATAACAGGGCAAACATAGCCACTAAGCGTGCCAAATTTTGGCACCCTGCTTTTTAAGCAAAATTATTTGTTCACTTCGGGGGGGGGGGGGG
>WBZV01001265.1_pt1 | contig 11886 bp, 13 predicted proteins | sample 5204221 | NCBI WGS metagenome assembly WBZV01 (sample SAMN12344360, study PRJNA552823) | activated sludge metagenome | biome: Activated sludge suspended growth; feature: Nitrification reactor; material: Wastewater; isolation source: activated sludge from nitrification reactor of wastewater...
GTGAAGAACTGGTTGACCGTCAGCGCGACACGCCGGCGGAGCTGCTGCGCGGCGAGCGCCTGGTCGACGAAGCCGTGCGGGCGGCCGCTGAAGCTGACCAGCACATGCTCGGCGGCGCAGAAGGCGGCTAGCGTGAGCGGCGCTTCGGCGAGCGGATGCTCGGCGCGCATGACGCAGACGTAGCGGCCTTCGCCGAGGCGGCGGTGGCGCAGCGGCGCGACCCGGCCCTGGGCCGCCAGTGCCGCCAGCACTTCCGGGAAATGGCCCAGGGCCACGTCGATGTCGGCATGGGCCAGCAGCTCGCGCGGGTCGCGGTCGAGCAGCGGCCGCACCTCGATCTGGCAGCGCGCGCCCAGCGTCGCGAAGCGCGCCATCAGCGCCGGCAGCAGGAAGGCGGCCATCGCGTCGGCCATGGTCAGGCGGAATACCCGGGCGTCGAGCGCCGGGTCGAAATCGCCCGGCTCGAGCGCCGTGCGCAGCTGGCCGAGCGCCGAGCGCACCTGCGGCCACAGCGCCTCGCCGAAGGCGGTCGGCGCGACGCCTCTTGCCGCCCTGGTGAGCAAGTCCTCGCCTACGGAATCGCGCAGGCGTTTCAGGGCATTGCTCACCGCCGGCTGCGTCATGGCGAGGCGCTCGGCGGCACGCGTGATGCTGCCTTCGGCCATCACGGCGTCGAAGACGCGCAGCAGGTTCAGGTCCAGCGTGCGGAAGTTCACGGCTCGCAATTCATTTCGTGAGTGAATGCCGAGTATTCATAGCATTCACTGCAGTAGCTAAGTGTTTACCCTATACTGCGTTGCAGCATCAAACAGATGCCCAAGGAGTACATGCCATGACCAGCCACATCCTGCCTTCCCAATCCTTCCGTCCGGCCCGTTCCGGCGGCGTGGGTCAGGCTTTCGGCGACCTGGCTCTTGCCGCTGCGCGCCTGACCAAGGCGCTGTTGTCCTCGCTGCGCCGCCCCGTGCGGCACGGCCGTCGCCTCAGCGTCATCGAAGAGGCCAACGAGCTGCGCGAGTTCGCCAGCAGCTACCTGCGCACCGACCCGGGCTTCGCCGCCGACCTGATGGCCGCGGCCGACCGTCACGAACTGGCCAACGACAAGGCCTGAGAAAGAAAGAAGGGTCGCCATGACCACCATGAACGTCAACATTCCGGCCTACGCGAGCGCCTTCGGCCTCGAGGGTCCGGCGCCGCGCCTGGCCGAGTGGCTGGCGCGCGCCATCATCGAGCTGCAATCGATCGGCCTGGAGTCGATCGGCAACTGGCTGCGCATGCCGGCGCCGGCCGTGCCCGAAGCCGCGGCGCAACTGCTGCGCCTGGCCGAAGCCTACGACGCCACCCAGCCGAGCTACGCGGCCGATCTGCGCGCCGCGGCGCTGATGAGCCAGCGCGACTGACACTCTCGCGCGCCCAATGACAAAGGCCGGCTTTCGCCGGCCTTTTGTCTTGCTGGAGATGGCCCTCAGACGGCCAGGCGCTCCTCGATCTTCGCCTTGGTCTGCGTCAGCGCCTCGGGCAGGTGGTAGGCGAGCTGCTGGAACAGTTCGCCGTGCAGCGCCATCTCGGCCTTCCACTCGGCGTGGTCGATGCGGGTGACCTGGTCGAACTGCTCGCGCGTGAAGGCGAGGCCGCTCCAGTTGAGGTGCTCGTAGTTCGGCGTCACGCCGAACACATGCTCCTCGCCGCCGCCCGTGCCCTCGATGCGCTCGACCATCCACTCGAGCACGCGCATGTTCTCGCCGTAGCCGGGCCAGACGAACTTGCCGTCGGCGCCCTTGCGGAACCAGTTGACGCAGTAGATCTTCGGCAGCTTGGTGCCCGCGGCCTGCAGCTTGGCGCCCAGGCCCAGCCAGTGCTGGAAGTAGTCGCTCATGTTGTAGCCCATGAAGGGCAGCATGGCGAAGGGGTCGCGGCGCACCACGCCTTGCGCGCCGGCGGCGGCGGCGGTGGTTTCCGAGCCCATGGTCGCGGCCATGTAGACGCCTTCGGTCCAGTTGCGCGCCTCGGTGACCAGCGGCACGGTGGTGGAGCGGCGGCCGCCGAAGATGAAGGCGTCGATCGCCACGCCGTTCGGGTTGTCCCACTCGGCGTCGAGCGCCGGGTTGTTGATGGCGGCCACGGTGAAGCGCGCGTTCGGGTGCGCGGCCTTGGCGCCGGTTTCCTTGGCGAGCGCCGGCGTCCAGTCCTTGCCCTGCCAGTCGGTCAGGTGCGCCGGCGGCGCGTCGCTCATGCCTTCCCACCAGACGTCGCCGTCGTCGGTCAGCGCGACGTTCGTGAAGATCACGTCGCGCTTCAGGCTGGCCATGCAGTTTTCGTTGGTCTTGTGGTTGGTGCCCGGCGCCACGCCGAAATAGCCCGCCTCGGGGTTGATGGCGTACAGGCGCCCGTCGGCATGCGGCTTGATCCAGGCGATGTCGTCGCCGATGGTCGTCACCTTCCAGCCCTTCATGCCGGCCGGCGGGATCAGCATCGCGAAGTTGGTCTTGCCGCAGGCGCTCGGGAAGGCCGCCGCCACGTGGTACTTCTTGCCCTTGGGCGAGGTGACGCCGAGGATGAGCATGTGCTCGGCCAGCCAGCCCTGGTCACGCCCCATGGTCGAGGCGATGCGCAGCGCGAAGCACTTCTTGCCCAGCAGCGCGTTGCCGCCGTAGCCCGAGCCGTAGCTCCAGATCTCCTGCGTCTCGGGGTAGTGGACGATGTACTTGGTCTTGTTGCAGGGCCAGCTCACGTCCTTCTGGCCCGGCTCCAGCGGCGCGCCCACGGTGTGCATGGCCGGCACGAAGAAGCCGTCGCTGCCCAGCACGTCGAGCACGGCGCGGCCCATGCGCGTCATGATCTTCATGTTGACGGCGACATACGGGCTGTCGGACAGCTCGACGCCGATGTGCGCGATCGGCGAGCCGATCGGGCCCATGCTGAACGGCACCACGTACATCGTGCGGCCACGCATCGCGCCGCGGAACAGCGCCTTCTCGCCGGTCTGCAGCAGCGCGCGCATCTCGGCCGGTGCCATCCAGTTGTTGGTCGGGCCGGCGTCTTCCTTGCGCTCGCAGCAGATGAAGGTGCGGTCTTCCACGCGCGCCACGTCGCTCGGGTCGCTGCAGGCGAGGTAGCTGTTGGGGCGCAGCTCGGGGTTCAGGCGCTTCATCGTGCCGCCCTCGACGAGCTGGCCGCACAGGCGGTCGTACTCCTCCTGGGAGCCGTCGCACCAGTACACGTCCTTGGCTTCGGTGAGCGCCGCCATCTCGGCGACCCAGGCCAGCAGGCGGGCGTGGCGGACGTAGGCAGGCGCGTTCAGGCGCACCCCTTCGAGCACGGGACGGTTCATGTCGCTTCCAATCTTCAAAGTCAAAAAGGCGGGATTGGGGAAGCCGGCAGGGCCCGGGTGGGAGATCCGGAGGGCTTGCCCAATGCCGCCATCGCAGCGCTCGCCTGGGTTACGGCGAGTTTCGCGGCGGGGCCGGGTTGCGGCGGCAGGCCACGAATGCGAGCAGCTGGGAGGATTGTGAAATCAGTGTACCGGCGCGGTAACCACCGGAGCCCGGGGGTGTCATGCGTTTGCGGAATAGTTTCATGCCGACCGCTGCGGCAGACGCACTCAGCCGGGGATGTCGGGCTCGACCAGCGTCGCCAGCTGCAGCAGCGATTCCTGCCAGCCGAGGTAGCACATCTCCAGCGGAATCAGCTCGGGAATGCCGTCCTGCACGACGGCCAGCTCGGTGCCGCAGCTCACCGGCGTGAGCACGACGCTCACCTGCAGCGTGCCGGGCAGGTTGGGGTCGTCGAAGCGGTCGGTGTAGCGGATGCGCTGGTGGGGCACCAGCTCGAGGTACTCGCCGCCGAACGAATGGCCGTTGCCGGTGGAGAAGTTGCGGAACGACATGCGGAAGCTGCCGCCGACCTTGGCTTCGAACTGATGCACGGTGCAGGTGAAGCCGTAGGGCGGCAGCCACTTGGCCAGGGCTTCGGCCTCGAGGAAGGCGCGGTAGACCTTCTCGGCCGGGGCACGGAGGACGCGATGGAGTCGGACGCTGCGCGAAGACATGGTGGGCCTTTCGGTGCTGTGGGTTGCGGCGGGTTGCGTTGGCCGTGGACGACGAACGATGGCGGGCATTTTCGACATCCGTCAAGGCACTCGCATGCCCACGGCTTAAGCTGCAGCCCTCGATGAAAGGGCCCACCGCCGTGCGCTTCCCGTCCCTCGCGCTGCTCACCCTGACCCTCGCGGCGCCGCTCGCCCAGGCCACGCCGGCCGAATACGGCGAGGCCATGTTCCGCCTCGCCACCGAACGCGGCTGCCTGGCCTGCCACGCGCTGGAGGCGGGCCCGCGGCGCAGCGACGGGCTGCCGCCGATCGCGCCGGCCTGGGTCGAGATCGCCAAGCGCTACCGCGACGACCCGGCCGCCTCCGAGCGCCTGACGCGCACGGTGATGGGCGGCTCGAATGCCGCCGCGCGCCACTGGGCCGGCAAGGTCGGCGAGGCCAACATGCCGCCCAACGCGAGCGTGGTGAGCGAACGCGAAGCGCGCGCACTCGTGAACTGGATCCTGGTGCTCGTACCCTGAACCGCGGCAGCGTGGCGAAAGCCCGCAGAATCGCCGCATGCTGCTCCACCGCCGACGCCTCCTGATCGCTTCCGCGGCCGCACTGGCCGCGCCCGCTGCGCTGCAGGCCCAGCAGCGCGCCTCGCTGGCCGACCCGCTGCGCCTGGGCGCCGACCAGGCGCTGGTCGACTCCGGCCTGGCCGGCGCACTGCAGGCCGCCTTCGGCCGCGACACCGGCGTGGCGGTCAAGCTGCAGCCCGGGCTGTCGAGCACGTTGCTCGAGGCGCTCGAGCGCGGCGAGCTCGACGCAACCCTCACCAACGCACCCGAGCTCGAACTCAAGCTCGAATCGCAAGGCCTGGCGCACGACCGCCGCCGCGTGGCCGACGCCGCGCTGGTGCTGGTCGGCCCGGCGACTAAGAAGAAGACGCCCGACCCGGCCGGCATCGCCAAGATGAGCGACGCGGCCGCCGCGCTGACGCAGCTGCGTGATGCGGCGCTCGCCAACCCGGGCGCGATCACCTTCCTCAGCGCCGGCGACGGCTCGGGCGCCCACCTCGCCGAGCAGGCGCTGTGGCGCGCCGCCAAGATCGCGCCCGCAGCGCCCTGGTACCAGAAGGCCGCAGCGGGCGGGTTGCTGGCGCAGGCGCGCGCGCAGGGCGCCTACGCGCTGGTCGAGCACGGCGTCTGGGCCGACCACGGCGGCGCGCCGCTGGCCGTGCTGGTGCAAGGCGACCCGCGCATGCTCGTGCCGGTGCACGTGATGCGCTCGTTCCGCGTCAACCACCCGGCCGGCAAGCTCTTCACGCAGTGGATCACCGGCCCCAAGGGCCGCGCGGTGGTGGCGCGGCAGCGCGGTTACCGGCTGCCGGCCTGAGCTGGTCCGATGCGCATCGCCAGCCTGAACGTCGGCGCCGCCCGCGCGCTGGAAATCGACGGCCGCAGCGTGGCGAGCGGCATCGTCAAGCGTGCCGTCGAGGGCGAGGTGGCGGTGAAGCCGCTCGGCCTGGCCGGCGACGAGCAGGCCGACCTCTCGGTGCACGGCGGCCTCGCCAAGGCGGTCTATGCCTACCCGGCCGAGCACTATCCGTTCTGGCAGACGGTGCGCGCGCAGGCGCGCGCGGCCGGCTGGGGCGAGCCGCTGCCGGCCGGCGCGCTGGGCGAGAACCTCACCCTCGAGGGCCTGCTGGAGAAGGACGTCTGCGTCGGCGACGTGCTGCGCTTCCCCGGCTGCGAGCTGGCGGTGAGCGAGCCGCGCTTCCCCTGCTTCAAGTTCAACGCGGTGATGGGCTTCGCCCAGGCGAGCAAGCTGATGTTCGCCAACGGCTGGTGCGGCTTCTACCTGTCGGTCAAGACGCCGGGCACGCTGCGCGCCGGCGAACTGTTCGAAGTCATCCACGGGCCACGCGAAGTGGGTATCGTCGAGCTGTTCCGCTCCCGTGCGGCCGCGCGCAAGCAAGGCTGAGGCGGGCCAGACCACCCCAGGAAGGAGAAGACATGGGCATCGTGAGTTTCTTCAAGGAAGCCGGCGAGAAACTGTTCGGCAGCAAGGACACCGAGGCTGCGGCCGCAGCGGCCGCGCAGGCGCCGAGCCAGGCCGATCTGCAGGAGCGCGCGCGCGCCGCCAACGACGCGGCCGCCAAGGCGATCGAGAAATACATCGCTGCCCAGAGCCTTTCGGCCGACGGCCTGGCCGTCGAGTTCGACGGCGCGAGCAGCGCGGTGACGGTCTCGGGCCAGGCCGCCGACCAGGCCACCAAGGAGAAGATCCTGCTGTGCTGCGGCAACGTGCAGGGCGTGGCCTCGGTGTCCGACCTGATGACGGTGGCGCAGCCGGCCGACGAGTCGCAGTACCACACGGTGGTGCGTGGCGACACGCTTTCGGCCATCGCCAAGAAGTTCTACGGCAACGCCAACCTCTACCCGAAGATCTTCGAGGCCAACAAGCCGATGCTGAGCAACCCGGACAAGATCTATCCGGGTCAGCTCCTTCGGATTCCTCCGAACTGAACTACTAGGCCAGGACGGGGTAGTCGGTGTAGCCGGCCGCCCCGCCGCCGTAGAAGGTCTCGCGCTTCGGTTCGTTGAGCGCCGCGTTCTCGCGCAGGCGCCGCACCAGGTCGGGATTCGAGATGAAGGGCTTGCCGAAGGCCACCAGGTCGGCGCGGCCCTGCTCGACGGCGGCGATCGCCATCGCGCGGTCGTAGCCGTTGTTGACCATCCAGGCGCCGGCAGGGTTCGCCGCCTTGAAGACGCGCCGCAGCGCCTCGAAGCCGAAGGGCACGGCATCGCGCGGCCCGCCGGTGGCGCCTTCGATCAGGTGCAGGTAGGCCAGCTTCATGGGCGCGAGCTTCTCCACCACGTGGCCGTACAAGGCCTGCGCGTCGCTGTCCTGCCCCAGGTCGTTGGCCGGCGTCACCGGCGACAGGCGCAAGCCGGTGCGGCCGGCGCCGATCTCGCCGACCACCGCGTCCATCACCTCCAGCATCAGGCGCGCGCGGTTGGCGATGGTGCCGCCGTAGGCATCGCTGCGGTCGTTCAGGCTGTCGCGCAGGAACTGCTCGAGCAGGTAGCCGTTGGCGCCGTGCACTTCCACGCCGTCGAAGCCGGCGGCGATGGCGTTGCGCGCGGCGGCGCGGTAGTCGGCCACGATGCGCGGCAGCTCGTCGCTGCGCAGCGCGCGCGGCGCCGACACGGCTTCGAAGCCCTTGGCGGTGTAGGTCTTGGCATTCGCCGCGCGTGCGCTCGAGGACACCGGCACCATGCCCTCGGGCAGCAGCGAGACGTGCGAGATGCGGCCCACGTGCCAGAGCTGGATCACGATCTTGCCGCCGGCGGCGTGCACCGCATCGGTGACGCGGCGCCAGCCGGCCACCTGCTCGGCGCTGTAGATGCCCGGCGTGTCGAGGTAGCCCTGGCCTTCGGGCGAGATCTGCGAGGCCTCGGTGACGATCAGCCCGGCGCTGGCGCGCTGGCGGTAGTACTCACGCTGCAGATCGCCGGGAATGCGGCCGGGCAGGGCGCGGTTGCGCGTCAGCGGGGCCATCACGATGCGGTTGGCCAGCGCGATGTCGCCGGCCTGGAAGGGGGTGAAGAGGGTTTGCATGGGCATGACGATACAGTCACGCTCCGATTCCTGCAGACTGCGCCATGCTCGCCTACCGACACGCCTTCCACGCCGGCAACCACGCCGACGTGCTCAAGCACCTGGTGCTGCTGCAGGTGCTGCGCTACATGAACGGCAAGGACAAGCCCTACCGTTTCGTCGACACGCATGCCGGCGCCGGCGGCTACTCGCTGCAGGGGCGCTATGCGCAGAAGAAGGGCGAGTACCTCGAGGGCATCGCGCGGCTGTGGGAGCGCACCGACCTGCCCGAGCCGCTGGCCGACTACGTGGCGCGCGTGCGCGAGTTCAACCCCGGCGGCGCGCTCGAGCAGTATCCCGGCTCGCCGGCCTTCGCGCGCATGGTGATGCGCAGCGGCGATCCGCTGTGCCTGTTCGAGCTGCACCCGACCGAACACCGCATCCTCGAGTCCTACCTGGGCGGGCAGCGCAACGTCGACGTGCGCCACGCCGACGGCTTCGACGGCCTGAAGAGCCAGCTGCCGCCGCCCACGCGGCGCGGCGCGGTGCTGATCGACCCGAGCTACGAAGGCCACGGCGACTACGCGCGCGTGGTGGCCACGCTGCGCGATGCGCTGGCGCGCTTCGCCGAGGGCGTCTACATGGTCTGGTACCCACAGGTGCAGAAGGTCGAGGCGGCCGAGCTGCCGCGCCGGCTGGAGGCGCTCGCGCCCAAGGGCTGGCTGCATGCGCGGCTGACGGTGGCGCGCGCCGACGCCAAGGGCTTCGGCCTGGCCGGCAGCGGCATGTTCGTCATCAACCCGCCCTACACACTGCACGACACGCTGGCTAGCGTGCTGCCCTGGCTGGTGAGCGTGCTGGGGCAGGTGGAGGGTGCGAACTTCCTGCTCGATCAGAAGGCTGGTTGATCAAGACCGTTCGCCCTGAGCCCGTCGAAGGGCCGTGCGTGGCACGCAAGGGGCTTCGACAAGCTCAGCCCGAACGGGATTGCCGTCAGCGCGCCGGCGGCTGTTCATGCATTTTTCGTAGCTGCGCCATCCAGTCGCTCCAGTCGATCGGGCCGCTCTCGAAGCGCTTGCGCAGGTTGGCCAGCACGCCGGCCCAGGCGCGGTCGAAGTAGGCATAGGCCTGCTCCCACTCGCCGCCGTCGCCCCAGCCGACGTGGTGCAGCGTGACGCGCGTCGACTTGCCGTCGACATCCTTCAGCCGCACCACCACGAAGCTGCGCTGCGCACGCGCCAGCGGCAGGTGCGGCGGCGCGCTCCAGTCGAAGCTGAGCATGGTCGGCTTCTGTAGCGCCATGTAGCGCATGTCGTCCGCGCCCTTGTTGCCGGGTGCCGCGAGCGGATCGAAATGGACGTGAAATGCACCCCCCACGCGCGCGTCGATTTCGGCGTCGGGCGCGAGGAAGGAAGTGATGCCTTCGCGCGTCGTCCATGCCGCCCAGACCTCGGCGATCGTCGCCGGCACCAGCACTTCCTTGTCGAGCGATCGTTCCTGCGCGCCGCACCACGAAGCGAGCACCAACAAAGAGGCAGCGAAGAAACGGCGCATGGTCGGCTCCGGCGAGGGTCGTGGGCGCCAAGCCTAGGGCGCGCCGCAAGGCAGGGCAAGCGCGGCGGCAACAAGCACTTACCGCCGGCCGACGGAGCTGGTCACTTCGGCACAGGGCACGGTTCTTGAGAACTTTTCCCGCCATGAGACACCTGCGCCGCCTGGCCGCCGCCGTCGCCTTCGCCGCCGGCACGCTGCTGCTCGGCGGCTGCACGACCACGCTGGTGGTGGCGCATCTGGTCGACAAGCTCACCGAGGGCGACCCGACCTCCTGCTTCCGCCTCAACAGCGTCGACCGCGCGCTGCAGCCGCGCTGCGGCGCCTACCACCCCGGCAGTCTGAAGGCGGAAGACGTGCGCGCGTCCGGCCTGCCGGTCTGCCCGCTGACGCTGGCCGCGCGCGACCCGGCCTTCTGGCCGATGTTGCCCGAGCTGATAGCCAAGGGCGCCTCGCCCGAAGCCTGTACCAGCGCGCCCTGGGTGGCGCTGGCGCAGGCCAACCCCTGCCCCGACTTCGCCGCCGCCAGCCCGCGCGAGCGCGAGGCGCTGCGCTGGCTCGCCGAGGCCGACTCGCGCGCCATCCACCACGACGTGGTGCGCGCGCTGAGCTGCCCCAACGCCCGCGCGGCCGGCCTCGACACGGTGCTCGACCGCTGGCTCGAACAAGACCAGCTGCGCGCCGACACCCTGCCCTTCGGCATGCTGGGCGCGCTGCACCCCAGCCACCTGCGCTCGCCGCTGGCGCGCGCGCTGGAGGCGCGCGGCCACAGCGCGCAGGCCGCGCTCGGCGCCTACCACGGCCAGCTGGCCGGCGGCTTCGAGGAAGCCTTGCGCACAGCCGACTTCGACGCGCTCGACTGGTGGGTGCAACGCGTGCCCACGCTGGTCGACCGCGTGCCCGCCGCGCAGGCCAACCAGTTGCCCTGGGTGCCGCTGGCGCGCGTGATCACGCCGGCCTTCGTGCCGGAGGCGACGCGCCAGCGCGAGCTGGTCGACTACCTGCTCGCCCACGGCGCGCAGCCCTGGCGCGCGCTGCCGCACGATGCGCAGCTCTCGCCGGCGACGCTGGCCGTGATGCTGCACAGCCCGCTGGCCGACACCCTGGCGGGCACGCGCGTGGCCGGCGTCCCCGCCGGCACGACCGCCGCTGCGGCGACCGCTGCCGCGTTGCCACTGCACTGAACCGACTCACGGAATCCGATCCGGCTCGCGCTTGAGATCGCGGAAGGCCGCGAACAACCACGAGCGCATGCCCACCACCAGGGTGTAGGGACGCTTCTGCTCGGGCGCGAGCTTCTGGTCGGCGAGGTGCTGCTGCGCGAAGTCCTGCCCCACGCGCTGCAGCCGCTCCTTGAAGGTGGCTGCCAGGCTGCGGCCGACCTGGCCGTGCACCAGCATCAGCATCTCGCCTTCGCCGTCGAAGCCGCCGGAGAAATAGTCGTCGACGACGTTCCTGCGAAAGTACTGCATGGCCGGGCCGTTGGGCCGCCAGCGGAAACCCTTCGCCACCTTGAGCCGGTAGCGGTTCAGCGGGCGCAGCTCGATGAAGCCGAGCTTGTCGAGCTGCAGCAGGCACTTCACGCATTCCGCCTCGCTGAGCGTGTAGGTGGCGACGATCTGCTCGAAGGTCCATTGGCTCAACGCGCAGATCGCCACCAGCAGCAGCTTGCGATCGGCCACCACCGCGGCCTCCTGTTCGTGCGTCAGCTCGCGGCGCAGCGGCTGCGCATCGGCCACCTGGCGCGCCAGGTCGGCGAAATCCATCTTCAGCACGCGCAGCACCTCGTCGATGCGCGACAGCGGCATGTCGGCCTTGGCGAAGACACGCTTGATGCTCGACTCGGCCATGCCGAGCTCGCGCGCCAGATCGGCGTAGGTGATGCCTGCGGCCTTCAGCTCGGCCTTCAGTGCGGTGACCAGATCCTGGGTCGTGCTCATGTTCTGCGTCTGACGTTGAGTACCATTGAACGATACTTCAAGCGCAGACCCTCGCAACCCTCATTGGGGTGCTTGATACTGCGGCACGCGACGGCGACCATGCGCCCAGCATCGACGGAGGAGACCTTGAGCGCCCCACATCCCAACCAGTTCGCGCTGCTCGGCCAGCGCCGCTTCGCACCCTTCTTCTGGGCGCAGTTTCTCGGCGCCGGCAACGACAACCTGTTCAAGTTCGCCTTCACGGTGATGGTGACCTTCGGCACCACCAGCGCGAGCGGCCTCGCGCCGGCGCTGGTGGTGCAGCTGATCGCGGCGCTGTTCATCCTGCCCTTCCTGCTCTTCTCGGCAACCTCCGGCCAGCTGGCCGACAAGTTCGACAAGGCCCGGCTGATCCGCTTGGTGAAGAACCTGGAGATCGCGATCATGGCGATCGCGCTCTACGGCTTCACCGCGAAGAGCGTGCCGGTGCTGCTGCTGTGCACCTTCCTGCTGGGCGTGCACTCCACGCTGTTCGGCCCGGTGAAATACGCCTACCTGCCGCAGCAGCTCGACGAGCGCGAGCTCACCGGCGGCAACGGCATGGTGGAGATGGGCACCTTCGTGGCCATCCTGCTCGGCAACGTGGTCGGCGGCCTGCTCATCGCGGTGCCCGAGGTCGGCGCGGGCTACGTGGCCTGGAGCTGTCTCGCGCTGGCGCTGCTCGGCCGCGTGAGCGCGCAGTTCGTGCCCCGCGCGCCGGCCACCGATGCGGCGCTGCAGATC